>JGI20130J15133_1000088_pt1 | contig 75956 bp, 68 predicted proteins | sample WasSprMetagenome_FD_15133 | JGI IMG/M metagenome (IMG submission 15133) | reverse complement strand
GTTTACACGACAACGATTCCGACAACGCGCCGGCACCGATGCCTAATGCATGACCGCCAATATCGCCTCGGCGTCGCAGCAATGAGTATGGGCTACTTCTGCCCACCACAACTTAGCAAATTCGATTTGCCTTGATGCTACTGCGGCACTGAGAACTTCAAAGTTCCGTCTGGGTCGCGGACTCGGAGGGCGAGAGACCAATCGCCACCGCCGTTCTCAACTTTGACGAGCAACAGGTTCGTTCCTTGCTTCAATTTCACTTGCACCTGTCTTGGTCAATTGTCAAGCCGCGATGGGCGTGGTTGCTGTGAACCAATTCGCCGTTGAGCCAAACCTTAACACCGTCATCGCTCCCAATTAGCAACTCTGTGGTCATGTCCTTCGGCGCTTCAACAATTGCCAGCGCGTAAGCGACGACATTGGTGTTGGGCTTAAAGTGTGGGAGCAAGTTGAGAACTCCATCCGCTGCCTTCACTCGCTTCCACTCGGCAGCCTTCAGCAACTCGTCCAAAGACTTCGCCCGTTCAGGCGGATAAGCCTCGTCAAAGCCCTTACAGTTCTCGTTGGGGAACGGACCTGCAACCAGCCAATCGGTGACGAACGGGCTTTGAGACCGCAACTCAAAGCCGAGGACTGCAAAGATGCTTTTGCCATCCCCTTCAACGCGAATCGTTTGTCCTGGCACAATTTTGACCACTCCCAAAGGAACACGCACCACTTGCCCATACTCCCGTTCACCGCGCAAGTCAACAGTTCCGAGAAGTTGGTCACCGAGGAAAACTCTGACCGTCCCAAAATCGCGCCGTTTGACGAAGTAGCCAAAAAGTTCGCACCTATCAGGTGCGATGTCCTTGACGGATAACGAGAGGGTTTTTTGAGGTGGTCGGACGACAACGGCATCCATCCCTCCAGCGTCAGTGAACCTGAATAACCCCAAAACTTCGATGCCCTTTTGGGGCGTCACCAGTTTAGCAGCCGCGAGTGAGCCCGGCGGAAGGGTGACGGGCTGGCGCGGGAAGTGCAAAACGATTGCAGGTGGAACTTTGAAGAAATCGGTGTGCGGTTCGGTTTGATACCACCAAGCGACGCTGGAATACTCAACGCCCTCCGTATCGCTCATTCCACCGTGCTCAATTTTCAGGTCTGCTTCACGCTGCCAAACCACTGCATCGTTGATGTGGATTCGGTAGGCGACGATGCTGTTATCGGTTTTGCGGACGCAGCCATGCAGTGGCGCAATGACATGACCGGTCGCGAAATACCAGCCGCTGTTGTAGTAGTCTTCCGTTCCTGTCCCGTTGAAGATTCGTTCGCCGTCAACATCAAACAACTCGTCGCCCTCAAGGAAGCCCAAGCCAGCGGCGCTTTGCATCGTCATCGCTGCACCGACGAAATGACCCCTTGAGTTCTGAGCCTTCATGAACTGGTGCGGTTTGCCTTTCTCCGTGAACCACCAGAACCATTTGGCGTGGAAGTAACCCATTTTTGCCAGTTCGCTGGGGTTCACCGCTTCGGTGACAACGGAAATCCTTAAGTTGAGTGGCTCGTTCAAGCCGTTTTCCACTTCAAAGCGAGCAGATTTAGCGAAAGGCATCGGGAAGAAGCAGTAACCAATCCCTTCATCAGTGAAGCCGATGAGCCGAGAGTAGAGGTAGACGGGACCGAAGCCGCTGCCGAAGAAATCGCCGATAGGCGCTTCAATGCTTGGCGACTTTTCTCCATCCCAGTAAACGCGCAGGATGGCTTTCCGCCAAGCCAAAAATTGCTCAGGCGAAATCGCGATGAACAAACCTTTAACCATCGCCGGTCCTCGCAACTCAAAGATTGTCTTGCGGCTCTTCGGGTCAATGGTGTGTTCCTCAAAGGACAATTTGGCGGGCAAGCGAATTGGCGATGTCCACTCCGTCAAGACATCCCTGAGGGCTTTCATTTCCTCATCGCTCAAAGGGAACTTGAGGGTTCGCACTTTTGTGCCCTTCGGGAATTGCACGATGGTCACATGGTAATACATCGGGCCAGGGTCTTGAACGGTGACCCTCATCTTTTGAGCGAAGGGCATGGGGAAGTAACTGACGACGCCGCCACTTGACGGCATGGCGATCGGCGGTTGAATTGGTGGGAAGCGCCCCTCAAAGAAATCTCGCATTGGGCAGTCAATGACTGGCTTTTCCATGTCGTCCAAGTAAATTCGCAGCCGACCCCTCGGGTTCGCCGACCAAATTCTGACGATTGCGCCGGGACCGTCTGCCTCAGCCAACACAGCGACATTCCCTTCAACCCTCAAAAAGTTGCCCGCATCAGCATTCCCGCCAGTTCGGTCGTAACTTGAAAATTGCACGCACTTCCAATCTCGCAGGTAAGGTAGGTGGTCAAAGGAGATGAGCCATCGGAGCATTGTGTCAACGCCGATTTCCTTCTGCAGCAGCGGCGATTGAGCGGTCGCCAAACTCGCCACCAAACCGATAACCAACATCATCCACCAGTTTCGCACGCAAAACCACCTCCATCGCTTTTTCAGCGCTCTTTCGTCCCTAAGGGATTTTGACGCACCGTTCATCGTTTCAACCACCTGACTTCGCAGCATCATGTTTGGGCACCGCCGGATTGCCTGAATTGTCACCTGTGACGGCGCCTTGATGGACAGCCATTGAAATGTAACCTGCAAAATCTCGGTGTGTCAAAATTTTTACGGCGCTGATGAGAAGCGCCGGTGATGGAGGATGAACCAAATTAAGACGATGCTGCTTCTGACGGCGTTGACGCTGCTGTTCATTTGGTTTGGCAACTTGGTTGGCGGTCAAGTCGGGATGATTTATGCTTTGATCTTCGCAGCACTGATGAACTTCACTGCCTACTTCCTCAGCGACAAGATTGTGCTGGCTATGTATCGGGCGCGTGAAGTTAGCGAATGGGAAGCGCCCGAATTGCACGATATCGTTGATCGGCTCGCCAAAAGAGCAAGCATCCCGAAACCAAGAGTTTACATCATCCCGAACGAAACGCCCAACGCTTTCGCGACAGGGCGCAATCCCAACCATGCAGCCGTTGCAGTGACGGAAGGAATTTTGCGCTTGCTCAGCCGAGAAGAACTTGAGGGCGTCATTGCTCATGAATTGGCTCACATAAAGCACCGAGACACGCTCATCATGACTGTTGCNGCAACCATCGCTGGAGCCATTGCTGTCCTCGCTGATTTTGCCCGTTGGTTCCTNTGGTTCGGCGCTTTCAGTCGTGATGACCGTGAAGGCAACGCTAACCCGCTGGCGCTCATTGCCGTCATCGTGGCTATAATCGTGCTCCCCATTGCAGCGATTCTGATTCAACTTGCCATCTCGCGAGCCCGCGAGTTCCTCGCCGACGAAGGTGGAGCATACATCAGTGGCAAGCCGTTGGCTCTGGCTTCTGCGTTGGCAAAGTTGGAGAAAGCGGTTTCCTTCGTGCCGATGGCTGATGCCAACCCAGCAACCGCTCATCTGTTCATCGTCAACCCATTCGGTGGCGGTCAAGGGCTTGGCAGTTGGTTCGTTAATCTCTTCCGAACCCATCCGCCGACGGAGGAGCGAATTGCGAGGCTTCAAGCCCTTGCGATGCGGGTTCGTTGATGACATAATTGTGAGCGGCAGAAGAGGAAACGAGCGGCGGGAGCGAGCAGGGTCACGCCGAATCGGTCATGCGCCCGAGCGCGCATTAGTGCCTTAAAAGAGGGCACGGACGAGGCAAAGGTGACCCGCTGCTCCCGCCGATAACTTTACGGGCGACGGCGGCGCCTCCACTTGTCAAGCAACTCATCCAACATCGGCAAATGAACTCCCCTCGCTGCACACTCCTGAGCCAAAAAGATACGAAACTCATCAGTCAACCTCTGAGCGAACGCCTCCAGCTTCTGCATCTCCTCTGGGTTCATCGGGTCAACGATTTGAGCGACCGCTTTGACCAAGCCGTAAAGTTGATGAGGGTCAGCAGGCAAAGGTGCATCAGGTTCGTAAAGGGCTCTCCAAGGGTCAATCGCTGGGACGCCGATTTGAAGTGAAGCGAGAAAGTGAACTCCAATCGCTCGCCCGAGCCAACCAACTATCAGCGGCGCAATTGCNGTGACAGGCATTTGCTTCCGCTCAGCAGCGTGCAAGATGTCCGAAACCATGTGCCAACTTCTGGGCGTCGTCAGAACTTGGTGCTGGGTTGGGTCAAGGCGTTGCGGCTCGGCGTAAAGGTGGTCAGGGTTGCGCTCAAGGTAAGTCAAGACCGAACTGTGAATGCCAACGCGATGAGCCCAACGAAACCAATGGTTGATGTCAGCCCGGCAAAGCAGGTGGCAAAAACGGTTGACAAGCGGTGCTGGGAGTTCGTTCGCCAAGGTTGAAGCGGATGGCGGGTTGCCTGCAGCGATTCGCCAGCCACCTACGGTCACATCGCCTAATCGCCCTTCAAGGATTAGCGGGAAGACAGCCCTCAAAGTCGGCAGTTCAGCCATGTTCAGTTCGTCCAAGAAGTGAACGGTTGATTTGTCCCTCGGTGCAAAAGTTTCCGGTGGCAACCAAACTGTCACGCGCCGTTGATGGTCAGGCACAGGAACGCCACGCAGGTCAAAAGGCTCCATAGTGGGCAAGTGGACGGGCACAAGTTCTAAACCTCTCTCGCTCGCCCATTCCCTCACGACTGATGTCTTGCCGATTCCGGGCGCTCCCCAAAGGAAAGGCACTTGCCCCGCCTCGTAAAGCACATCAAGGAGCCGTTTCAAAGGTTCGCCAATTGCGACCGCATATCGTTCCGTCTCAAGCCAGTCGCGCTCAGCCATAGCACTCACCGTCCATAATCTTGCCGCTTTTTGGAAATTGGTGCGGCAAATTTAAAGTGAGCGTGTAGGCGTGCAAGGGTGCAAGCGTGCAGAAACGCTGTGAAGGCGAAAACACTTACGCTCATACACGCTCGCATACCTGCACGCTTACTCGCATGCACTCACAAAACACTTTAGCGGAGGTGAATTTAGATGGCAGCGAAGACGGTGAAAGTTGCGGTCGTTGGGTTGGGTTTCATGGGGGTGACGCATTACTTCAACTACAAAAAAGTCAAGGGCGCGGAACTTGTGGCGGTGTGCGATGTTGACCCGAAGCGGTTGGCTGGTGATTGGAGGGACATCGCTGGCAACCTGCCTACAGTAACCTCTGGTCGTGAGGACCTGAGTGGGCTCAAGCGTTACAGCAACTTGGACGAACTTGTTGAGGACCCCGACATCGATTTGGTTGACATTTGCTTGCCGACCCACTTGCACGCAGATGCGGCAATAAAAGCCTTGAATGCAGGCAAACATGTTTTCGTTGAGAAACCGATAGCCTTGACAGTTCGCGACGCTGACAGGATGGTGGAGACGGCTCACAAAGTCGGGCGGTTTTTGATGGTGGGGCAGGTCCTTCGCTTCTTCCCCGCATTTCGGCTGATCAAGGATTACCATGAAAGCGGGACTTACGGGAAACTTCGTGCCCTTCACCTTCGCCGAATCATCAGCAAACCCACATGGGCAGAATGGTTCCTTGACCCAAAGAAGAGCGGAGGGGCAATCGTTGACCTCCACATCCACGACTCGGATTTCGTTCAGTTCCTCTTCGGGCTTCCCAAAGCCGTGTTCACGCGGGGTTTGATTGATAGGAAGCGATACGGCGAAGCCGAATACTTCGTGACGCATTACCTCTACGACGATGAGGATTTGACGGTCACGGGCATGGGTGGCAATATAGCGATGCCAAAGTTCACTTTTGAGCACGGCTACGACGCTTTCTTTGAGAATGCGACCCTTGAGTTTAACTCCCGTTGGCTCCCTAACCCTGTCCTTTACACTGCCGACGGCAAGCAGAAAGAAGTGCGGCTTAAGGAAGTTGACCCTTACTTCGCTGAACTCCAGTATGCCGTTGATTGTGTCCGCAAAAACGAGCAACCTGTTTTGCTCTCCGCCGAAAGCGCCCGGAACGCTTTGCTCCTTTGTCTAAAGGAAGCGGAGTCGTTGGTGAAAGGGAAGCCAGTTAAAGTCGTCGCTTAAGGGGTGAAACTCAGCGATGCAAAAGAAGCCGCCTACCCGATTGCAACTTCTGAGGCGCTACTTCCTAACCGGGGTCGCTTTCGTTGCGCCTTTGGCTTTGACCGTCTTTATCTTTGCCTACTTGTTCCAACTGCTTCACAACTGGATTGGTCGTCCCGTCTCAAAGTTGCTGCCAGAAAACATCGTAGCGCCCGACGGTTCGGCGTGGATTGCGTCGCTTGTCGGTTTGCTTTTGCTTTTGGGCTGTATTCTGGTTGTAGGTGCAATCGTGTCAACCGTTTTGGGTAGGCGGCTCGCTGCCTTCAGTGAGCGCCTCCTGCTTCAACTCCCACTTGTCCGAACCGTTTATGCGCCAGCAAAGCAAATCGTTGAATTCTTTGTCAACCCAACAGCAGTCCAATTTGGCGCCGTCGTGCTGGTTCGCTACCCGCATCCCAACAGTTACGCCATCGGCTTCATCACCGGTAAGGATGTTGAGCAGTTGAACAGTGCCACCGGCAAGAAAATGGTCAATGTCTTCGTCCCCTTCACCCCGACGCCCGTCACTGGCATTATGCTGGTTCTTCCCGAAGATGAGGTCATCCCCGTTGACTTGACAGTTGAAGAGGCGTTGAAAATGGTCATCTCAGGCGGCGTCGTCATACCAACGCGGGTTTTGACGGAGACCAGAGAGGTGTGAGCGATGTTGGAGGCAGAACGAACCCATAGGTGGAACATGGCAAAGGAGAACTTCCAAGCAGCAAAAGTCTGTTTTGAAAACGACCTTTACGGAGCCAGTGTGACAAGGAGTTATTATGCGGTCTATCAAGCAATGTGGGTAGCAGTCGGGAATCCGCCGACAGGGCGATGGCGTCATCATGGTTTAATCCACCACTTTTGTTGGGGGCAGTGGACCCAACCTCCGTCGCCAGTGACGAGATTTGCCGGTTACTTGCGCAGGTTGCGAGCACTTTACGATCAAAGAACTGACGCCGATTATATCGCCATGCCGATCCCGCGAGCAAAAGCAGAGGATGGTCTCAAACTGGCTAAAGAAATTCTGGAGATAGTAGCCCAAGAGAAGGGATTGCCCTTCCCGTAAACGCGAGGTGAGTTTGAATGGAAGCAAGAGAACTGGCTGAGCAAAGGCGTCAAACTATCGCCGTCGCTGCAATAGAGTTGGTGGAAGGGATTCGCCGCCTCTTTCCCGACGCAGTTATCAAAGCGTCCGAACCTTTTGAAGATGAGGACATTTGCGTGACGGTTTACGGACCTTGGGACGAAGAAGCATTAGAAACCGTGCGGCAGCAGATTTACGAGTTGGAGTTCCAAGCATACCAAAGGCACGGGGTGGAGGCAATAGTCAAGGCTTTGCCTCTCAGTTATCTGCCCGAGTAAGCCAATCAACCTGTGCCTCTATGCCTTTTGCCTTGCGCTAAAATGGCGACGGAAGTTTCTCGGAAGGAAAACTGAGAAAGGAGGGGGTTTGAGTGGCGACGATTTACTACGATGCGGATGTAAGTTTGGAGCCGTTGCAAGGGAAAGTGGTAGCCGTGCTGGGCTACGGCAGTCAAGGGCATGCCCACGCCCAGAACTTGCGCGACAGCGGCATCAAGGTCGTGGTGGGTTTGAGGGCAGGAAGCAAAAGTTGGGAAAGGGTCAAAACTGATGGACTTGAACCCGCAACCATTGAAGATGCTGTCAAAATGGCAGACTTAATCGCTTTCATGACTCCCGACACTGAAATGCCAGCGATGTATCGCCAAAGTGTTGCACCTCACTTGCGTGAGGGACAAGCCCTTTTGTTCGCTCACGGCTTCAACATTCATTATCGCCAAATCGTCCCGCCACCAACCGTTGATGTCATCATGGTTGCGCCTAAAGGTCCTGGCAACTTGGTGAGGCAGATGTATCTTGAGGGCAAAGGCGTGCCTTCCCTCGTCGCTGTCCATCAAGACTACACGGGCAACGCAAAGCAGTTAGCGCTCGCTTACGCGAAAGCGTTGGGGGCAACTCGCGCAGGTGTGATTGAGACGACATTCGCTGAGGAGACGGAAACCGATTTGTTTGGCGAGCAATGTGTCCTCTGTGGCGGTGTCACGGAACTTATCCGTGCCGGCTTTGAAACCCTCGTTGAAGCAGGCTATCAACCTGAGGTCGCTTATTTTGAGTGCCTCCACGAACTCAAACTCATCGTTGACCTGATTTACTCCCAAGGCATCAGCGGGATGAGGCGATGGGTCAGCGACACAGCCAAATATGGAGATGTGACGAGGGGTCGGCGCGTCATAAACGAGTCCGTCCGAAAAGCGATGAAGGAAATCCTTGAAGAAATCCAGAGCGGTCAATTCGCCCGCGAGTGGATTTTGGAGAACCAAGCAGGACGCCCTGTCTTCCACGCTGAACTCGAAAGGCAGAGCAAGCACCTGATAGAGCAGGTCGGTCAAAAATTGCGAGCGATGATGCCTTGGCTGAAGCAAACGCAATAGCGCATCCTTGCCAGCCAAGTTATTTGTGGTAGGCGACCACCTTCGCAAAAGTCAGATGCAAGGGACGGTGACTTTTATGGCGCAAGTTTTTCGGTTGCCCGTCATCATTGAGCAAGACGAAGACGGCATTTTCATCGTGGAATGCCCAGTCCTGCAAGGTTGCCACAGTTACGGCTACACGCTGGAAGAGGCGCTGGAGAACATCAAGGAAGCCATTCAGTTGTGCATTGAGGAAAGGATGGCTCGCGGCGGGCCACCGCTTTCAGCAGATTGGTGCGAGGTGGAAATCGTTGCCTGAAAGGAAGCCTCGCTGCTGACGGCTGCGAAGGAACCGAACGGCGGAAGGGACTCGGAGGTGATAGGTCTTGCCGAAGGTTTTGGAGGGACAACTGACGGCTCAAGGTCTAAACTTCGCCATCGTTGTCAGCAGGTTCAACAGTTTGGTCACGCAACGACTTTTGGACGGCGCTTTAGACGCCTTGAGGAGGCACGGTGCTGACGAAAACGCTATCACCATCGCTTGGACGCCCGGCTCTTTTGAACTTCCACTTGTAGCCAAAAAATTCGCCCAAACAGGCAAATATCACGCCGTGATTTGTTTGGGCTGCATCATTCGCGGCGATACGCCCCACTTCGAATATGTCGCCAGTGAGACGGCAAAAGGCATTGCACAAGTCATGTTGGAAACAGGTGTCCCCGTGGTCTTCGGTGTCGTTACAGCCGATAACCTTGAACAAGCCCTTGAACGGGCGGGTGCGAAAGCGGGCAACCGAGGCTTTGACGCCGCCATGACAGCGATGGAGATGGCGAATTTGCTGCAAAAGGTTGAGACCGAAAGGTGACCGCTCAAGAGCCGTGAAGCATTCGCTTCTGATAACGGGGCGATAAAGCGGCTTTAGTTGTCGTTTTGGTGTGCGATGATAGTTTCTCAAGGAGAGCCCTCGGGATGCGGTCAATGTATTTGAGGGCGTCGTAAAAGTCCAAAACCTCNTCAACGGAGATAGGNGGCAGTTGAGCAAACCGCTCTGCTTCTTCTGGCGAAAGTTCGCTCAAAGGCGCATCCCAAACCAACTTTGAACCAGCCCAAACTTCTGGCGGCAAAGTGGCGTAACCTTCATGATGGCAACGCGGGCATTGGTAACGCACTTGCAACTTCACCACGCCGTTGCCCAAAATCCAAACCCCCATGACCTGCCCCTGCCTTATCAATTTTCCGCAGCGGCGACAAGTCACAGGGCGTTTCATTCTTGCAGTCACCTCGCTGCCGAAGGATTTTCTCAGCCAACATAAAGTTTGCCACCGCTTGAACCGAGTTTCGCACTTTCAAGGCATCCCGAACCGAACTTGCAAAATGCCGTTCTCAAGTTTTGCGCCTTTGGGCTCTTGCTTAGCCAAGATGTGAGGGAGCACCAAATGCCGCTTGATTGTTCCGACCCTGATGATTAGTTCGTCGCCTTTGCGCATCAGTTGAATTTCGCCCTTCTCGGTGAATGGCAAGTGCAATTCAAGCCAATAGTCCTTGCCCCGCTTGACTATTCTCATCGGCTTGCTGTCAGCGAACCGCTCCGTTGGGTCTCTGTCGCCGTAGATGTCGTTAGCCATCTGCCTGAGGGCATCAATCCCTACCACCTCGCGCTCATACAGCCGGACTTTGAAGATGGGAAGTGACCCGAAAGATGCCTCGACCTCTTCCAAATAGCGCTGCTGAGAAGCCTTCCACTCGGCAAAGTATTCGTCCGTCACCTCTTCCGGCAACACCTTGTTCGCTATCACGGCATCGCAAACGAAACCGAAAAGGTTGAGGTAAGTGTAGGCTCGCCTTGTTTCCTCAATCACCATCTTTTCGGGATTGAGCACCAACCTGATGGAAGTGATTTTCGGGTCGGCAAGCACAGCCTTCATGTCGCCCACTCGTTTGTAAAGCCGCTCCACAGTATCGTAAACTTCGTCGCCGGGCAACGGGACGGAAAAAATCTCGTCGGTGAACCGACGGATGGTCCCGACGACCTTCCGCTCGACATGGAACAGCCTTCGCATATACCAGCCAATCATGTCTGGGAAATGCAGAAGCCTTAAGGTTGCGCCCGTTGGCGCGCAATCAACGACGATGACATCGTAGGCTTCCTTTTCGTAAAACTGGCGAATTTTCAACAGGCTGAAAAGTTCGTCCATGCCAGGGAGAATGGAAAGTTCCTCGGCAACGATGTCGTCAACGCCTTGAGATGCGAACAGGGTTGAAAGGTAATCCTTGACAGTCGCCCAGTTTTCTTCAATTTCGCGAAAGGGGTCAATTTCAAGCCCCCAAAGGTTTTCCGTCAAAGGCGTGGGTTCGCTCTTTATGGGCATGGCGAAGGAGTCGGCAAGGGAATGGGCTGGGTCCGTGCTCATCACCAAAGTCCGGTAACCCAACTCCGCACATTTAAGGGCAGTAGCCGCCGAAACGCTCGTCTTGCCGACTCCGCCTTTCCCGGTGTAAAGCAGCACCCTCATCTCCGTCACCTCTGCTTAAAGTCTGACATTGCGAACGGAAAATGGACGAGGTGCAGGAAGTTCGGAGTTGCGAAGGCTTCAACGGTAGTTTGGTGTAGGAGTCAGTTTCGGGTAATGTAGCGGCGAAGTTCAACCCGACAAACGGGGCAGTAAACCCGAGGTCCTCGGTAGAGGGCTTTGCAGCGGGGACATTCTTTGAAGCCGTGTCGCCTCTTCCACTGGTTGAGTTTCAGGAACTGCTCAAAGACGCGGGCAACTTTCTCCTTCAACTGCGGGTCTTGGATTGGTGCTATGGTCTGCTCAATCAATGCCTTTTCGCGAGGTGAAAGAACCAAGCGGGACAGTTCCTGTTCTATCCGTTGTGCCCTAATAGTTTCCTCAGGCTGGACAACCCCGATGCGGATTCTAATGTCAAGGGGCTCAAACTGTGCTGCTTCCCTAATCCGCCGCTTCAACTCGTCTTTCCGGAATTGAAGTTCATTGGCTACTGTGGGGCTGTTGGCGACGACGGTAACTACTCCGTCCTTCACCTGCCGCACTTGGGTTCGCTTCGCAAAATAGTCGCCAACGATTTGCCGCCACTTCACTTTCAGCACATTTTTGAGCCACTCAGGCGAAGCGAGTTGACCAATGATTTGCTCCAAGATGTCACGCACTGGTTCCACAGTGCGACCCTCCAGAAATGGCGGCGTGGCTCACCCCCTTTCGCCCCTGAGCGACTGCCTTTCTCTCTTGCTTCCGCGCAGTTGACAGTTTAGCACTATCCAACGCAATAGGCAATAACCTTTTGCAACCTTCTGCCCGGAGTGACATATTTTGAGTGCGAGGTGGTTGGGCGATGAAGCGACGCGAACTTTTGAAGTTGGGTTTGGCAGCAATGGCAATGAAAGGAGTGGGGAGTTGAGCGCAGAAAAGGTTGAAGGGCGAAAGTGGGTTCTTTGGTATCGGCAACCTGCCCGCAACTGGAACGAAGCGTTGCCCTTGGGCAATGGGCGACTGGGAGCGACGGTCTTTGGAGGCGTCGCAAAGGAAAGGTTGCAACTTAACGAAGATACGATGTGGTCTGGCTACCCCTATGACCCGACAAACCCCGACGCTCTTAAGCACCTCAATGAAGTCCGTCGGCTCGTCTTTGAGGGCAAGTATAACGAAGCCGAGCGAATTGCTGACCAGTTCATGATGGGTGTGCTCAGGGTGGGTGACAGGACTTATGCGCCATTTAGGCGCCTGATGGCGTATCAGCCCCTTGGCGACCTATGGTTGGAGTTTCCGCACGGGAATGAGCCTCAAGGTTACCGCCGCGAGTTGGTTTTGGACGAGGCGGTTGCCCGCGTCCGCTACCGAGTTGGTGATGTGACTTTTGAGCGAGAAATGTTCATCTCCGCTGTTGACCAAGCCCTCGTCATCCGCATCACTTCCGACAAACCCAAGCGCGTCAGTTTCACCGCACGCTTGACAACGCCCCACAAAAAGCATGAGACGAGACGCGGAGACCGCAATCTGCTCATTTTGCAAGGGCAATGGGTTGGCGATGGAGAAGTTCGAGGTCTACAAACCGATTTGCCNGGTCCNGGCATCAAGTTTGAAGTTTGGTTGGCAGNGAGGACAGATGGCGGAAAAGTGGCTGTGAGCGATGAAGTGTTGACAGTTCAAGATGCGGATGCCGCCACGCTGATTTTGGTTGCAGCGACCAGTTACCGAAGCCCGAAGGACATTTCAGCCGACCCGCACAAGCGATGTTCCGAGTATTTTGCCCGGTTGCAGCGACGGAGTTACCGACAAATGAAGAGTGCCCACATCGCTGACCATCAGAAACTTTTCCAACGGGTGGACATAGACTTGGGTCACAATCCAGAACTTGAGCGACTTCCCACCGACGAACGCCTGAGGGCGGTGCAACAAGGTGCGGAAGACCCTGGCTTAATTGCCCTCTATTTCCAATTCGGTCGCTACCTTCTCATTTGCAGCAGTCGCCCCGGAACTCAACCTGCTAACCTGCAAGGCATTTGGAACGACCAAATCAACCCGCCTTGGGGCAGTAAGTGGACAACCAACATCAACGCCGAGATGAACTATTGGGCTGCAGAGACAACCAATTTGAGTGAGTGCCACGAACCGCTCTTCAAGATGATTGCCGAGGTGACGGAACAAGGTAGTAAAGTGGCGAAAGTTCATTATGGCTGTCGCGGTTGGGTTTTGCACCACAACACCGACATCTTCCGAGTTGCCGTTCCCGTTGACGCGGCGCCGCGTTGGGGCTTTTGGGTGATGGGCGGGGCTTGGTTGTGCCAGCACTTGTGGGAGCACTTTTTGTTCACCGGTGACCGAAAGTTCCTCAAGTGGGCTTATCCGATTATGAAGGGTGCCGCCCTCTTCCTACTGGACTGGATGGTCCGCGACCCCAAATCGGGACGCTGGACCACATGCCCATCCCTATCGCCTGAAAATGCTTTCCGAACAAAAGACGGGCAAGTGGCGAGTTTTTGTGTCGGTAGCGCTATGGACCTGCAAATCATCCACGACCTATTCTGCAACTGCATCGAAGCAGCAAGGCTTTTGGGCGTTGACGATGATTTGTGCAAAGAACTGGAGCAGCGATTGGCGGAACTTGAGCCTTTGAAAATCGGCAGCGATGGCAGATTGTTGGAATGGCATGAGGAGTTTGATGAGCCTGAACCTGGACACAGGCATGTTTCCCACCTGTTTGGGCTTCATCCGGGTCGGCAAATTTCGCCTATCCGAACACCTGAGTTGGCGATGGCGGTTCGTAAGTCGCTGGAACACCGACTCGCTCACGGTGGCGGTGCAACAGGATGGAGCCGTGCGTGGACTGTCAACCTGTTCGCTCGGCTCTTGGACGGCGAAAAAGCCTACGAACACTTGCTGTTGCTTTTGCGGCGCTCCACCTTACCGAACCTTTTCGACAACCACCCGCCTTTTCAGATTGATGGCAACTTCGGCGGTTGTGCAGCAGTTGCCGAAATGCTCCTGCAAAGCCACGACGGAGAACTTCATTTCCTGCCAGCACTTCCGATGGCTTGGCGCAATGGGTATGTCAAAGGCTTGAAGGCTCGCGGCGGCTTTGAGGTTGACATTTACTGGCGGGACGGGAAACTGGAGCGTGCAGTGATTCGTTCGTTGTTAGGCGGGGTCTGTCGCGTCAGGACGACTGTTCCGGTCAATGTTGAAGGGGCGAAAGCACGCGAACCGAAGGGCGAAGTCAAAAACCCGCTGCTCAAACCTCAGCGTCCAGCCAAGTTTGTCGCTCTTGACACCAACGCGTTAGAAAAACCTTTTTTGCCCTCAACCTTCGTAACGGAATTTGAAACACTGAAGGGCGAAGTCTATGTTTTGAAACCGCAATGATGCCATAGGCACAGAAGAGGAGAGGGTCTACAAGCAGTCGCAGGCGAGTTAGCTTCTATGAGAAAGTGTGCACATGTTTGATTGTGGAAGTAGCGACGCTTTCTGATGGAGGTCATTCCGTTACTTCAATTCCTTCTCCTTCGATGGCTTCGCCTATGAGCCAGTGGTCTACGCCTCGTGAAGTGAGTTCATCGATCAATTGGTTCAGTTTCTTGTTTGGCACAGCGATGAGCAAACCACCAGATGTTTCGGGCGTGAATAGCAACATGCGCATCTCCTGCGGTATTGAGCTTGCGAACTTTACATGTTCGCCATAAGCTTTCTCGTTTGAGCATGTGCCTGCAGGGAAGAGGAATTGCTCAGCATACTCAACAGCACCCTCCATGATGGGTATGGACGAGAGCTTGATGCGCAATCCCACATTGCTCTGTTGTGCCATCTCTAAGGCATGCCCAAGTAGGGAGAAACCCGTTATGTCGGTAGCAGCGTGGACTCCAACAGCTTGCATAGCTTTTGAAGCATCCCTGTTGAGTCTCATCATCGTTGATACCGCCGTTTCAACATGTTCCTTCGCTGCGATTCCTGCCTTTACAGCAGTGGCTATCAAGCCACTACCTATAGGTTTCGTAAGGACAAGTGCATCCGATGGCGAAGCACCAGCTTTTGTGATTACACGGGCAGGGTGCACTATTCCCACTACAGCTAAGCCATATTTCGGCTCACGGTCATCAACTGTATGCCCACCTACGATGATGCCCCCAGCCTCGTTCACCTTATCAGCGCCACCGCGAAGGATTTCACATATGACATGCTCAGGCAAGTCAGTTGGGAAGGCGCAGATGTTAACCGCAAGAAGGACCTCACCACCCATGGCGTAGACATCGCTCATAGCATTTGCTGCCGCGATTGCTCCGAAGGCATATGGATCATCAACAATTGGCGTGAAAAAGTCAACAGTGAATATAAGTGCAGTTTCCTCGTTGAGCTTGTAAACTCCAGCATCGTCAGGCGAATCAAGCCCAACCAGCACCCTTGAAGTGTCAATATTTGCAATGTTGCTTTTTAAAACCCTGAGTATGCTTGACAACCCCACGGGTGTCCATTTACTTGCTCACCCAGACGCCCGAACCAAGGATGTCAGTTTGACCTCGCCACTGTCGGTTGCCATTTTCCTCCCTCCAGTCCAGCTTATGAGGTAATTTGATGAACTCAAATATGTTCATGCCAAAACCTACCACCTTCATAATTCACAGGTTTTTCACAGGTCTAACTTTTTGCTCATCCCCATTTGAGTCCATCTTTTGCGGTTAAATGTTTATCAAAAGTCCAATTCTACATCAGTTTACACCAATTTTGGCAATGCAAGTTTTCACACTTATTCACAGATGCCCGTGAGTTATTCACAGGTTTTTCACAGGCTACTTTAAGGCTCTATACTTCGCCTAACTATCGCTTTAATTAGTGAACAATCTCTTCTGTTGGCAATTCACTTTCAACTCTTTGCCACCCTTCGACCGCAACTACTCTCCATCTTATCAATTCTCTTTGCATGAAAATTGTCAAGTTTATTGGAGATATGGAATAGCTGTGTTCGCCGATAATTATCATTATCCCTATGCGAGTGTCAATAACTGCGGTGTTGGATCTGCTGTAGACTGTCATGGCAGTTATCTCAATCCTCACATGCAAATCAGGATTGCGCACATAGTCTTGAAGTGCACTTTTGATGTCTTCGTAGGTCACACCCGCTGAATCTTTATACCGAGGTGAAATGTATCGCATGACCTCGCCATATTGCTTTTTCTCGATGGCTTCTTTTAGCTTAACCACCATGTTGGCAAGGCGTTCTTCCAAAGGTATGCTACCATAGGAAACCCACCACCAAGTTCCCGCAACTACAAACACTATGACAGGGATTAAGAGTTTTAGCCATCTCTTCAGGTCGCGCAGTAGGTGCATCAAGTTTTACTCCCTACCCAAAAGGCTTTTAGCAAGGCGTGCAAATGCGCAGCGTTCACTCGCGCTATTCTTACAATATGACGCATGCCATTTGGGTTGGGGAACATTAAGTTCATANCGANGGCTTCTGGNTGATTTCAAGTTTTTGCGGTGGGACTGTTGAGTATGGAGATACCACGCTCGTGGGAAGATTGCATCACCCAGCTCATTAGCGCTATTCATAAGCCACAGGTTGTGTTCGTCATCGGTGCTCCCGATGTCGGTAAAACGACATTCTGTTGCATGCTTGCAAATGCAGCAGTTGAAGCTGGGTTACTAACGATGGTCATAGATTCCGATGTCGGGCAATCCGATATAGGACCACCAACGACCATCGGGCTTGGAAGGGTGCACCGAACGATTGGTGATCTAAGTGAGGCTGAGTATGTCGCAGGCTTCTTTGTGGGGCATGTATCTCCAGCTGGGCATCTGCTCCCGATGGTTGTTGGGACAAAGCTCATGGTTGATAAAGCGATCGCTCATGGCGCTCAGTTCATCATCGTTGATACCACCGGGCTTGTGAAAGGTTTAGTTGGGCGTGAGTTAAAGTTACGAAAAGTGCAGCTCATAAAACCAACATCGCTTGTGGCGATTGAAAGAGGAAGGGAACTGTTTCACCTGTTAGTTGTGTTAGAGCGTTTAAGATGGTTGCGTATCTTTCGGTTGGATGCACCCGCCTCAGCGAAGCAACGGGACAAGGAAACACGCAAGTCGCACAGGGAACACAAATTCAGGTTAGCATTTGAAAACGCAAAGGAAGCTGAGATACCACTTAGTGAGGTAGCTTTGCTAAACACATGGCTTGGTTCTGGAATGCCAGTTCACCAAAGCTTCATTGCTCACCTTTCTGAGCTTGCCGAAACAAGTGTAGTGCATGCGGAAAGGTGTGATGATGTTGGGTTGCTCGTAACCGAAGAAAGCATCGATGAAACCTCACGCAGGTGGATAGCTTCGCGGTGGGGTGTGAGCGAGATTATCACGATCTCACTTGAATGCATGTATGGCTTGGTGTTGGGGCTACATGATGCTGATGGTGAACTCCTTTGCATCGCCCTTCTGGTTGGCTTTGACTCCTCATCAAAATCATTGAAGGTTTTGATGCCCTCTCATGTTTCTCCGAAGGATGTGGCGTTGGTGGTATTTGGGAGGCATCGTGTTAACCCAGATGGCACTGAAATCGGTTCATTAAGCTCGCAGGCGCTGTAATGGATGTTTCGATAATGCTTCACTAACAGCATTGAGCTTAGCACGAGGGTGAAGCTCGTGAGGAAGACGGAGTTTATCTTCGTCAGGCATGGCGAAACAGTCTGGAATAAGCAAAGGCGTTTCCAAGGTCAAAGCGATGTTCCGCTGAGCACCTTGGGCAAATTGCAGGCTATGGCTTTGAAGGAACGCTTGAGAGACGAACATATAGACGAAGCTTACTCAAGTGACCTCTCCCGAGCTTATGAGACGGCGACAATCATACTCGGTGATAGAGGGATGAGCGTTAACAAAACGCCGTCACTGCGTGAACGGCATTTGGGTGGTTTTGAAGGGTTAACATTTGATGAAGCGTTGGTAAGCTATCCGAGCGAGCTTGAAGCTTGGCTTAGAAACCCACTCTCAAGACCTCCATCTGGCGAGGGTGGAGAAGAGTTGATCACAAGGGTGAAGAGATTTATCGATACATTACTCGGGTCATGTCATGGGAAGCGCATCCTCATCGTCTCGCATTCTGGTCCGATCAAAGTAGCCTTGTGTGTTCTCTTGAGGTGGAGTATAGTGAGCCTGCGTCACTTTAGGATAGCTAATGCGAGTCTATCAATCGTTGAATTGGTTGATGGCGTGGGCGTGTGCAAAGTGTTGAACGATACATGTCACCTTGGAGCTGTTCATGCTATAGCAATCCAACAATGTGAAAGCCTTGATCAACATATATGACCTCACCAGTTATGCCACGAGACAAGTCGCTCAAAAGGAAGATGGCTACATCTGCCACCTCGCTCACTTCAGTGTTTCGGCGCATCGGTGCTACTTCTCTGAACCGCTGATACATGTGAGTGAAACCGCTTATGCCACGAGCTGCAAGCGTTGGTATCGGACCGGGGGAGAGAGCATTCACTCTGATCCCTCTTTCGCCGAGTTCCAATGCAAGGTATCTCACTATAGCTTCAAGTGCGGCTTTGCAAACTCCCATCACATTGTAATTTGGGACAGCCCTTTGACTGCCGATGTATGTGAGGGTAAGTATTGAGCCGTTAGGACGCATCAACTCAAGCGCAGGACGCGTCACTGCGATCAATGAATATGCGCTCACTTCCATTGCCTCACGGAAGCCTTCTCGTGTCGTCTTAAAGAAACTGCCAGAAAGCTCCTCCCGCCTCGCGAACGCAACGCTGTGGACGATGAAATCGAGCCAATGGTAGTGCTCCTTGACGAGGCTGTAGACCCGCTCAATCTGTGAGTCGTCTGTAACATCACATTGCACAGTGATAGCGTTTTGGAGCTGTGAGGTAAGCTTCAGCACCTCTTCTGCAAACCTCTCAGATTGATATGTGATGCAAAGTTTAGCGCCCTCATTGCCTGCTCTGGAAGCTATTGCCCACGCTATTGAACGCTGGTTAGCTACACCGTAGATGACACCAACTTTGCCATCAAGCAACCCTCCCATCTCAATCACCCTCTCATCGCTATATTTGCGCCGCCGCATTGCCTTTGCTCATGATAACGATTGTAGCTATGCTTTATCATGGTCAGTGAAAGGTTGCTTCGCAACAGCCTGTTAAGTTGTCTCCCAACATGAATGGTGAGATGACATGGACTCTTTCAAAAACATGTCACGCTTACCTGTCACGACTGGCAAAGCTAACTTCGAGAGGCGTAAGTTGATAGCATCAATTCGGCTGTATCAGATTTGCGCTTTCTTATGCGCGCAGATGAGCGCCCTCGCTGCCATCTCTGTGAGCGCTTGCATGGTTTTGCTCGGCGCATTGATAGCAACGCATATTCAATCCGTTGTCCATGAGGCTTTCACTTTGGCGTTCGGCATAGCCCTCCTCATACAACTTGCTGTGTCGATTTTTGTTTTCCCCGCTTTGGCGGTCTCAAGGTGGGTGAGCCCGATCAAATCAGCAATTGAAATTGAGCGTTCGTTCCCGCATCTTTCGGGCAAGCTGTCAAGCGGTGTTGGGTTGTCTTTGTCCAGAACAAAACAGGATGGCATCTCCGATGTGTTGATTCGTGCAGCCATCTCCGATGCGTTGCAAGCTTTGCAATGCGTGCGGTGGCTGAAGCCATTGCGTGAGCGCTTGAAGAAAGCGCTTGTTAATGTCGCAGTGGCAATAGCGCTTTGGTGTTTCGCTCTGTTGTGCATGATGGTTGAGCATACAACCCCTTTGGAGCTCATCGCGCCATTTATAACAGCGTGCAACTCGCTTGAATTCAAGAGGCATGGAAAGCTCGTCATTGAGGGTTTGCAAGACACTGTGTTGCGTGGGAGCAGTGTAAAGGTTTGCGTAAGGGCATACGGCGGTGTTCCAAAAGAAGTTTGGTTGAGGGTTCTGAGCGAAGGGAAGCAACGCGATATCAGGATGCGTCAGGTTCCCGAGAGCCATTTGAAGCCAACCTCCGTAAAGCATCCGCAGTTTGGTCTTGGTATTCCATACGAAGTATTGCTTCGCAACATACGCAACGATGTTCGTATCGCTGCCTTCTCAGGAAGTATTTGGAGCAGGTGGCATCTCATACGGGTTGTAGAGCCACTGAGGGTGAGAGCGGTTAAGGTATCCGTTGAACCGCCACCGTATACAGGGCTTGAACCGAGCGAGATCACGATCACCTCAAGCCCCGCAGTTATATCAGCACCGTATGGTTCACTTTTGAGCCTTTCCATCCAATGCAACAACAGCTTGGTAGAAGCTTCACTACATCGTGATGGTGCAAAGCCACTCAAAATGGCACTTGATGGCTCATCAGCTTCGCTCGAGTTAGAGGCAAAGGATAGCGCCAACATCGGCGTTGAGCTAAAAGACTCTTTCGGTTTCTCCAAGCGTTGGAGTGGGATTCAACTGCGAGTGCTAAAGGATATGCCACCATCAGTGACTATACTCGCACCAAGCGAACGAGATGTTCCGGTGCTACCGTATGCGAGCGTTCCGGTTGTCGTAGAAGCCTCTGATGACTACGGGCTTGATAAACTCAAGGTCGTTTTCTCTGGTAGCGTCCCATACAGGGAAGTTGAACTCGGCTCATATAGTGGCACTGAGAAGAAGGTGACCACAAGTTTGCTCATTCACATCGCTGGGTTAAAAGTTGGTGATGTGATACGCTTCCGCGCTGTCGCAACGGATAACGATGAACTGCTCGGAGCGAAGATGGGTTTTAGCCAATGGCGAAATATACGAGTCATCACGATAGACGAGTTCCTATCAGGCGCAAGGTTGTTGGAAAGGCAAGTTGAAGAGAGATTGAAGGAAGCTGTTGAGCAGTATGAGAGGGTGCTAAAAGCATTGGCGGGTGTTGCTGAAAGGCTCAAGCGCGCTTTGAGACCAAACGATAGCGATGTGCGATGCATCAATGAGATCCTTTCCGAGCTTGGTTCTGTTAAAAGGGAGTTGAGTAAAACTTCCGAGGAAACGGATGCGCATGTCAGAGCTGCACGCCTGAATCAAATCGCCTCATCAATTGAGTGGCTTAATGAATGGTTGCACCAGTTCCTTTCGGAGGGTATCGGGAAGGATGTTGCCATGCTAAATAGCCTCAAAGAAGTTTTGGAGAAAGGTGGAACAGGTGCCGAACAGCTAACGCGTTTGATCAACCGCATGGATCGGATTTCACGGGGCGAGCTTAGGAGTGCGCTCACGGCTATGAAGCGTGTGCGCAATTTCTCGGAGTTGCTCAGAACGGTGCTCAAAAGCATTGAGGTAGCCAATCAATTCACAGCTCTGAAAGCGCAAACTGAAGGCTTGCCACAGGAGAGGCTCAAAACCACTGCGAAATCTCTTTCCGAGCAGTTGAGCGAGCTGGGAGAGCGCTTCAAAAAAATTGGGGACGACTTAAAGGCGATCGCAAAGAGGTGGGATGACGAGAAAGAGCTCGCCATGCTCTTACAAGGTGCTTTAGATGAGCTTTCTGCGTTAGGTGTTGAGCGAGCCCTTGCGGAGGCAAACAGGGCTTTGCTTGAAAACCCTCAGGGGGCAAACGCGAAATTGGACACCGCATCCCAAGCGGTGAACTCGTTCGTTGAAGCGCTCAAGAGAACTTACGAAACGATGCGCCTTCAAGCATACAGGAACGATAGAGACAAGCTTGCGGAGGTCTGGAGCTTAACGGAGAAGCTCGTAAGAGAGCAACGCACCGTGATGAGGCTAACGAAGGAAGCGCAAATGAATCGTAGCGTCGGAGAAATGAAATGGGCAGAGCTGATTGAGCGTCAGCTTGAGCTCTCAAAAATGTCGCAAAGGCTGTTGGGGCAACTCGAAGAACTGCGAAGGCTTGTCCCGCAACTGAGCATGCGTTTGATGAGAAATGCAAGGGATGCGTCGGAAGCTGAAGCTCGCGCATTTGCGATGCTCAAGTTCGGCAACCCTTCCAAAGCCACGAAAGCACAAGCTGAAGCGATATCAAATCTTGAGCAGTTGCTTTCCGAGCTCTCGCTCGTGTTCCATTACAGCTATGGAGTTGCAAGCCAAATAGCAGGCATAGCACAAATGGAGATGCTTGACTTGGCGAGCCTGCAAGAGCGCATCAACCTTCAATCGAATCGGCTCGGCATGAAAGGGCGATGGTTAAGAGGACCGATGGCTACCTATGAGTTGATGATACGCACAGCTCTTAAGCGTGCTGACAATCTTTTCGGTGTGCCTTGGTCCGCTGATTTGAGAGAACTCGTTCACACAGCTCAATCAGATGCACTTGATATTGCTTCCGCAATCGAGAGCGGTGATTTGAATGAGGCAGTCCGATTAAAGCAAGAGCGCGTTTTAACTGCTCTCCTCAAGCTCGCAAACGAGCTCTCTGGGCTACCTCAGGCTATGAGCGAGATGCAAGCCATGCAAAAGTTAGCTCTCGGGAAGGAGAAGAAGCAGGGTAGGGGAGAGGGCGAAGAGAAGGAAGGAGGTAGGGAAAGGGGTGAGGGTGAAGATTGGCGCGAATGGTTGCGGAGTCTCCCAGATAGCCTTTTCGGTAGGTTTGTTGAGCATGGTCCACCGATGAAGAGCGTTCCAGAAGCTATGGCGATGCGCTCCCCACAATCAGCTAATGCACCTTCGCAGGGTAAGAGAACGAGAGCATCTCAGCAAGTCCAATCAACGATTCAATTGAGCACGCCAGCCCCATATCGCAATGCCGTCACGATTTATTTCAAGCGCGTTGGCGGGAGGTAACGAGTGTAATGCATCGTCATGCGTTGCGAAAGCTTCCTTTGATCTGCTTCATCGTCGGTGTGGTTATCATTCCAGTTATGCTGAAAGCTCAAGAGGCTGAGCTACCTTTGCCGAGTGGTTCTGCAGTTGTTGGTGAGGTGACGAAACATAAGGGTTGCCCGATCGGCTCGTTTCACATTGCCAGATTAAGGTTGCGCGAAAGCACTCTTCGTGTTGATCCGATGGCTGATATCAATCTCATAACCGCGGTGGTTCACAGAACTGGTTTGAACATCTGTCCGAGGCGTTTCATAGTCACACTGGATGACGATGAGATCTTCAATCATCCGTTTGTCATATTCGTTGGCGAGCATCTGCCGATGAGGCTCAGCCAATCTGAGGCGAGCAAGCTCAGGCGCTACTTGATTGGTGGCGGCTTCCTGTATGTTGATGAATGTCCAGCGAAGCTAAGCCTTAGAGAGCCATTGAAAGAAGAGCTTCAGCGCCTCTTGCCCGAATACAAATTTCAAAGGATACCGATGAGCCATCCGCTCTACAACTCCTTCTATCAGATCAAGCGCATAATGCCAGCAGGCAAAGGTGGTGTCCACTACCACGAAGGGATAAGCATAAACGGTAGGCTTGTGCTTGTTTACTCAACCAATGGCGAGGCGTGTTCATGGCAGAGTTGGAGGTGGGCAGGACCTATCTGTGCATGCTTTCCGCCACCGTTTGACTATGCATTTGAGTTTGGCATCAACTTGGTTTACTATGCGATGACGCATTAGGATGGCATCTGAGCCACTGTGTTATAATTCATTTTTGGAGTGCCGAGGTGGCGGAATATGGCAGACGCGCTGGCTTGAGGGGCCAGTGGTCCTTCAGGACCGTGCGGGTTCGACTCCCGCCCTCGGCACCAGTTCAAAGTTTTAGGGCGCGTAGCTCAGGGGGAGAGCGCTTGCTTCACAAGCAAGAGGTCCGAGGTTCAAATCCTCGCGCGCCCACATTAAAATGCAAACTGGGGCGGCAGTAGCTCAGTGGAAGAGCGTCAGCTTCCCAAGCTGAAGGTCGCGGGTTCGAATCCCGTCTGCCGCTCCACTTGATGGAGGCGACGTAGCCAAGAGGCTAAGGCGGCGGATTGCAAATCCGCTATTCCCGGGTTCGAATCCCGGCGTCGCCTCTTTGTGTTGATCAAAATGAGCCCGGGTGGCGGAATTGGCAGACGCTGAGGACTTAAAATCCTCTGCCTGAAAAGGCGTGCGGGTTCGAGTCCCGCCCCGGGCACTGCTTCTTACCATGCCCACACCTTTGAAAGCTCAGCCTGCATCTTGCACAGCCGAGCGAAGAGACCATCCTTAGACATCAGTTCCTCTGGAGTGCCAATCTCAACAACTGAGCCTCTATCGAGCACAACCAACTTCTTAGCGTTCCTAAGGGTCGAGAAGCGGTGGGCTATCGCTATCGTTGTTCTACCTTCGATCAGGTGCTCAATTGCTTCCCTTATTTTCGCCTCCGTCTCAGTGTCAACATTTGATGTCGCCTCATCGAGAATTAGTATCGCTGGATCTTTGAGGAGAGCCCTTGCGATAGCTATCCTTTGTTTCTCACCACCCGAGAGATGTGATCCGTGTTCGCCAACCATCGTATCGTATGCATACGGTGCCTTGCATATGAACTCGTGAGCGTTCGCCATGTAAGCAGCTGCCACGATTTCTTCAAGCGATGCATCTGGCTTCCCATAGGCGATGTTGTCAGCGATTGTCCCGTTGAACAAGTAAGTGTCCTGCAACACGACACCTATGTGGCGCCTTATCGACTCGGGTTTAACATTACGGATGTCGTGCCCGTCGATGTATATCCGTCCTTCATCGGGGTCGTAGAAGCGACATATGAGGTTTATGAGCGTGCTCTTACCAGCGCCAGTTGGACCAACAAGCCCTATCATCTCCCCCGGCTTCACCTCAAACGAAACACCCTTCAGTGCCTTATTAACACCGTCATAGCTGAAGGTCACATCCTCAACCACTATGTGTCCTTTCACCTCCTCAAGTTCAATCGCATCGGGTGGAACTTCCATATCAGACTCGGTATCAAGCACTTCAAATATGCGTTCTGCAGCTGTAGCTGCTTGCTGTAACCTGTGAGCAATCCTCGCCAAGTTTTGCACTGGCGCATAGAAGCGCCAGAGGTAGCCAAGGAACGCTACCATAGTTCCAACGGACATCGACTTCGTGATCACCCAATAGCCACCGAACCCCCAAATGGCTAAGTAGCCAAGCGTCGTAACGAACCCGATGCTTGGGAAGAAGATCGTCCAAAGGCGTGCCACTTGAAGGCTTGCCGTGAACAGGTCATAAATGGCTTCGGTGAACTTGTTTATCTCATGCTGTTCCCTTACGAATGCCTTTATAACGCGCACACCCGGTATCCTGTCAGCGAGTAACGAGGTGACTTGTGCCCACCTGCGCCATGTGCGGTGAAATAACCTCCTCACACGCCTACCAAATTGCACCGAGCTGAAAGCGAGCAGTGGCATCGGTATGAGGGTGATGAGAGCGAGCTTCCAGTGTAGCACAAAGAGTATGGTGCCAATGGCTATGCTTGTCAGCGCGTCTCTCGCTATATCCTGCAAACCGCTCGTGAGGAAATCGTTAAGGCGATGTGTGTCATCTGTTATGCGAGAGATGATCCTGCCAGTGTCTCGTCTGTCGAAGAATGTCAACGAAAGGCTTTGGATGTGCTCGTAAAGCTTCTTTCGTATGTCAACGACGATCTTCTCGCCAAGCCACGCCATAACATAACCCCTTATAGCGCTGAACAGCGCTGTGAGGGCATTTATCACCAGTATCACGACCGCTATCGTTACAAGGAGCTTGATGTCGTGATTCGGTATCACCTTATCCAAGAAGAGTTTCGCAAAGAGTGGTTGTATCGTTTCAAACGCTGAAAGAAGGAGTAGCAGGATGAATGAAAAGAGAGCGATGTGCCAGTAGGGGTAAACCAACCCGAGCATTCGTATCAATACCTTGCTCCTGTTCAGGCACCTTGTGCAGATGTCCAGGCGTGGGTGTATCGGGTTGCCACATCTTGGGCATAACCCCATTCGGCGCATCATTATACTCTTCTTCCGCTTAAGTGTTTGTGAGGCATCTTGTAACATTGCTTCTGAGGAACCTTCTTTGAGCTTGCGCAGTAGACCAATCAAATTCTCAACCTCGCGCCTATGGCGGTGGCTGAAGCGCGCGAAAGGGGTGCGCTTACCGTTGCTCGTCACATAGAGTTTGGCATTACCAACGAAAGCCTCAATGGTCGCCCTTTCAATCTCATCGAGCGGGAGCGCTTTTACGACTTTGTTTGTTGAGTTAGAGCGCGTGATGGATATTAGGTGTTCTTTCGTAAGCACGAGCCAACCGTCCGTATACTCACCATCAAGCGAAAGATCGCATTGCGCCACACTCAGTTTCACTGCATCCTTTCCGACCGCCTCTAAGATGGCTTCCTCAGCCCACTCTGGCAATTGTAAATCGGCATGTTCTCCCGACTCCATCGCCCATCACCTTGGTTTCAAGTTTAATTCCCTTTCCATCTTGAAGCCATTATGCTTAGACGCATCACAAGGTGAACTGAGTTAGAAGCGGGTGCCTCGCCACGCCAAAATACAAGTTTGATGGGAATAGGCACTGCTCAACTGTGAGGTGTGTGGCAGGTGGAGACTTCACACAGCATAAAGCGCATAGGCATAATGGGTGGCACATTCGATCCTATACATCTTGCACATCTTTTTGCTGCTGAGGAAGCGAGGTTCAAATTCAACCTTGAGAAGGTCATATTCGTCCCATGCGGTGTGCCAGCCCACAAGAAACCATACGAAGTCACGCCAGCCGAACATAGGTATGCTATGGTTCTTTTGGCGACAGCCAACAACCCATACTTTGAAGTCTCACGGATTGAGATAGATAGGGAAGGTCCATCTTATGCGATAGACACGGTTGTGGCGTTCAGACAGCTTTACGGTGAGGATGCTTCCATTTACTTCATCACTGGTGCGGACGCTGTGCTTGAAATACTGACATGGAAGGAGACGGATAAGCTCATAAGGCTTTGCAAATTCATAGCTGTCACTCGCCCCGGTTATGACCTCTCAAAGATATCAGAAGTGCTCGGTGAGGAATATGCAAGTGCGATTGAAATCCTACAGATACCGGGGATGGACATCTCCTCAACCGCCATCAGGCAGAGGGTGCGCAACGGGGAGCCGATACGATACTTAGTGCCAGAGATGGTTTATCATTACATCATGCAGCACAAACTATACAGGTAAGGCGAGGAGGGTGAAGGGTTTACCAAGTGAGCGAGCTTGTCACAGGTGTTTGCAAGATAGCATATGAGAAGGGTGGGAATGAAATCGTCGTCATGGAGATAGCTCGCCTTCTCCCGATAGCTACACACTTCGTCCTCATCACCTGTGAGAATCCGATACACATCCGCGCTATGGCGGATGAGTTAGAAGAGCGCTTGGAAACAGAATGGGGCATAAGGGTAACGAGGGAAGGAGAACCAGAGTCAAGGTGGGTCATACTTGACTGTGGCGATATCATCATCCATTTGTTTGACGCTGAGCTAAGGCGATATTACGACCTTGAAGGGTTGTGGGCTGATGCGCCAATGCTGAGGTGGGAAGGTAAGTTGGTAGCAGTGGGGCGGTTGACTCAGCGTAGGTAGCAAAGCGAGTCAAACTTTAAAGCAGCATTGCAAGTAGCAAGTATGGGGAGGTGGCACAAATGGTCGGCATAGAACTCGGGCGCTTGATAACAGCGATGGTTACGCCTTTTAACGATGACATGAGTGTCAATTACGATGAGGCTGCTAAGCTCGCCGAGTATGTTGTTGAGACTGGTTCTGACGGTGTTCTTGTTGCGGGCACAACAGGGGAGTCGCCGACGCTCACAGACGAGGAGAAGCTTGAGCTCTTTAGGGTTGTGAAAGAGGCAGTCGGTGATAGAGCTAAAGTCATTGCTGGCACTGGAAATTATTGCACTCGTGAGAGCATCGAGCTCACAAGGCAAGCCGAAGAAATAGGTGTTGATGCAGTCCTGCTCGTCTGCCCATACTACAACCGTCCATCACAAGAGGGTTTATACAGGCACTTCCGTGCAGTAGCTGAAGCCACATCTTTGCCAGTCATACTTTACAACATCCCAAGCCGCACGGGTAGGAACATAGAACCAGAGACAGTCCTAAGGCTCGCAAACGATGTCCCAAACATTGTAGGGATAAAGGAAGCAAGTGGCGATATGAAACAAGTTGCAAAGATATGTGCTGAGGCTCCAGATAGGTTTGCCGTTTGGAGTGGCAATGACGAGGATACAATTCACATACTCGCCCTTGGTGGCGTAGGCGTGATATCGGTGGCTTCGCACATCGTCGGGAGCGACTTGAAACGCATGATTGAGGCATTCATAAGCGGGGATGTCGTGACGGCAAGGGAGATTCACCTTAACTTGATGCCGTTCATAAGGGCGCTCTTCCCTCCAACTTCATCAAATCCGTCGCCGATAAAAGCAGCATTGAATATGATCGGTTTCAAAGTCGGGGAGCCAAGGCTACCACTCGTTGGTGTAACAGAGAAAGAAAAAGAGGAGCTACGAAGACAGCTCATCCGCCTCGGAAAAATTGAGGCTTAAGGTCAACACATCCACCTCAGCACATAACCGCAGATGAAGCTCCATCGCAACTTCACTGCTGTTATGCACATGTCAAACTCCATCAACAGCGAAGGGGGGACTGTAAGTGAAGTTTGAAATTGAAGCTGGACCGTATCTCAGGGAGCTTGCACCTGTGAAAATACCATTGCAAAACCATGTGGATGTAGAACCAAGCGGGGCACAAGTTGTGCTCGCAGAACCCTGCGATGAGATGCTTAAGGGAATTGAAAGGCTTAGTGTGGGCGATGTCGTGGGCGTTAAATGCGCGATGGTCAAGGATGGTAGGAGCACCATCATCCTCCCGATGCAGGTTGAAAGGGAAGGCGATATGCTTTATGGCACGCTCATCATCCCACGCATCGAGCCAAACAAATCCATCACCGTTGAGTTGGTGGACAAGAGCGAAGGTTGTATCGCACACCCCGTTTCGCTTCGTCAGCTTGAGGATGAAAAGCGCGTTGATGTAGAGATAGGTGGCGAACTCTTCACAGCATACAGGTATTCGGAGAAGTATGTTCGCCCATTCCTGTATCCCCTCATAGGACCCTTCGGTCGGCATCTGACGAGGGAAGTTGATGTTGAGGCGAGCGAAGGCTTTGACCACATCCATCATCGCTCGCTGTATACCGCATGGGGCGATATCAATAGCGTGAATGTATGGAGCGAAGAGGGTGCTCACGGCTACATGCGTCATCATTGCTTCGGCTCACTTGTATCGGGCGATGTGTATGGGAGAATATGCGCACACATCACATGGACTGACCACTACGGAAAACCGTTGATGGAGCAAATCGCTGTCTACCAGTTCTACGGCACACCTCAAAGTCACAGGCTAATCGATATGGTGGTGGCATTCCACGCCAAGTATGGTCCTGTGCGCTTTGGCGATACTAAGGAGGGTGGCATAGTCTCTATCAGGGTTTTCCCAACGATGGCGGTTGTGAACGGTGGGAGGTTGGAAAATTCTTATGGCGCAGTTAATGAAGCACATGTTTGGGGCAAGAGAGCCCACTGGTGTGATTATTCAGGTCCTGTCAACGGTGTATGGGTTGGTGTAGCCATCTTTGATAACCAAAGGAATTTGCGTCACCCGACATATTGGCATGCCCGAGATTATGGGCTGATGACAGCAAACCCGTTTGGGTTGTCTGAATTTCTTGGGAGAGGACACGATGGGAGCTATGTGTTAGGTGAAGGCGATTGGCTCGTATTCCGATACAGAGTTTATGCTCACATAGGAGATGCATCTGTCGGGAGGGTTGGCTTGCACTACATCAACTATGTTGCGCCACCATCGTTTAAGCTCGTTTGATGTTATCGGAGGTGGCTGATGTGTCCCTTTTGCTTGAGCGAATACAACAACCAAAAGACCTGAAGACCCTGTCTTATGAACAGCTCGAGCAACTCGCCTCGGAACTGCGCCATGTCATACTGAGCACTGTCTCAGAGGTTGGCGGTCACCTTGCTCCGGCGCTTGGCGCTGTTGAAATAGCAATAGCTGTGCATGCGACATTGGACAGCCCCAAGGACAAGATCATCTGGGATACGGGACATCAGTCCTATGCACACAAGTTGCTCACAGGTCGCTACAAGCGCTTTCGGACTCTCAGGCAGTTGGGTGGCATCTCTGGCTTCCCATGCAGGGACGAAAGCGAGCACGACATATGGGGAACTGGTCATGCTGGAACTGGTCTATCTGCTGCCTTCGGTTTCGCCACTGCTGGCAAGCTTCTCGGTGACGAGGGGACTGTGCTTGTAGTTGTGGGTGATGGTGCACTCCAAGAAGGTATGGCATGGGAAGCCCTTCACAACATCGGCGGTAGCAAGCTGAACATCATCGTCATACTAAACGATAACGCGATGGCGATCGCTCCCTCGGTCGGAGCGCTCGAAAAGTATCTGCGGAAGCTCCGTTCATCTCCGCACTACCTCAAACTCAAAGAGATGCTCGAGACGGCACTCCTGAAGTTGCCGAGGGGGAAGACACTCGTTGAGGTGATTGAGCGTTGGAAGGACTCAGTAAAGCAAATGATCATACCGCCGGGGATGATATTTGAGGAACTCGGCTTCACATATCTTGGTCCGATAAACGGACACAGCATAAGAACGGTCATGGAGGCGATTAACGAGGCAAGAACCATCGGTGGTCCCGTGATCATTCATGCGCTCACGCGGAAAGGGTGTGGGTATGAGCCAGCGGAGAAAGATCCATGCAAGTATCACATCGTTCCGCCATTCAGCTTGCAGACTGGCGAGTTGAAGCGCTGCGAAACTAAGCCCACTTATACTTCCGTCTTCAGCAAGACGCTTGTGAAGCTCGCCGAGTCTGACGAAAGGATTGTGGCTATAACTGCAGCGATGCCTGATGGGACTGGCTTGAGAAGCTTCAGCGAGCGTTTTCCAGAGAGGTGCTTTGATGTTGGCATGGCTGAACAACATGCGGTGGCGTTCGCTGCAGCGCTTGCTTTAAGTGGTTTAAAGCCCGTCGTCGCAATCTATTCGACATTCCTTCAAAGGGCGTTTGACCAGATAGTCCATGATGTCTGTCTTCAAAGGGCGCCAGTTATCTTCGCTATTGACAGGGCAGGATTGGTTGGGCAGGATGGACAAACACATCATGGCACATTTGATATCGCTTTCTTGCGTCTCATCCCGAACATGGTCATCATGATGCCGAAGGATGAGAACGAACTAATGCATATGCTCTTCACAGCCATCAACTACGATGCCGGTCCGATAGCCATACGCTACCCTAAGGGGGAAGGAGTTGGAGTCAAACTCGATGAGCACCTCAGGGAGATTGAGCTTGGCAGTTGGGAGGTCCTCAAGGAGGGGAAAGAGGCTGTAATCCTCGCCATCGGCGATTGCGTGTATCGCTCGCTTGATGCGTCAAAACTTCTGAAGGAAAACTTCGGTTACGATGTTGGTGTTGTGAACGCTCGCTTCATCAAACCTTTAGATGTGAACTTGCTGAAGCGCATAGCCAGCACTACAAAGAGAATCGTAACAGTTGAGGAGCATTGCTTGGACGGTGGATTTGGGAGTGCCGTCCTTGAAGCACTCCATGATTGTCAAATAAGTGATGTGGAAGTCCTGCGCATCGGCATACGAGGGAGATTCGTTGAACATGGTGCAGTTGAAGAACTGCGTAAGAAGCTCATGCTCGATGTTGAAGGGATAGCACAGATCATAGCTAAATGGCTTAGCAGATCAACCGATGCTTCAGAAGCGTTTCAGCCAGCGCTGGGAGGGGTGAAGTAGTGCCTCTCACTTTCTCAATCTACACTCTTGGGTGCAAAGTAAATCAATACGACTCGGAGAAGCTTGCCCACCTTCTTTGCAAGCACGGTCTCGTCAAAAGGCAGTTTGAGGAAGCGGTTGATGTGTGTATAGTCAACACCTGTGCAGTCACTCACGCAGCTGAACGAAAATCTCGCAAGCTTGTCTCAAGGGCAAGGAGGCTAAATCCAAACTCGGTTGTGGTAGCGATGGGGTGTGCAGTCCAGCTACAAAAGATGGTTGGAAAGGAGTCTTTCCCGAACGCCGATATATCGCTCGGCGTTTGCGACCCAAGTTATGCGCTAAAGGTGATACTTAAGTCCATCGGGAGGGAAGTTGAAAGTGAAGATAGCATGAGCGTTCGCTTCGAAGCTGATGGTGAAAGACAAACGACCGCTGAGCAAGCATATGTGCGTTCCTATTTGAAAGTTCAGGATGGCTGTGGACGCATGTGCGCGTTTTGTGTTGTTCCTTTCTTACGAGGGAAGCCTCGTAGCCGACCCGTTGAGGAGGTCATCAGCGAAGCCAAATCGCTCATCGCAAGTGGATGCAAGGAGATCGTGTTGTGTGGGATTTGTCTTGGTAGCTATGGTGTGGACTTGGGTGGTGGAATTGATCTTGCAATGCTGATTGAGCGTCTGAACGAGCTTGAAGGGTTGGTGAGGTTACGGCTAAGCTCGATTGACCCAAGAGATGTGAGTGAGCGCTTGATAAAAGTTGCAGCGCATTGTGATAAACTTTGCAGGCACTTCCACATATCGCTTCAGTCTGGCGATGATGAACTGCTTAAAGCCATGAACCGAAGGTATACGACGGCGCAGTATGAGCGCATTGTTGATGCGATACGAGAGCTGATGCCAGAGGTGGCGATAACGACGGATGTGGTCGTTGGCTTTCCGGGTGAAACAGAGGAGCAGTTTGAGAACACATTGCGCTTCATTGAGCGAATCGGGTTTGCGAGGGTGCATGTTTTCAAATTCTCTCCACGCCCTTTCACCAAGGCAGCTTCGATTGAGCATCAGGTGAAAGAGCATGTGCTTAGGAGGCGGTTGGGGGTGATTCATTCCCTTGTGGAGGAGCTTTCCATCAGGTTTAGAAATCGGTTCATCGGGCAAAAGCTTGATGTGCTGATTGAAGATGTGAAAACGGTTGGCTCATCTACTTGGTCTGAGGGTTTGACTGGGAACTACATCAAGGTGCGCATACCGAGGGCGATCAAAGTTGGGGAGGTGGTGAGCGTTCGCTTGCGTTCACTTTTGAAGGACGATTCTGTCCTTGGTGAAAGTGACGAAGATGTAGTAAAATTGACTAATGAGGTTGCGCAACCTTGTGGGCGTTGCCACCCCATCGCACGGAAGCGTAACCCAGTTGAGGAGGTATGTGAGCTATAAGTGTGGATGCGCTCTCGCAGACCTGCTTATGAGGGGAGCGGTGGCGTGGTGACGGAGATAAAACAGGTGAGGAGGGATTGCAAGTGGCGGATCTAAACCTTGTGATAGTGACAGGTGTCTCAACAAAAGATGCGACATTGAGGCGGCGTCCTTCTGGCGTTGTGAAGGCGGAGTTTAGCTTAGAGGTTGAACGCCCGTTCGTGAAAGCCAGCGGTGAGCCAATCTCTGATCTGTTCCTCGTGGATGTCTATGGACCGTTGGCTGAGCAATGCGCTCAGTATGTGAAGCGGGGAACTAAACTGCTTGTCCTCGGAACGCTCAACAAGGAGAGCTTTGTAACTCGCCTCAAGCGAAAGGAACACCTCACAGTCATAAAGGCGAAGTATATCAAGCTGATCGACCAAAGCTATGTTGACTTTGGAAATGTAACCATCGATGAGCTACGCCGAGACCAGTGGGGAGATGCCACTGTAGCCGAGTATACGAAAGCGATAAGCAATGTCCTCGCAAGGCTACATGGTGCAAAACGATGACAACAGGTGATACCCAAAATGCCGCTGACAAGGAAGCTCAACGATGTCACAGGTTTAAAAAGTTTCGTTGCACTGCTTTCTGTGGTCACCACTTCAACCTTGACCTTTCTTAAGCTCCTCATCGGTCTTATCTCTGGCTCTGTAAGTGTGCTTGCGGAGGGATTTCATTCTGCCACAGATATGCTTGCAGCATTCGTCGCCTTCGTATCGGTTAAGAAAAGCTCAGTCCCTCCAGATGATGATCACCCCTATGGACATGGTAAGTTTGAGAGCATCTCAGGTGCGCTTGAAGCTTCACTCATACTGGGTGCAACTTTTTATGTTCTCTATGAGGCAATCAAAAGCCTTGTTGGGGGCAGGCACATCTCATATGGGCTCTTAGCCATTTTCGTGATGAGCTTCAGCGCGTTGGCAAACTGGGTCATCTCGTCAATTCTTTTATCGGTGGCAAAGAAGACTGACTCGTTAGCCCTTGAAGCTGATGGATGGCATCTGCGCATAGATGCCTATACTTCTACGGGTGCGATAGTAGCGCTTCTGCTTGTCTTCTTAACTGGGTTTCGTTTCTGGGACTCGATCACGGCGCTCATCATAGCAGGTGTGATGGCACACACTGGGTTGAAGCTGTTTGCAAGCGCATGGCATCAACTCACGGATGCATCCCTATCGCCATCCGAAATCAAGCTCATAGATGACCTGATAAAGACTCACGCTGGCGAGTTGGTCAGTTATCACAAGATGCGCTCGAGGCGTGCAGGCTCTTACCGTTATGTTGACTTGCACATGGTAGTGAAGGGAAGTATGAGCGTTGAAGAAGCTCACAAAATTTGCGATGAGCTTGAGAACGAAGTTAGGAATGCCTTACCTAACACAGAGTTGCTCATCCACATCGAGCCATCGGAGGAAGCGAAAGGCAAGTCACGAATTAGACCTCCAAGCGAGCCAACGCAATCAAGTGCGAGCGGTTTATTACAACCGAGTGTAAGCGATTCATCACAACCACGCACAAGCGATTCATCACGGTGCAAGCGCTTCAGGTGGGGCTACGGCTGGCGAAAGAGGCGTTAACCGTGATTGCTTGTAGTGTTTGCATGCCCTTCAAAACGCCAACAGAAGCTTAAGGCTTAAAGGATGTAGTGAGCTATATCCTTCTTTTGGGCGATCTCGTGGAGGCGCTTCCTGACATAGTCGGCATCGATGACGAAAGTTTGTCCTGCCCTTTCTGGCGCCTCAAAAGATATCTCTTCAAGAACTCTCTCCATGACGGTGTGCAAGCGTCTTGCCCCTATGTCCTCAGTTTCGTCGTTGATCAACTTTGCGAATCTCGCTATCTCCCTTATACCGTCATCTGTGAACTCAACTCTTACGCCTTCCGTTGCGAGCAGTGCTTGGTATTGCTTTACGAGCGCGTTCTCTGGCTCAACAAGGATCCTCCTGAAGTCTTCCTCGGTGAGCGGATCGAACTCAACCCTTATTGGTAACCTGCCCTGTAGCTCTGGGATTAGGTCGGAAGGTTTTGAGACATGGAATGCGCCAGCACATATGAAGAGTATGTGGTGCGTGTTGACTGGTCCGTAGCGCGTCATGACAGTTGTGCCCTCAATTATTGGGAGAAGATCACGCTGCACTCCTTCCCTTGATACATCGGGACCAAAGCCCCTTTCACGCCCTGCGATTTTATCAATTTCGTCGATGAAGACGATGCCACGCTGTTGGACTCTCCAAAGCGCCTCTTGGATGACTTCCTCTTGGTCGATGAGCTTCCTTGCCTCCTCTTGTATTAAAATTCGGCGTGCATCCCTAACCTTCATCAGGCGGCGCTTCTTCCTCCTACCAAACAGTGACTCTATCATCTCCCTCGGATCAAACCCAAGTTGCTCTGCGCCTTGCCCACCTATGACATCGATGAATATAGGTAGATGCTTCTCCTCAACTTCGATTTCCACTTCCTCATCTTCGAACTCGCCAGCTTCAAGCCTGCGCAAGTAGTATTCACGCAGTCTGCGCATCCTTTCTTCAATCTCTGGCGCGCCGCCCTCGGACTCCGTGAGCACCTCCTCGTGCTTCCTCCCGTCTCCCATCGGATATTTCCTCTGCTTAAGTGGTGGGACAAGTTTCAATGCCTCAAGCAGTCTCATGTTGGCAAGCTTTGTCGCCCTCTCCTCAACCTCCTTCGTCTTCTCGCTCTCGACCATTCGCACGGCTATCTCGGTTAAGTCGCGGATGATTGACTCCACATCCCTTCCAACATAACCTACCTCCGTGTATTTCGTTGCCTCAACTTTGATGAACGGGGCGTTTACGAGCTTAGCTATGCGCCTTGCCATCTCCGTCTTTCCAACTCCAGTCGGTCCGATCATGAGTATGTTCTTTGGGGCGATCTCGTCACGCAAATGCTCTGGCAAAAGTAGCCTACGATACCTGTTACGAAGCGCAATAGCTATTGCTCGCTTCGCTTTATCTTGTCCGATGATGTATTTATCGAGTTCGGCAACGATGCGTGCTGGCGTAAGCTCAGATTCCTGCAATACACCAACGGCATCCTTGCGGACAACGGGAAGAAGTTCGTTCATGCTGTGGTTCACCTCTCTTGCGTTTCTACACCATTGTGCCATTGTGACGCATGAACGCATATCATCAACTTTCGTTTTTAACCGAGGGCAACACCATGCAAGCTTAGGCAAAATAGCAATGGCGAGAAACTCACCAGTAAAGTTGAGCAAGCAACTTGCGCTGGAATTGACCGCACAAAGAGGTGTGACATGTGAATCAGGGAGATAAGAGGCTGATGCTCGAATTTGCATCCGTTGCGATTCCCATTGGGAAAGTAGCAAAGCTACAGGCGTGGTTTGGTGCGATCCCGATTTGTGTCAACCAAGCTGTTTGGCGTGTTGCTCACATAGCTCTTGGGGCACTCACCGTCCCGTTTCGTGCCATCTGGGAATACAAACGGACGCATGCTGATGATGTGGTCGTTATGCCGAAGCCAGTTATAAGCGTTGGTAGCATAGCTTACGGTGGTTCTGGCAAAAGCCCATTTTGCAGGTTGCTCGCTAAACGGCTTCGTGAACGCGGAATGAATGTTGGCATAGTGCTCCCAAGCTACAATCCGACGCAATCTTATGGCGACCTTGGTAGGCAATCGCTCACTTGGGATGAGGCATCCGAACATTCTTACTATTTGCCTGATGTGCCTGTGGCGATGAATCGACTAAGGGAAGTGGCTGTTATGGAGTTGGTTGAGAAGCATGGTTGTGATGTTGTGATACTTGATGACGGCTTTCAATACCGTCGTCTCCACAGGGATTTGGATATAGTTCTCGTTGATGCCCTCCATGTGCCACATTTGTGTTGTCCGATGCTCAGGGAATTTCCGAGTGCGCTGAGACGAGCGGGCGTAGTTTGCGTTACGAAGACAGATGTAGCTAAAGCCTTTCTTGGAGAGCATCACTTGGATGCGTTAACTGCTTCGCTTAACAGCATCTTGCACCACCGTAGCTTCATTGAGGTGAACTATGCCCCAACTGGGTTCATACGCATAGCTGATGACGCCGAGTTGGGAGAACACGAACTGGATGGCTTTAAAGTTATCGGTGTTGTGGGGACTGCTGAACCGTTCAGCTTCTTCTTCTTGCTTCACCAGCTCGATCTTGAAGTTGCTCAACTTTTCGTCTTTGACGACCACCACATCTATAGCCTCTCAGATATTGCGATGCTTGAGACAGCTCGTAAGAGGTGCGATGGTGTGCTCGTAACCACCGTCAAGGACGCCATGAAACTACGCAGGGCAGGCTCAAGTGAAACATCAGATGGCTATGATAAGTTCAGGAATTGGTATGCGCTATGCATTGATGCTCAGATTGTTTCCAACGGCGGGCTTCTCGATGAGGCTTTGAATAAAGCGTTAAACTTGCAGAGGTGTTAGCTGTGGATGTTGAGAAGGTTTGCGCAATGTTTGATGAGGCTGCTTCGGTGATATCGGCTACTAAAGCTCTTGCAGGAGAGTTGTTGAAGCTCAGCACTTCAATAAGCACAGCGTTGAGAGCGGGAAACAAGGTCCTCATCTTCGGCAACGGTGGGAGCGCTGCGGACGCCCAACACTTCGCTGGTGAACTCGTCGGCAGGTTTAAGCTCGAAAGGAATCCGCTACCAGCGATAGCGCTGACTGCGGATTCATCAGTCCTTACGGCGCTCGCAAATGACTTCGGGTTTGAAGAAGTGTTCAGCATGCAGGTCGATGCACTCGCAAAGAAAGGCGATGTCGTCATCGGCATAACCACGAGTGGGAAATCTTTGAATGTCGTAAAAGCTTTGAGGACAGCGAAGTTGAAGGGGGCTTTCACAGCTGTATTGACGGGGTTAGGCGGGAGGCATTTGGGCGATGAGGTTGACATTTGCATAGCAATACCATCGCAAGATACACAGCGCATTCAGGAGGCTCACACCGTCGTGTTGCACATAGTTTGCGAGCTTCTCGAAGAGTCCATTAAGAGGGCTTGAAGCTACTGCGGGGTGGTGCGATGAAACCGATATCTCTCAATGGCGTCAGGAGAATATCAATTCGCGAGCGTAAGAGCAAAGTGAGCGTAAGCCAACTCTCACGCCAGTTGCATCCGGGAGCATCGTTTTCCGAATTCTTTGATAGCCTACCGAATGTGCTTGCTGCAAGTTGGTTAAGGGAGCTTGTCGATGCGGTATGGCGCGCACGCTCTGGGGGAAGACACTTCGTCGTTATGTATGGAGCTCATGTGGTCAAGTGTGGTTTATCCCCCATGATCATTCAGTTGATGCGCGAAGGCATAGTAACTGCTCTCGCTACAAACGGTGCTGGCGCATACCATGATGTGGAGCTTGCGATGTTTGAAGCGACAAGTGAAGATGTCTCAAGCGGCATCAAGAGCGGGACTTTTGGGATGGCTCGTGAACCAGTCAGCTTCATCAACAGTGCTGCACGCTTCGCTGCAAAGCGAGGTATAGGTCTCGGTGAGGCGATCGGCTCAAAGCTTAAAAAAGCCAAGAGAGCAGACTTGAGCATACTTGCGCAGGCTTACGCTCATGGCATACCATTGACTGTGCATGTGGCTATAGGGACTGATGTTAACCACATCCATCCAGACTTTGATGCCTCCTCATTCGGGAAGGCGACTTATACTGACTTTCGCATCTTCTGCAGGGTTGTGAGCGAACTCAGCTATGGTGTTGTGCTCAACATCGGTTCTGCGGTCATATTGCCACTCATCTTTGAGAAGGCGCTCGCCGTTGCGCGCAATTTGGGTTACGATGTCAAGTGCTTCGTGGGCGCGACATTTGATTTCATGCGCCACTACAGGGCGACAAAGAACCCCGTTGAAAGAGCACAGGAACTCGGTGGGAAGGGATACTACATCATCGGGCATCACGAAATCTTAGTTCCGATGTTTGCTCAAGCTTTGCTTGAGCGCTTCGCCGAATCAAACAAGACCACACCTCACTGATGCGTCTCTTTTATGGTTGTGGCTCAAACATCGTAATAGAGGAAGAACTCGTAAGGGTGTGGGAACGGCTTTATTGAGCTGGCTTCGTTCCGTTTGCGTTCAATCCACACCCTTATCACATCCTCGGTGAATACATCTCCCCTCATCAAGAAGGCGTTATCGGCTTCCAAGCAATTTATGGCATCCTCAAGTGAGGGCGGCAGAGTCGGCACAGCCTTCGCCTCTTCTGGTGGTAGGTCATAGATGTTTTTGTCCAAAGGAGCACCTGGGTCTATGCGGTTGAGTATGCCATCTATGCCAGCCATAAGCATCGCTGAGAAGGCAAGGTATGGGTTACAGCTTGGGTCTGGTGGGCGAAACTCAACCCTTTTGGATTCGGGGCTTTGTGAGTAAACTGGTATGCGGATGCATGCGCTTCTGTTGCGTTGCGAATATGCCAACCTTGTCGGAGCCTCAAAGCCGGGGATAAGCCTTCGGTATGAGTTTAGCGTTGGGGCGCAGAAGGCGAGTAGCGCAGGCGCATGCTTTAGCAAACCGCCTATGTAATATCGTGCTATGCTACTCAACTGCGCGTAGCCACGCTCATCGTAAAAGAGGTTTTCGTTGCCTCGCCATAGGCTTTGGTGGGTGTGCATGCCGTTGCCGTTGTCACCTGAAAGCGGCTTTGGCATGAATGTGGCTGTCATGTTATGCTTCCTCGCAACCATCTTCACCACATACTTGAGTATCATGAGCTTGTCAGCCATACGGGTGAGCGTGTCGTAGCGTAAATCAACCTCGCCTTGTCCACCAGTTGCCACTTCATGGTGGTGGACTTCGCACTGTATCCCAATCTTCTCAAGGGTGAGCATTATCTCAGAGCGTATGTCTTGGAGTGTGTCAGAGGGTGGCGCTGTAAAGTAGCCTTCCTTGAATCGCAACTTATAGCCAAGGTTTGGTCCCTCCTCGCGCCCAGAGTTCCATACCCCTTCACGCGAATCAACAAAGTGGAAGCATGAGTTTTCGGAGACGGCATAGCGCACATCGTTGAAGATGAAAAACTCAGCTTCCGGTCCCCAGTAGCTTTTGTCAGCGATGCCCGTGCTCAAAAGGAACTTCTCTGCCTTCTGAGCTATGTAGCGTGGGTCGCGTAAGTAGCGCTCCCTCGTCACCGGGTCGTAAACATCGCAAATAAGAACGAGCGTTGGGACATCAAGGAATGGATCAACAAAAGCTGTTGAGGGGTCTGGTATGAGGATCAGGTCGCTTTCGTGTATCTCTTGGAAGCCACGAATGGATGAGCCATCAAATCCAACACCTTCTTCGAAAACGCTCTCGGTGAAGGCGCTCACAGGGATGCTGAGGTGTTGCCACACACCGAAAAGGTCAGCGAACCTTAGGTCAACAACTTTCACGCCCTCCGATTTTGCCATCGCGATGACATCAGATGGAGTAGCTCCCATGTGTCGCACCTCCGCTTGTAGTGGCTCATGACATTAGCTACCTAATTATGATGCATCGGGAAGCATTCGCAGGTGCTGTTACATCCTCCGAAAGCGTGTTATACTGTTTTTCCACCATCCAATTTCCCACACCAAATTTCACATGAGGGTGAAGGAGATGTCTCTATCTAAGCCGAATCGCTCAGTAGCTACGGGGACTCGCACGCGTGCTGGCGATGATGTGATGCCAACAAGTGGCATGTGCGTAGTTTGCGTTCAAGGGTGCACCGGGCTTTGTGAGGTCGGCATGTCCGCATACAGAGGTGCTGAAATGATCTACCCACGCCCATTTGGGATGGTTACAGCAGCAGGGGATAAGGACTACCCAGTTGACTTTTCACACCTCAGCATAATGGGGACAACATTTGGAGCCTATGGCGTTGAACCGAATCCAGATGTAGCTATCTTCCCAGCCGTAAACATTGAGACAGCTATCGGAAGGGACAAAGGCATAAAGATGAAACTGCCAATAGTGATAGCAGCGCTCGGTTCAACCGATGTGGCTAAGAACAACTGGGCTGGGATAGCGATAGGCGCAGCCATATCTGGCATACCAATAACGATAGGCGAGAATGTTTGTGGGATGGATGAGCAAGCCGAGTTCAAAAATGGTAGAGTGGTAAGAAGCCCTGATATGGAGTTGCGTGTCAAGCTATACCGAGATTGGCAGGAAGATGGCTACGGTGATGTCATAGTGCAGGCGAATGTTGAAGACACGCGTTCATTCGTCCATGAATATGTCATTGAAAAGCTCGGTGTGACTTCGGTTGAGCTGAAGTGGGGGCAGGGTGCTAAGGACATCGGTGGAGAGGTCAAAGTTTCCTCAATTGAGAAGGCACTACAGCTTGTCGAGAGAGGTTATATCGTTCTACCCGACCCGAGGGATAAAAGTGTCGTCAACGCATTTAAAGCTGGTGCGATCAGGGAGTTTGAGAGGCACTCGCGGCTTGGCATGCCAGACCACGAGAGCTTCCTTGCAAGGGTAGAACAACTGCGCAAGATCGGTGCCAAGCATGTTTTCCTGAAGACTGGTGCGTATAGACCATCAGACTTAGCCAAGGCTATCAAGTGGGGCTCTGAGGCTGGGATTGATGTTATTACGATTGATGGGGCTGGTGGCGGAACAGGGATGAGCCCGTGGAGGATGATGTGTGAGTGGGGTATACCAACCGTTTACCTTGCATCACTTGCTTACCAATACGCTAAAAGGTTAGCCGAGAAGGGGCAGTATGTGCCATCCATACTGATCGCAGGCGGTCTCTCGCTCGAAGACCATATATTCAAGGCATTGGCATTGGGCGCGCCTTTCTTCAAAGGCGTTGCGATGGCGAGGGCTCCACTTTGTGCTGTCATGGTTGGAAACACACTCGGAGAACTCGCACGGAAGGGAGAGCTCCCGAAGAGCATAAAGGACAATTACGGAGAGACGATCGAGACGCTGTTTGTGACGGCTGTTCAGCTCAAGGAGAAGTTCGGCAGTGACTTCGAGCGCATACCAGCTGGTGCTATTGGGCTGTTCACATATTTGCAACGCATAGCTCAAGGGCTACGCCAGCTGATGGCGGGGGCAAGGAAGTTCTCGCTTGAGTATATCAGCAGGGACGATATCGCAGCGCTCACAAGGGAAGCTGCTGAAGTGACAGGATTACGCTATGTTATGGAATTGGACGCTGAAGAAGTCGAGCGAATACTTGAAGGGTAGGTAAGGGTGTGAGCTTTGTTAAACAGTTCCATGCTCTGGCGGAGGGTGAGCTTAGATGCCGAACACGAGGAGTGCCATAAGGCAGTTGAGGAAAAGCTTGAAAAGGCGCGAGCGAAACAAGATGCACAAATCACGCATGCGAACATTCATAAAGTATGCGAGGGAGGCACTCTCTTCAGGCGATGTAGAGAAAGCCATTGAGATGGTGCGAATCGCTTGCCGTATAATTGATAAGACCGCATCCAAGGGCGTGATAAAGCCAAACACTGCAGCGCGTTACAAATCAAGGTTGATGCAGAAGCTGAATCAACTGATGGCTTCAGCACAATCGTCGGCTTGATTCATCGGTCTCGTTCTTTTTCACCCTCCGCCTCCTTCCGCTTCCTCAGAGGGAAGAAAAGGTGATGGAGGGCTGCAGCATACAGTTGTGAGAGTTCCATTGAGAGGTTCTCTGGATCATCGAGGAGTGAGATCGCCCGCAAGTTGCTGTCATTGAAGCGTGGTTGAGACTCAACTCGCTTTAGCTCGTTTAACCTTTCGCTAAGGCTCACATGAAGCGAGAGCGGGTTTGAAGGGGTGAGCAAAAGCTCCGTTCGTATCTGTTCTAAAAGCTCGTTCTTGAAGAGCCTCCCGTGAAGCTCTCTGAAGGCTTTCACTATATCCGTCAGCGACTTTCGCTCCATAGCAAGCCTCTCAGAGATTCCGTGCATGACGCCGTCGAACAAAATTTTCACCACACCATACTTTTGCAGTGCTGAGATCAACGCCGTAGCTCCGTATCTGTGCGAAGCTATGGCATCGGCGTTCAGTTCGTATCGGCGTATAACTCCGTATGATGCGAGAGTGTAAATTGGGGTGAGAAGCCATAGGAGCCACCATGTTGGGCTTAACCACCAAAGCTTAGTTTGGGTGCGCAGGCAGTAAGTGAACCTTAGGAACCTTAGCCCTATCTTCGCTGGGAAGCTTATCCAAAGTGGTTGCTGGTATGAGAAGTGCGCGAGCTCATGTGCGATTAGCGAGCGCAACTCATCAACGGAAAGCCAGTCAAGCGCTACTATGCCAATAGTGAGTGCGACATCACCCTTAAGCTGAAGCAAGCGTGCGTCTTCATAAGCACCTATGGTGCAATCAGGCGTGAGGTAAACTGAATTTGGCTTCTGTGCCTTAACTGCCTCTGCCACTTGCATGACAAGTTCATTCAGCTTCCTCGTTCTTCCCTCCGACATCGGCATGCCGATGGGAGGTTGCGGACGCCAGATCAATGTCCTCAAAGACATGTAAAGCATGAACGCAAGCAAGGCAGTGGCTCGCATGCTGACTTTGCCGCTGGCGTTAGTTATAAGCCACCACATGCCATATGCGAGCGCAACCGTTGAAAGGAGCAGGCACGCAAATGTGAGCAGGATGGAAACCATCGAGGAAAAAGCCCACACCGCATCTGTTAGCGAGAGCTTGCTTAAGTTGGTTTGGTTGTCTTCTTTACTCATGGCTTATCACAGCTTTTGAAAGTGCTTCAAGCTGTCGCGGGAGAACTTCAATCAAACCTTTTACAACCCACCGCAAGTGCATCATGCTGATGAAATGAGCCTTCAACTTCCCATCCGAATTATTATTGCATCGTTGATACCTCCGCGATGGTTGGGGGTGGGTGGTGAGCTTTGCCGATCTCTCAATACTTGCTTTTGATCAAGCAAGTTCAAACGGTGCTCATGTTCAATCCGAGGAAAGGTGTCCCGATGGAAGCATGTAGGTGGCTACAACGCCGACCGAGGGTTAACAGTGTTGGGGTGCCTCCATCGCTTTTTAATTCCTCAACGGCATTTCGGCGCCCGCCGTTCGTGAAGCTTGTCTACCCGCACGGTAATGTCGCTCGCTTCTATGCCGAACTCAGCCCAGATACCCCAGACTACATTAGGGAGTCGATTGTCCTCGGAAGCTGTTATGCAGTGCCTGTGCTTCTCCTCGAGCCACAACTTCTGCAAGAGTTAAAAGATGCCGTGCTCTGGGAGAGGCATGGACAACCTTTTTCCGAGTCAGAGCTTTCTGGTTTCCTTTCGCCGACGGCTCTTATGATGCCAGAGTTTGTTGAAGTAGCCGAGGAGACATTCTACGCTCTTCGTGACTTCGTCCACTCACGCACATCTGCTGATGAAATAACAGCGCTTGTTGAGAAGAGAAGAAAGGTAGCATGCTCGCACGCGGAAAAACGCTTCGGTAGTAGCGTGAGCGGTAACATGCCAGTTATAATGGCTTGCGTTGATCCGATCAAGCTCATACTCCCGTGGCTGTTGAGAGGAAAGCGAGATGTGTTATCAACGCTCCCATGGGATGACCTTGTGGCTACTGGCTTAGGCATCGTTTGGGTGCTCGTGGTGCACACACAGCACAGAAGGAAGACACACCCCGCAAAGGACTTAAGGAACACATAGACTGCGATGATTTCAAAAGGCGAACTGGAGCGATGGGAGAAATGCGCTCTGACAAAATCGGCAGTCTCCAAGTCGGTGCATACCTTCAAAGAACTCATTTCAAGGTTTTCGTCCTGCTCCTCCTTATCGCTCTGCTGGTAGTTTTGATGATTGCGTCAACGCTCATTGGGCATGTGAGACTCTCTTTGGGCGAGCTTGTAAACGCCATCAGGATCGCCATCAAGAATGCTAACTCGCTGAGCGATGAAGAGCGTATAGTCGTCTTCTTCAGGCTTCCGAGAGTCTTCCTTTCCATGCTCGTAGGTATATCTCTTGCTGCCAGTGGAGTAGGGCTTCAAGCGTTGTTACGCAATCCCATGGCTGATCCATACCTTATCGGGATAAGCGCAGGTGGCGCTCTCGGCGCTGCGTTTGTGGCTCTCCTTGAGATACACTCAAGCTTGCTTGGCGTGAGCGTTCAACCTTTCGTTTCATTCGCCACAGCCTTTAGCACCGCATGGCTTGTGGCTTTGCTTGGGAGGGTTGGGGGTGTCTTGCGAACGGATTCCGTCATCCTCTCAGGGGTCGCAGTGAATGCGTTTCTCTCTTCAATCATCTCGCTCATGATGTATCTATCGGCGCACCGTTTGGCACTCGCAAGAATTTACTTTTGGCTTCTCGGAGGTTTCTACAACGCCACTTGGAGAGATGTCGTGCTCATGCTCCCTCACGCCCTCATAGGCACACTTATCCTTTGGGCAAACCGTCGCCCCTTGAATGCGCTCCTGCTCGGTGAGGAGAGCGCTCATTATGTTGGCGTCAATGTTAACAAACTCAAGTGGCTCGTCATCGGAGCTGTGTCGTGGAGCTGTTGTGGAGCTGTAGCTTATGCAGGCTCAATAGGCTTTGTTGGGCTCGTGATGCCGCACATGGCGAGGATGATAGTCGGTCCAGAACACACATTCCTCATGCCGACAGCTATGTTGCTCGGTGCTATCTTCCTTGTGCTTTGCGACATGCTCTCTCGGCTCGGCAACGAGATACCTGTTGGAATATTCACAGCTTTCGCTGGTGTGCCTTTCTTCCTTTTCCTCTTGCGACGGTCTCAAAGACTTTATGTTTGAGTCAAATAAATTTCCGAGGAGGGAGAAGATATGCCACCACAACCACCTCTGCGCGTCGGTTGCATAGGTTTGGGCATCGGTAGGGTTCATTTGCGCTGTTACGCTGCTCGTGATGATGTGCGCATAGTTGCCGTTTGCGACATAGACGAAGCGCTCTCAAAAAAGGTAGCAAGCGATTACGGCGCTACGGCATACACTTCAGTCAGCGAGATGCTCTCAAATGAGCGTCTTGATGCGGTGAGTGTTTGCACGCCACCGAAGAGTCACGCCGAGATTGTTGAAATGTGTGCCAACGCGAAAGTGCATGTGCTTTGTGAAAAGCCTATGGCAGCAAGCATCAGTGACTGTAAGCGCATGATTGAAGCAGCCGAGAGGAACAATGTGGTGCTCATGATAGCTCACAAGAAGCGGTTCCATCCGTTTTACGCTTTCCTTAAGCGGATGAGCGATAGCGAATGGGGTCCGATACTATGGGCATCAGTTAGGTTCGCGCTCGGGAGGGTTGAGAAGGACTGGTTTTGGGATGAGGCAGATGGCGGTGGTCCGATACTTGAGAATGCCGTGCACATGTTTGATCTTTTACGCTGGCTGATGGGTGAACCAAAGGCGGTCTTCGGGTTCGGTGGCAACCTGTTCGCAAAACATAGAGCCCCACAGATTGACACGGCGGTTGTTTGTGTTCGCTTCTCATCTGGCGGTATAGCTGCGTTGGCGATCGGCTATGCTTCTGAATGGGTTGTCGCAAGGGAGCATGTAGCTTTCGCAACTCCGACCGTTGTTGTAGATGCAGATGGTCACTTTGACAATGTTAGCAGTTTCAGGGCTTGCACCCGTGGTGATGAGCCAAAGCCGATTGATTTGAGCTTCATCACATGTGATGAACTGTGTGACTTCTCCAACGAGATCGATCATTTCGTTCAATGTGTTCTCACTGACTCAAAACCATCTGTGGATGGCTATGAAGGGATGCAAGCGGTCAGATTCGCGCTCGCAGTCAAACATGCCATCCGCACTGGTCAAGTTGTTGACATGGATCAATTTGAAGCACCTTAAGCCACATTTGCAAAAGCGCGGTGTTAGAAATGGAAGTGCATTTCCTCAACCAAGCATTCGCCGTGATCGCTCCAATAGCAGCATCAATACCAATCCTCATTCATTTGCTCGCTATAAGGCGTAGGCGACGCATACCCTTTACGATGGTGCGCTTGCTTGAGAGAGCCGTTGTTCAAGCACATGGGATGCGAAGGCTTAGGGAATGGCTCATAGTCATCGTAAGGTCGGTAGCGGTTTTTCTCATGCTTGTTGCGCTTGCCCGCCCGTTAGTTTACGGCGTTAGATTCAAAGCCATCGGGTATGACGCTGCCATCTGCATGCTCATCGATGACACCTTGAGCATGGCTTTCTTGGAGAAGGGGAGAAGCAGGTTTGAGAGGGCGATCAAGCGCGCCACGACGCTCAAAGGCATTTTCCCACGGTGCAGGTATTGCATCCTCTCAATTTCAAATCCGAGCGAACCTGTTCTCCATTGGACTACAAGAGAGAGCGAACTTGATGGGGCGCTTTCAAAGTTGACGGTTAGCCACTCAAGTGGCTCTGTAAGGCAAACGCTCATCAAAGCCGGTGAGATGCTTCGTCAAGTGGACAGCGCTGTGAGGGTGCTCCTCGTTTTAACTGATGGGCAAGATGTAGAATCGCTCATCACAAGTGATGTGCCAGCTGTTGATGGCAAGAGCGTTCGCCTCGTGAAGGCGATAGTAGATGTGCGTGAGAGCGACGAGGATGTGAATGTTGCAGCGCTCGATTGGGATGTTGCCGTGAGGACTTTCTCATTGCCACAAAGGGCGATCCTGAAATTGCGCTTGCACAACTTCGGAAGCAAGCAGTGGAAGGGCACTTTATCAGTCACTGTCGATGGTGAGCCGATAGCAAAGCCCGTCCCTGTTACCATTAAAGGAACTGAGGAATCACTCGTAGCAATTCAATTGCCCATCCTTAGAAGTGGTTGGCATGTCGGTTTTGTTTCATGGGATGACGCACTACCTATGGACAACAAGTTGCACTTTGCTTTTTACAACCCGATGCCAGTTTCAATTTTGTGCGTTGACGCTAAGCAACGGTCTTTGAGTAGCTCCTCCTACATTCTTGACGCCGTTGAAAGCATCCGCACCGCCATCGGCTTAGGTAGCATAAGAGTCGGCATGAGGACAGCGATACCACAAACATTTGCTGAGTTGATGCAGTGGCATGTGATCATTTGGTCTCGCCCGAGTGAGCTGACCAGTGGAGCAGNGTCAGCCCTAAAGAAATGGGTTTCCTCTGGTGGCACTTTAATCATGTTTGCAAGTGAACATAGAGGCAACTTGCCAAGTTGGCTTTCACCAGCTGGCAAAGCCATCGGCGAAGCGAGTAGACGCCGTGTTCAACTTACTCCATTTGGTCGTGAGGTTTTTCAAAACATTAGCAGTGAGCAGTTCTCAGATGTGCTCGTCTTCAGGCGCTTTCGTGCCGAGAAGGAAGCGATGGGTGTTGCACTCCTTTGCTTTGACGATGGCGCGCCAGCGCTCACTGAAAGGGAAGTGGGGAAGGGGCGAATATTCAACTTCTGGTTTACTCCCGATGCCAGCTCAAGCACATTCTTCACATCACCATCGTTTGTCCCGCTACTTTGCGAGTTGCTTCAATATGCATTGGCTCAATCACACTCAGTGGTGAAATTTACCGGAGTTGGAGGCGTCAGGATTGAAAGAGGCATGGGCGGTCTATCCTCAAGTGCAATCGTGTGCAACACCGATGCAAGCGATTCAAACACGCGCATACCGAGCTTCAACAATCTTAAATGGATGGCTCGGAAGGCAGGTTGGAATTACATGACCGTCAACGAACTTGAACAAGGCTTAAAAATTGATGTCCCAAGTGACATGTCCACTTTGTTGCTTGCTTTCTGTGTGGGCTTGCTCATCGTCGAAATAGCATTGAGAACATCCTCGACAAAGCCCCGGTAAGTCCTACAGCGTCGCAACCACGCTAAATTGCTCTCGTCCACCTAACGCCCAACTGTTACGGAGTTGATCCTTCACAATGTCGGCATCGCATGTCATGATATATGAGCGATTGAGAAAGGCACACACGGAGGGATGCTTCAAATGGTGCGATGTGATAAGTGTGGAACGGAGAACAGGGAAGAAGCGAAGTTCTGTATACACTGTGGCAAACCTTTGAGCTTTGAAGAAGTCACAGCGCCCCCAACTGAGTATGAATTGGCAGAAGCTCCAAAGCCTGAAGAGGCTGAAGGTGAACTACGCGAGTTTGGTGCAGAGCCGACAGCCATGCCAACGGATGAAAAAGGAGAGGAAGCTTTAACCCTTGAGCAACCGCCCGTTGAGGATGTATTAGAACATGCGCTATTTGTTGCTCTCCCAGAGGGTGCCTTGTTGTGCGGACGAAAATATGAACTGCGCAGGATACTGTTGGAGTCCGAAAGGTTGAACATATACGAAGGTGTTTCGACCGAGCAGTTCAAGCGTTGTCATGGGTGCGGGAACCTATCACCGCTTGAAGACAAATTCTGCAACGAGTGTGGAGCAAGCCTTGAGGACGCCCCTCAATGTATTCCGATGGTAACAGTTGTTGAAGCGCCAGCAAATGATGAAGAGCTACTTAATGCGCTTGAAGGGGTTGCAGAAGAGGCGAGGGAGGAGATGCCGAGAGTTATTGAGCGCTTCTCTGAGACGCCCTATGGAGATAGCAAGCGTATCTATGTCGTTTTCGAGAGGGTCGAAGGTTCTCCCTTAAGCTTGGAAACGATGCCTACGGACTACAAAACGCAGCTTGAAATCATAGCGAGGTTACTTAGACTTGCAAAAGCATTGAGCAAGCGTTCTTTGTTGTTGCCCGAAGTCGGGTGCGTTGTCACAGTTGATAAACGCATCATCCTCAATTCAATTGAAGCTGTGAGGTTCGTATCTCCGCAGGAAGAAACGGAGACGAAAATGAGCTCCATGATACGCAGTCATTTGATTGAGTCACTTGAACGCTACATAGGTTCTGCGCAGTCAGTGGTTGAGAAAAAGATGGCATCAAGGTTGCTTGACGATGTGAGTGCGATTGGCGAAGAAGCACCACTTGACGAACTTATATCTCGTGTTGAAGCTGCGCTAAGCGAACTCAGCGGTGTGGGTGTCCTCAGGTATGAGAGCGTGGGCATGTCTGATGTGGGCAAAGTTAGGGAGTTGAATGAAGACGGGTTCATCATCTACGAGCTGACTGGTTTTCAGCAACCGAGCGAGTTCCACATAGGGCTGTATGCAGTTGCAGATGGTATGGGAGGGCATGAGGCAGGCGAGGTCGCATGCAAGCTTGCTTTAAATGCGTTGCTCGAAACAGTCCAGCAAGAGGTGCTGAAAACGCTTGCTCAAAACACAAGCAGTTTCTTCGATGTTAAATGGGGCGAAGTGTTGAGGCGCGGATTCGAAAACGCTAACAAGGTTGTCTATGAGAGGGCAAAAGATACGCATAGCGATATGGGCACAACTATGGTCGCTGCGCTTGTGGTCGGAAATCGAGTCTACATAGCGAATGTGGGCGACAGCAGGGCATATGTGCTTAGTAGGAGCCTGAGGCAGGTGACGAAGGACCACTCGCTTGTCCAACAACTTGTTGACATCGGTCAAATAACACCACAGGAGGCACGAGTTCACCCACATCGCCATGTGATCTATAGGGCTATCGGATTGCATCAACATGTAGAGGTTGATATGTTTGAGGAGTTGCTAAGCGCTGGCGATAAGCTCCTCCTTTGCTCGGATGGTCTCTGCGACATGCTTGAAGATAGCGAGATTGAGGGCATCATGCTCTCCGAGCAGGAGATAGACAAAGCTTGTAAGGAGCTCATTAGGAGGGCGAACGAAAACGGTGGCTTTGACAATATCACTGCTGTGATTGTTGTAGCGCTTCAGGCTTGAGACCTCGTTCGTGATTCACCCTATGTCACTGTGTCAAAATGATTGCGGTTAGCATGGCGAGGTGCAACATGATACGAGGTGGTGATGAGAGATTATCCCTCTGAAAGACAATGTCCGTGCGAGGCGTTTACCGCTCGTGACTTACTGCATAATAGCAGTGAATGTTGCGGTCTACTTCTACGAGGTTTCGCTTGGTGCTCACCTTGAGCAGTTTATAAGGGAAGTAGCGGTCGTGCCATTTGAGTATATGGCATTCTTGTCTGGCTATGAGGTAGCGATGCGGAAGCTACTTATAGCGCCTTTCGCTTCAATGTTTCTCCATGCGGGCTTTCCACATCTGTTGGGGAACATGTGGTTTCTCTACATCTTCGGTGACAATGTTGAGGATCGCATGGGGCACATGCGCTACCTGCTTTTCTACTTGCTCTGTGGCTTAGTAGCCACTTTCACGCACATATGCTTTTCACCAACTTCATCCATCCCAGTTGTCGGTGCGAGTGGGGCTATCTCTGGTGTGCTTGGAGCTTACTTCGTCCTTTTCCCGCGTGCAAGCGTGCTCACTCTCATACCTCTCTTTCTCTTCCTCGAGTTGATCGAGATACCTGCGGTTGTGTTTCTTGGGCTGTGGTTCCTCATGCAACTTAACTCTGGCATACTTCAAACACTACTTGCACCGAGCGAAGTTGGCGGAGTAGCTTGGTGGGCTCATGTTGGTGGATTCGTTGCGGGTCTTGTGTTACAAAGGTTTTTTAGGGAAGAGCCTCGCGCACCATTTTACAAGGAGTTGTTCTATCCGTTCTGGTAGTCGGTATAGGTTTGAGTCGGCGTTTTGGAATCCATGTTGGTGAGGTGATGCTAAGTGAGCGATCTGTTTATGGCGCTACTTTGGGCATTACTTGTAGGTTCAGCTTTCCTGCCGATGATTCAGCAGAGGATGCTTGAAGCGGCAAGGTATCGTGTCATGGAGAGGCTTGAGAGGAAGAGGCGTTCACGCGTGATAGCGCTCATACATAGACAGGAACAGATGGCTTTGCTCGGCTTCCCGATAGTGCGCTACATTACTATTGATGATTCAGAGGAAGTGCTGAGGGCGATAAGGCTAACACCGCCAGAGACGCCCATTGATTTCATACTTCACACACCCGGCGGCTTGGTCCTCGCAGCGGAGCAGATAGCTATGGCGTTAAGGAGGCATCGTGGGAAGGTGACGGTTTTCGTGCCTCATTATGCGATGTCTGGCGGGACATTGATCGCGCTCGCTGCTGACGAGATCTGTATGGATGAGAATGCGGTTCTTGGACCTGTTGATCCTCAGATAGGAACTTGCCCTGCAGCAAGCATACTCCGCGCAGTGAAGATGAAGAGCGTGAATGAGCTTGACGACCAAACTTTGATAATGGCAGATGTTGCTGAGAAGGCATTGCAACAGGTGCGTCAGTTTGTGATGTATTTGCTTGAGGAGAAGATGGACAGGGAGAGGGCATATCAAATCGCTGAAGCGCTTACCGATGGTAGGTGGACACACGATTACCCTATAACTTACGAGCAGGCAAAGCAACTTGGTCTGCCAGTCACGACAAACATGCCTGAAGATGTCTATGCACTTATGAACCTCTATCCGCAACCGCTACAGCGTCGTCCAACAGTTCAGTATGTCCCGCTTCCATACCGCGAACCCCATCCCGTGCGTGGTGAAAAAGGAACCTCAGGGGGCACTTGCGAAGTTGAGTGGCTTTGGAAATGGAACAAACATTGATATGGGATGACGCTCATGGTGGTGTAAACGCTGTGATTGAGTTGAACATGAGCAACCTGGACGAGATGCTCGAAAGAGGGATACAAGTTTCTTTGCGCAACGGTAAAGTCGTTACTGTTCGCAAGATGAGACGAACTGACGGTGAAGGGATTTACAAATTCATCTGCGGGCTTTCGACACACAGTCGGATGATGTTCCATCCACATCCGTTTAGCAGGCAGACTGCAGAGCATACCGCAGCCGAGGCTGATTCACCAAGCAGATTCAGCATAGTCGCAACATACGGGGACGAAATTGTCGCATACGCATGTTGGGCACATAGAATGTTCAGGTTCAACTTTCCCGTGGTGAGCATTGCAGTTGCTGATGCGTTTCAAAACCAAGGTCTTGGGAGACAGCTCATGCTAATATTAATTGAGGCTGCGAAGATGAGGAAGAAGAGAGGGCTTGAACTTGATGTCTACAAAGAAAACGCACGCGCAATCCATCTTTATGAGTCTCTCGGATTCCGCAAGGTCGGGGAAACTGCCGATAGAAGACAACACATAATGCGTTTGGAGTTTGATGACGCACAAACCGATTCAAAGAAAACTCGTCGGAAGCTCAACTTCTGCTTTTGGCTATGGAGGCGATCCTGAGATGGGCAAATGCAGGTTGCGTGAAAAGGAACTGAGGAGGAAAAGGCATCGCAGGATGAAACGCCTGAAGCAAAGGATAAAGCAAGCGATACTTGAGGCTCAAAAGAGGAAGTATGAGAAAGCGCTTCAGCAATCCGAGGAACAAGCTAAGGGGGAGTGAGAGGCATCGATTGTTGTTCAAAGTTGACATCTTCTTTTCCCAAGAACACACTTTATGTCTGATAATGTCTCTTATGTTGAATTGATGTCCAAAAGGGAAACAAAAAGCACTTTGAATGCTTTTGCTTTAACTCCTACCTACACTCGTTCCATCGCCCGTAGAAGGTGCGTTGCCATTGGAGGTGATTTGGCATGGGTTTCCCTTTGGTTCGGATGCGCAGGATGCGTCGGTGCGAAACGATTAGAAGCATGGTTAGAGAAACGCATGTAAGCGTCAAAGACCTCGTGTATCCGATGTTTGTGCAACCAGGTAACGGCATCATCACTGAAGTGCCGTCAATGCCGAATGTCTACCGCTACTCGGTTGATAAGCTACTTGGCGCTGTTGAGGAAGTCGTAAGCCTTGGCATACCAGCTTTGCTCCTCTTCGGGATACCTGAGGTGAAAGATGAGCGTGCAAGTTCAGCCTACTCTAAGGATGGCGTTGTCCAAAGGGCTGTGCAACAGGTCAAACGCTCATTCGGCGATGACATCATCGTTATCACTGATGTGTGTCTTTGTAGTTACACATCGCATGGGCATTGTGGGATCGTCTCGGAAGATGGCGTTGTGCAAAACGATGCCACGCTTGAAGTGCTCAAAATGGTTGCTCTCTCACATGCCGAGGCTGGAGCAGATATTGTCGCACCATCGGATATGATGGACGGGCGTGTCAAAGCCATAAGAGAGGCTTTGGATGAGAACGGCTTTGAAGATGTAGCGATACTATCGTATTCGGCTAAGATGGCTTCATCGTTCTACGGACCGTTCCGTGAGGCTGCAGAATCTGCACCTCAGTTCGGCGACAGGAAGAGCTACCAGATGGATTACGCTAACAAGCGAGAGGCGTTGCGAGAGATCGCCCTTGACATAGAAGAGGGTGCTGACATTGTTATGGTCAAGCCAGCGCTTGCCTACCTTGACATAATCTGCGAAGCAAAGAAGAGGTTTGATGTCCCAATCGCAGCATACAATGTCAGTGGTGAATATGCGATGGTGAAAGCAGCTTCCATGAATGGTTGGTTGAACGAGCGCGATGTAGTGATGGAGATTATGACGGCGATAAAGCGCGCTGGCGCCGATATCATCATCACTTACTTCGCCAAGGATGTGGCAAGCTGGCTTAGAGAACAGTTGATCTGAGGTAAACAGCGATGAAATTCAAGCGCTCCAGCAAACTGTATGAGGAGGCAAAACAGATTATTCCTGGCGGGGTCAACTCACCCGTGCGTGCTTTTAAGGCTGTCGGAGGAAAGCCTTTGTTCATAGCGTATGGCAGTGGCTCACGCATAACCGATGTTGATGGAAATGAGTTCATCGACTATGTGTGTTCGTGGGGTGTTCTCATACTTGGGCACGCTCACCCTGATGTTATCAATGCTGCGAAGAAGGCTCTTGAACGGGGGAGTTCGTTCGGTGCTCCAACTGAATCCGAAGTTAAGCTTGCTTCAATGCTTTGTGAGGCGATACCATCACTTGAGATGGTGAGGTTGGTTAACTCGGGGACGGAAGCAGTGATGAGCGCCATAAGGGTTGCGCGTGCCTTCACAAAGCGTTCAAAGGTGGTTAAGTTCATCGGGTGCTATCATGGTCATGCTGACTACTTGCTCGTTAAAGCTGGTTCTGGGGCTACGACTTTCGCCATCCCAGACAGCGCCGGCGTGCCAGATGAATTTGCTTCACTCACCATCACACTACCCTACAACAACACAGATGCTTTTGTTTCCCTGATGCGCGACATCGGTAACGAGATTGCGGCTGTCATAGTTGAGCCAGTAGCTGGGAACATGGGTGTTGTGTTGCCAAAGGAATCCTTCCTCGAGGCGTTGCGTGAGGAAACACAAAAGCACAACTGCGTGCTCATATTTGATGAAGTCATCACTGGCTTCAGGTTATGCTACGGTGGCGCACAAAACATATTTGGCATCGTGCCCGATATGACAGTGCTCGGGAAGATAATCGGCGGTGGCTTCCCCATAGGGGCGTATGGTGGTCGTAGAGAATTGATGGAGCTTGTAGCGCCAGTTGGGGATGTCTATCAGGCAGGAACACTCTCTGGAAACCCTGTAGCTGTTGAGGCTGGCATAGCAACGCTGAATGTGCTCAAGCGTGAACAGCCATATGAAAGGTTGGAAGCGCTCTCGGAAAGGCTATCGCAAGCCTTGATTGAGGCAGGCGAAAGGAAAGGCATCGAATTGAAAGTGAACCGCATCGGTTCTATGCTCACTCTTTTCTTTACGAGCGAGCAGGTGACCGACTACGAAACCGCACTCACTTCAAACACGAACCTCTACGCTCGCTTCTTCCACAGCATGCTTGCAAGGGGTGTCTATTTGCCTCCATCGCAATTTGAGGCTATGTTCGTTTCCGCGGCGCATACAGAAGAGGATATCGAGCAAACCATTGAGCACGCTGTGGATGCTTTCTCTGCGATAGCGTCATGATGCGTTAAAGTTTTACTCACTGCGAAGTAACGGAAACAGTATGACATCCCTTATTGAGGGAGAATCTGTCAGTAGCATGACGAGCCTATCAATGCCTATTCCAAGCCCTCCAGTTGGTGGCATCCCATATTCAAGTGCTCTGACGAACTCCCAATCCATCATGTGGGCTTCATCATCGCCAGCTTCCCTTCGGCGCATCTGCTCTTCAAATCGCATGCGCTGTTCAATCGGGTCATTGAGCTCCGAGAAAGCGTTTGCTATCTCAAGACCGCCTATGAAGGCTTGGAAGCGTTCTGTGAGCGACGGGTTTTTGGGGCTTCTCTTCGCCAATGGCGATATCTCAACTGGGTAACCTATGAGGAATGTCGGCTGGATAAGGTTTGGTGCAACGCGCTTCTTGAGCACCTCGTCAACGATCCTCCCTACATCATCCGTTGGAAGCACTTCAAGCCCGAGAGACCTTGCCACCTCCCTTGCCTCCTCGTTCGTCCTTATGGTTGAGAAATCAACGCCAGTGTGGTCATGTATCGCTTCAAACAACTCCACACGCTTCCACGGTGGTGTGAGATCAATCTCATTGCCTTGATATGTGATCTTAGCCGAACCGAGCACCTTCACAGCGACATGGTGGATGAGCTCCTCTGTGAGTTTCATTACGGCTTCGTAGTCAACATAAGCCCAATAAACTTCCATCATCGTAAATTCGGGGTTGTGCTTTGTGCTAATGCCTTCGTTCCTGAAGTTGCGCCCGATCTCGTAAATCTTTTCAAACCCACCCACGATGAGTCGCTTGAGATAAAGCTCAGGGGCTATACGCAGGTATAAGTCCATATCAAGTGCGTTGTGGTGTGTCAGAAACGGTCTTGCTAAAGCTCCGCCCGGTATCGGATGCATCATCGGGGTCTCAACTTCCATGAAGCCATGCTCATCCATAAACTCACGGATAGCACGAATTATTTTTGTCCTCGTGATGAACACATTCCTTGAGCTCGGGTTGGCGATGAGATCGAGGTAGCGATACCGATAGCGTGTTTCGATGTCCTTAATGCCGTGCCACTTCTCTGGTATTGGTCTCAAAGCTTTCGCCAAGAGCGAGAAATCAACGATGTCAATTGATATTTCGCCACTCCTCGATTTGGTAAGCGTGCCGCGAACCCCAATTATGTCCCCAACATCAATTTCGCAAAAGTCTTCGTATGCCTCGCTCCCAAGCGTATCGGCACGAGCCATTAACTGTAATCTCCCGCTACCATCTTGAAGATCAGCGAACGAAATCTTCCCATGGTGCCTAAGAGCCATCACCCTACCAGCAACGCTTACCACCTGTCCACATAGCTCATCAAAATTCTCCCTCAGTTCAGCAAGCGTGTGAGTTCTTTCGTAGCGCGTGTGTGAGAATGGGTCTTTACCGCTTTCCTTTAGCCGTTTTAGCTTTTCAAGTTGGGTTTGGTAGAGCTGTTCTTCAGGGGTCATCTTTCATCCACTTCCTGCGCGTGGTTTTGGTGGCTCATTTCCTGAGCGAGATGATTTTGTAACGCCTAATCCCTGCTGGCACCTTCACTTCAACTATGTCGCCAGCTTTCTTCCCCATGAGTGTCTCGCCGAGAGGAGATTCGTAGGATATTCGTCCCTTGAGCGGGTCTGCCTCAAACGGACCAACTATTTGATACACGATGTGCTTTTGCGTATCCAAATCCTCAAGCTCAACGATCGTCCCAAAACCCACTTTGTTCACAGGCACATATTTTCTTGGAACCACTCGCACGAGTTTCAGTATCTCTTGCAGTTCTTGTATGCGTCCTTCAATGAACGCCTGTTCTTTCTTCGCGTCATCATAATCTGAGTCCTCTAAGAATTTGCCCAAGCTTCTTGACTCGCGTATCTCGGCGAGAACATGTTGCCAATCTTTTGAGAGGAGCCTGCGCAATTCCTCCTCAAGCCTTTCCTTACCTTCTTCGGTCATGTATATGACATCGGGACGAATCTCGAACTCAAACGCCTCCTCCTTCCGCCCCACTTTGCTGGTAGCACCTTTACGACGCTTCTCCTTCGTAGCCATTAACTTCACCACCTTTGCTCTCCCGCTGTAGCGAGGAGGCAGTAATTAAAATGCTCATCACCGTTGAGGATGGCTAAAACAGCTATTCCAAGGAGCGTAGTTGTGAGGCTCGGGCATAATCCATTATAACGCATTAGAGTTCACTCTTACCTGCCCTGCTCATCGTCATGAGAGCTTTTGAAATGACCTCTTGTAGCCTTTTAACGCTCTCGCTCAAACTCATCCCATTCACAAAGACGCTTGATGAGCCACCAACAAGTATGTCAGCGCCGTTATGTATCATCGTGGGCGCAAGCTCAAAGCTCACATTGCCATCGACTTGAATTAAGACCTTGCGCCCAGTCAGCTTTATACGATCTCTGACATCGGCTATCTTCTTAACAGCTGACGGTATCGCTTGCTGTCCCGAGAACCCCGGATTGACAGTCATCACAAGAACCCCATCAACCTCTTCAAGTAGGTAATCCAACACATACGGTGGCGTGGCTGGATTGAGCGCAACGAACGCTGATACCCCGTTCTCCTTCACCTGTTTAAGTGCCCTATGGATGTGCGGTGTGCTTTCAAAGTGCACAGAAATGATTTGAACCCCTATTTCAGCAAACCTGTCGATATAGCGTTCTGGGTGCTCAACCATTAAGTGGATGTCGAACGGCAGTTCTGTGATCCCACGCAGACAGCGCACAACATCAAATCCCATGGTCAAGTTGGGAACGAAGTGACCATCCATGATGTCAAAGTGTAAACCGTTAATTCCAGCCCTCTCAAGCTCGGCTATGTCCCTTTCAAGGTTGCACCAATTTGCGCACATCACCGATGCGTAAATCTCCACTCGCTTACCGATCATGGGCATATCACCGCTTTAAGAGCGTCTCTTCTTTCAACTACCTCAATCGCTTTGGTTATCTCCTCAAGCGCGAATGTGTGTGTGAAGTAGTGCTCGGCTTTTATCCTTCCATCTGAGAGGAACGAGAGGGCGACCTTGTGGTGTCTTGGGACACTGCCGTGCGAGCCGAAGATGAAGGCTTCTCTGTAGTGTATGAAATTGGAATCAAGTTCGATCTTGCGGGAGCCCGGTGGAAGCCCGGCAAATAGATTTAACCTGCCACGATGTGCGAGCATCTTTATTGCCTGCTCTTGTGCTTCAACGCTCGCGCAAGCTGTCATCACCACATCAGCGCCCTTCCCATCTGTTTCATAAAGCACTCGTTCAACAGGATCTTCCTCTGATGCGCATATGAACACATCCGCAGGTATCCCTATCTCCATTGCCATCTCGAGGCGCTTCCTTGAGCGCTGGATTGCTATGACTTTACCAGCTCCGAGTGTCTTTGCAACCTCAACAAGCAGACAGCCCACCGGCCCAAGCCCAAAGATAACCACCGTCTCTCCGGGAGACAGCCTTGCAAGCTCATAAGCGTTCAAGCAACAGGCAAGAGGCTCTGCGAGTGTTGCAGCGATGTCGCTGACATTATCAGGGATTCTGTGAACAGGTCCGTATTTCATTGTTGTCTCGTTGAGCAAGATAAACTCTGCAAAGCCACCTTGAAACTGGTAGCCTATGGCATAGTTGATCGGGCAATTGTTTCCGATACCGCGCTTGCACATCTCACATTCACCGCATGGCACATCTGCACCTATGGCTACCCTGTCGCCGACTTTAAAACTTGAAATCGCTTTACCAACCTCAACAACTTCGCCGGCTATCTCATGTCCCAGTATCGCAGGCGGAGTAACCCTCGGGTTGCCATGATGAAAGATGCGCACATCCGAGCCACAGATAGCACATGCTTTCACGCGAACGAGCATCTCCCAATCGCTTTTCACCGACGGTGTTTCAACCTCCATCACTTCCATTCTCTCTGGACCGAGGAAAACAGCTGCTTTCATTTTCCAACCACTCCCCTACTCCATCAACACGAGAACTTTTATCGCTTCCATTTCACCAGAATGCAACTTCACGAAGACCTGAGGTAAATAGTCCAACCTCACTCTGTGCGTAATCAATGGTTCAACTTCTAAATCCCCGCTTGCCATCCAACTCAAGACTTGATGCCACTCATCCTTTGGTAACGAATTCCATGTCCCCACTATACATAGCTCACTACGAAGCAACTTAGCCAACTCACTCATCCTAAGTGTGACATCGCCGTGTGGGTTGCCGATCACCAAAATGCGAGTTCTCTTCTTAGAGAGCTCAATGGCTTTATGGAGTGTTTCTGGGACGCCAACTGCATCTACAATTACATCCGCGCTTTTCAGGGCTGTTGAATGGCTCAATTCGCTTGCGCTAACACCTTTTGCCCAGCCATTCCTCTCTGCGATATCCATCTTCCATTCAGCCACATCAAAGACCATTACATCGCCCTGAGAAATCAGTTTAGCCATCTGGCAGGTGAGCAAACCTATTGTGCCAGCACCGATAACGAAAACACTTTCGCCAGCGCTTAAGCCAACCCTATTAAGACCATGCAAGGCGACCGCAGCAGGCTCAGTTAGCGCTGCATGTTCAACGCTGACATTCTCTGGTATCGGTATGAGGTTTGGCAGAGGTGAAACTGCATACTCGCAGAAGCCACCATTGCTCCTCGAACCGAGGTAGTCATAGTTATCGCAGAGGTTGAACAGCCCCGTAGCACATTGCGGGCATTTACCACATGGTATGAGCGGATACACCGCTACTTTAGCCCCAAGGAGGGGGTGTTCGATGTCTCCACCGATGCTTTCCACATAGCCTGCAAACTCGTGTCCCGGTATAATCGGATGGACATACGCACCGCTTTCCATCACCCTCGGTATGTCTGAACCGCATATCCCACATGCTTTAACCCTGATGAGCGCCTCGCCGCTTTTTGGCTTTGGGGGAGCAACTTCACGGACGCTAAACTTGCTTGGGGCTTCAAGGATAAACGCTTTCATTAAGGCTTCGCACCTCACTCCTTCACATAAGCGCGCCACCATTTAACCGATTCTACCAAATCGCTTATGACCCTCTCTTCAAAGGGGCGGCGTTCACGATGTGATATTTCAAGGGTAAGTGTTACTTCGGTAGCCCCTGAGCGCTCAAGCGCTTCAACTACTCTCTTCGGGTGTATTTTGCCCTCCCTGTTGTATTCCTCGGTGAATGGCCAGTGACCGCCTTTGTCTTCGAGGCTTTGCTTTATGTGCACCACGGGTGAGATGCTTCCAAACTCTTCAAGCCATGCATATGGGTCTGAGTCTCTTGGGTCACCAGAGAACGCATCGCCGTGATCAACATCCAAGCACATAAGGAAGGGCACTGCCGAGTTTTCGTTCACCGCCTCATAAAGCATCCTTGCCTTCGCTATTGTTTCACCCATTTCCCTCGGTATTGACATCGGCTCAAACATTAAGAACTTCAGCCCTACATCGCTTGCCACCCTCGTCAGAGCTTGCCAAAGCTTCACCCCTTCACGAATCAGCTCACTGCGCTTCTTCTCGTCATTGTAATCCCTGACTGACATGATCCCAAAGTGGCTTCCACTGCCTATAGCGCCAAGCCGACTGCTCAGCTCAAAGAAGCGCTTAAACCAGTTGAACCACATCCTCCTCATGAGTGGATCTGGATGGAGCAGGTGATTCACCCTCGTAAAGGCGCTTGTGAATGTCGTCTCAATGATGATGCCATATTGGCTCACAGCATCTTTTATCCTCGCTATCTGGTCTGATATAACCTCTTCATCCCAGAACGGGTTCAGCAGGTCAGCAACGAATTGACAATAGCGAAGCCCGAGTGTCTCCCCGACTATTTGAGCCCAGACCTCTGGCTCGGGGAAACGGTTTATAGCAAAACCGCAGTTGATGCCCAACTTCAACCGAAGCCTCTTATGGGATGATTGGCTATGTGTGGATTGCTGTCCTTCAGCCATATCGCAATTCCATCCTCCACTTTGAGTTGCGTCACGCCACAGACGGAGTTACACTAATTGATTCTGGGCGAGCAGAATCAACTGCTAAACGATCCTCGAGCACGATTTTATTTTAATGCACGGCGGGAGTGATAAACATGCCCAAGATGGAAGGCAACGAAAGAGGGTGCGCTCTTCTCTCACGGCGCGAGTTCGTCTGGGAACTTTGCAAGCTATGTGCGCTCGGCGCTACATGTGTTCTTGCTCATGATGCGATTTCTTCGCAAGCGCTTACGGCGCGAAAGGAAAGCAAGGTCGTCATAGTGAGAAGCAAAAGAGTTTTCAAGAGGTTGCCTCACCCGGACAAGGAGGAACTCGCAAAGATGCTCGATAAGGGTGTGATGCTACTGACGGGCGAGAAAGATCCAAAGAGAGCATGGGAGAAGCTATTCAGCTCAGATGAGCGCATCGGTATAAAGCCAAACGGGCTTGGTGGGGCAACATGCGCAACTTCAAAGGAGCTGATTGAGCTTTGCATAGAGCGTTTAACCGGTATCGGGATCAAAGCCGAGAACATCTACCTCTGGGAGCAGAACCCGAATTTCATTCGCAATTGCGGTTTTGAGGTTAGACCGAAAGGACCGGGTGTCAGAGTCCTGAATGTGCAGGAAACATTTGGCAATGTTGTCAGACAAGGCTCGTTCAGGGGGAGGGTGACGCGCATCATCACGAACTATGTTGACGCCATCATAAACATGCCCATCATCAAGGACCACAACATCGCTGGTATAACTGGCGCACTCAAAAACCATTACGGCAGTATAGATAACCCAATGGCACACCATGCAAACAACTGTGACCCATACATCGCAGACTTGAACTCACTTCCAGCCATAAAGAAAAAGACACGGCTCATCGTAGGCGATGCCTTGAGACCGTTATGTGAAGGTGGACCATCTGACAAGCCACAGTTCCGTTGGATTTACGGGGGCATAATACTGAGCTATGACCCTGTGGCGCATGATGCCGTCGCAGCACGAATCATTCAGGAGAGGAGGAAGGAACTTTCGCTTCCACCGCTTGAACGCGTTGGGCGCCCACCAAAACACATAGAGACCGCTGCAAGAAAGGGATTGGGAATTGCTGATTTGAAAAAGATAGACCTTGTGACCGTGGTTCTTTAGCGCACCATTGATCGCTTATGATCTTGCGCTATCATGTTGGGCGAAGCTTTTGCGGTTTGCCCACTCTATACGAAGCTATCACCTCAGCGATGATGCTGATGGCGATTTCCATAGGGGTTACAGCACCTATCTCCAACCCAATCGGCGCGTGCACTCGACTAAGCTCTTTTTCATCTACAGAGTTGTTTGAGAGCAGGGACTTGAAAATGTGATTCACCTTCCGCTTGCTTCCCATCATGCCGATGTATGATGCACTCGTGCGAAGAGCAGTAGAAAGAGCCTTCGCATCAACTTCATGGCTGTATGAAACGATGACGATGGCTGTATCCTCGTCAATCCTCAATCGCGATATCGCCGATGCTACATCATCGCATATGATGGCATCAGCGAAAGGCAACCTTTCTTTGCTTGCAAATTCAATCCTGTCATCGATGACGATGACCTCAAACCCAACGAGTGAACCAAGTTGTGCAACGCACTTCCCAACATGCCCAGCTCCAACAACTACGAGCCTAAACGGAGGCTTCAACGGCTCTATGTAAAAACATAAGCTACTGCTGAGCTTATTGAACGATGGCTTATCGTTCAGCGTTGCGTGCTGAATCGCTTCCACAACCTCTTTCGGCAACTCAAAAACCTCTCCCTTGCACGAGACTGCTTTATACGAGCTTGCAGTTGGCTCAGCTAAAATCCACCGATGGTCTTTGAGTTCGTCACCCTCAGTTTGAACCTGAATGAGGAAGCAACGCCTGTGCCTATTCTTTAAGGCTTCCACAACTTGGCTGATAACACTCCTGTGTTCCCGAACGCAACCATCAATGAAGATTGTCATCCTGCCACCGCATCTTAACATGGGTTTCTCAAACTCGTCAGAGGTGCGTGGGTAGAACAAACATGCGGTGTGCGCTCTCATGCATTCTTTCGCCTTCTCAATCACTAACGCTTCAACTAACCCGCCACCAACTGTCCCGAATGTAGAGCCATCTTCAAGCAAGAGCATCTTTGCGCCACTCTTTTGTGGCGTTGACCCGACTGCCTCAACGACAACCGCAATCGCTATACCTGTATTGCATTCTTCAATGGATTCCTTCATGCGCTCAGCGAGCACGCTCCAAAGCTCAATTTCATGCTTCGTCACCTTCATCACCCGCTATCAGCTTGCGATGTAAGTCGGAGAGGAGGCAATACCAAATGGTAAAACCCCAAAAGCTATTGTGTTGTCGTTTCGCCCTACAGCAACTTGCGCGTGGTGAGTTTGAAATCGGTGCAAGTTGCGATTGGAAGATGATGGGCACTGGTTTGCGATTTAACTTTGTGGGTGAATGGAAGGAAGACGCTGTTCCACAATCTGCAAGATCTCCTTTGCGAAGTTTTTATCAGGAGGTATGGTGAGGGTTGCTTTCTGAGCGAGCTTCTTATTTCCGATGTGGAGCGGGTGTTCATCGTCCCATGCGACGACGAAAAGCAACCTTTGTTGCTTTAATGCTGTTGTTGCAGCGTGGACGCTACCGCTTTTTTCTGCGCCCTCAATCATGAGAGTGCCAATAGACAACCCAGTTACAATCCTGTTCCTTCGTAGCCAGTTCTTGACTGAAACACCCACAGATGGCGGTAGCTCTGATATAAGCGCACCGCTGGTTTCAATTTTAGAGGCAAGATCTGGGTTCTCTGGGACGAGTATGCCAGAGCCAAGCGCTGCGATTGTCCTACCGCCAGCTTCGATTGCGCCAATGTGAGCTTCAGTATCCACTCCAACAGCAAGCCCGCTAACAACAGTCCAGCCTTCCTTTGCGAACACGAATGCCATCTCTTTCGCTAACTCCAATCCCCGAGGAGTAGCTGCACGAGAACCAACTATAGCGATTGAGCGCACATCATTCGGTAACAGCTGACCGCGAACAAAAATGACGGGTGGTGCATCTTCGATCAGGCGTAGGTTGGTTGGATATTGTTCGTCGTTCAATGTGAGCACCATAACGCCGTTTTGGTTCAGCCATTCAAGCATCGCTTCGATTTCGTGCAAACGCTCGTTTTGCTTTTTTATGCTCATTGCCACTTCTTTGCTACAACTCACCGAGGTTAGCTCTTCCACACCTGCTGAGAGTGCGTCTTCAGCGCTTCCGAAAAACTCAATCAGGGTTTGAAAAAGCTTTGGTGTCATTCCCTCTACCAGAGCGAGGGCAACCCATTCCACCTTCACAAAATTTCTCACCTCATCGCCGTTCATGTCCATATGCTACCCCTGTATGATAGCGCAATCTGACTGCGAGGCATCATTCAGCGAGGGGTCACGCAATGAAAGATTCTGCGTCACAATTTGATTTGCTGTCTCAGGAGCCGGTAGGTGGCTAAGAGTTAGCCTCAAAGGAAAGAGCTGTCAGCGGTTTATGCTACGAGCTAAGAGAAAGGAGTAGTTATCCCTATCACCTATCCCCTGATTGTGTTTGAGGTCGCGATGGGAACGCATAGCAACTGCGCAAATCTGAGAGTATTAGGCAGTCTAAAACGGTGAGATGGTGGGAAATGCGTTTTCTTACTTGTCGTTCCATCAGATCGCTGACGCTGATTGAATTGCTTACTGTGGTGACGCTCATTGGTTTGCTTGCATCGCTTTTGCTCCCTGCGTTTATGCGAGCTCGTGAGGAAGCGAGGAAGGCTTCGTGCAAATTAAACTTAAGGCAACTCGGCATCGCCCTGATGATGTATGTCTCTGACTATGATGAATCATTTCCTAACGATGGCAATCCGTATCTCTGGTGGGGACGATATTGGCGTTGGCTTCTCATGCCCTATCTTGGATTGTTGCAAAAGCACGATGGTAACCAACTTAAGGCAGTTAGCGGGAATGTCGGCATATTACTTTGTCCGAGCGATAATGTTGCGCCAGTGCGATGGGATTCAACATCATATGGCTATTCAGCAGCGTTTTACCATAGCCCAGAACAGATCGAACAGATGAGCACTGAGGACTTATACATGCGTGATCCAAGTAACTACCCTTTTCCTAACATTACGCAAACGCTGTCCTCTGTAGCAAACCCAACAAAGAAAGCCGTTATGGCAGAATGGCTTACAAACCATGACCCTGATGTTAAAGTAGGTTGGTGGGATTGGCGTGGTGGACGGAATTATCTTTTCGTAGATGGGCATGTGAAGTTTTTAAGAGCTACCGAAATACTGCCCGCTGTCAATGGTTACCCAGACATCAATCTGACCAGAAACGGCATAAGAGGCAAAGACATCCAATAGCGAGAGAGCCTCTTCCTTAAAACAGCGCATGAACACCACCGCGATTGCAACATAATTAATGCGTAGGGATGAGTTGCCTGCTCAGCTTGGTATGCAAGTGCGTTACCTCCCTTACCCAGAGAGGAAAGCTTAACACCAAGGTGCGAAAGGGCATCGGGTGGTTTTAAGATGCGTTACTTCATCATAACATTTGGTTGCCAGATGAATGTTCACGATTCGGAGATTATTGCTGGCTTGCTTGAAAGCATGGGGCATACACCTGCAAGTTCGTTGGAAGACGCAGACATAGTGCTCATAAACACATGCACTGTCCGTTCAAAGCCAGTTGAGAAGGCGTTCTCATACTTGGGACAGCTTAGAAAGATAAAGCAACGCAAGCAAAATTTGCTCATAGGTGTTTGTGGTTGTATGGCACAGCGTGATGCTGAGCTGATAAAAGAGCGTGCACCGTTCGTTGATCTGCTTGTTGGTCCGAGGAATCTGCACCATCTTCCCGAGCTAATTGAGCAAGCTATTAGTTGTAAGCGTATGGTTGAGTGGCGTGATTTGAATGAACAGCCCTGTCCACCGCAGTTTATCAAGCGCAGGAGCTCGATCAGCGCTTATGTAACAATCATACACGGTTGCAACAGAAAGTGCACATTTTGTGTTGTCCCAACAGCGAGAGGTCCACAATGGAGTGTTCCTCCAGAAATCGTCCTAAAAGAGGTTGACAAATTGATAGCAGATGGTTACAAGGAGATCGTTTTGCTCGGTCAAAATGTTGATGCATATGGTCATGACATCAAAGATAGGCAAATCAATCTCGCTTGGCTTCTTAGGCAAATTGACAAGTTGGCGGCTAAAAGCAAAGTAAGGGTGCGTTTTACAACTAATTATCCGCTTTATGTCACGGACGAGCTAATTGAAGCGATTGGTGAGCTTGAAAGCGTCTGCGAAGCGATACACATGCCTGTGCAATCTGGCGATGACTACATCCTAAGGCTTATGAAGCGTGGCTACACAGTTGAGCAATATTTGCGTGTTGTGGAGAAGCTCCGTAAGCGTATCCCCCACATAGCAATTGCAACAGATGTCATGGTCGGCTTTCCGGGCGAAAAGGAAGAGCATTTCAAGAACACGCTTAAGCTTATGGAAGAAGTCGAGTTTGATCAGGCTTTCATGTTCGCTTACTCGCCTCGTCCGAATACACCTGCAGCGAGTATGCCAGAACAGGTTCCAAGGAATGAAAAACTTCGCAGATTACAAGAATTGATTTCCCTCCAAAACGAGATACAACAGCGTAAAAATGAGCGTGAAGTTGGAAATATCGTTGAAGTTCTTGTTGAGGGCAGAAGCGAAAAGAACGAAAGAAAGCTTTCAGGCAGAACTCGCACAAACAAGATAGTGGTGTTTGAGGGTGACGAGAAACTTTGTGGCAATTTTGTGATGATAAAGTTGAACAAAGCCTATTTATGGGGATTTGAAGGTGAACTCATTTCCGCTCAAGTATAATTGCCTTTTTATGTGCAAATACTCATCATTTAGCTTTGGCAATTTGTTTTGACAACTTCTCAAGCGCTATGCGAGCCGCATCATGCTCAGCTTCTCTTTTATTTTTGCCTTTGCCAATGGAAATGCGTTTTTGCCCAATATAAACGGCGACGGTGAATGTCCTGTCATGCTCTGGACCATGCTCTGTTATGACCTTGTATGTGGGTGTAGCCTTGAAGTATTGTTGTGCTAACTCTTGAAGGCGGCTCTTGTAGTCTATGATGATGCGATTACTCCGTATGAGCTCAATTCGCCTGCTCAGGAAACCGAGCACAAAATCAGTCGTGGCTTCTAAGCCTTTCTCGATGAAGATAGCCCCGATAAGAGCTTCAAATGCATCAGCGAGTATTGAGGGGCGTTTTCTCCCACCAGTTTGCTCCTCCCCTTTGCTCAAGAGCAAAAACTCCCCAAGCCCTATCTCCTTCGCTATCTGAGAAAGCAATTTTTCGCTTACTGCTGTAGCTCTAACTTTGGTCAACTCTCCCTCCGATAACTCTGGAAACTGCTCGAAAAGATATTTGGTTACTATCAACCCAAGCACGCTATCACCAAGAAATTCAAGACGCTGGTTTGAGGTAGCACCTTCATGCTCAGCACAATAGGATGGGTGTGTTAACGCTTCGTTAAGGAGCGTGAGGTTGCGCAAACTTATCTTGAGGCGTTGCATCAGCTCTTTCAGCTTCTGTTTCCGTTCCTTGTCAATCTGCTCCTTCATCGCTGACATCGGTTTCGGCACTCCGTTGTGTCGACGCTAAAGCACAGCTGATTGCGGAGTGCGTATTTCTCAGCCACCGTGTTCGTGCACAACGCATACATGCAACCAATATGAGAAGCGATGCAATTCCTATCGCTACTTTGTAGTGCGGAGAAACATTCGGCGAGAAAGAGATGAAGCCCTCTACCAACGATGCAACTGCTAATGCTGTTACGGAGATGAAACCTAACTGAAGCGCTTCAAGCATTGCGTTTTGCAGATGTTGTAGACTTGAATGCAGTATCGCTTTCGTAATCCCGTATCCAAGGCGCAATCCGCCAGCACCAGCCAATACCACTCCTGCAAGCTCAATTGGTGCGTGGGCGAAGATACAGGTGCAGGTTGCCCAGCATGGAGCGACATGCCAAATCAGCGTAAGCATGTATCCGACTGCCATCCCATTGAGCACAAGAAGTATGAGCGTCCCAACCCCAAACGCCATTCCGAGGATGAGCATATGAACGCTTACACGGACATTGTGCGAAAGTATTTGACCGATTGAGGTTTCGTTTAATGCCTCAAGCAAATCTTCATAAGTGATGTTGGCTTCAACGATACCGTTTGCCTTTCCACCCAGCTTCAATGTGGCATGATGCGATACACCATCAGCAATCACCGCAATTGCAACACCACCTATGAAGACAGCACACGCAATAGCAATGAAATACCTGTTGGACCAAACTACCCAACCAAGGTCATAAAATGCAATGCCGTCGACTTTGTAAGGAAGTTCTTTGAAGCCACTGTTCCTTTTGTTGCTCTCCTGCTTCATCGCCCATACACATCGTGCCATCTCGATCACTGCATTTTGGAAGTGCTACACACTGCATTTACTATGCTCGTAATAATTTTGGCGCACTTGAACAAAAGGTGCCATGTTGCGCTTACGATCGCTTGTGTTGCCTTTACATCCCATGTCGTGTGCATCCTGTGGTTTTACATCCCGAAGTTGTGGTGTCTATAATAGTGTAAACAGCACAGGAGCAAATCGCAGAAAGCGGAGGTGTTGAGGATGGGCGAGCTTGAAAATGAATTTCGCCTTGTGGGGCAGGTTGGTTATGGAAGTGCGTTTAGGGGCGCTCCATTTTGGTCTTGGAACGACAAGCTTGACCCTGAAGAACTGCGTCGCCAGATAAGGGCAATGCAGAAAGGTGGCTTGGGCGGACACTTCATGCACGCACGCATAGGACTTGAAACCCCTTACCTGAGTGAAGAATGGATGAAATGCATCGAAGCATGTGTTGATGAAAGTAAGAAGGTAGGAGTTTATGCGTGGCTTTATGATGAGGACAAATGGCCAAGCGGTTTTGCAGGTGGGCTCATCTCTGGGCGCGGTGGCGAATACAACAGGAAAAGCCTGCGTTGCAGAGAAGTGCGTATAGGCTGGGATGTTAGGGAGTTCGTTCCGATGGACAGAAGCCTTCGCTATTACTTGGGCGTTAAGAAAGGGCATACAATCGTTGAACTTATGGATGTCACAGGCATCGCGCTCAACATGAGTGAGCATAGAGGTAAAACAGTGTTTGAGTTCTATGTTGAAAGGGATGGATATGTTGACCTGCTCAATCCAAAAGTAGTTGAGGCTTTCATTGAAAGCACATACGAACGATACTACGAGCGCTTCGGGAAGGAGTTTGGGTGGGAGCGCACGATACCGGGCATCTTCACGGACGAACCGAATTACGGCAGGATGCCTTGGACAGACGAACTCCCAAGAACATTTAAGCAGAGGCGTGGCTATGACTTGCTTGAGCATTTGCCCTCGCTGTTTTACGAAGTAAGCATAGGCGGGCGTGATTGGAAGAAAGTGCGCCACGATTATTTCCGCACCGTGACTGAGATGTTCGTTGAGAGCTTTACAAAACGCATTTACGAATGGTGTGAAGTGCACGGGCTGGCTTTGACAGGTCACTTCCTCGCCGAGGATAACCTCTTCTCACAAACGAGCGTGATCGGTGCTGCAATGCCACACTACGAGTTCATGCAAATACCCGGCATTGATCACCTATGCAGGAGACTTGGGAGCACCATGCTCGTCAAGCAAGTCAGTAGCGTTGCACATCAGTTTGGAGGCAGGCGTGTCCTATCGGAGATGTTCGGATGCTCCGGCTGGAACATGTCATTTGAAGACCAGCGCTGGATCGCTGAGTGGCAGTTTGCGCTTGGCGTTGATTTAGTTTGCCAGCACCTTGTTCTGTATAGCTTGCGTGGCTGTAGGAAGCGCGACTTCCCACCTTCATTCAACGATCACCAACCATGGTGGGATTACTTCCACTTGGTTAACGATCGCTTCGCAAGGATAACATTCATGCTCACACAAGGAAAGCATGTTGCTAACCTGCTTTTGCTTCACCCGATATCAAGCGCATGGTGTGTCTACCATCCAGATCGCCCTCAGGAGGTTATGAGGATTAGCGACGCATTTGAGCAGTTGAGCAAATGGCTCCTTGAGTTGCACATCGATTACGACTATGGTGATGAGCTCATCATGCGTAGGCATGCAAGTGTGGACAACGGGTTGATTAAGGTGGGGAGTTGCACTTACTCACTCGTGATAGTCCCACCGTCGTTGAGCATGTTCAGCGAGACATTCTCGCTCCTCGAAGAGTTCGCTCGTTCTGGAGGTAACATCGTGGCTGTCGAACCACTCCCAAGTATGATCGATGGGGAGGAGTGTGAGGATGTAAGTAAGTTCTTGAAGCGCAAGGCGAAGGTAGTGCCGTTTGATAAGGGCAAGGTTAAGAGAGCAATCGAAAAACTCATGGAGCGGTCAATATCGCTGTTGCTTGAGAATGATGAAGCACCTTCATTAGTTTACCAAGAGCGCGAACTTGAAGATGGAAGGCGTATTTTCTTCATCGCTAACACAAGCAGGGATGAAACAATCGATGCGACGGTCAAGGTGAAGGGCTATGGACAACTGCAAATCTGGGATGCTGACAACGGCGCTATATCACCACAGCCTTGCTCAGTTGAAGACGGATGGGTGACAACAAAACTCAGGTTTGCGCCAGTTCAATCTTACATCCTTGTCCTTGACCCAAAGAAACAACCAAAGATCGGAGAGCCGAAACTCGGGTATGAAACGATCCAAGTTGTGGAGCTTAAAGAACGCTTCAAACTCCAAGTGCACGACCCTAATGCCCTTACGCTTGATTTCTGTGACTACCAAATTGACGGTGGTGAATGGCAGATCAACCAACCGGTCATAAGGCTTAACAGGCATCTGGAGTCAACGGGTGAGCCATGCAACCTCATCGTTCGGTATAAGTTTGAAGTCGAACAGCTACCGCAACAAAACGCTGATAAGATTTGGCTCGTCATCGAGACGCCACAACTGCAACGAATATCAGTGAATGGAAAGCGCATCCAAAGCAAAGACGAGGGCTTTTACCTTGACCATGCATTCCGAAAGCTCGATATAACGGGGATGCTACATGTCGGTGAAAATGTGATTGAGTGCCATTGGGATTACAAGCCACCGATGGAAGTTGAAGCCTGCTACATCGTTGGTCCGTTCGGAGTTAGGTGCGATGAGACGCTGACAAGGTTCGTCATCACAACGCTAACTGAAGATGAGGTTGATGGGAGCGATTTAACAAAAGAAGGGTTGCCCTTCTACTGTGGCAAAGTCACCCTTTCACAGCGCTTCACTCTGCCAGCCCTCAAGGAAGTCGGAGCATCAAAGGCGATACTTGAGTTTGACCGCCTTGATGCCATAGTCGCCGATGTTAGCGTCAATGGCATNAAATGCGGTGTTGTAGCATGGCATCCATATCAGCTTGATATAACCAAGGCGATAAAGAAGGGAGAAAACGAGCTGAGCATAACGCTCATCAACAGTCTGCGCAACCTCCTCGGTCCGCATCATCATCCAGCTGGTGAACTGTTTATGGTTGGACCTTGGAGCTTCGGTGATGGCGAATTTACCGAGCGTTACTGCTTCGTGCCATTCGGCATATCTGGTGTTAGGGTTAACCTTGTCAAGTGAAGTGGCTTCACATAAACGCCACAGAGATGAGCTTGCAACCTCCGTTGCAAGGTAAGCGCCTTTCAAATCTGCTCATGGCTGGTCTGTTCTTGTGTGCTGTAGCGAGTATCCTTGTTTTGCGTTGGCGCTACTTCATGGTGGTTGAGGTGACATCAAACTCCATGTTCCCAACATTGCTTATAGGCGATAGAATCCTCTTCCTCAAAGATGCGTATAGACGCTCCGATCCACATCGCGGTGATATAGTTGTGTTGCGCAGACCGAATGGGGATGGCGAATTGACAATCAAGCGCGTTGTCGGGTTGCAGGGGGAGGTGATCACAGCTTACGGTGGCAAAGTTTACATCAACGGTAAACCGCTTGACGAACCCTATATTAGAGGTGTCGCCACTGCATGGATAAAGCCAACACTCATCCCAGAGGGGCATGTTTACCTGCTCGGTGACAATCGCCCTTCAAGCGAAGATAGCCGTGACTTTGGTCCCGTGCCGGTAAAGAGCTTGCTCGGTAGGGCTTTGTTGCGTGTTTTGCCGATTGATAGGTTTGGGAGGGTGCATTGATTTACTTCCTTTGAGTTGTGAGCGAACGCAGTTGTCGTCCGATCATAATGGTCAAAGCGAATGCCGTAAGCAAACTGCAACTTGAAATCGCAAAGGGAGCACTGAAGCTATGAGTGAGTGCGATTGAACCAGAGAACGGACCGACTATGAAACCGATGCCTTGAGCTGTTGTTGCGAAGCCGAGCGAAAGCCCCCTTTCACCTCCAACAGCTATATCATCGACTGTCGCGAGCACCGCTGGAAATCCCATTACCCAAGCTCCACCCGTGAGCATGCCCAAGAGGAGGAGCAACGGCACTGAAGTGATCCTCGGCGCGAGGGCGAACACGACCGCACCAATGAGCAACGCTGAACGCATCACAAGAAGCCTCGGAAAAACATCCGCGAGCCGAGATAGAGGTAGCGCCATCAGGCTCAGCAAAAGCGCAATCGCAAACATACTCACACTTATTTGTGCGTCGGTGAGCTTGAGTATCCTATGGGCATAGATGGGCAACACAGGGATTTGCACCGCAATTGAGAATTGAACGAGACCGAGAACGAGGGCGAGCAGAAGCATCGACTTGTTACGGAAAAGCTTTGCAAGGCTGTGCAGTGTGGTCATGCTGAAGCTCAATTTGCTTTTCTGCCCGCCACTTGTAACCACATGGTAGCGTAGCAATGATACTACTATGACCGATGCCATAAGCAAGATGAGCGAAGCGAACGCGAATACAACCTTTGAACCGCCGAAGCTGTAACGGATGAAGAAGGCGCTTGAAACGCCGATGACAACACCCACCAGATAACAGAAGTTATCAAGACCAAGTGCGGTTGCCTTGCTTTCCATCGGCACAAAGTCAAGGAAGGAAGCGGTTAGCGATGTCCATATCATTGCTGCTGAGAAGCCAACGATGGGGTGAAGCAGTAAGAACGGATACCATGTTTTAACGGCGCTCATCAAAGCTGTAGCGCATGTGGCTATGCCCAACCCAGTGAGCATGACCCTCAAGCGCCCATATCTATCACCGAGCGCACCAGAGGGGGCTTTGAAGAGCGTCTCAACAAGTGCGAATGCGGAGATGACAAGCCCTGTAAATATCTTCGGTGCTTTGCACTCCTCAAAGTAAAGTGGCAGGATGCATATGATTGAGGCAAAAGCACATTGCGTGATTATGGCTACTGGGATGAGAGCGATAACAAACGGTCGCTTCAAAAGCAACTCAACGATGCCTCTTACCCGCATCGCCTTGCTTTCCCCTGTGCTTCCCATTCAATACCCAAGCTTTGAGCAGTGTCTTCCCGATGTCCCAATACATGCGAGTGCGTTCTATCAGCGCTTTATTCAAACCCAGTTTCTCTTCCTTCGTCACATGGCTTACCCCTTCAAGCATCACATGCTTGACCTTCCAACCATGTTTGCTTGCCCACCAGTTCAAGAAGGCTTCAAGTCCATAGCCAAGTCCATCTGGGCACGGCAGGCAAAGAAGTAGCTCCTTCCTCAAGCCCCTTTGCCCAGATATCTCTGGCGCAATTTTGTGCGACCAATCTGTTATCCAACGCCCTCTGCAAAACACTCCTATCGTCATATCCGCATCATCGCAACTTATAGGTTCTGCGAGCATCTCAATGTGCTTCGGAAGCAACCCGATGAGGTCAGCATCAAGCATAACGACGATTGGTTGCACTATCCGTTGCACTCCGACCCAAAACGCCATCGCCTTCCCCATGTTCGTGGGTAAGCGCATCACTTCAACAGAGCCCTCCACCGCATACTTTGTAGCAACCTGATATGTTCCATCAACAGAGCCATCATCAACGATCACGACCTGCTTCACCATGCGTGAGCACAAAACAGCCTGAAGCACTCGTTCGATCCTTTCAGCCTCGTTGTATGCCGGGATAACCACCCCAACTCCTCCCATCCTTCTCACTCCCCTACACCGTTTTTCCAACAGCCAACATTAAACCATCCATCAAAATCAACCGATGAGGGACGCAACATCAACCGCTCTACCTTGTTCAAGTGAGGCATACGCAGCCTCAACAACAGCTAAGCTGACAAGCCCATCATGCCCACTAACTGGTGGCTGTTTACCTTCAATTATTGCGCGCACGAAGTCTTCAATGAAAAGCTTGCGATCGTCCCTCTCCATTCCCTTTGAGGGCACATCAACCCACTGATATGTTGGGAAAGCAAAGCCATCAAGCTTTGTGTATAGGCGCAACGGCTCTGTGAGGACGAGCGTTCCATGCGAGCCATATATCCTGTCGCCACCCCATTGCCCAGGACCGTAAGAGCCAGCAGCACATGAAAGAGCCTCAATCAAACCTATAGCCCCATTTGTGTATCGCAGGGTGGCGAATGCCACATCCTCAACATCAATGCCCTCAGTGGCAAGCGTCCCATACTCGGCATACACTCTCTCCACCTCAAGCCCTGTGATAAAGCGCACATAGTCAATGTTGTGGATGGTGTTCATGATAAGTATGCCTCCGCCTGCCCTATCACGATGCATGCGCCAGTCCGTTTTCGCTCTGCCGGTGTATCCGCCAACCCAATAAGATGAGGGCTTGTCAATTATGGCTTTGATGCTCACCCCTATAACGCTACCTATAACGCCATTTGAGATCAATTCCTTCGCCAGCTGTATGTTTGGGAAATAACGCAATGGGAAACAAACAGACAGTGCAACACCGTTCTTTTCACATGCCCTGATCATTTCCTTCGCTTCCTTGACATTCAAAGCCATCGGCTTTTCAACCACTACATGCTTCCTCGCCTCAGCGCACCGAATCGCTTGAGGCGCATGAAGATGATGCGGAGTGGCTATATACACTGCATCCACATCATCCCAAGAGAGCAACTCATCGAGCTCCGTTGTCCATTTCGCCCCATGCCTCTCAGCCATGTCCTTTGCCAAGGCTTCGTTCACATCCATTGCTGCCATCACTGTTGCGCATTCTGACTTCGCTATCGCTTCCGC
>JGI20130J15133_1000076_pt1 | contig 79136 bp, 87 predicted proteins | sample WasSprMetagenome_FD_15133 | JGI IMG/M metagenome (IMG submission 15133) | reverse complement strand
CCAAGGCCGGGATTCGAACCCGGGTCACGGGCTCCACAGGCCCGGATGCTAACCGCTACACCACCTTGGCCATCAATTACTACGAGTTCTTTTACTATTTCAGCTCTCGGATGGTAAGATTAGAATTTCCAATACTTGCTCAAGATGCTTCTCACCTCGTCTATCACCGGTATCCGCTTGGGCCGCTGCATCTCGAATTTCTCCCCAAGCATTGCTTTGAAGACATTGCATGCTCCCTCTGCCAATCCTCTTAAGCTGTATCCTCCCTCCAGCACAAAAAGTGCAGGCCCCTTTCTTACCACAGCCTCCGCCAGCCAGCCGAAAGAATACGAAGAGAGCCGAAGAGATGTCAGGGGGTCATCTTCATGGGCGTCAAAACCCATGGAGACGATTACCATTTCGGGTTTGTACTGGGCACAAAGAGGCTCAAAGATTTCTTGGAGAGCTGCGGCATACTCGGCATCCCCAGAACCGGGAGGCATTGGAACATTTACCGTGTATCCCTCCCCCTCACCCTCCCCAATTTGCCAGGTGAAACCCGTACCGGGGTAAAGGGTGTAAGGATCCTGATGGAAGGATATATAAAGTACACTCGGATCAGAGTAGAAGATTTCTTCGGTTCCATCGCCACAATGAGCATCGAGGTCGAAGATGAGCACCCTTTTAACCCCTCTTTGTCTCGCCCAAGCCGCAGCAATGGCAGCATTATTGAGGTAGCAAAATCCCGCCCCTCTGTCCCTTGAGGCATGATGACCAGGAGGTCGCAAGAGGCAGAAGCAGCTCCTTCCATCCAGCACCTCCTTGGCCCCCACAAGCGTCCCCCCGGCAGCTAGGAGGGAGAGCTTATAGGTCTCGGGTTTGGTCGGAGTATCGCTGTCCAGCGGAATCCCCCCCTCGCAGAGCCGTTTTAGGAGCTCCAAGTAGGGACGCTCGTGAACCAGAAGGACCTCCTCCTCCCCCGCCATCCTTGGCTGGAGATGGGTGAGGTTCTGCCACACGCCGCTTCTCCTCAGGGCCCCGACTATCGCCTCAAGTCTCTGGGGTCTCTCGGGGTGATAAGGCCCGGGATCGTGCTTGAGGAATTCTTCCGAATAAACCACCGCTACTCCAGCCTCAGCACCCCTCTTGTCTTTTGCCATTCCCTCTTAACCTCCCTCACCTCAAGCCTGTGTCTGAAGAAGGGCGCGTTCAGCACCAGCGTCTCGTATTCTCCTCCCTCCCCCGCCGGGTTGAAGCCGAATTTCCCGGAGAGGGAAAGGAGCTCCTCTACCGCCCTTTCGTCCAGTCTCCTCCCCAGCCATTCCTCTCCCAGCCCCTCCGCCGACACAGATGTCACGATGATCTCCATCCCCGCCGCGATCTCCTCCCTCAGCACTTCCACGGGGTCCCTTCCCCACAAGGGCGCGAGGTGCCTGATGCCGAGGGAAAGGCAGACCGCGTCGATCCTCTTCTTCTGGTAGCTTGAGGCGATCGCTCCGCTGACAAGCGCTTCCAGACCCAGCCCGCGGAGGGCGGAGGCCAACTCCTCCACTTCCCTCTCCTTCTCTCCGCTAACCCGAACCTTCATGAGGGGGAGCCCCACGCATTCGGCGAACTTGTCCATGAGGGAAAGGTTGGGTGTGTGAAACATCCAAGAATCCTCTTTTTCGGGAAAAGCTGAAATGAGGAGGAGAGAGAAGTGTCCACGATCCAGAATCCATTTAAGGGCAAAAGTGGAATCCTTGCCGCCACTAACAAGAACTCCAACATCCCCCATCCCTTAAAGAAAGGATTCAAAATGAACCCGGAGCTGTCAAACCCTGTCGGAGGACGTGTTCTACATCTTCTTATAAGAGTGGCGCGAATTTCAAAAATGAACTGGAGACTACCTCTGGCTCTCGTCTCACTCCTAGCTGGAATGGTCATCCTCTTCGAGGGTGTTTCACCTTCTCCCTCTAACTTCTTCGATGCCGGCCTTATCTTCTTGGGTCTTTCACTCGTAACAGGATATATCGCCATCTTGGGTGACATCTTTGGAGAATGGATGAGCGAATCACCTTTCAAGGTTTTTGCCCCCGTCATCTCTTGCTCGGGCGTTGCTATTCTTTTGCAGTCAGGCAGTCAGCTGTACACTCTGTCCAGCAGGATGACGATGGCAATCACGGGCTTTGTCCTCCTAATCCTACCGATAATTCTCCTGCTCAAAGGATTTTGATGTTCGGTCGCAAGAAGAAAGAGGAGGTTGCAGACAGAGATTTCTCCGATGAATTCGCCGCTCTCTTCGAACGCGTAAAGAACTTGGAGGCGAGGGTGGAGGCATTGGAATGCACGGTAGGAAGATCTCCGACACCTCTCCCAACAATTCCACAGACAGAACAGAGGGAAGGCGTGGTCAGAGGAAAAACCAGAAGACCTTTCCTTGAGGAGAAGTAATCCCATCGTCAGACATTCGGGACCGCTTTCCATTGCCGAATTCGACTGCCAAGGATGTTCCAGACTCGCAAGCTTGCTGGATGGTGAGTGCAGGAGATGTGTCTTAGACGGACTCGCGGTCATACAGCCCGTTCAGAGAGTGGTTCTGAAAAAGGCATACTATCGCGTCTACTCCACCTCAAGGTTATCCGAACTGGCGAAAAGAATCGCCTCGGCTGAACTGAAACCCGAGCTCAGCTCAAGGGTGAAGACCAATCCGCATGACATGAGACTTTTGGAGGAAGCCGGATTAAAGGAGGTGAAGTTCCTGATCGAGCAATGGGGCCTGCATCCGAAAAACTATGAGGAGGTGTTCAATTGCTCCATCAAGCCTTTCTTCATCAAGGGGCTCTGGCTCGGCTCAAGATATCCGAGGAGGCTTGTTGAAAGCTACAGACTAGAGGGTGGAGCAACTGTCAGAATCTACGAACAGATTGGTGCCTCCTCCTTCTTTTACGATTTAGACCTCCCAGAATTCAGACTCTCTCCCAAGCTGGTAAGAGTGATGTATCTCGCTTACCAGCAGGGTATAGAAAGCGTTCCGGAGGAGGTCGATCTCGCACGCCCGGAAGAAGTTGAAAGATTTCTGCAGCAACTTTACGTTGAGAGGATGCTGAAACTATCCGAAGAATTCACCAAGGAGGAACTCGTGCATGCTGCAAGACTTCTGGTAAGGTGGCCCAAGTATGGAGTTTTCGAGACCCTCTCCAAGGACGATTTTCTGACCGACATTGGGGTTGAGCCTCCAGCCGAACTGCAGCCCTTGATGGTGGAGCATTGCACTTGGGGAAGATGCGAGACCGGAATCTATCTAGAAACCTCTGAGCTCTTGGGATTCACCGATGCCCTCGCAAGCAGGGAGGGGAAGAGATTTGATGAGCATCATCCCCATCTAGATGCCGAAATTCCCGAGCTCGGGCTTCGAATCTTTGCCACCCGAACCGCCGGTCTCGGTTTGAGCATCAGGAGAAGGAGACGCAAGCCTTGGACCCAACCTCTCTTCATTCACCTTGGAACCCTTTCTCCTCTAGCGAGCTCATTCCTGTCCAATGTTCTTAGGCTCGGAGCAAGTGCTGCCATCATAGGAGGAATGGGCACCGCCAAGACCTCCCAACTTGAAACATACCTTCCCGAAATCGGCAGGAGCAGCAAGATTGTGACCTTCCAGGATACCGAGGAACTTCACGTTCGGGATTTTGTGCTGCAGGGATATAGGATAACGGATGTTAGGGTGAGAGAACCTGCCGAAGTGGAGAGATTGATAGAGGCCTTCTTGAGAGGAGGTCCAGCTTATTGGTTCTTCTCAGAGGTTAGGCAGAGAGAAGCAATCAGACCCGCCATTGGAGCCGCTGCCCGGCAAGGACAGCCCGTGGTTCTGAGCATGCACGCCAGATCTGCCGAGGAGCTGATAGTCATTCTAACCCAGCAAATGGGACTTAGCAGAGCGGAAGTCCATTTCTTGGACCTGATTATTCACTGCGCCAAGTTTGAGACTGCCAAAGGAGTGGTGAGGAGAATTACGGAAATAACGGAGATTAGAAAGGATGGAAGTAACGTGCCCCTCTTCGTTGAGGACAGGGCCTCAGATACGCTGAAGTCCAAAATTCTGAAGGGGGACCCAGCAATCATCCAAAGGCTCGATTCGAAAGAACCTTTTGAACTTGAACCCTCTGAAATACGCAAACTTGAGCTGGTTCCCCCCGAAGAAGGAGGAAGCTACCTCCTCTTTCATGCCGCTAAGAAGTTGGGCCTTGATGAGGAGAAACTCCTTCTGAGGCTTCTTTCCGAGACCCAAATGAAATCAACGCTCGTGAAAATTGCCAGAGAGAGAAATCTTGAATATCTCGAGCTACCATTTGTCACCGCTGCCTACGACTACTACTCCAGCCTCCTCAGGGAAGAAGTCTATCCATTTCCACGTTGGAGGGAATGGCTTTGTGGCTGAGCTATGTCGGCTTCTGCAGGTTTGCGAGGAGAGTTCTACCAATCAGGGAATATAAACTGAAGGAAGAGACCCGAAGAGATCTCAAAAATGCCGAACTCGATTTGCGAGACGAAGAGTTCGCGGCAGGCCTTTTCTTCTCCCTTCTTCTCCCGCTTGCCCTAGTTTTGGTCATCTCAATGGTCTTGCTCTTTTACTTGGACCTCACTTCCGTCCTGCTCTTCACCCTGTCCGGCATCCTCTTGATTTGCCTCCCCTCCTTCATCCTTTTCCAGCTCTATCCCTCGGTTCTTGCTGCTCAGAAATTGAGTAGGGCGAGAGGCGAAGCAATAACCACTCTCCTCGTTCTTTGCTTCAACCTTCTTCATCATCCCGATCTCCGTAGAGCGATACTGCAAGCTTGCAAAACCGAGGGAAAACTTTCCTCCGATTTCAGGCGTTCACTCATCTCTCTCGAAAGAGCAGAAATCAGGGAAACTAGGGAAATCCTCACTTCACTTTCGAAGGAGTGGGCCGAAAGAGACGAGACGATTAGCGAGGCTCTGCTCGAGATTTTGCGCTCCCAAACCTCAGCAGATGAGGACTCCCGCAAGTGGTCCCTTCAGAGGACTTCCAGCAGGATAATCGAGGAAGTGGAGAGAGAGGCGGAAGAGAAGCTTGGAGGGATGATTTCACCCACCATCTACTTCCTTTCTTTTGGCTCGCTCGCCGTAGTTCTTGTCATTGGACTTTCACCGCTTTTTGGGATGTTCGGACTCGGTGGAATTAGCATGCCCTTTTACCTTTTCTCCGTTGCCCTTCTCGCGGTAATTTTCTGGACCTTCACCTTCCTCGCCCTCAGGAAAAGACCTCTTTTCCTCCCCTCCCCCACCCCAACTCTAAAATCAAGCCGAAAAGCGCTTCTTCTTTCTCTCTCTTGTTTCCTGCCCTTCGTCGTACTCGCCTTAAGACATTCTCTTCTCTGGTTTTTGTTGGGAGTCGGCCTCTCCCTTGCAGCCTTCTGCTTCTTTAGAACTTTTGATGCCATCGTGTCAAGAAGGAGGGAGGAGAAATCGAGACGCGAATGGAGGAGGCTGATTTCGTTTCTAGGGGAAAAAATGAGAGAGGGAAGAACCTTTGTGGATGCCCTGCGCGAGGCCTGCTCACTCTTTCCCCAAATCGGACCCGAGCTTCGAAAAGTTTTAACCGTGATGCAGACGAAATCCATCGACCCCTATTCCGCTTTCTTCGAGGAGGGAAACGCACCGAGTGAGCCCCTGATTTCCAGAATTCTCGAAACTTCACTGGAACTCAGAAGAAGGAGCGAGTCCGCCTGTGCTAACGCTCTCATCGGTGCCTCCGATATGATTGAGAAGTTGGAGAGAGTAGAGAGGAGATTCAGAGAGAGAATGAGAGAGGCTGTTTCCAACCTGTGGATGATTTCCATCGTGCTTTTGCCCCTAGTCTGCTCCATTTCAGTCTGGGTGGTTCAAACCTTCACCAAGCTCACCTCCGAACTGCCGGCTGAATGGTCTTTCCTTTCCACTGGTCTAACCTTCTCTTCACTTTCCGCCCTCTCCTTCTTCGTGGGAATCCTTTGTCTTGCTCTTAGCCTGAGCGTTGCCAGGTACATTGCCGGAGTAAATGCCCCCGGCGACAAAATCCTCTTGCTTCAACATGTAGGAAAAACTGCCCTTCTCTCTACCTCGGTCTACTTGGGCTCACTCCTTCTCTTCTCGTCCCTAGTTTAGAAGAGAACCCCTTCCTTAATCCTCACTTTTCCAGCCTTCTCCAAGCCCCTGACCGCAGCCACAAATAGCTGGTCCGTTATCCCAAGTTCTACCAAGCACTTCTTCCTTTCAACCACCCCATTGTGCTCTTTGATATAAGCAAGAACCTTTTTCTGTATTTTCTCGAGCTCGCCCGGACCCAATGGAATAGGTGGGAGAGGCGGCTCTACTGCCTTCTCGGGTTTTTTGGGCTTCCTTGGCCAAAAGAGCAGGAGAGCGCAACTAGCAGACAACAGAAGGGAGTAGGCCAGGAGATAGAAGAACTCCACACCGACATAAAACCCGAGCATTATCCAAAGGCAGAGAAGGCTGACAAGACAGGAAAAAGAGATTCCTCCTAAACTCTGAATGCTCTCAGGTGATCCCTCCAGTCGTCTCAGTATCCTGGCCGATACTATGGTCAGAAAAACTACTCCTATCCAACCTAGAACGGGGAGCTGGGCCAAGTCCTCGAGCTTGGGAGGCCAAGTGATGAGGCAGGACGAAATGAGCCCACATAAGAAAAAGGCTGGAAGCCAAGACACGAGAAGATAGGCTCGCTTCTGAACCCCTTTGGAAGGTTCCGACCTCATTCCCTCACCTCAAAGACCAACCTCTCCCTAGATTTCGAAGGGGGAGCGGGTGCGTAGGTTTTTCTCGCCCTCACCACCGCAATGGTCAGGCCACCCAACAGACCTATACCAAGTGCCGAGGCGGGGAGGAACCACTGCTCCACCCAGAGAGATGAGAGGACGCGGAAATAGAGAGAATACTCAGATTTTTCGTACGCCTCACTACCTCTCCAGCTTGCCGTCACCCTCCACTCCCCTGTCCATTCTGGCACTCTGTGTTTCTCTGCAAGTTCGGAGGGTTCAAAACGAAATGAAAAACCTCCTCCCGGGCCCGTAGTGGTTTCCTCCTCAAACCTGTATCCACCCACTTGGAAACTTATGGTAACCAACTCACCTGCTTTGCCGGGAGGATTGAGAGTCCCAGAGATAGTCACCTTTTTGTCTCCTCTGACCACGTTTTCGGAAATCTTGGCGCTTATGTAGCTGGTAGCCTTCTTCACATAGAAAACCACTTCCCGACTCATTGAACCCTTATAATACTCATTGCCCCCAAACTCAGCAACTGCCTTCCATTGTCCGAGGTCATTCTTGGTGAAGTTCTCTAGGAGGAAACTAAAGCGACCATCTTGGGTGAAGGTGAGCTTCTCTTGCGTAACGTTATACGGACCCACCAATCTAAGAATGACGGCTACTCCTGTCAAGGGAGGATTTACGGACCCCTCCAAGCGAAGAGTCGAACCCAATCTCACTTCAGATGAAGGGGCCCAAAGGCTAACTGAAGTAGATTTCTTCTCCACCTTCAAGCTAAAAGGTCCGACCGTTTGTGCAGTTTTCCCGTCGCTGACCAAAAAGCGGAAGCTTTTGGTTCCGATATCGCCTGCCGCGCTGGTCCAACTATACCTGTACAGATTGGGGGCAACCCAATTCATGGTAAAGGATTGTCCATCGAGAATCAGAGTCACATCCAAGATATCCCCATCAGGATCTGAAGCTCGAAGGGAGAAGTTGAAGGTGGTCCCCCACTCCCCGGACGATGGGGAAAAGGAGTAATTATCGATGGAAGGCGGGGTGTTGTACTCAATATCGAGAAAGGGAGCATATGCGCTTTCCCTAGAGTAGAAGACCTCGGAATATCCAACAAAAGGATAGGCTAGGCAGAAAGAGAGATAACCAGAGGGTGGACGGTTCTTTACCGCTTCTTTCACATCCCAGCACACATAGCCCGACTCCTCCTGTGCCTCCGCGTACCAATCCGCCGAATACTCGAGTTTAGTGTTCCAAGTCATGCTCTCCGAAACCGTCCCCAATGCCCTGAAAACCTTAGGATGATAGGAAGCCCAAGAATATGGGCGAAGATAGAGCCTTGCCGAAAAAATCTCGGCCAGGGGCGGAATCGCAGAAAGGTCAAACATCAGGTAGGCTAGCTGAGTACATTCCTGCACCTTGGAAACGTCCAGGGTGTTGTAATATCCGAAGTACGTATTGGGCAGAGTGTTATCCACATAGGTGTCCGTCACGGGAGTAACTGAAATCCTCTTTGCCTCCACGACCTGAATGACGGCGAACAGCAGGAAAATTCCCGCCATCAGCCAAGCTCGCCTCATCATTATTCTTTGTTGAACGTACAATATGATGAGGATTCTTCCCATCCTCCTCATCCTGTCGCTTCTCCCCGCCGTGCTAGCCTACGAGATTGAATATGGGGGTGCCACTCCAGAGTACGAGCAGGGAGTGGAGGGACCTGGATTCTCACCCTGGGGGCCTGAGAACACCACTCTTCCCCCCTCCTCCGACCAATGGAACATACCCTCTGGAGAAAACCAAGTCCCACCCGAATCTCCTGCCGTGCTCTTCACCGTTGAACCCACCCGTCCTGTTCTCTTTATGAAAATCGAGAGCGCGGACTATTACACAGGCGCCACTTGGCTAAAGACCACAGAGAGCTCCCCAAGCGAAGCCGAAAGAGAAAACGCCCCTTGTACTCTTTATGTCGAGCTCCAAGCCGGTAGCGAGGGGGTATTCTCCCTGCCCGTTGCCTCGTCGGGCTCGAAGGTTTTCGACCTAACCTCCGCCCCTGCGACTTCCCTGCAACTCCTCCAAGATTCATTTGCAGGAACCTTCAGGGTTTCTCTCCCGGCTCGGGCCACCTTGAGATACGCCACGACCTACCGCTTCTCCCCCTCCCCGGCGGAATTGGAAAAAGTTACTTGGGAAGACCTCCGGAACAAGACACCCGCGGAAATCAGAGAGAAGTGTCTTCAACTCCCTCTTTCGCTGCCCCAAGAGGTTAAACAAGTTGCCCAGAGCCTCAAGGACCCCAACCTCGGCCCTTACAGACAGGCTATAAAGGTGGTTGAATACCTAAAAACTGGTTTTACCTATGGACCCCTAACCCAGCGAATCGAGAGGGATGCCGCCCTTACTTATCTCCAAGCTAGGCAGGGTCACTGCTTCCACGCTAACACCACCTTAGCTGTCTTGCTCCGATGCTTAGATATCCCAGCAAGAATGGTCTTCGGCTACCATCCAAGGGAAGAAATCGGGGGAAAGCTTCTGTACAAACCCCCCGGACATGCCCAAGTGGAAGCATATTTCCCGCCTTATGGATGGGTTTACCTAGACGCCACGCCACCCGGGGAGGGTCCCTCCCATTTGCCCCTCGATGACCCCCCTCACACCTACAATCCTCCCGAGAGCGAACAGCCCGCCACTCCTAAACCCGTACTTGAGTTCAGTTGCCAAGAAACGACCAAACCAGGCGAGAACGTTACCTTTTTTGTAAGGCTGACCTACCTAGGCAAACCACTTGCTGGAAAGACCGTGCAAATCTTGGATACCTCTTCTTGGAGAATTCTTGCCACGCCCACCACGGGAACCGGTTTCGTCTCCGCCTCGTATTCCTTCCCGAGAACGGAGAGAGTGGGAATCAGATATCTGACAGCCATTTTCAGAGAAGGGTCGCTTACCGCGGAAAATACCCGTTCCCTCCTCGTACAGGCGGGAACCACCCCACACCTAACCCTCCTGAACAATGTGGTCAGAAAAGGTGAGGCCCTACGAATCAGCGGGAAACTTCTGGATGAGTTCGGTCAGAGTATTCCCAATCAAATCCTCACCATCCTCGTGGACAACTCGCCAATTGCCTCCCTTATCACGGACAATCGTGGTGAGTACTCGCTCGAACTTTCAACCAAGAACCTAAAGCCAGGATCGCACAACATTCAGGCCTCCTTCGATCCACCCGTTCAGGGATACATACCCTCTAAATCTCCCAATCAAACCTTTGAAGTGACGGAAGGAGAATCGAAGAGGATACCCTGGCTCTACCTCCTTGCCGCCCCCGCGATAATATTACCCATGCTCATCCTGTTCAGAAAGAAGAAGGCAGAGAGTGCGCCCCCCTCCGCCAGCGTGAGAAAGCTTCTAGAGGAGTTCGCCTCAGCCAAGAGATATAGGGATGGAGTAATTGCCGCCTATCATCAATTCCTAGGCATGCTGGTGGGATCGGGGAAATATGAGGTGAGGGTAAACCAAACGGCTAGAGAGGTCGCGGAGGATCTTGCCAAAAAATTCGGAGATTTCCCGCTCAAGGATTTCGAATCCTTTGTTGAGGTCTACGAAAAGGCGATGTTCAGCGAGAAGCCCATAACCAAAGAGGATTTCGAGAAGGCAGTCGAGGGGATCTGCTCCACTTTGGACAAGATGCATTGGGGCTAGGTTGAGAAAGCTAGGCATTCTTCTTCTAGCGGTTGCCCTCCTAATCCTGCTCACCACACGATCTGGCCCTTCTTCCACTCCCGTAACCTATAATCCATTTGACACCGGCTGGAAGGGTTGCTCCGAATTTTTCAGGATTCTGCAGGAGGAACATGCGGCAAAGCTCCTTACCACAAGCTACTCCGTGCTCGCACAATACAAAGATGCTGTCCTGTTCGTCTTCGGTCCCGCGGAACCGTTTTCAGCCAGTGAAAAACAACAGTTAATCCAGTTCGTGAAGGAGGGGGGAATTCTGATAATTGTGGCAGACATTGATGGGACAGGTTCTAACTTGGACGTCTTCGGGGCCCGTATCGTCCCGGCACTCCTCAGAGATCCTGGAAGCTATGAGAAGAGACCCGACTTCGTGGTGTTGAAGGATTTGCGCGGTAACCTCTTCAGGGGGGTCTCCTCCATTCTAACCAACTGCCCCTCCTATCTGACTTCCAGTCACTCGATACTTGGCATTCCAACCTTGGAAGCGGCGGCCTACACCTCAAGACAGGCCTACCCCGATCTCAACAGAAACGGTTCACGTGATCCGGACGAGGAATCCGGTTCCTATCCCGTGATAGCAGCCTTCCGATACTCGGAGGCTAGGGGAAAGGTCGTCTTCATCGCAGACCCGGGCATCTTCATAAATGACATAATTCAACGCAACCTTCCCTTCGTACGAGCGCTACTCGATTGGGCCGCTCAACCTGAAGAGACCTCTCTTGGTATATCGGCGGGGAGAGCGGTCCTCCTCGACCTAACCCATACCGGACATAAACCAGAAATCTGGCTTTGGTCGGCTTGTCTGACGGATAAATTCCTCCCCCTCTCTTTAGCCGTCGTCATAATGGTAGCCTGGAGCGGATGGTCCAGAAAACAGAAACCCGTGACACGACCAGAGGGAAGGCTGATAACCGAAATGAGGAGATGTGCCAAGCTCTGGAGGGCAAAAACGCGCTCGGATTTCTCCCTCCCTCTTCTCGTGTGTTACAGGCACTTTCTAAGAAGGTGCAGCAGACTTATGGGTGTAGAACCGACCGCGGAGGAGGTTTTGAAAGCCCTCCAAAACAACCTCCCCAAGGAGGCGGAGAATGCTGCAAGGGTGATTGCCACCTGCCATTTATTGGAACAGCGAGTTTTGACGGTTGATATCGAGACCGCTGAAAAACTCATAAAGGAATTGAGAGAGATGGAGACGAAGGTGGAAGCTTGGTCGAGGAGATAAGGAACCTCTGGAATCGGCTGAGAACAGAGCTCTCAAAGGTAGTGGTGGGAAAGGAAGACGTCATCGAAAAACTTTTCATTTGCCTCCTCTCAAACGGCCACGTGCTGCTAGAAGGAGTTCCGGGGATAGCCAAGACACACATCGCCAAAAATTTCAGCGCAGCCTTGGGTTGCAAGTTCAAGCGCATCCAGTTTACCCCAGATCTTCTGCCCATGGACATCATCGGTTCGAACGTATACATTCAGCGCACCGGGGAGTTCGCGTTCAGGGAGGGCCCCATCTTTGCCAACATCGTGCTAGCGGACGAGGTCAACCGTTCTCCACCCAAGACCCAATCAGCCCTGTTGGAGTGCATGCAGGAAAGGCAGGTCACCGTCGAGGGTAAAACCTATCCGTTGCCTTCCCCCTTCATGGTTCTAGCCACCCAAAATCCCATCGAGCTGGAGGGAACATACCCGTTACCAGAGGCACAAGTGGATCGCTTCTTGATGAAGGTTCTTGTCGACTATCCGAGCAAGGAGGAGGAAATCAAGATACTGGAAATGAGGGAGGAGGGTAAGGCGGTCAAGACTGTCACCTCAGCTAGGGAAATCGTGAGACTCTCGAAAGAAGTGGAGAAAGTATATGTCGATCCCTCCCTTAGAAACTACATTACGGAAATCGTGACCAGAACCAGAAAAAGTCCAGATCTCCTTTTGGGGGCGAGCCCGAGGGCCTCCATCGCCCTTCAACTCACGGCAAAGGTTCATGCTGCCCTTCGCGGAAGGGATTTCGTAATTCCCGATGATGTCAAGGCCATGCTTGTGCCTGTTCTAAATCACAGACTCATACTGAAGCCCGAGGCAGAACTGGAGGGGAAAACCGTCTTTGACGTGATAAGGTCCATCGAGAGCTCCGTGGAGATCCCAAGGGTTAAATGAGACCCTTAAGGGGCTTTTACGCCGTCTTCGGGGTGGGCTTCTTCTATTTCATCATCAGCTTCCTGCTGAACAGGCCGGGTTTTTTCTTTGCAGGCATGCTCCTCTGGCTTTGTCTCCTGCCCTCCCTGTTTGACCTCTCAATCAAGAGAGCCCTAGTGAAGCGAACGGTTAGGAGAGAGTTCCTAAGGACCAAGCTTTTTGCAGACCAGACGCTTGAAGGGAGGGTGAGGGTGAGAGGGCTTTTTTATCCCGACGTTTTTGAACTCGAGGATTCCTTCGATCCTCCGGAGGTTAAATCGACTCTTCTCCTTCTGCCGGGTTGGTATGATAAGGAATACGGGCTGCGGTTGAAGAGGGGGAAATTTAAGGTTGGACTGAGGGCTCGACTCAGAGACCGCTTTGGACTCTTTGAAGACCTTGTGCAAATCCAGGAACCGCAGGACCTGACCGTTCATCCTAGTTATGAAGACGTGAGAAAACTCGAAATCAGAGGCAAGAGCAGACAACTTGGTAAACTCTACGGACCCCATCGAACAAAACAGACGGGACTGGGAGGGGATTTCAGGGCCATAAGGGACTACTTTCCAACGGACGAGTTCAGGAAGATTTCTTGGAAGCACCTCGCCAGATACGGTAAGCTGATGTCTAGAGAGTACGAAGCGGAGAAAAATCTAACCCTCCTCTTCTGTCTGGACTCGAGCTCGACCATGGGCGGCGGGATAGAGCCCGTTACCAAGCTGGAGTACTCGATAAGGGCATGCATGCTCTTGGCTAGGGTGGCCGAGGAAAGGGGGGACTCATACGGAATGGTGGTCTTCTCGGAGAAGGTGAGCAAATTCCTGAAGCCCGGAAGAGGGAGAACCCAGTTCTACAGACTTCTCGACCTTCTCTCAGAGGCAAGGGCGGGTGGTAAAAAATCCTACAAGGAGCTAGCCAACTTCGTCTGCAGGTCGAGCAGAAGATCCATGCTGCTCCTTCTCCTCACCGATTTGGAGGAAGCGGACATGGAGGAGCTCAGGGATGCCGTGAGGAAGCTCAGGGGCAGGGGACACCAGCTCATCCTAGTCTGTCCCTTCACCCCGAGATTCGAGGTTCAGCCTCAGCCTAGTCAAGTGCTCTCGTCCGTTCAGGCCTCCCTCTTGGAAGAGATGGAGAACGTCTACCGAAGGACGGAAACGGAACTTGGAAAAATGGGAGTCGACTGCATAAAGGTTGGGCCTCAAGACTTCATTCCAAGGGTGATGGAGGCAGTTCTGGAAAAGAAGAGGCTGGGAGCGGGGATTGCATGAGGGCCCCAAACGAGTACGACCTCCTCTCCCTCTTGCTTTGTGCTTGGATGGTTTCTAAGCTTTATCCCTGGCTACCGGCCTCGCTCCCCCTTCCCGCGGAATTCTTCCGGCTGAGTTTCCTAGGCACCTTTGTCTTCTCCCCCATTTTCTTCTGGCTCTGGATTAAGAACTGGAAGATCGATCCCCTCGCCAAGGCCCTACTCATACCCACCCTCTGGTTTCTCTCCTCCTCCGTCCCCATCTTTCTACAGAACAGAATTTCTTTCATCAGCAGGGAGTGGCTGGCCATCCTCCTCTTTCTCGTGCTTGCCGAATCCATCTGGAAACCAAGTCATCGCTGGTTCTGTTTCTTCATCCTCACCCTTTTCTGGGCTTGGCTAATGCCTGGATGGGGAAGGCTCGACTCCCAAATCGTCTGGGTGAGCTTCAGGGAGCTCTTCCTCCCCTTCTTTCTCTACTTCTGGGTGACCGGGATGGGGAGGAGGGAGCATGAACTGGTGAAGGAACTGAAAATACCCCGCGTGGCAAGACCCCTGAGGTTTGCCCACCTCTTCCTGTACCTCGGCATCTTTTACCTGGCGGCCGGCCTGACCCTCAACCTCACCATCCTGCGCTGGTTCTCCCCCTCCCCTTACCTCCTCCTAAGCGCCGAACTAAACTCCATACTCGGCTGGCTCGTGGTGATGGGCCTGACCTTCGCCTTCTTCCTCACCGTTCCGTTTTTGCTTGGATGATCGACCTACAGTTCCTCCTCCTGGGCTGGCCCTCCTACCTCCTCTACCTCTCCCTCTTCTCGCTCGTGCCGCAGGAGTACCTAGGTTCGCTGGTTCTCACTCACTGGAGGGACAGGGCGAAGGCTAGGAGATTCAGGAGGGGACAGAGGGCGTTCGGGCTGCTGGCGAGGACTGGGCTTCTCTCCTACGGCTTCATCCTCTGGTTCTTGGGGCTCGCTTGGAGGGAGTGGATGACCTGCACGGCCGGCCTCCTCCTCTTAACTCTCACCACCCTCCAGGGAGTGCTGAAAAGGAAATACTTCTTCCTGTGTCTGCTGTCACTCCTCCTCTTTCTGGTCTATGCCTTCCTTCTCCTACAGTTCACGCCCGTGTAATCATGGTTTTAAATTCCCTCCTCAAAGCACATAAGCCTGATAACCAGATGAAACAGGACGTTAAGCGGGAGCTCTTGGGCGGCCCAGGAAGGAAAATCGAATCCTACAGGGTAGAATTATACTGACCCGACGAGGTCGAGATTTTTTTAACGAAAGAGAGTGACGCCCTTGGGAAACTGTGCAAAAGTTGGATGTCCCTAGAAGGTATCGGGAAAAAGAGCCTACGTAATCATCCTGAAGAAGTGATAACCGAGTTTTCAGCATATAAGCACATAAACTTATAAGCACCAAAATCGAAATAATTCGATGAAAAGGACGACGATTCTGCTAGAGGATGAGGTGTACAGGAAGCTTGTGCAGGAGGCAATAGAACGCTACGGAAGCGCAAAGAAGCTCTCGCTCCTCATCAATCAGAAACTGAAGGGGGGGGAGGAGGGTCGCAGGCCCTCACGGAGGCTCACCATCAGGTTGGGAAGGAGTCTCGAACCGGGGGAAATCGAAAAGCTGGCTGAGGAGGGTTGGAGGGAGGCTATAGGATGGAAGAGGCCATAGTGGACACGAACGTACTGGTTTACGACATGATTGAAGACTCGGTTTTTCACGAGAAAGCCGCTTCCCTCCTCGACGCCTTGAAAAGGCCCCTAGTCCCTTCCGTGGTGGTGGAGGAGTTCCTGCTCGTCCTGGAGCGGTTGGGGGTGAGCCGCGAACTAATAGGGAGGAAACTGGAGGAGATCCTAGGCTGGGGGGAGCTCGTGCCTCTGGGGAAGGAGAACTTCAAAACTTCGCTGAGCATGATACTGAGGGAAGGGCTATCTTTCAAGAGGTTCAACGATAAACTCGTTCTCTCGGTCGCGGAGAAGAGAAAGCTACCTTTGCTCACCTTCGACGCTGAGTTGAGGAAAGAAAGCATAAGACGTGGCGTAAGGGTTCTTCCCGAACTAATCGCTTCAGGCCCCTGAAGGGGGAAGAGAGATACCTCCTTCTGTTTCTCCCCTAGCTCATGCCGCCCAGTCATGGTCCTAACTGTCTTCAGATCTCTCTTCCTGCCTGTTTCGTTGTGAGGAGAGCTATGATTAGTTATTTGTCTGCTTAGTTGTATTGATGGCAAAGAGTAAGTTCCGGACCGAGGAACCCATCGGAGCCATCCTTGAGGGTCCTACAAACAGGAGAAAGGCAAGGAAAAGCTGTGAGTAAAATCGATTTCTTGAATTTTCCCTTGCCGTTTCCCCAGTTTCCCCATTTTCCCCTGTTTCCCTCAGTTTCCCCAAAAAAAATTAACTTTAGGAAACCGAATCATGGTATGGAAGCGGAGGAGAGCGCAATTGAGCGGGCGAAAAAGTACATAAGCGAGGGGTGGGTTCTCGGCAGGCATGTGGTCAAGGGGAGGGTTTATGCGAGGCTAAAGAAAGGCGGAAAAGAGATATCGCTCGGACCTTGGATCCCGGACTTCGATAAGCTCCTGGGGCAAGTCCCGCCCAGGGAAAGGAGGGAAGAGAAAATTCCAAGGGGCAAGCCGGAAATCGAGCCCGAGCTCAAACCGCTTCTCTTCGTTTTCTGGTCTGGGGTGGGACTGGCCTGGTTTTCCATCCTCTTTTTCGCCGCTCCCTGTTTATTCGGCCCCCTTCCTTCGGAATTCGACCTTTTTGCCTCTCATTTCATCGTTTTCTGTTTCCTCAGCTGGCTTTCGATAATGCTGATAAAGCAGGGGGTGAAACACCCCTCTATCCTGATGCCCTCCGGTGCCCTTTCCATCCTTGTGGTGGGCAGCTCGGCCATTTTCTGGGGATTCAAGTCCTCACTAAAAGATCCCCGCTTCCTCTATTCTTTCGCCTACTTCGCCGTGGCCTGCCTGCCCGGGCTTTGGTGCATCAGGGTCGGGAGGAGGTCGATGGTTGCCGAAAAAGCAAAAATCTCACCCTAGCGAGCGTCCAATATCGATATTTTGCCTGCTTTAGCCAATCGTCCATTTTTTGATGAGCGCTCCCCAGGGTATGGTCATTAAGAATCTTGACAAGATTCACCATCCCGTTTTATAAGGAAGTACTGCGAGATCCTCCTCCAGCACTTCGGGGAGAAGGCTCATGGGTGTCCTCCTCTACGGTTCCATCGCGAGAGGGAATTAGGATCGGGACAGCGACATAGACGTCTTGGTGGTGGTGAGGGGCTGGGAGGAGAAGCATGGATGGGATAGGACGCTCGAACTGGTGGCCCTGAGAATAGGCTGGCGGAGACGGAGGAGTACAAGAGGGCTGTTGAAAGGGGGTACTGGCCGGTTTTCAGCGAGTATCCTCTTGGTGCTGAGGAGGCCAGACGCTACCAAAGAGTCTACATCGATGCATGGACGGTATAATTGTTCGAAAGGGAGCGGTTTTTGTCCCGAATCATGGAACAATTCAGGGAGAAGCTTAAAAGGCTGGAGCCAAGAGGATCTACCTAAGGAACGGGAGGTATTACTGGATCCTGTGGCGGGGGGCCGGGGGATCTTCGAGCTATGAGGAACGATGAGGTTGCGGAATGGGGAATGAGGCGGGCGAGGGGATGGCTGGAAGGTGCGGTAAGTACCCTGAAAGCGGGGGACCTGCCAAGAGCGGCCTATGAGTCTCCAAAATGGCGGTTGAGCTGGCCGCAAAATCGGTTTTATTTGTTCTAGGCATAGAGTTCCCAAAAGAGCATGATGTCACCAAGGTATTCCAAAAGCTTGCAGGACGCAAGGATCTGCCCCAAAAGTTCAGGTCTCAAATCCCTTTCATCGCCGAAACTCTCGCATTCCTTGCTAAGGAGAGGGGGGGCGGCTACGGGTGGATGGAGGAGATAACAGACGATTATTTTAAGGACAAGGCGCCGGAGGTCGTCGACAGGGTCAAGAGGGTGTGCGAGGCCTGCGAGAGTCTCCTAAAGCACCTCTTCCAAACCTGAGTTGCTCAGGCTCCGGGAAACAGTTACCGGATTGAAAACTGGGGAAACCTTGGGAAACTGAGGGGAAACTTTCTGGGGAAACGGGGAAACAGGGAAATTCTAGGGAAACGGTGGAAACTATCTTCTCCTCCTGAAGGTGAAGAGAAGGACAATGGCTATAATTACAATTGCCACGGCCACCAGCAGGGGGCTCCAAGCCGTGGGTGCCGCGAGCGGGCCCCTTATGGTTATAACCCGAGCGGAGAAGTGCGGTATGGAGACGAGGATCTGTGCACCCTTCCCTCCCTTAAGGGTCAGGTATTCCGGTTTTCCGTTGTCGTTGTTCGGGTCAAGAATGTCGGCATAATCGTCGGCCAGGGCTGCGGGCTCGTTATCCACAAGAACCTCCTGAATCCAGCCAACCGGGAGGACCCTGTTGTCCAAGTTTATCAGAACGGTGCATCCATTTTCCACATCCGATTCGACCTTTACCTCCACTCGCTCGCCCATGATCACCCTCTCAAGCCTCGTCCTGATGTTCTCCCTCTCAAAGCCCTTCGAAAGACCCGGCTTGTCCACAGAGATGGTTACGGTGACGACCGCACCCAGGTTCCCGCGGACGGTTGCATTCTCAACCGCCCTGACGAGCTCGTTCTCCAGGGGGACCTCAAAGGTTTCCCCGGCCGATTTCACGTTTTCGATCACGTTTTCCACGGTTTCCTTGGCGGCCGGTGGAAGGACGGCTATCTCTTTGACCGTTACCGAACCGGCATATCTGCCGTCTCCTGCAAAGGATGCTGTGAGGAAGTCGAAGGTGGGTGAGGTTACGAGAGGGGCGGAATAGGTGAAGGTTGCCCTTCCCGAGCTATCCGTGACCGCCGAATCGGGTGTTGTCTGTCCCAAAGATGCGGAAAGCTTTATGGTCTTGCCGGAGAGGAAGTTCCCTCCTTCATCAACGAGGGCAACCACCACCGTGAGGTTCTCCCCCGCCCCGATGTAGGTAGGTAGTGCCATGCTTATGACAGTTCCGATTGGGGAAACGGTTCCGACCAAGCTCGCCTGGCTCGATCCATAGAGAGCCTCTCCTGCAAAGGAGGCGGTTATGGTCACGGTCTCTGGTGCGGTGACTGTCGGGGCACTGTAAGTGACCGTGGCCCTCCCCGAGTTATCCGTAACGGTTTTCGAGGTGGAGAGGGTGCCCCTGTCTGTACTCCAGAGGATGGTTCTTCCGGCAAGGGGGTTGCGGTTCTCGTCCGTGAGAAGGGCTTGAAGGACTAAGTTATCGCCTGGGGCAAGCCTGAAGCTCGAGGGAACGACATTCAAAATAGTTCGAGCTGGGGGAACGGGGGTGATAGTACCTGTGGAGGTCCCCTTGCTGGAAGCATAGGTTGAGTCGCCTGCAAAGGAGGCGGTGATGGTCACGTTCTCCGTCTCCGTGACGATTGGCGCGGTGTAAGTAACCGAAACCCGACCCTCGTTGTCGGTAACCCCGCTGGAGGGTGAAAGGGTCCCGGCCGTGGCGCTCCAGCTTATAGTCTTCCCGGCAAGTGGGGCCCCGGCCGAGGTCTTCAGGGTGGCGGTCAGGGTCAGGGATCCTCCCGAGACCAGGCCGAAGGTGGGGGGTTCAATCGTGAGTGAGGTGGGAGGTGGCGGGGGAGGAGGTGCGGCCGAGGTGGTGAAGGTGAAGTCTGGGGAGATTTCCGTATTGTTGTCGCTGTCCGCTGACCTCACCCGGAAGTGATAGGTGGTGCTGGGAGAGAGGCCTGAAAGGGTTAGAGAGTGGGAGGTGACCATGGATGCGTCCGAAACCGAGGAGCCGTAGCCCGTGCTGGTTCCGTACTCGACAACGCTGGTCGAGCCCTCCTCCGTCTTCCAGCTTATGGTGGCAGAATTGTGGGTGACGTTCGAGACGCTCACGCCAGAGATGTGGGGAATCCCGGAGGAGTTTTCGTATACATTGGTTACGAAAAGATTCGCTCTCGAATATTCGACGTAAATGTCATAGAGACGGCTGTTCCTGCAAGTGTTGTTCTGAAGGAGGTTGTTATCTGAATCCTGAAGGCCTATGCCGTAGTAGGAGTGATTCTCCACTAAATTCCCCACCAGAATGTTGTTGTCCGAGTGCTCAACAATTATGCCGAGGTACCCAGAGTTTTCTACAATATTGTTGGTGAGCGTATTGCTCGAAGAACCTTCAAGGGCAATGCCAAGGAACATGCCGTTCTCGACGGTGTTCCCCGAGATGACGTTGCCATTTGAGCGGCCAAGCATGATGCCCACATAAGAGTTGCTCACGGTGTTGTTGCTGATGGTGCCATTCTCCGAATAGCCTAGGAGAATGCTGTAGAAGTTGTTGTCCAAGATGTTTCCTGAGATGCTACTCCTTGGGCAGTAGAACAAAGACAGACCCGCCAAGTTGTTCCTAGCCACGACGTTCTCAATCACACCGTTCTTGACTCCAAATAACAGCAGCCCAGTGAAGTTATTCTCCAAGATGAGATTTTCAAGGACGACGTTTTCGCAGCGAACCAGACCGAGGTATCCGAACTCGTTCTCTTGGTTAATCACGAGGTTGTTCTCCCCCAGAATGTACAAAACGGGCCTTCCATTCACAAGGTTCGTTCTATCTATTCGGTGAAGGAAGTGATTCTCTTGATAGCCGAAAACACCAAAATTGTAGATATTGTTGTCGATCGAGTTCCCCGAAACGGTGCAGTTCTCGGAGGATACGAGGACGATGCCGTAGTTGTTGTTTTCTAGGGTGTTTCCCGAAAGAACGCCGTTGTCGGAGTGCTCGAGATATAAACCGATACCCGACTCAATGGTGCTCTCGGCTTCGTTCTCAGGGTTGAATCTCATGGGGAACCTACAGTTAATCACTGTGTTGCTGGATAGAATGCTGTTGGAAGAGGAATGGAAACGTATGGCGTAATATAGAGAGTTCTCCACCGTGTTGTTGGAAAGGGCGGTGTTGTCCGAATATGAAATGTCGATACCAATGAAGTTATTTTCCAAGGCGTTTCCCAAAAGGGTGCCATTATCGGAGGATTCTAGGCGGATGCCGCACTCAGAGCTGTTCCTCACAACATTTGCCTTGAGAGTGCCGTGCGGTGAGTTCAGCAAATAGATACCAGTGGAGTTGTTCTCGCACACGACATTCTCAATCCAGCTGTTGGTGGAATATGCCAGGAGGATTCCCTGGAGATTCCGCCCAAGCACCAGATTCTCCACCCTGATATTCTCGCAATTGACCAAGGCGAGGTATCCGACTTGGTTTTCCTGATTAATCGTGAGGTTGTTCTCCCCCACCAAGTAAGCTATTGGCTTGCCGTTGATGAGGTTGGTGTTATCGATGATCTGTAAAAAGTCTAAACCGTACCCTCTCACCCCAAAGTTGTAGGCATTGTTGCGGAGGGTGTTATTGGAAAGGGTGTTGCTCGAGGAGTATTCCAGGCAAATGCCCGTGGAGTTGTTCTCGACGGTGTTTCCCCAGAGGGTGTTGCCGTTGCTATCTGAAAGATAAATACCGTAACCGGAGTTGTTCCCCACGGTGTTTCCCGAAAGGAGGTTGTTGTCGGATGCGTAGAAGAGGTAGATGCCATTCCTGTTGTTCTCAACAACGTTTCCAGAAACGGTGTTGTTGTCCGAAGAGTAAAAGTACATAGCAGTCTCGCTGCTTCCCCCGATAGTGTTGTTGGTGAGGGCGTTGTTGTCAGAGCCATACAGATAGAGTCCTACGAAGTGGTTCTCTAGGGTATTCCCGGACAGGGCATTGTTGTCGGAAGAGTCGAAATATACACCATACCAGCTGTTCCTCAAAACGTTCCCCGAGAGCGTGTTGTTGCATGACGACCAGCTTAAGTAGACGCCAGCCCGGTATTCGTTCTCAAGGGTGTTTCCTGTTATGAGGGTATTTTCGGAGGAATACAGGTAAATGCCGTCCCCGGATTTATTCACGACGTTGCCAGAGAGGCTGTTGTTGGAGGAGCAATCTACATAGATGCCGTATCCGCTATTCTCTACCGTGTTGCCCAATAGGGTGTTGTTTTTGCAAGAGTAGAGCTGGATTCCAGATAAATTGTTTCTCGAGATGACGTTCTCGACTTTTCCGTTCCATACGTTTTCAAGATAGACCCCACAGTAGTTATAACCTCCGTTCTCAATCAAGACGTTCCGGATGATGAAGTATGCTCTAGTGTTCCTGATGGTGATCCCATGAGCCGAACTGGCGTCTATCACCCAGTTCTCAATGATGAAGGGATTGTTCTCCGACCCATCTCCCCCAACCACCCCATTAGCCGAGGTGAATTCGTTGTCGCCTGTGATGCAAATGGGAGGCCTAGCTGGAGGGGGTGGAGGTTGTGGGTAACTCCAAGCCTCGAGGGTTTGCCAGCTTGCGGAGGCACCGACAGTGGGGGTCCACTCTTCAAGACCAGCAACTGGCTGAACCCAAGAGACCTGCGATAAAAGAAGTACCGCAACAAATACCAGTGATATTCTGTAACCCATCGCCTTTTGTCTGCTTTTTACTATATAGACCTTATGTCTCGCCCAATCCACGATATTGTGGAAAAAGCCACGAGCCTGGACTCCATGTATAGGCAGGCAGTGACCGTGGTTGAGAAATGTAGGTGTAAACATGGCTTCTGGGCCAGTGCCTCGTACTACACCGGGCAACTCTGGTTGAGGGATTTGTACTACAGTCTACCCGGCCTTAAGATTTTGGGGTACCTGGAGGAGGTCAAAAACCAAATCTTGCTCACTCTGAAAAAGGTTCGAAAAAATGGGGTTCCTGACTATGTAATCCCTTTCATGCAGAGATGGGCCGCCCTCTTCCGTCCTCGAGCTTGGGTGGGCCTGTTCATTGATAGCCCCTACCGTCCCTGGGCTGCCGATACCCCGCTGCTTCTCCTGATTCTCATCAGGCAAATGGGACTTGAGGTACCGAACCAGCTCGCCGGCAGGCTTGCATTGGTTGAAGAAAGGATCGAGGCCATGAGGGATCTGGAAACCGGACTGATAAAGGGGTGTGATTACAGGGACAGCCTCCTCTTCCACTTCCCCCTGCTTTCCAACCAAGTGGACCTTTATGTTGCCCTGAAGCTCAGGGGAAAACTTGGGGAGGCGGAGGAGGTGAGGGAAAAGATTGAGAAGTTTTACTTCAACAGGAGGCTCAGTTATTACACCGATGTTCCGGGCGGTCAGAGGTTCGATGTCATGGCCCACATCAAGCTCATCCAAAGTGGAATCCTCAGCGGGCGGGATGCTGAGCGGGTGGCGAAGCACATACTGGGGGCTTCCACATCATACGGCCTGAGGAACTTCTATCCCCCATACTCACCGGCCGAGCTCAGGGAGAGCTGGGAGACTTGCCTGAGGGAGTTCAAGGTCTCTTGGAGGCTGCGGGTGGTCTTCAAAGGAGGCGTGGAGAGAAACGCGAGAGGAGAATACCAGAATTCCACGGTCTGGCCCTTAGTGCATAACCTTGCGGTCGAAACCCTTGCTGGGCTGGGACTTGAAAGGGAGGCCAAAAAATTGTTCATGAAGGTTCCGGGCTTTCACGAATGCTATGACCCGCAAACGGGGAGACCTCTTGGGAGCCCGGATCAACTCTGGAGCGCCGCCACATGGATAAGTGCTTACCAAAAGTTGTTTTCACCCTAGTGTTTATATTAGCTCAAGTCGTATGGGAACTCTCCTCGGTTTTGGACCCTCTGGAGTAAAAACGATTTCCCACTCGTCCAGCTGGGGTCTTCCGATTATAACCCTCTCCACGTCTTCCGAGACCTCGAAGGTAGTACTCGGCACTCTGCATCCCGCAACCTCTGGGAGGACGTCACACCTCCCCACTATCCGAACTGTTACACCCTTCTTTGCGGTGGGAAGTTCGTATTTGCGCTCATCCGGGAGTTCCCTGTAGCATCCGAGTTCAAGGGCAAGGCTCTTGGGCATGACCGACTTCGAAGCCCCCGTATCGAAAACAGCCTCCACCTCCCTACCGTTCAACTTTATCCTTCCCGTGACTTGCTCGGCTTTCATCGTTATATCCGTTTAAATTCCATAAACACACTCCACAAACAATCATGAGGTTCGAAGCATAGTTCTGGCTAGGAGGCGATTACCAATCTGCTCTCTGCCAGAATACCTCATGCTTTCGGCATGTTAAGAGTACAGATACCTCCCTCGACTGACTCGAAACGGATCGCCTGTTGCTCCTTTAAAAGGAAACTCCAACCCATCTTCCGAGATGAAGGAGAAAACCTTGGTGTGGTTGGCCGCTGCCTGCTCCGTCGTTGGAGTAATCGTTTTGTGCCTCAGTTCGGTCGCTGCAAGACCAAAACAGGTGGAGCTGAACAGCGTTTCACAGGAGGCGGGAAAAATGGTGGAGGTTTATGGAACTATTGGGGAGGTGAGATTCTCCGGTGAACATGTCTTCGTAAAGCTCTATGGAGAGGATGAAAACTGGGTTGAAGTACCCCTCTTCTCCCGTGTGCGATCGGGTCTTGGAGAATTCGAGGTGGGAGACAAGATGAGGGTAAGAGGAAAGGCCGGGACCTACAAAAACAAGCCACAGGTGGTTCCCTCAACTGCCTCGGATGTGAGGATTTACCGAACCTCTCCCGTTTCCCCCGAATTTCTCGACAGATATTTGGGAAGATTTGTGAAGGTGCAGGGTAAAGTTAGAAAGGTCCATCAAACCGCCTCCGGCAAATCGCTCTTGCTTGAGCTTGAGAATTCCGGAATGGTCAAAGTTTTCGTTCCTTTCATTCCTCAAGCAACGCTGGAGGGAGCGGTGAGAGCCTGCGGATTGGTGAAGGAATATAAGGGTGAACTCGAAATTGTAGTGACTTGTGAAGCGGGTCTGAAGCCAATTAATGCTTGATTTACTGATTTACTGCCTGCTGGGGATAGCCTGCGGGACCTTCTGTGGTCTCCTCCCGGGTGTGCATCCAAACAACATGGTTCCGGTAGCGATAGGATTGATGACTGCCCTTTCGTTGGACCCCCTGTGTGCGGTTGCCTTCATCGTGGCCATGGGAATTTCCAATATCTTCATCTCTTATATCCCCTCCACCTTCCTTGGAGTTCCGGACGAAGGGACTGCTCTCTCTGTCCTTCCCGCACATAGGATGGTGAGGGAGGGAAGGGGCTTTCAGGCCGTTAAGCTGTCCACAACTGGATGTTTGCTCGGGTTGATGGCGGGGCTCGCTTTCTTACCCCTTTTCCTCCTGTTCGGGAAAGAGTTCTACGGAGTTCTCAAGAATTACGTTGGCTTGATTCTGATTGTCATCGCTGCCCTCATGATTTTGACCGAGCACTCGTTGAGCAAGAAGGGCTGGGCACTCCTCGTCTTTTTTCTTTCCGGTCTGCTGGGTCTGGTTTCTTTGAGTGGAAGGCTCTGCTCTGGGGATGCCGCACTGATACCGATCTTCACGGGCCTTTTCGGTTTGAGCACTCTTCTCATCGGACTTCAGAGTAGTAAACTGCCACCCCAACAGGACAAAAACGAAGAGATAAAACTGAACCCAAAGGTTCTAGGCGTTGGCGGATTCATAGGAGCATTCATGGGAATGCTCCCAGCAGTGGGTCCTGCACAAACCACCGTAGTGGCACAACTTGCAACTCAGTCGAGTACCCCTGAGGATTTCCTCGTTTGCGTGAGCGAGGTTAATCTGTTAAAAGTTTTTTATTCTTTCATCCTCCTCTATCTCATTGGAAGAGCCAGAACTGGAGTGGCGGCGGCTGTTCAGCAGTTGGTGGAGGTAGATATGATAACCGTTTTCCTAATGATTGGTGTTTCACTTTTCGCCGCTGGAATTGCGACTTTGCTCGTGCTTAGGCTTGGCAAGTCCGCCTCGAGCTTTATTCCGCGCCTTCCATACAAACTTTTTCTAACTCTTATCACCTGCTGGGTGGTAGGTCTTACCGTTTGGTTCTGCGGTTTAGTCGGTCTTCCCATTTTGGCAACCGCAACCGCCATCGGCCTTCTTCCTCCAAAGGTTGGTGTAAAGCGAGTTCATTGCATGGGCGTCCTCATGCTACCTGTTATCCTCGGTCAGTTCTAGTCAAAATTATGCTACCAAGCACTCCTAACAGTTCGATACCAAGCTCATCAAGCCCATCGCTCAAAATACTTCTTTTCTCTCAATGGTGGCGCTGTGCCTTCACCGGGTTTGAGACCCGTTTCTGTCGCAACCCTCGTCATCAATATCGCCCACTAAACGTGAACTCGTGCATTATGCCTTTATTCAATGTATTCTTCTGGCAAGTCCATCAAATCCTGAGTCAAAACTAGCGATGTACTCAATCCCCTTCTTCTCCATCAATACCAAGGAGGTGCAGTCCGTGAAGCTCATAGGTTTGCTTTTGAGGGATTTGAACTTCTTCCATGCGTCGTCGAAAATCTCCTCTGTTACCCTAAGTTTCCTTATTCTTGGCGATTTCAAAATGTATTCACCCATCTCGATGGCCAGTTCAAGCCTTCCAGTTCTCTTTAACATCAAGGTCACCACCTCGTCTAGGATGTAATCGGAAGTGTAAATCTCCCCGAGTTCTCCTTTTAGCATGGACGTAAGAATCTCTTTTGCCCTCAGATGATTAACATCATCCAGATTTCTTGCAGCAATCCAAACACTAGTATCCACAAAAACTGCCATGATCAACCGTATAAATACTTGTCAATGTTTTCAGATAAATCCTTGATTCCCGTTCGCAAGGGTTGATTTAGAGCAATCCAAGCAGGGTCCTTTTCCAAGGGAGGGAGTGTTTCTGTCTCAAATTCTTTTTTGAAATCCTCACATCTGAGGGCATGGTCTATCATCTCCCCAAGAGCCCGCTGCATGGTTACCTTTTTGCCTTTTTTAAGCAAAAGATGGGCGAGGTACCGCTCGAGCTTTTGCTTATGCTCAGCATCCAACTTCACGATTGCCATTAAAAAGTAAACTAGTTTACTTATAATAAGACTCCCCGTCCACTCGCCTTCCGATTTTGGTGAATTGGTCGAAAGCTTTAAATATGCTTACTGCGAAGTTAGAACGATATTCATTAGGTCATCCATTTTTATAGGCTTGATTCCTGCGTTCATCAGCCTCTCATTACGGGCCGCTTGAACAGCTATTTGTCTGAGCTCTTCTTTCCCCACCAACTCCCCCAATCTTCTGATACCGTTCTTTTCGTAGAACTCGGCCAAAAAGGCGACAAGATCCAATTGAAGTCTCCTCTCCAGTGCCTGCATTTTCCGCGTATCTTTGTGGAACTTCAGGAAGGAGATGAGAAAAACAGCATTGGCAAGCCCGTGTGGGATGTCCAACATTCCCCCAAGAACGTGGCTTAGCGCGTGAACCGCCGAAGTAGAGGCATTAGTTATGGCTATCCCTCCCAGAACCGAGCAAAGCATCATCAGCTCTCTCCCCTCCAGTTTGTCCTCCAATGCCGGCTCTATCCCCTCGAGGAAGCATCTGATTCCCTGCTCACAAATCCTGTCGAGGAGCGGATCGGAAAGTCTGTTAAAGTAGGCCTCAAGATTATGACAGAGGGCATCTATGGAGGTGTACAGAGTCAAATCCTTAGGCAAGCCAAGGGCAAGTTTAGGGTCAACGATGGCATGTGAGGGGCAGATTTTTTCCGAAACTACAGACCTCTTGATTCCCGGGAACTTCACCACAGCATACTTGGTAACCTCACTGCCTGAACCATGGGTGGTTGGAACGGCAACGATGGGCGGGGGATAATTCCTTATCCTTTCTACCCCCACCATTTCCTCAACTGACATGGGGTTGGTCATGAGTGCTCCTAAGATTTTTGAAACATCCAGGACACTTCCTCCTCCAATTGCGAGAATGTAATCGAAGCGAAGTTCCCTTATCTCTTCCCAGTACTCTTTAATTTCGTCGACCTTCGGCTCGGGGGAAATCTTAAGGTGATAAAAATCGCCCCTGGGCAGAAACGGTGGGTGCCTTCTGGTACAAAGGAGTCCCTTCCCCCTAAGGGCCAACCTGCGTAGACCCTGCTCAAAATCGCCGAAATACACCTCCGTTCTTAAGTGCATGGATCAAGCCTTTCCAAAAGGGGCTCTAGCTCTGAAATATCCTTTATAACAAAATCCGCATCCACCCCTATTCCAACCACCCTACACCCCGCTCTCCTGCCAGCCTCCACGTCCGCCTTGGTATCTCCCACAAGTAAAGCCTCTGCCGGAGTTATCCCTAGTCTTTTGCATGCCAGCAGGACTATGTCAGGGGAGGGCTTACCTTTCTCAACATCGTCGCCGGTTAATATCAGATCAAAGAGCTCGACGATACCTAACTTGGTGAGAAGCATATCAACTCCCTCCCTAGGCGTGTTCGTCACTAGTGCGATTTTATATCTCTTTTTAACCGACTCAAGTACCTCTCTAGCGGCGGGAAAGAGCTTGATTTCATGAAGTTTGCTCAAATATTTGCTCCAACACCGCAGAACCGCATCCCATCCAAGCCCCATGCGACCGAAATTATCGACAGTACTGTTTCCCCAGTACTTTTTGAGGAATTCTTCCTTTGAGAGAGGGGATAGGCCGAATTCGCGGAGGGTTTCATTAAAAGCCCACAACCATACATCTACTGACTCGACGAGAACTCCATCTAGGTCAAAAAGGATTGCCTTCATCTGGGAATTAATGTACAGAGAACTAAAATTTCATGCCTGCTCAACTGATAAAAAAGGGTGCAGAGGCAAACCTCTACTTGCAGGAGGCTAAGGAACTCTTTGGTTATGGGGAGGGGAAAGTGGTAGTAAAACACAGAATTCCCAAACCATATCGAGTGAAGGAAATCGATCAGAAACTGAGGAGCTCCAGGACCGTGCTTGAGGCTCGTCTTCTCTCAGAGGCAAAGGAAGCTGGAGTCTACACACCCACAATCTTTTTAATTGACAAAAAAGAAGCCAAGCTTGTTCTGGAATTTGTGGAGGGAGAAAGGCTAAAAGAAGCTTTGGAGAAGATGACTCCGAAAGAAAGGAGAGAAATTTGCGAAGGGTTAGGAAGAGCTATAGCTAGACTGCATCGCGCGGGAATAGTCCATGGAGATCTCACTACTTCCAATGTCATCCTGAGAGAGGGAAAAATCTATCTACTTGACTTTGGACTGAGCGAGCATGACTCCTCCACAGAGGCTAGAGGAGTGGATCTTCATTTATGTAAGAGAGCGCTTCAAAGTACTCACTTCAGAATAGCCGAAGAATGCTATAGATGCGTATTGGCTGGATACAGAAAAGAGTTTGGTAAGAGGGCGGCAGAAATCATAAAAAGAGCAGAAGAGATAAGCAAGCGTGGGAGGTATATCCCCAAGGAGGAGAGGACATGGCATTGAGTTTCGTCACTACTAATGAGGGGAAGTTTAGGGAAGCACAGGAGATTGCCTTAGAGTTTGGGATAGAGTTGGAGCACGTGCCCTTACCCTACGTTGAGATTCAGTCAGAGAGGCTAGAAGACATCGTGAAGGTTGGAGCCCAACAAGCCTTTGGAATGCTCAAACGCCCCTGCTTTGTGGAGGATTCGGGTCTCTTTATTGAGGCACTGAAGGGATTTCCAGGACCATTTTCAAGCTATGTATTCAGAACTTTAGGTAACGAGGGAATTTTGAAGCTGATGAAAGAGGTAGAAAACAGGACAGCAGAGTTCAAATCGACCATTGGTTACTGTGAGAGAAGCACGGAGGTCTTCGTTTTTTCCGGATCGACAAGAGGTATGATCTGTGCTGAGATGAGAGGACAGGGGGGATTTGGCTATGACCCCATTTTCGTCCCGGAGGGGGAAAAGAGAACTTTCGCAGAGCTTTCCCTTCAAGAAAAAAATGCCATTTCTCACAGAGGGAAAGCTTTAAGAAGTTTCCTGAGCTGGTTGATAGCGAGAAGATGAAAGAGGAAGAGGAAATGACAAAGGAGAAGTTGTATGCACTTGTTGAGAAGCTTGCTAGGGAAGGAAACCCACCAAGCAAGATAGGACTCATTCTTCGAGACCAATACGGAGTAGGAAATGTCAAAGAAATAGCCGGGAAAAATCTAGAAAAAATCCTAGAGGAGCTCGGAATAAAGAGGGAGATTCCGGAGGACTTGGCGAATCTACTTAGAAAAGCTGTCACGATTCTGAATCATCTCTCCAAACACAAGAAGGACTTCCGCTCAAAGAGGGCTCTTGAAATAGTCGAGGGGAAGATTAATGCCTTAGCCAGGTATTACATTAGAAGCGGGAAGCTTCCCAAGGATTGGAAGTATGAGAGAGAAAGAGCTGCTCTCCTCATTAAATAAGCTTGAACAGACTGCAGCTGAAACAGCTGATTTTTTGCTTGAAAAAATCGGAAAGTTGGAGGTAGAAATTTTCGCGCACGGAGACGCGGATGGAGTAGCCTCGTCGCTTTTACTTGCTACCTTTCTGCGCTTGCGGGATGTTCCTTTTCGTCTTACCTTCACGGGTCCTTTTGGAGCAAAGGATATGATAAGACTAGCCGAATCACAAGAAAAAAAGAAACTCATGGTGTTCCTTGATCAAGGGGGAAGCGAGGTAGATACCATACAGCGATCCCTGCTTGAAACCGGACACCAAGTTGTAATCATAGATCATCATCAAGGACAGCCTTTAACACATGCTTCTCTCTCCTATCTCAATCCACACCTTGTTGGGATGGACGGCGGATTAGAGATAAGTGCAGCAGGATTAACCTACCTCGTCGTGGAGAGACTCGAGAGGAGCATGAGACGACTGGGCTGGCTAGCAGTGGTAGGGGCATTGGGTGATCGCCAAGAAATTGATGGTAGATTCATAGGAGCCAACCAGCTGTTGGTGCAAAGAATGCTAGATGAAGGACTTGTAAAGAAAAAAACTGGCCTCAGGCTAACAGGTAGAAATGGCTCACTTCTGAATGCTCTCTGTTACTCGGTTAAACCATATTTACCTGGAATTTCTGGGAATGAGGAATTATGTCTTTCCATTCTCAAGCAATTGGGCTTAGATCGTTCCGCGACATTTCACCAAGTGGACGAGGAAAAACTGTTAGAGGCCATTCTTTCCCGTTGCCCCGACCCCGAAAAATTCAGAAAAATGTTATGGGGCCCTCTGTATCATAACCACCGGTACCTGCACGAAGAAGCGATCATTGCCCAAGCTTGTGGTATGATGGAAAGACCTGCTGTGGCATTCGGTAGGCTAGCGGGAGACTCTTCTCTGGAAACACTAGCTTGGAGCACTACCCTAGAATACGCGAAGAAAATTTTATCAGCACTACAGTGGATAAGCTTTCACCGAGACTCTCTCAAGAACACTCCAGTCATGAGGTATCTCCATGTTCCAGTGGAGGCCTCCATGGCGGGCGAACTCCTATCTGTTAGTCTCGAGTCGGGAATTTTGCCCTCGGAGTTGCCCGTAATAGCCTTGGTAGACTCAGGAACCCAAATTAAAGTTTCCGGTCGAGTGTCTCACACCGCTCAGAAAAGGTACAACATTGGAGTAGCATTGAGCATGAGTGCAAGGATTGTTGGAGGCGCTGGTGGAGGACATGAGGCAGCAGGTGCTGCATATATTCCAAAAAACAAACTAGACATCTTTCTTTCCAAACTTGAGGAATTTTTAAGTGGTCAAAGTGAAAATCGTGGCGAGACTGGAGTGGCAGGAGAGGGATGAAAGGAGAGCCAAAGCGGTGATGGAAGCCTTGGAACCGTGTAACAAGAAAGCTCCTCCAGGTGTCATGATACACACCTTCAACTTAAAGAGAAAAGTAGTCACGGAAATAAAGATGAGGGAGGGAAGACTTGAGACTTTGATAGCAACGTTGGACGACCTACTAGCTTGCGCATCTGTGGCGCGAAAAATCCTAGAAACATGAGATTTGAACTGAAAGGGAGAATCCGGTTCAGTAAATCTGTGGAGGAACTTGCGGGAGAGTTAGGAAAAATTCTGGACGTCTCCAAACCCATTCTTACAAAGGGTGCTCCCATTGGTAGGGAAGAGGAAGCGTGCCGGCTTGAAGAATGGGAACTTAAAGGCGAAAATCTCATGGTGAAACTCGTTTCGGGCAGATATGTGAGAGCACATGATGGTCTACTTAGATTAGCAAAAAAGTGTGGTGAAGAACTTGGGAAATTCAGGATTGGAGTTAGAGAAGTCTTTGTTGATGAATATCGGATTTTCATTCCTTCTGCAAAACTAGAGAAACTGCCAGCATCCTTACGGAGTCTTCCATGCGAGTTGAAGAGAACCGTTGAGGGAATCGAACTTTACATCAGAGGATTGAGTGAAAAAGATCTCAGAGATAGAGTGGTGGACAGATTAATTTCAGTCATCCAAATTGAACCCTCCAAGCCTGTCTCTCCTGTGGTTGTAAGAGAAGGAGGACCTATGAAAATTACTTTCAAAGAAGACCCTTGCGAAATGGTCTGCCGGCTGGGGTGGTTAAGGGAGTTCCCTGGCAGGGGCCAGTGGATTCTCCTAGGAACGTTGGCCTCTTTGCAGAAAACGATGGAGGACTTGATAGTGGAGAACGTAGCCCTGCCTCTCGGCTTTCAGGAATGCATGTTACCAAAATTGATTCCGCTTCAAGTAATGCAAAAGATGCCAGGTTATCTGGACACGATCCCTGAGGGCATGTTTTATGTGTGCCCTCCGCCTAGAGATCCTGCCGCTTTCGAGGAGTTCAAAGCCAAGCTCAAGCTCACGAAGAAACTGCCTGTCGAAGAGCTCGAAAAGGTGATAAAACACCCCTCCTATGTGCTAGCACCAGCCCAATGTGAGCCTTTCTACGAGATGTTTTCCGGTAAGACCGTTAGGTTAGAAGATCTACCCGTGAAACTCTTCGACTGTAGCGGGTGGACCTATAGATGGGAAGGAGGAGGCGTTGAGGGTCTGCTTAGAACCCAAGAATTCAGGAGAGTGGAACTTGTTTTCTTGGCGGAACCTAAAGAAGTGGTAAAGATAAGAGACGAGGTTCTAGAAAGAGCTGTGAAGCTGGCAGAGGAACTACGATTAAGGTGGAGGATTCTAGAGGCCACCCCCTTCTATTTACGAGAGGGGGTTGAGAAGTCGGGAACTACTGTAGCTACCTACGACCTTGAAATTTATCTCCCGTACAAAGATGATTGGACGGAAGTCGGCTCCTATAATGTGCATATGGATAAGTTTGTGAAGAGCTTCAGAATAAAAGAAGCAAAAAACAGAGAAATCTGGACGGGTTGTTGTGGATTTGGATCTTCTAGATGGACAGTTGCTTTCCTAGCCCAGCATGGACTTGAAAGAGAGAAATGGCCAGAAATCGTGAAAGAAAGGGTGAAAGAGGTACCTAAAGTGCCGAGGATAATAGAATGAAGGAGTGGAAAGAGAAAAAGTGGATTGGAATCCTGGCTCCCCCCTACTTTGGTGAGCAGAAAGTTGGGGAGACTGTTGCTTCAGAAGAAAAACAAGTGCTCGGCAGAGTGGTAGAAGTATCACTCGCCGATTTGACGCAAGATATCTCCAAGGGATACATAAAACTAAAATTCAAGGTAACGGGCATTTCAGAAGGAAAAGCCTCAACAATTTTCTGGGGACATGAGGCGATATACGATTATTTCAGGAGCTTCATACGAAAGAGACTTTCCAAGGTTCAGTCCATTGACACCGTTCGAACCAAAGACAATTACGTGCTAAGAATAAGTTCCGTTGTCCTGACGCAACGCAAAATCCAAACCTCTGTGGAAAGGTTGATAAGAAAGGACATGAGTCGAGTTGTTTCCGCTAGAGCCAGCGAACGTACCTTCGACCAATTCGTACAGGAGATGGTTCTGGGAAAATTAGCTATGGACATTTACAAGGAGGTAAAAAAGTATTGCCCCATCAGGCGGGTAGAAATTCACAAGTCAAAAATTTTGAAATTACCCAGTGATTAGGGTTTTTGGAACCTCGGGCATTCGAGGAGCTTGGAGCGAAGAAGTTACTCCTGCTCTTTTCTTAAAACTTGGAAAAGCCCTTTCCACTTTTTTGGGGCAATCAGGAAAAGTGCTTGTAGGAAGAGATACCAGAACTACTGGAGAGGCTCTCCAAGCTGCCCTCGTTTCTGGATTATTGTCCGGTGGATGCGAGGTTATCGAAGCTGGGATAATTCCAACTCCGGTCCTAGCATTCGCTACGAAATTTTTGAAAATGGATGCTGGAGTCATTATCACAGCTTCCCACAATCCACCCGCGTACAATGGTGTAAAATTCTGGTCTCGGGAAGGAATGGCGTTCACTCCGGATCAAGAAAGAAAAATCGAGGAAATTTTTCATGGAGAAGCTAGAGCTGTAGAGTGGAGAAATGTCGGCCATGCTAGAGAACAGGAGGTTTTATCGATTTACACAGAGGAAATTCTCAAAAAGTTCTCTCTTCAAGAGAAATTCAAAATTGTAGTTGATTGTGGCAACGGTGCAGCAAGTTTGGTGACACCTTTCTTACTGAGAGAGCTAGGTTGCGAAGTCATAACCCTGAACTCACACCCTGATGGATTTCCTGGAAGAGAGCTCGAACCATCTCAAGAAAGTCTGAAAGAGCTAGCAAAAGAAGTGAAAAATTCTGGAGCTGATATAGGACTTGCTCACGATGGGGATGCGGACCGAGTTGCGGCAGTTGATGAAAAAGGAAGAGTAGTAGACCAAGACAAGCTCCTAGCCTTAGTTGCGAGAGAACAGGCCAAAGGCAAAACGGTGGTAACAACGGTCGATGCCTCTAGAGTCATCGAAAAGGTAATCGAAGAAACTGGTGGCAAGGTGATAAGAACAAAGGTTGGTGATGTCAACGTTGCCATCGCTTGTAAACAGTCTGAAGCAGCTTTTGGGGGAGAACCGTGTGGTGCATGGATTTTCCCCCAATTTCATTTGGCCCCTGATGGTCCCCTGGGAGCACTTATTCTCCTGAAAATCCTTGAGTCGGGAAAATCTCTCTCGGAGATGATAGACGAGCTACCAACTTATATCATGTTGCGCAAGAAAATACCCTGTCCGAATACAAACAAGGAGAGGGTGATGAAAAGGTTCCTAGCCGTAGCAGAGAAAATGAGTACAGATCTTTCCACCGTTGATGGAGTTAGAGTTTCTTTTCCAGAAGGTTGGGTTTTGGTCAGACCTTCTGGAACTGAGCCTTTCATCCGAGTAACAGTAGAAGGAGAGAATGAAGAATGGGTGCGGGAACAGATGACAAAAACTATCCAGATATTAACAGTCGAGGAACAGTAATATGAAGGCCGTCATTCTGGCAGCTGGATTGGGAACTAGGATGCGTCCACTCACTTTCACAAAACCTAAGTTTTTACTTCCTGTAGGCGGGAAACCAGCACTAGACCGTGTGATAGAGCTGCTGGGAGAAATAGGGTTCCGGGAAATCGGAATGGTTGTTGGATACGGAAGAGAACAAATTCAAGAGAGATACAAAAATGGAAAGGATTTCGGCGTCAAAATAGAGTATCTTATACAAGAGGAACTTCTAGGGACGGCAGATGCCGTTTCAAAAGCTAAACCCTTTGTGGGGGATGAGGATTTCCTCGTGATGAATGGCGACGTATTCGCAGACACCGAATCCCTTGCCTCCTTTTTGAACCGCTACGAGGAAGTAAAATCTAGTCCGAGCTTCGCTGGCTGCTTAACTGTCGCTGAAGTAGATCACCCGGAGCAGTTTGGTGTAGTCCAAATTGAAGATGGTAGAGTCACCAAAATAATTGAAAAACCTATTGAGACGAAACTGCGCACAGCAAATGCTGGAATTTACATTTTTACCGGTGAAATCTTTGAAGCCATAAAGAAAACACCCAAATCAGAAAGAGGCGAGTACGAGATAACCACCTCGATTCAAAATCTAATAAACTGGGGCAGGAAAATTTTCGCCTTCCCGCTGAAGCTTTGGGGAGATCTCGGGAGACCTTGGGATTTGCTGACCGCCAACGAATACTTTTTGAAAAGACAGAAAGGTGAAATACACGGAAAGATTGAAGTGGGGGCATACATAGGAGAGGGAGTGTATGTTGGTGAGGGAACGAGAATTAGATCAGGTTCTTACATCGAGGGCCCAACTTACATTGGCAAAAACTGCGATATTGGTCCGAACTGCTTTATTCGTCCCTACACGACTATTTGTGACAACGTGAGGATAGGGAACGGGGTCGAAATCAAAAACAGCATTATTATGGATCACACACATGTGGCGCATCTCTCGTATGTGGGCGATAGCGTGATTGGGAGCTATTGTAACTTAGGAGCAGGCACAATTATTGCCAACCTGAGACTCGATGAGGAGGATGTCAAAATGGAGGTTGGTGGCGAAATCGTAAGTACGGGGAGAAGAAAGATGGGTACCATCATCGCTGACTATGTGAAAACGGGCGTGAATTGCATGATAAATCCCGGAGTTAAGATAGGGCCGTACGCAGCGGTGGGTCCTGGGGCTGTGGTTTACGAAGATGTTCCTCCCGAAACGATGATTTTGGTGAGAACCATTACCGAGATAAGAAAATGGCCTAAAAAGGAGGAAAAATCTTGAACTGGGAATTAATAAAAAAGAAGTTTCCACATATCGCAGCCGAGCTTGAAGAGCATGAAACTGCCGTCGTTCGTATCTCTTCTTTTAGATCTAATCCTCAGGAAGCAGAAAGAGCTTCCTTTGAACCCACAGCCGTTGACTTTATTAGGAGATGTGACACAGAGGAACAAGCTCTTGAAATCATCGATTTTCTGGAACGTAGGGGAGAAATAGACCATGAATACGCTGAAGCCCTTAGGAAACAGCTCAGAGAAAGAGGATTGAGAAGTTTTGGTCCCAAGAAGGAACCCGGATACTACTTTAAACACGGACTGTAATGCTTGAGCTTGGAATTGTCGGAAAACCCAATACGGGTAAAACTACCCTTTTCAATGCATTAACTGCATGTAATGCACCGATTGCCCCTTACCCTTTTACAACTATTGAACCTAACATTGGTGTAACGTATGTGCGCACTAAATGTCCATGCACAGAGCTGGGTGTTAAGTGTAATCCCCAAAACTCAAAGTGCGTAAACGGAACGAGATTCGTGCCGGTAAGAGTGATTGATGTAGCTGGGTTAATCGAGGGTGCACACCGAGGAAGAGGTCTGGGCAACAAATTTCTTGATAATCTTCGAATGGCAGCCGTTCTCATCCATGTGGTAGATGCCTCAGGCTCCACAGACTCGGAAGGAAGGCCCTGCGAGCCTGGAACACACGATCCCCTTCAAGATTTGGACTTTCTGGAAAGGGAAATTGATCTTTGGCTTGAGGGAATCGTAAGCAAGGAGTGGGAAAAACTGGAGCGAAAAGCAAAAGCTGAGAAAATAGATTTTGTAGAAGAGCTGGCGAGACGCTTGAGTGGATTGGGGATAACAAGAGAACACGTAGCAAGAGCGCTACACGAAACGGGCTTCGACCTGTCTAACTTTTGTAGTCACCTCAGGAAAATCTCCAAGCCCATGTTGATCGCAGCCAACAAAATGGACATTCAAACCAGTGAACAGAATCTAGAGAGGTTAAGAAAAACTGGTCGGATAGTTGTCCCCATTAGCGCAGAAGCGGAACTTGTGTTGAGACGAGCTTCCGAAAAAGGACTTATTGCCTACGTTCCCGGCTCCAACGATTTCCAAGTTTTAAAGCCAGAAGCCCTAACCGAAGCTCAGAAAGCGGCTCTGGAAGGAGTAAGAAGATTGCTAAAAAAATGGGGTTCGACAGGAGTTCAGGAACTGGTGGATAAAGCTATCAAAGAGATTCTTGGCCTAATCGTGGTTTATCCTGTGGATGATGAAAACAAGTTCACGGACAAAAAGGGAAATGTTTTACCCGATGCCTTCTTAGTCAAGAAGGGTACCACTGCTAGAGAATTCGCATACAAAATCCACACAGAGTTAGGCGAGACCTTTCTCTACGCCGTAAACGCAAGAACTAAGATGCGCTTGGCTGATGATTACCAGCTCCAGGATGGAGACATCATAAAGATTGTCGCTGCCAAGGGAAGAGCAGCCTAATCTACTCCTTCACGATGAACCCATTATCTGCATCCACAAAAATTTTTTCACCACTTCTGAACTTGCTGACTTTTATTCCATCAACGCAAGGGATAAGTGCGAAAATACAACCCGCCGCCACTACTACATCGGTTTTTTCATTGACCATTGCCAATGGAGCAACCGCATTTTTTTTAAGGGCATATATTACGTAAGAACCGACTGTGGAACCGCTTCCGTACGGAAAAACCAAAATCTTATTTTTGATACACTCCCCCTCCAACTCATGGTTCCGTTCGACTACAACACCAGTCTTTGGATTTATCCCCGAGTAGAAGTTTATAGGTTGTCTGGAAACTAATGCCTCTCCCCGAGCCCTGCCCGGGCTTATGACGCGAACATAAATCTTCGCCGACATTATTCCACTAACTCCTCCCTCTTCTTCAGAACCCCCCTTTCTCCCAGATAATGAGCAGCCTTAAAGGAGTCCACGACCAGTTTGCTGTATTTTTTCGATAAAGGAGAAACTACTGGGCACATATCGTGTAATACAATAAAGCCGGATCTTCGAAGACATCTGAATAGGGAAGGGGATAAACCTCTAGCGGCGCAAACAAAAGTTTTCATCTTTGGTTTCTTTAGACAGAGTTCGTGTAGCTCCTTCACGGACAAATGGGGACATCCTATAAAGACCGCCTCCCCCTCACCGCCCTCAAATTCATCATAAATCCGGTGAATATCTCTTAAGTCAATTTCTAATTTTTCTAAACCAACGATTTTTTGTTTCTTCCACTCTGGCGTTAGACCCTCGACATGAAACATCGGAATGGACCCTGCTGTGGCCAAAGAAGCAGCGATTGCCTTCATTTCTTCTGCTCCCGCTTTTAAACCTTTGAAAAACGGGATTCTGTTTCCAGCCTGTGTCCCTACTATGAAACCTAAAGCACTGTAATCTGAGACAGACTTGAGTTTGGCTTTCACCTTCACTAACAGCTCTGGTTTTCTTCCCTCCTCCTTATGAGCACCGAAGTTTGGGGTTACACCCGCAATCGCAGAGGCGAGAGCCGAAAGAGCCCCTTCTCTATTTGTCCTTGCACCAAGAACCGAGTTGACGTAACAAACAGCGGAGGATTCTGCCCAAGAGAGATGATCACCGTACTTAGGTGGAGCAAGATAGTAAGGTGTACAAGTAAGAGTCATTACTGCACCCATCGTTTTTAGAGCCCTTAGAATTCTGAACTGTTTTTCAGCAAAGCTCTCATCTATTCCCACTGCCCTCCACTGTCGAAGATCCATCCCACAGGGATTGAGGGTGGTCCTCACCTTGAATTTAACCTGATGGGAGATTTCCTCCAAAAATTCCAAGCCCGAATCCCCTATGGATTGGTACGATATTCCAGAGAGGTGCACCGATTTTATCGGGATTAGACGGTCCGCCCCAAAGGCTTCACCCAATTGAACAAGCAGTCTATAGCATTTTTGTAGAATCTCGCCCTCTTCTCCATTCAATATGCGTTCCTCTTTCTTGCTTAGAAAAATACTCATTTGGAGCCTTCCTTTACTCGCAGAAACCTCTCCTTTCTCTCTAAGGGCATCGTTAAATCAAACCCTACCTTGCTGGTTATGCCTCCCTCACTTGAGGGATCCAGAGATGATCCCTGCTCCTCTTTGATAATCATTCGAGTTTTCGCTTGAAATCTCGTGGCCATCGCCCACTCCACTTCCTCTGGGTTTTCGATGTCTATATCTTCGTCCACCACCCATGCATGTTTCAACGAGGAGTGAGCTCTAAAAGCCGCCTCTAGTGCTTTTATCCCGTCCTCAGCATTCCTCTTCCTTATCTTTATGACACAGTGAAGCCAGTATCTTCCACCTGGAGTGAGTTTTACATCCAAACAGTCACAGACCTTTCTGACCTCTCTATAGATGGCAGCCTCCCTTGGAAATCCCATTAGGATAGCATGCTCGTTTCCACCTGGGAGAATAACTTGATAAATGGGATTGGGTCTCGTGAAAATTTTCTTTATTCTGAAAACTCTCTCCATTCTAACCTCATCTTGGAGACCTAGGAGATCGAGAAATGGTCCCTCGCTATGTCTTTCTCCAGTCACTTCGGCTAACATTATTATCTCGGCTGGTGGAACGAGGTGACCTTCAACCTCCCAGAGAGGAGTTCTAGAAAGAGCATTAGCAACCGCCAGTTCCTGCTTGCTAGGTTCAACCGAAACTGCTGCGGCCAAGGCAACGGAGGGAGGAACACCAACACATATAGCCACTTCTTTTGTTCCTTCCTCAAGAAACCTGTCTAAGTGCCTTCGAGGTGCTATCCTTGCCACCACTCTTTGCTCATCTAAGACCATCATCCTGTGATAGGAGGCATTTATCCCGAGGTGTTTATGTGAGGCAATTACAACGCTTGCCGTAAGATAGGGGCCACCATCAAGCTTGTGATATGTCAGGATAGGGAGCCTCAGGAGATTCGCTTCTGTTTCCTCAAGTTCTGTTGTTTTTTCTACTGTTGGTTCCTTAGGATTCGAAATGGCGCGAAGAAGTAAGTCCCTAAGTTCTTCTTTCCTTGTATCAAAAGCCAGGGCAAGCAAATCATGAGAAGCATATAGATTCCCCACAACTGGTATGGAAAATCCTTTGACCTTTTCAAACATAACGGGTTGACCTTCTCTCTTCCGCAAAATCGAGGCCGCCTCAAACTTGGGGTTCACAGGCTTTTTGTATTTTACTAGTAGCCCTTTTTCTTCCAGCAGTTTTAGGAATTCTCTCATGTCCATCGTAATCCCTCCCCGCCCAATTCAACCGGAAAAACTTTTACGCTAACCTCACGGAGAGCTTCAAGTACCTCTTTTTCCTTGTTTCCTGGAAGCACTAGTATACACCCTCCTCCACCTGCACCTGTTATTTTGGCACCATATGCCCCAGCATGGCGAGAGACTGCCACCATCCTTTCTACCTTAGAGGGGACGATTTTAAGGGCAGATAGCAGACAGTGATTTATGTTCATGAGAAGCCCTAATCTTTTTTGGTGCCCCATCTTTAGGGCTCTTACTCCCTGTTTCGCAATCTCTCCGATGAAATCAAAAATTAACCCCACCATCTCAGGATTTTTTTCCTTCATTTCCCGCACCTGTTTTACCAGTTCCGCTGTTTGGGACGGAATACCACTCCATCCTACAATCCCACGCACTTTCTGTCCCACTATTTTTTTGATTTTCCTTCCCTCAATCACTAAAAACCCACCCAGTGTCGCAGCAGATACTCCTGCCCTGCTTGCCAGGCCTTGAATAGCTAGCTCCGTCTTTTGTGACAAACGTATGATTTCTTCCTTGGAAAGTTTTGCCCCCATCGCTCTCGAAACCGCTGCAATCGTAGCAACAGAAACCGCTGAAGATGTGCCCAAACCTGATGCAGCTGGTAATTGTGATTTTATCTCTAAATCAACCCCCTCCTTTTCTCCAATATAATCCAAAACTTGCCTTACCGCCTCTACCACATATCGGAATTTTCCCCCTGAGGGAGGGGCGCTTAGGGGGGTGGTTAGAGAACCCAAATCCGAAGTTATGCTCAGGACATTCTTCCGGTTAAGGTCCGCCTTAACTTCAATTGCGCGGTCAATGGAAGCAACCAACGCTGGATATCCATAAACCACGGCGTGTTCGCCGAACAGGAAGACCGAACCAGGTGCAGTAGCCTTTGGCATCTTCTTTTACGAGCTCGATAGTATAATGAAGGTTCTTGCCGCCAACACAGGTAGCTATCCAAAAATAGGAAGTTCGCCGGACAAACAGAAGCATCGAGAGGCTTACGCAAAATGGGAAAAGGGTGAAATAACCGATGAAGAGTTCGAGGATATTCAGAGAGAGGTTATTAAGGAAGTCATAGAGGAGCAAGTGAAGGCCGGTCTAGATATGGTTACAGATGGACAAATAAGATGGATAGATCCAATTTCCCATTTTACAAAAAACTTAGAGGGATGTGAACTTGACGGACTGCTTCGCTATTTTGACACGAACTTTTACTTCAGACAACCTGTGGTCAAAGACAAGCCCATCATCATGAAACCCGTCGCAAGGGGTGAATACACGTTTGCCAAAAGCATTTCGCCCGTAACAGTCAAGCAGGTAATAACAGGTCCATATACGCTGGCCAAGCTTTCCATCAACAAGGCTGGTGTAGATTTTCAAACGATGGTGAAGTGGTTTGCAGAAGTAATAGCTCAGGAGGTTCATGCTCTCTCCCGGCTTGGAAGATGTTTTATTCAGCTAGACGAACCTGCCATACTCAAACATCCCGAAGATTTGAAGGTTTTCGAAGAGGCAATTCACGAAGTGTGCACGGAAAAACGCAGATCTAAGTTGTACCTTTATACTTACTTCGGTGATGTATGTCCTTTTCTATCTATCTTCGAGAAGCTCCCTGTGGATGGAGTAGGGTTCGATTTTACTTACAGTCCAAAGTTGGTTCAAACGTTGAACGAGCGTGGATTCAGAAAAGAGGCCGTGGGTCTAGGGATAGTTGATGGTAGAAATACACGTCTGGAAGACCCAAAGTCACTACTCCCCGTTTTTAAAAAGCTACTATCAGCGATAGAGGCGGATGTACTTTACATAAATCCCTCTTGCGGGTTGGAATTTCTGCCTCGGGAGGTGGCTTTCCAGAAGCTGAAATGCGTGGTTGAGATAAGAAACATCATTAAAAAGAAGTTGCTATGAAGCTGAAACTAAATCTCCCTCTCCTTCCAACCACTGCAGTGGGGAGCTTTCCAAAACCTGCACCACTAGTTGAGGCGAGGAAAAAAGGACTGAAAAAAGAAATCGAACGATTAGAAAAAGAAGCAACTGAGAAATGGATCACCATCCAAGAGCAGATAGGCTTAGATGTCCTCGTTGACGGTGAGTTTTATCGTGGAGATATGGTTGCTTTCTTCGCCGAGAACTTAGAAGGCTTCAAAATGGGTGGGCTGGTCAGAAGTTATGGGAATAGATACTACCGAAAGCCCGTAATCATAGGCGAGGTGAGATACAGAGGACCAATAACCGTGAGATGGTGGAAATTTGCCCAGAGTCTCACTAACAAGCCCGTCAAGGGGGTGATAACTGGGCCGTACACTATGATGGACTGGTCATTTAACGAATATTACCCTGACAGAGAGCAGGCCTGTCTCTCTTTGGCAAAGGCCTTGAGAAAAGAAGTCGAAAACCTTTACCGGGCAGGAGCCAGGATCATACAGATAGATGAACCCGCTCTCTCCGCCAGACCCGAGGAACTATTGATTGCTGCACGTGCCTTCAAGATTCTTACCCAAGGGATTGATGCGTATTTCATCACTCACATTTGTTACGGGGCCTTCGAGTACATCTATCCGCAGATGCTCCAACTACCCGTGGACAACTTTGATTTGGAGATGTCCAACAGCAATCTGGATTTGGTAGAGCTTTTCCACCAGCATCCCTTTACGAAAGACATATCCTTTGGCGTGATAGATGTCCATTCCCACGTAATCGAAACCGTGGAAATTGTGAAGGAGAGAATTCTAAAAGCGTTAGAGGTTCTTAATCCCAAACAAGTTTGGATAGACCCAGACTGTGGTTTAAAAACCAGAACAGAGGAAGAAGCAATCGCAAAACTACAAGTGATGGTTGAGGCCACTAAGCAAATAAGAGAAACTTTATGAAGTGGGAGACGTGGAAACCACATTATAAGCAAATCTGTAAGAAACTAGGAATTAACCCCGAAGCTGACCTAGAAGCTGCTCGCATACTCAACGGTCTCCTTCCCGAGCCCAAAATCGAGGAGTTAACCTCAATAATCAAAGGAAAGGAGTGCGCAGTCTTTGGAGCCGGTCCCTCCTTAGATGAAACTCTTCCAAGCGTCAAAGATTTGTTGGAGAAAAAAATCTGGATTACTGCAGATGGGGCAACTTCAACGGTGATGAAATACCGACGACCAGACGTAATCGTCACAGACCTAGATGGAAAGGTAGAGGATGAACTGAGAGCTTGGTCCTTGGGAGCTTGGCTAGTCGTTCATGCCCATGGCGACAATATTGACCAGCTGAAAAGCGTGGTTCCAAAAATCAAGCAGAGAATCATCGGTACTACACAGAACCGCCCGTTCGGAAGACTTTTCAACTTCGGGGGTTTTACTGACGGAGATAGATGCGCCTTCCTGGCACATGCTTTGGGAGCGAGAACGATTTACTTGGTAGGTATGGACTTTGGGGAAATTGGAAACCACTCGAGCAAAAATTCAATCCGGAAGAAAACAAAGCTGGAGATTTGCAGACAGCTACTTGAATGGCTTCAAAAGCGGGGGGCAAATTTGGTGTTTGTCCAACAGAAAGTGATCGAAGCGGAAGCTTAGTTCTATAAAAAGGAAAATCTATTTTTTCAATGGAAGTTGAAATCAGCCGAGTTTTTATGAAGAGCGGAGCGATGATTATTTGGTTTGTAGTGGTCTTCCTTCTAGTTTTCCACTTCTGGAGGAAAAAGGTAAGAAATGTAATCGTTGCTTCTGTCTTTCCCTTCCTTCCGGCCTTTTTACTTGTGCTTCCTTTCTATCACTTCAACATCCAGTCGTATGTAGATGATGTGCTTGAAATTCTGAGGGAGATACAACAACACTTGAAGCCCTTCGTTTTTTTGACTGCTCTTGCGCTTGCAACAACAGCACTTTTTGTAACGGTTGTCTCTAGAAAGGTCAGGATTGGGCTATGGGGATGGGAAACTGGTATACTCGATATTTATCGCTATCGGGCAGTAGGTCAACTCGTATCAATGATTCTTCTCTTTCTGTTTCTAGAATTCACTAACATCAACCTAGCATTTCTAGCACTAATGATCTCACTAGCCCTCCTTCTCTGGCTTGAGTACTTCAAGGGATTCTACCAACCAAATATGGCCGAACCCACGAGACCTGCTAGCAGATTTAGAAGAATCGCCTACTCCATAACTGGCACTGCCGAGCCCGAGGCCAAGTTCTATTTCAGGTCCCTCTATGCCCTTCTGGGGCCCATAGTTGTAATCCTAGTCTTACCTAAATTCATCGAGGTAGTGGTCTTGTTACTCGCCTTTGCCGATCCTCTCGCCACTTTCACGGGCACATGGTTGCCCAAAGGCAAGTGGCCTTGGGGCAAGACCCTTTCTGGTTCACTCGTTTTCTTTGTTACTTCGTCTTGTATTCTCCTCTCTTTGGGTTACGGGTGGGGGCTTTCACTCGTGACCTCTGCTCTTACAACACTCATAGAATCTTTTTGTCGAAAAGGAATAGACAATTTCACCATACCAGTCTCTGCTTCACTCTTTCTGAACTTCCTCCCTCTTTGAGCTCGTCTCCTCTTTTTCTTTCTGTTCGGTCTTTGTTCCGCTTGTCAACTCGAGATAAAGCTTCTCGAACTCTTCCTCCTTTTCTTTAACTACCTCCTCGCTCGGCTTTGGAGCCTCCAACTCAATCCCTGCCTCCCTCATCTTCCTTATCTGCTTCCAGACCTTTGCAGTTTTCATCAACTGTCTAGCCTTCAGCGTCTTGGATCCAGTCTTTTTTGTCATCTTTCTATTTCTTTTTCTCCTGTTTTTTCTTTTTCCGTTAACCAGTACTCGGCCTCCTTTTTCGTCTCCCTCCAATAGACATTAAATCCATCCAAGCTGAGGTGGTAGAGTTTTTTCCCTTGGACTCTACTCACGGCGACCATACCTTTCTCCCTCAGCGGTCTAAGGAGCAGATAAAAGTGCTTTCTCCCTCCCGCCCGTCCGAGATCAATAGAGAGTGTTTCACAAATTTCCTCCTTGGTTTTCGGACCATCCCGCAAGAGCTGAATTAGCCTGAATCCCTCCTGCTTCAGTCTGGATTTTTTGGGGTGATTTCCATATGCTAACTCCAGCAGTCTTTCTGGACCCCTCCCCTCCATTTTATCCCCTTTTATCGACAATTTAAATCCTTATCAAGAGTGTTTTAGAAAGTTTAGGAGCCTTCATGAGTAATACAATAACCCATGATGGGTGATATCGCTCCGTTCTTTTTGGCTCCGTTCTCTTCCCGAGTTACCTTTAAAGAGTGAAAGGGCCGAGAAGATACACATCCTTCGTCACATTTCTGGCATATTAGAAGACCGAAAGCTTAGGTCGAATCCCTTTTAAAGGTAATATGTAATAAAAAGCATTCTTTTTAAAACATGTGATTTTAATTACATGTTTTTCAAATAAAAAACCTTAAAAACATGTTTCGAGTAGTAACAGATGAGAGAAATTGAGGGTAAACCAGCCGACATGATATTGTATCTCTACAAAAGCGGAACCTCCACTGTGACCGAAATCGCTAAACAAACTTCAAGCACTTACGCCCATGCTGTAAGGGTAATCAGCAAATTGGGTCGGCTGGGACTCGTGAGATTTGAAAGAAGGGGCAGAACCAAACAAATCGAGCTAACTGAAATAGGGAAAAAGATCGGGGAGCGGCTTGACGAAATCAAAGAGCTGCTGAGATTAGCGCAGCTCGAGACTGAAGTTGAGAGAGTGTATACGACGGAGGTGAAGGGGAAATTGCGCGAGGAGATAAACCAGCGGGAGGTACTAAATAAGCTGGCCGAAACTTCCAAATCACTAGAAACCGCTTCCGCTAAACGAGAAATGTTAGAGCTCGCTCTCAAGCTGCAGGCCAGAATAGAGGAGATTGAAAGAGAGGTGAAGGGATTGGTGGTGGGTTGAACGTTCAAATTTTCCCAGCTTGCATAGCCGCTACCATAGCTGTAATCGCCAGTTACTATGATTTGTTCAGGGGAAGAATAATTCCTGATAAACTTACCATTCCTTCCATCTTTTGTGGAGTAGCCTTTTATGTGATTCTCGGACTAGTGGAGAACAACCTCTTTCTCTCCTTGTATGGAATATTTGGAGCCATTTTTTCTTTCGCTTTAGCTTATCTTCTCTGGCTTACGGGAGGTTGGGCAGGAGGTGACGTGAAACTATTAACAGCTTTTGGAGCATGGGTTCCAACTTACTCTCCCCCTTTCTTTGAACCTCTCTTCAATAGTTACCCCCTTTTTCCCCTTACTATCTTGTTCAATAGCGCCATACTTTCCCTACCTGTAGTTTTGGTGTATGCTCTCGTACAAAAGTTGCGAGGAAAAGGAGCATTTTATGAGGAGAAAAAAATAACAGAACTCAGAGAAGGGGACATTCCAGCAGAATTCATCTATCTAAAGAACGGCGAGGTGAAAAGAGAGAGACCTCTGTTGTTAGTGCATGAGCGTTGCGACAAGGTGTTGGCCCATCCCAAACGGGCTGCTGGCTTAACCGAAGAGCAGATCGAGGAGCTGAAAAGACTCGCCACCGAAGGCAGGATTGAAAACAGGATAAAAATCAAAAAGGGTATACCCTTTGGACCATTTCTTGCCGCAGGTTTGTTGGTCGGTTTGACGGTAGGCGATTTGTACTCTTTTCTCCTTCGTTGCCTTGTGGATGTCGGCTAGGGTGATGCTAAAACGAGGTGACTTCCTAGAGGCTGGACATATTTATAAGTTGCTCAGGGCAAACCCTAGACGAGGAATATCATACAGCGGAAGTTTACACCGAGGGATAAAGCACATGGTTTTGATAACTGTGCTTAAGAAAACCGCAGAGGAAACTGTCAACAACCCATACAACGATAGAATCAAGGGCGATCTCGTTTTACACAGGAGAGGGACTGGTGGGCAATCAAGAAATGAAAAGAGGAAATCTTGCGCTGAAAAACCCAAGAATAAATATCCAATATTGTGTTCGAGAAGAAGAAACCGGGGAGATATATGTTCCTAGGAAGGTACCGAGTACTAGGGTTACAACAGAAATGCAGCGAGATATAAACGGTCAAAAAAGAAAAGTTTTTCTCTTCAAGCTTAGGAGAGTATCCTCTACCTACGCCAGCTAGATCTAGCGCAGGAAAATTTCGCCTCCCAGCTTCCTTAAGAGTCCAAGAAAACTTGGGTAAGTTGTCCTGAGGGAGTAAACGGCATTGTGCACTAAAGTTTCCCCAGCAGCAAGCGACCCTGCAATTATGAGCGAAGCTGCTGTGCAGGGATCCCCGCCTGCATCCACTTCTGACCCTTTAAGAGAGCAGGGGCCACTAATGAGAACTTTATCCTGCTTTTGCTCAATTTTTGCCCCCATCTTCCGCAAGGCTTCTACCATCACTGATACTCTATCACTCTTGGAAGTTCTAGCAGCGGAGAGACCAGAGAAAACACTAGTTCCTTTCGCAAAACACGCCATCGTACAGAAAAAGGGAAAAAACTGAGGAATGTCAGAAACGTCTATTTTCAAAGGTTTCATCCGTTGCGGGCCCTCTATCACGGTCCTTCCTTTCTTGGTCTCGGTCTTTATTCCATGACTCTTCAGAATCGACAAGAATTTTCCCTCACCAACCATTTTAAGCCTAGATTCCGTCAAAACAGCCAGCGTAATGAATGGGGCAAGAAGGTCCGGATCACGCGGAACTGCTGTTCTGAAACCTACAGGTACACCCCTTTCAACTTTTATCATTTTCCCTAACTTGATGCATACACCCGCGTCTTTTAAAAGAGCAATTGTGATTCGAAGTCTCTCGCCACCAACCACCTTCAAGTGATAGTCCTTTCTTCCAAAAAGACAGGGTAAAACCAGTGCAGGAAGATACTTGTCTGACACTTCCAACGTCATCTGTCCTCCTTTCAAATTGGCTCCCATAATAACAAGAGGAGGAGAATCGTTTTCTTTGGTCGAAAAAGCGTTCACGCCGATTTTGCGCAGGCCGTGCAAGAATTCAGGAATGGGGCGGGAACGTAGCTGAGAATCCCCAGTCACCACCATTGCTCGGCCAGCCAATGAACAAATCGAGGATAGCAAAGAGAGCCCAGTAGCGGAGTTTTTGGCATCCACCACCCCCACGGTTGGGGAAGGTCGTCCAGCGGTTCCCCAAATTACCCATTTGCCTGTACTCTTTTTCGCAACTCCCCCAAGTTTTTCCACTGAGGTGAGTAAACACGTCGTATCCGCCACGGAGAGGGGCGCCCGTATCTCGCTTTTCCCCTCGCAAACAGTAGCCAAGGCCACAGAAAATTGAGTATAAAACTTTGAGGGTGGTGGAGTAAGATCTCCCTTGATTCCTTCTATCCGCCTAACCGCTATGAGCATTAGTGTCCTGAGAAAGCAGGAGGAATCAGTTTATCCACTATTTCTGCTGCCTTCTTTATGTCAGCGAATTTTCTGGATCCCGCACATACTCCTTTACCTGAGACAAAGAGTAGGACGACTGCCCTAGGCTCCTCTAGCCTCATCACTAGGCCTGGAAAGACCTCAGGCTCGTATTCCGTGTTCTCGAAGGTTTTAGCGATGTATTCAAGATCAAATGTTCGTCCAAAGTCCAGCGAGGCGACAATGTTTTGAACTTCCACTCTTGGTGGTTTCTTTATCTTAATTCCTGCCTTCTTCAGCTTGGCTGTAAGTTTTCTTACGGCCAAAAGAGCATCTTTCAGACTTCTTGCTCCCACACAGTTCATCTTGCCTGAGGAGAAAATGAGGAAAGACGCAGGAGGGTTCTCGGATTTGTAGGCTATACCGGGGAAAACCTCTGGATCATATCTAGCATTATCGAGTATCTTCACCAGCTTTTCTAAAGGAAAAACTACATCCTCGTACGTTACCGAGCATACGATGTTCTGGACTTTTACTTTGACTGCCATATCAGGCCTGTTCCGTTGCGGTGGTAACAAGTACTATGTCACCTATGGCCTTCACCGTCTCAAAAGGAACACATAAAGCCCTGGGACCCTTGGATTCTAGCGCAAAACCGGTTAAAACGCCTCTTTTCTCGTCAAACACCAAGTCCTTCACCTCTCCTACTCTTTTGGCCTTGTCGTTGTAGATCTCCATCCCTATTATTTTGGACCCTCTTATCATCGGAAGATTTGAAGCCAGGTTTAAAGCGTTTAAAAGAGAAGAAGATGCCACGACCAAGAGTAATCCTCAACATGGCAATGAGCGTGGACGGCAAAATTGCAACTGTTAAAGGAGACAGCAAACTATCGTGTCAGGAGGATCTAAAAAGACTTCATCTCCTGCGCTCTAGGGTTGACGCAGTAATGGTTGGGGTAGGAACTGTACTGAACGACAATCCTTCCCTGACCGTGAGATTAGTTAAGGGAAGAAATCCCATCAGAGTGGTGGTAGACAGCTTGGCGTCCACTCCCCTCAACGCTAGGGTCTTGGACTCTTCTTCCAAGACTATAATAGCTGTGAGTAGTAGGGCCCCAAAAGAAAAAGTGAAGAAACTCAGAAAAAAAGCAACCGTGTTAATTGTAGGTAGGGATAAGGTCAACCTCCCAAAACTACTTCAAAAGCTGTATGAATTGGGAATAAAGAGAGTCCTGCTTGAGGGAGGATCCACCCTTAACTGGAGTATGCTAAAAGAGCGTCTCGTCGATGAGCTGAGAATTTCTGTCTGCCCTGTAATCATTGGAGGTGAAAAAGCCAAGTCTCCGGTTGGAGGAGAGGGATTCAAAAAAGTCAAGGAGGGGATAAAGCTGAAGCTGGTGCGCGTAGAGAAGGTAGGGGAGGATTTACTGCTCATCTACAAACCGAGATGATTGTTTATCGCCTGAACAATCTCATTTTAATTGGCACCGCTCATGTCTCTCCTGCGAGTATCAAAATGGTGAGAGAAACTATCCTCAAAGAAAGACCAGAGATTGTAGGAGTGGAACTTTGTCCTGAAAGATATGCCGCACTTCTAAGAAAATCACAATCAATACCTCATTCCCCTATCGCCCTTACACTTTATTTTATCCAGGAACTTTTCTCCAAAAGAATGGGAGTAGAAGCGGGAGAAGAAATGCTTGAAGCGGTAAGAGCGGCAAACGAGATTGGAGCCAAGATAGAATTTCTCGACAGAAACCTCAGTCTAACTCTTGAGAAATTGTCTAAGTTGCAGGTAACCGAGAAACTGAAGTTCCTTGCATGGTTGATAACCGGTTTCATTTTCTCTCCCAAGGTAGACATTTCAAAATTTGACGAAAATAAAATCATCGAACTCCTACAACTCTTCCAGAGAAGGTGTCCTGGTTTCTACCGCGTTTTAGTTCAGGAGAGAGATGAATACATAGGCAATAAGATTTTGGAACTTGGTGGAAGAAAGATGGTTTGTGTCATAGGAGCAGGACATGTCCCCGGAGTTGTGCACATGCTAAAGGAGACCTGGAGCTTCAAGACCGAATGGGATATGCATTTTTATTCCTCTTGACATTAACAGATGGTGCAAGCATATGTCCTGATAACGGTGGCGATAGGAAAGGTGAAAAAAGTAGTTGAAGATTTGAAAAAGTTGAAGAGCGTAAAGTCGGTTCACGTGGTGACTGGTGCATACGATATTATCGCTTTCGTTGAAGCAGAAGATTTGTCTGCACTTACCGGAGTTGTGGTCAAAGAGATTCATAAAATCAAAGGCGTAGTGGACACCAACACTGCAATAGTAGTCGAAGTCTAGTAGCCCCGCCCGGATTCGAACCGGGGTCAGCGGGTCCAGAGCCCGCTAGGCTTGACCATTGGGCCCCAACCTTGGGTCTACCCCACGGGGCTACCTTAATAATTTTCCTTCAGAAAATATTAGCTCAAAAACCGTTGCTCCATGCGTTGACCGTCATCTAACTCAAAACCGGTGGTAGCCCCGGCCGGATTCGAACCGGCGTCACGGGCTCCAAAGGCCCGGATGCTTGACCGCTACACCACGGGGCTTCTAAATACTATTCCTTCGAAAACTTAATCCCGCTTTGTATTTTAAAACAGAAGTTGATTTTTTCCAAATATGAAGAGACTGCTTGTCTTTGGGCTAGGCTTCCACACCCAAGTAGCGAATGTCCTGTACACAGGAGGATTGGATATTGTAGTAACCTATCTCTATCCTCGCTTGCCTTACAAGACCCTGATTTTTGTAAGAGCAACTCAATCTACCCGGACTATCTCCTTCAGACATGCCGAGAATGTAAGAGTAAACGCCGTTCCAGTGGAACCTTGGAGATCCATAGACCCAAGCAGCTACTGGGTAGCTGAAGGAAACCGAGACATCATCGAGGCACTAGACTTTGTTTCTTCGGTAGTTCACGAGAGAATTCTGCCGCTCTCTGATCTCCTTCAAAGAAACCAGACCATCGTACACGCACATGACTGGATGAACGCCAAGGCTATTAAATACATGAAGGAAGCCTTCGACTTTCCATCCGTTTTCTCTGTTCACATGAGCATCTCAAGACCCACAGGAATAGATTACTTGGGTCTCTTGAGAAGAGCGGAGAGGGGTGGAATGACCCCAGAACTTAAAAAAGAGATGGGGAACTTAGACAGAAGACTGCTTTTTGAGGCTGAAGGCTGTGAGGAGGCCGATTTCGTACACTGTGTCTCTCAAGCAACGGCAGAATCCGTGAAAGCTGCCTACTGCGTGCCTAGCAAAAAGGTCAAGGTTATATACAATGGAGTTGATGTCCAACTCTATCATCCACCACAGGAGGGAGAAGAAAAGGAACTCGAAGCCGTAACAAGGAAGTATGGACTGAACCGACCCTTCATTTTGTCCACCGGGCGTTTCGTGGCCGAGAAGAACCACAAAACTCTTTTGAAAGCTTTCACACTGTTTGCTAAGGATCACCCAGATTATTCCCTAGGGATCCTCGGTTTTGGAGGCTACACTTATGATGAGCTGATTAAGATGAGAGATGCCTTGCCTGATTCCATCAAGAAGAGAGTCATCATTCGCAATGAAGACATCAGAAACGATCTTCCCCGTTTATACCGTGCCGCTGCCATCTGTTGCTTCCCCTCTCTCGTAGAGGCGTTTGGCATTGTCGCACTAGAGGCTATGGCATCTGGAAGGCCGGTGGTCGTGGGAGACGTGGGTGGGTTAAAAGAAGTCATACCAGACAGGGTGAACGGGAGAGTTGGAATTAGGGTGAATTGTGCACAACCAGAGCCGCTAGCGGAGGCTCTTGCCAGAACCGCTGGGAAAGCAGATAAGATGGGAAGAGAGGCAAGGAAGTATGTATGTTTGCATTTTTCGTGGGAGAAGATAGCCCTGCAATTCGACAAACTCTATCAAAAGCTATTCTGAGCGGGCCCGGAGGGATTCGAACCCTCGACCTACCGGTTAAGAGCCGGTCGCTCTACCAGACTAAGCTACGGGCCCTCTGATTACTGAGTCACCGTCGTTATATTTTTCTACCGAGCACCCTTAGCAATTCTCTCTATCTCTTCCTTTCTCGCAAAAGCGTAGCTTTTTGGATCTGCGTTTGCAGCTAAAATAATCTCCTCTGCCAAACATTCCCAAATCCTTTTTTTGTTTCTGAAAGAAGCAGCAAAGGCACCAGCGGCCAAGTTCCTGAGAGCCACATCTATCCTCCTCAGCGGGGACACGTCGACGGCTACGTGGTACGTTATCCCCCCATAGCTTATCCTAGTTGTCTCTTCCCTTGGGGCACAATTCACAATAGCGTCTACTAGCACCTGAACGGGATTCTTTTTGGTCCTTTGCTCGATTATTTCAAAAGCTTTTTTGACGATGTTATAGGCTTTGTACTTCTTACCACAAGCACCTGCTCCCCTTATTACCCTTCCCCCTATTTTCCCCGCCCCTGGTCCAGATCGCATCACCTTGTTGATTAATCTCTCTACAATAGGAACCTCCGCCTTTGCAAATGGTTTCTTAGCTTGAAGACCTGCAGACCTAAGGGAGGGCGTGGGATCTAGTTTGATGTATTTCTCAAGCGTTTTATCTTTTATTACCACACCTTCCACGGACCACTTGTCAAAATATTTGAACTGCATTACTTACCTCTTCGGTTTCTCCTTTCTGCCCGTCCTAATTTCCTCCAGCGAAACCCCGTTCACAGATACTACCTTGTATCTGACTCCTGGGATGTCGCCCTTTGCCCTTCCCTTGGCACCACCAATGCCCTCGATTTCCACCTCATCGTGCTCATCAATGAAGTGAATTGCTCCATCACCAGGACAGAAAGCCGTTACCACCCTCCCATTTTTTATGAGCTGAACTCTCACGCATTTCCTGATAGCAGAGTTGGGCTGTTTGGCTTCTACGCCTACCTTTTCTAAAACTATCCCTCTAGCCCTAGGAGCTCCCTCTAATGGGTCATGTCTCTCTTTGAGTTTCAAAACCCTTCTTCGGTACCCCTCATCCTTCCACTTAAATCGTTGCCGATCCCTCTTCAGTTTTCTAGCTGCAAATTCCCCTGGCATTGCTATGATCCTGTTTTGACAATAACTTCCTTAACTCCAAAGTGCCTAGCCATCAACCTTTTCGCTCTGGCAAGCCTCTTTTTTCCTCTCCCTAGAGCCATACCTTTATGTCCAGCTTCCACTTCCACCGTCACGGTTTTCCCGTCCCCACTTAGAAGCACCCTAGAAACTGGTGCGGGTAAGAAAAGATTTTTCACGAACTGAGTAAAATCGCTAGAGTAACCCACAACGTGTATCGACTTCCCGAGCAGGCGGCATAGCGTTCTTATGTTCCTCCCCTCTCTACCCAGACACTTGCCCACATCTTCCTGATCGACCACAAAAGTTACTTCTCCATCCTCCTCTATCAAACAGTCTCTCACCTTACAGTTTGTGAGGCTCTCAAACAGCGTAACAAACTTCATCTCTTCCGGGCCAAGTCTTATTCCCTCCATCAACTTAGTGAAAGCACGCGTGAGTCGCCGGGATCCAGAACCGTCATCAAGCTTACTGGATATGGCTTCCCAACTACCACTCCTAGCTCCACGCTGCTGCCGGGGAAAACATACAGCCTGATTCCGGTCAGTTTGCAGTAATATTCCGCTGCTTCTCTAAACTCGCTTGGACAATTAGAAGCCACTATCACCAGTTTTCCCTTTCCCAGTTTTAGAAGCCTTAGTGTTTGTCGACTTCCAAACACTACCTTGCCTGTTTCAGCCGCTCTGCGTATTTCCTCCTTCGCGTCCACGGACTCCCCCCATCATTAGCTCAACCGTTCCGGTTCCTAGTGGAACCGTCTGCCCTGCTATAACGCTTTCTATCACCCCCTTGAGTTGATCTTTCTCACCACGTAGTGCTGCCTCGAGCAGATGTTGAACAGTAGTCTCGAATGCCGCCCTAGCAAGAAAGCTGGGTTTCTCGCCACTTATCCCATGTCTGCCTATCTGTCTAAGCCTGCCGGTACATGTCATCATGTCTGCCACTAGCATGATGTGTCTAATATCTACTTCCAGACCCTGCTCTTGAAGGGTTCTCATAGCCTCATCGACGATGGCCCTTCTCGCTGCTTCAATACCCAAGACTCTCTCTATCTCGACTATGTCGTTAGTGATCGTTCGACGTTTGTCTACTTCATCCATCTCAAGAACCTTCGCAAGGTTTGAACCTTCTGTATAAATGACGTATTCGTCTCCTTCTTTTTTCACCACCACTCTCGTGATACCCTCCACGCCACGAAGCGGGATGGCTCTAATTTTTGCTGAGAGTTCTCTCAGCGCACTCATCCCGCCCTCCTTGGGCCTTACTTTTATCTTGCTATCATCAGGTATCGCCTCCACATGTAGCTCGTCCTGTATCTTCTGTGCAATCTCCTCTGCCTTCACACCTTTTTGCCTGAGACGAACTCTACTGAGGGAGAGAACGAGTTGCCTATTAATAAGGTCTATCTCAAACTGTTCAACCAAATCCTCAATTCGGGTCATCTCTATGCGCTGAGCTATTTGCACAGCACGATCCCTGTCCCTGCTGTACTCTTTGCGCAAGTAGACGGTCATTAGAGGAGTGGTTGGAGTTCTTCTCACGTCCAGAATTTCTATAAGTCTTGGGAGACCCAACGTGACGTTAAGCTCCGCCACACCAGCGTAGTGAAACGTTCTCAGAGTCATCTGAGTTCCTGGCTCACCAATTGACTGAGCTGCAACAATTCCAACGGGTTCACCGGGTTCCACCCAACTTTGCTGATACATTCTTTTTGCTTCCTCGAGTATTCGGGTCAGCTCTGCATGAGTAATGCTTCTCTGTTTTGCCTCCTTTATGAGTTCCTTCTCCAATTCGGCTAAGACAGATGGAGGTAGCTCACCCTCCAGCTCGTGCACTTTTTCTTTGATGGTCTCAGGAGAAACGCCGGGCATTAAGTCAGCACTTTTTCAATAACTTTTCTCACGTCTACTGGTTTGCCTCTTTCGCTTTTCATAGGGTCAACACCGTCCTCTCCATACACAAACTGCACCACTCTTCCTGTGACACCCCTCACCGTTCCATCTTCCATAACTCTCAAGTCTTGGAGTGCATTTATTAACCTCCTCTGGAGGTATCCGCTTTGAGAGGTTCTTACAGCCGTGTCTACCAAGCCTTCTCTTCCTCCCATGGCATGGAAGAAAAACTCAATAGGACTCAAACCTCTTCTATAACTCGCGGTAACAAAACCTCTCGCCTCGGCTCCTAAATCGCCGCGTCGGAAGTGAGGAAGAACTCTTTGGAAATATCCCCGTTTGAGCCTCTCTCCTCTTACAGATTGTTGACCTACACACGCCGCCATCTGGCTTAAGTTCAGCATGCTTCCTCTCGCTCCAGTTCTTGCCATGATTACTGAGTAATTACCAAGTCCCAAGTGTTTCTCTGCTATCTCACCTGCTCCATCTCTTGCCTCGGCTAGTACCTCCATTATCCTCATCTCCAAGGTCTCTTCCAAGCTCCTCCCAGGCAAAGGCTCCAACTCGCCCCTCCTATAAATCTCAATCAATTTGTCCACCTCCTTCTTCTTTTCCTCCAACAATTCCTCGATTCTCTCCAAGGCTGAGGAAGGCAACTCAACATCGTCGAGTGCTGTTGTGAAACCTAGCATTCTCACTGTGGCAATGGACAACCTGGTAAGTTTGTCCAAAAACTCGGCAGCTGCAGCTGACCCATGATCCTTGGCTATCCTATTGAGGATTTCACATTTGTCCAAGGCCTTTATAGCGTTTGCATCTATTACTCCACTCACAAGTTGCCCATCTTTGATTACAACATAAGCGTCGATTGGACATTCCTCCTTTTTGCATTCAGAGTGGTTCTGACATATTTTCGCCCTGAATGTGAGCGTCAATTCCTTTGGAAGAAGAAGACTAAAAATTTGTTTGCCAGTCCAATACTCCCTGTCACCTCTCTTTACCGCTGGTGGAGGTAGCTCTACATCATCAAGTCCAGCCTCGAAGAGTAGTTGCTGAGCCTGTTCTTTGGTTAGGAGAGTTTCTCTTCTGGTGAGAAGATAAGCTCCTGTGATATGCTCCTGCACGCCTCCTATGATGGGTCCACCAAACCGGGGCGATAGGATGTGCTCTTGAACATACAAAAGAATTCGCGCCTCAGCTCTAGCCTCCTCACTCTGAAGAACATGCAAATTCATCTCGTCACCGTCAAAGTCGGCATTGTAAGGTGGACAAACTGCAAGATTCAGTCTGAAAGTTTTTCCTGGCATTACTCTTGCCTTGTGAGCCATAATTGACATCCGGTGTAACGAGGGCTGCCTATTGAATAACACAAGATCTCCATCCATCAAGTGTCTTTCGACCGTCCACCCCACATCTAGGTTCTTGGCGAGTTCCTCACGGTCAGCAAAACGCAGATCGTATCTTTTCCCATCTGGAGTTATCACCCACCTTGCCCCAGGATGAAGATCCGGACCCCTTCTGACAAGATTCCTTGCCTCCTCTAGGTTGAATGGCGTAACCTTCATAGGCACTGTGAGATCCTTGGCCACATACTCGGGAACCCCAACCTCGTTGATGCTAATACATGGATCGGGGGAGACTACCGCCCTAGAGGAAAAGTCCACTCTTTTTCCGCAAAGATAACCCCTAAATCTTCCTTCCTTTCCTTTCAGGCGTTGGGCCAAAGTCGTCAGCACCCTACCAGAACGGTGTCTAGCGGGCGGGACTCCAGATATCTCGTTGGAGAAATAGGTTGCTACATGGTATTGAAGCAACTCCCACAAATCCTCGACTATTAGATGAGGTGCACCAGCCTCGATGTTTTCGGCTAGCCTTTCATTTATCCTTATTATATCGACGAGTTTGTGCGTAAGATCATCCTCGGATCTTATCCCCGTCTCCAAAACCATGCTCGGTCTCATAGTGGGTGGAGGAACGGGTAGCACGGTGAGAACCATCCACTCAGGCCTGGCATTTTTTGGATCCATTCCAAGAAGCATGGCGTCCGAGTCTGTTATCCACTCTAATCTCTCCCGTATGTCCGAGGGTGTCAACCTATCCTTTCCCTCTACGAAGGTGTAGGGCTTCTCAAGCTTGATTTCAAGTTGGGGCTCCCCACAATGGGGACACTCCTTCACCCCCATGGCCCTCTCCTTCACTTTTTCCGCAATTTGCCACCACTCCTCCATTTGTTGCATTTTCTCCCGGAACTTCTCCAGGGTCTCCTCCGGGAGGAGGATTCTTCCACAAGCCCTGCACGTAACTTGTAAAAGTTCATGAATCTCTTTCACGTAACCAATATGTATTACAGGTCGTGTGAGCTCGATATGGCCAAAATGTCCAGGGCATCTGCCCGCTTTTTCACCACACGTCCTGCACCTCAGTCCGGGGTCGATTACCCCCAAACGTCTATCCATCAGCCCCCTGTCAATGGGATAACCGCTCTCATCGTAAGTATCCGGAGTGACTACCTTCACGACTGACATTTTGTGAATCAAATCCGGAGAGAGAAGCCCAAGCTCTACGGATGCTATGGCCTTAAGTGGAGGCCTCATATCACACCCTCTCTTTCAGTTTGATTCGCGGATTTAGAGCTAAAGCACGCAGTTCATCCAGCAATATCTTAAAGGTGTAGGGAATCTCAACAGAATAGACCTCAGGCTCTTCGCCACAGATGGGGCAGAGATAAACATCCCTTCGAGGATTATAAGCCACAAAATTCCCGCATTTCGCACAAACATAAGCCGTGTATTTGTCCGATCCGTAGAGGAGTCTATCTTTAAGTATCATGGCCGCGCCGTGTCCCAGCAAACAGTCCCTCTCCATCTCACCAAACCTGAGTCCTCCTTCCCTCGCCCTTCCCTCCGTGGGTTGATGGGTGAGAATCTGCACCGGTCCTCTTGATCGAGAGTGTATCTTATCCGCAGCCATGTGATGCAGTTTTTCATAGTAACAGGGGCCTATGAAAATCTCCACCGGTATCATCTCGCCAGTTACTCCGTCATATAGTATCTCCTTGCCGCTCGGGTTAAATCCAAGCTCCATCAGCCAATTTCTGAGCTCTGATTCCTCTACTTTGTCAAAAGGTGTTCCATCAACGAATCTTCCCTTCAAGGCACCAGCTTTGCATGCCAACATTTCAAGCAGCTGACCTAAAGACATTCTAGAGGGGATAGCGTGCGGGTTAATAATGAGGTCTGGCACTATCCCATCCTCGGTGAAAGGCATATCCGCTCCATCCAGAATAATACCTATTACTCCCTTCTGCCCATGTCTAGAAGCAAACTTGTCCCCTATCTCTGGTATCCTCATTTCCCTAACCCTCACCCTGGCTAGTTTGTTTCCCTCCCCACTAACCGTTAAGAACACCTGATCCACTATTCCCTCCTCCGTCGGCCTGAGCCTCACCGAGGTCTCCCGCTCCTCTGCCTGCGTCTTTATTCCAAACTCGTCTATCTCACCAAAGAATCTTGGAGGGCTGGTCTTGCCGATGAGTACCCCCTCTCCTTTAATCTCGGTCTCCAACTCTGCTAAACCATCAAGCTTTCCAAGATTTGCGTAGTGAACAGGATCGGCGAATCCTTGTACTTCCTCGCTTGGGACTTGAATCTTATCCATTTGCCCACCCGGGTACCTAACAGCCTCCGTTTCGTAGAGCCTCGTACATGTGCTTCTCCCCATTCCCCGCTGAATGGAATCCTTGTTTGCTATGATGGCATCTTCCATGTTATAGCCTCCATAACAGGCAATCGCTATTACGAGATTCTGTCCGGCTGGGCGCTGATCGTATCCAATCACCCTTGTGGCCTTGGTCCGGCAGAGAGGAACTTGTGGATAGCTTAAAAGGTGTCCACGAGTGTCCACTCTAACATGGAATGAAACCTGTCCTACTCCTATCGCCTGCTTAGCCATGTTTGCGGCATAGACATTTCTTGGCGACTGGTTATGCTCAGCATACGGTATCAAGCACGCACTGACTCCAAAGATAACTGCAGGGTGGAGTTCCAGATGAGTAGTTTGAGGGGTGATTTCCTCTGGTCTCACAGCTATGATTGCGTTTTCCTCCTCCTCTGGATCGAGGTATTCGACAACCCCCATTTCTACAAGCTTGCTCCAGCTAATCTCGCCTTTCTTGACCTTCTCTAAGAGCTCGGGAGTCAACTTGGGTTTTCCGTTCTCAACAATTATCAACGGTCTCCTTATTCTGCCCTCATCGGTAGTTATGGAAATCTCATTGGTGTCAGGCCGGAATGCTATGCTCACTTGTGAGCTTATTTTTCCTTGTCTCCTGGCCTTTCTTAGCTCAGAAACCAGCTTTTCCCCATCCTCAACTGCACCCACTAGACTACCGTTTACATACACCGGGATTTTTCCCAAGTGCTCGCTTCCCTTCTCAATCATTTTGACCCCATACTCTGGAAGAATGTCTATAACCTCCTTCGGATCTGAACCAGTAGTAATCTCAACCAAGAGAGCTAGGTTCTTCACAAGACCACAGTTTGGACCTTCCGGTGTCTCTACTGGGCAAATCCTTCCCCAGTGGGTGGGATGAAGATCCCTAGCTTCGAAATGTGGCTGACTTCTGCTCAGAGGAGAGACCACTCTACGAAGGTGTGAAAGAGTTGAGACATGACATGTTCTATCTAGAAGCTGGCTTATTCCGGTTCTTCCACCTGGCCAATTACCAGTTGCAAGGGAGTGAAGCAATCTCTCAGTCAAAACATCCGTCCGCACAGAAGTCTCTAACATCAGTTGCCTTCCCCTTGAATATGAGCGCTCCAGTTGGAACTGAATGTCCTTGAGCAAGTTGGCAAAAGCTAACCTGAAGATAGCCTCCAAAAGATCTCCCGCAAGTCTGAGTCTCTTGTTGGCATAGTTATCTTTATCGTCAACGTTTCTCCTGCCTAGTGCCAGTTCAATTGCGCGCTGCGCCATTATACCAAGGTAGTATGCCTTGCGTCTCCTCGTATCCGGCGTTGTCCCTAGGTGCGGGAGGAAGTATTTGTCCAAGACCTCCTCTGCTCTCTGGAGCCTATAAGCCTTGGGTTGTCCTACAGCTACCCTCTTCCCGATGAAATCTAAGGCATCTTCCCTAGTTCGAATAGCAGCAGCTTGTTGGAGATTTTCGTACAATTCTCTAACTATCTCAGGATCTTTCGAGATGGCCTCAACTATCTCCCTATCGGAAATCAGACCCAATGCTCTCATCATCACAACTAGGGGGATGGGACCAGGGACGGCTGGGTAGTGAACATACATCAACCCGTCCTTTCTGCGCTCAACTGTGGTCATGGATCTAAAACCACGATAAGTTGAGAAAACCTTAGCTACCTCGGCCCCCGTACGTTCATCCCTCTCGGTTAAAATCTTGTTGGGAACAAGATCCTCCTGTGCGACGATTACTCTTTCTGTCCCATTCACAATAAAGTAACCACCCGGATCAAGCGGATCCTCCCCCATCTTCACGAGCTCTTCCGGCGTCTTGCCATAAAGAACACAGAACTTGGATTTGACCATTAGCGGGAGATAGCCTATCGTAACTTTCTCAGGCAGGGATTCTGATCCATCTCTAACTACCGACATCTCCAAAATGAGAGGTGCTGCGTAGGTGAGGTTTCTCAGTCTCGCCAGTTGAGGAGTAAGCGGGACCCTGGAAGCATCTGCCTCCCTCCAAATGGGCTCCCCGAGGCTTATCCTACCAAATTTTATCCTTATGTTCTCTGGGACATTCAGGTCAATTCCGCCAACCTCATCTACAATTTTCTGAAGGCGATTTTCAACGAAATCATTGTAGGAGTCCAAGTGTTGTCTAACCACACCCCGTTCGGCAACGAAAGCCTCCACTAGGGGCCAAGTGTCCAGTTTCATTCAGATTTCCTCTACCACCAACCTATAAGCAATTGCCCTCCCGGCTGTCGGGCTGTCCCTTATTATCCTCACTATGTCTCCCGGTTTTGCACCTATTGCACGAGCGACCGGATCCGTGACGAGCAAAAGAGGGAGCTCCTCAGGTTTGAGGCCAAGCCGCTTTAAAACCTTCTGCTTTTCCTCCTCGGAAAGTAGCTCATGCTTGGGAACCAGCTCGTGCTCCAAGACGTTAAACTTGCTCTCTTTTTTCTCTGCCCCCATTATCTTCTGCGCACCTCGTTTTTTAACGAATCTATTTGAGCATTTTTTCCTCGAATTCCTGCAAGTACCTCACCGAACGCTTGACATCAACGAAGAGAGTGCTTGCCTTTTCCACGTGACTTCTGCCAACCTTTTTCGCTTTTTCCATGACCGCAATTTCCGCCGCCGGTGCTAATAGCTGGACGGCATATCTAAGAGAAGTTTGTGCACCTATGTCTGCTAGCAGCTCTAACGCATCCTCCTCAATGGCTATCTTCTCTGCCTTAGCCCTTATCTTGAGGATTTCGAGGATTTCCTCGCGAGAGTAAGGTTTAGTCGTGATAATTAGAAGTCTGTCGAGCAAATCCAACGGCATGCCGTGGGGTGCAACGAGGTCCGTTCCTCTAACGTTGGTAATGCCGCGGTTGGTCGCGAAGATTATTATGGGGGCGAGTTCCTGCTCCATTCCTCTCCCCAAGAACGAAAAGGTCTCCACGTCAAGCAAAGAGCACTCATCTATAAAAACCACCCCTGGGACAACTTCTGCTCTCCCCTCCTCAACCCACTCTTTCACCATCTCATCCACCTCCGCCCTCACCTCATTTGGAATTTCCTTTCGCTCCTCACCCCCAAAGAGAAGGCTGAAAACACTCATCCCTTCCCTTGAGCGTGCAACATCCAAATCGTGGAGAGTCAAGGGATAGACGAACTCTTTGTTCTTAAGGACCGGCCCATCCGGAATCTCTACTACGGGAACGGTGGTCAAATCTGTTTTTTCTTTTTCCGCCGCCTCCTTAGATTTTCCTAACTTCGCCACTCTACCCGTGTCCGCATCAATCTGGATGACATCTCCAGTTTCTACCCCTTGCCTCAGTAAAGAGATGGCAAAGCCTTGATCCATTTTAAGCGTCTGACTAGAGTCTTTAGTGGCGAGTTTTATCATGCCTCCTACGGGTATCTTCATGTACGGATTGTAGGGATGTGGTTGCTGGTCTATCCGAAGCTCCTTCACCTCTCCCTCGTAAATCCTCCTCATCTCGTGAACCCTTACTCCGATGGCCTTTCTCAGAGCTTGTGTCAGAAACTCCGTTTTCTTTATCTGGGCTGAGTAAATCTCGGAGGCCACAAGAGGAACAAATGGCACATCCTTTCCCAGCTCCTTTGCGATGCCTATGGCAATGGCCGTCTTTCCCGTTCCCGGTGGACCTGCAAGCAGCACTGCCCTCCCTGCAAACTTCCCTTTCTTAATCATCTGCACCACTATTCCTGCAGCTTCCCTAGCCTCGACCTGTCCCACCATGCCGGCGGCTACTGGTTTCGCCTTGAGTCCCTCTAGCCCTAGACCTAGGATGTGGGAGTGGGCAGCGATTCTCTCCCATTCCTTTAGAGAGCTCGGAAGTTCTCGGATTTCCTCCATATTGGATTTTCCACCGGACCACCAATTTAACGATTTCGCCCGCAACCCATGTACCTACGTAGACTCTCGGATCGCGGCTCACAACCCAACATTTCCCTATCACGTCCACGTACCCACGCAGTCATAGACTACGTCTGTAAACGCCTAAAGTGGGCGGGCCCGGTGGGATTCGAACCCACGACCACCGGCTTAAAAGGCCGACGCGCTACCAGACTGCGCTACGGGCCCGGCGCCCTGGCCGGGATTTGAACCCGGGGCGCAGGCTCGACAGGCCTGCATGTTAGACCCGGCTACACCACCAGGGCATTAATAACTGCTAATTGCAGGATTTTGACGTTTTAGAACATGACGACCTCCCTCGGGCTCCTCGAATTTTTCATGCCTTTCAATCCCCGGAACTCCGTCGAAATCGGAGTCAAAAGATATCAAATCCCTAATCCCTCGAACAAGCATGAGCGCAACAGTTGTCGAATCAACAAAACTGAGGCGGGGATACTTTTTGAAAATTTCACCAGCTGTCTTCAATTCTGCATCCGTTAATCTCACGAGTTGAAGATGTGGAGAGGAGAGCAAACACTCGTACATTTTGTTAGAGAGCTCGGCTCCACCTCGTCGACTGAACCTCACTAGCGTCAGAGCTTCTGCTATTATAAAGTCTGTAATCAGACACTTCCCCACTTTTCCCAACCCAATTGCAGAGAGGATTTTAGAAGCTTCCTTGTGTCTCGCATCCCGTTTAAGAGCCGCCGCAGCCAGGACAACAGAATCTAAAACTAAGTCATTTTTCTCCGTAAAGGATTCTGTCGTGATCTCGTGTGACATCCGTAGGTTCGGCATCCACCATCCCGATTATCTCCAGAATAGGGTCCTTGCCCCCTTTTCTCTTTATTGGTTTGATGATTATTTCCGATTTCAGGGGAAGCCACTCAAGCTCATCACCCGCCTCAAGTTGGAAGATCTTCCTGACCTCGGCTGGGACTGCCGTCAAATATTTTTTAGATATTCTGGTTATCGCCATTGATTGCTTCGCTATGCAGTTTAAAATTTTACTATGCAAAACCAAAAATGGTTGGCAGCTTCCCGAGCTTCCCCTGGGCTTGCGCACCAGAGTACAACCCGGGACGGTGGCGGGCTTAACTTCCGGGATCGGACGAGTCCGGGTGTTTCCCCCGCCCCTCTGGCCGCCAACCAATTAATTTCGTTTTTTAGCTAATTATTTTCTTCCTCCCCTTTGTATCCCAGCCCCAAATCCATTAGAATATGTCCCATCAGAAATCGTCTAGCCAAAAAAGAACGAAAGTGCGAAGGAGGGGAGGGCAACCAATGTCCAGACCGATGGTTTCCAGGCGAAAACCTTGAACCCGTCGAGCGGGGGGAAGGGTAAAAGGTTGAAGGCAGCAAGCCAGAGGTTCAGCCTTGCCCCAATTTTACACATCTCCCCCGCCCAGCCGCCAAACGGGAGGAGGAAAAACACAGCGGAGAGGAAGAGATTGGCGAGCGGTCCCGCTAAGGCGATTTCTCCGCTCTGCCTCGGGGTGAAGAAACTAGCCAGAATGACCACAGCTCCGGGTGCGGCAAAGATCATCCGACCTCTGGTCGCAAGCCCAAGTACGAGAGCAAGCAAGAGACCGAAAGGCCACCACCTATAAACCGAGAAGAAACCGTACCTTGAGGCAGCCCACTTATGTGAAACTTCATGAAGGAAGAAGCCCAAAATCAAGGGCGGAGAGACAAGCAACATCCTCTCCGAATCCAGACCCGAGACCGCCACGGCAAGAACCAGTATTGAAACCAACATCTCCCTGAGCTCGGAGGCGAGGAACCTCATGTTGAAACTCTCTGCTATTTCTAAAACCTTGAGATATTTCTATTGTGCCTAGGGTGAAACAACCAAGTAGATGAATCACCACGTGTGATGAGTTCATAGGTAAAGGCCATGATTAGTAGTTGTAGCACATAACGCACAGCCTCCATGAGACCACACAGCCACCGGCGTCGCAGAGAATCCTCATCTCTCCGCAGGCACGCCTTAGAGCACTGAAACCAAACATGCTAGCTAAGAATCAAGGATGACTCTAGCAAGACCTCAAGGATGAGGGCTATGATGCTGGAGAGGAGCGCTTTGGCCCTAAATCTGACCCTTTACGAGGTTGGAAATGCCCCTGCAGGCTCCAGAAGGAGAAAAAGCTCACGGTGAAGGAGCGGCATCTGATGGGGGCGGTGTCTCGCCTAACGCGCTAGGTTGAGAAAAAGTGCAGGTAGCCTCGCAGAGTTCAAGGCATATGTTGAACAGGGAGAATTTTGGATGAGGAGGGAGGCCGAGCTCTGGTGGAGGCAGGCCTTGGAGGATTTCAAGAGTGCGGAGGCGAATCTGGGAATTGAAAAATTTTATCTGGTTGCTTTCCTTTGCCATCAAGCGGTGGAGAAGGCCCTGAAGGCCCTTTATATCGAGGAGAAGAAGGAATCGCCTGGAACCACCCATTCCCTTGTTTACCTAGGGCAGAGCCTAGGAGCACCCGAGAAAATCCTGCAGCACTTGAGGAGGATGAGTCCGGACTATGTTGTTGCGAGGTATCCAAACGCCGCTCACGGAATTCCATCAGAGCTTTACGACCGAGGCACGGCCGAGGAGAGGTTGAGGCTCGCAAGGGAGGTGCTGGATTGGGTGGGAAAAAGGCTGGGGAAATAGAGAGATTCCTGAAGAGGGTGAGGGAGAGATTTGAGCCGGAGCTCATCCTTCTCTTCGGGAGCAGGGCAAGGAGTGAGCAACTGAAGGAGAGCGACTACGACCTAATAGTAGTGAGCGAGAAGTTCAGAGGGGTGCCTTTCCTCGAGAGGCTTTACATGCTTTATGAGCTATGGGATTTGAAGCAGAGGGCGGACATCTTGGCATACACGCCTGAGGAGTTCGAGCAAAAGAAGAATGAGATCGGGGTGGTCAGAAAAGCGGTTGAGGAAGGAATCGTAATAGAAGGAAGGAGCGACAAACCAAAAAGTTGGAAAAAGTGTAAATCAAAGGTTTAACTCAACTAAATAAAACAAACCATCGGCCCCAATGATAAATCGTCATACCAAAAGACATTAGGAAATACCTTCCACCGAAGCAAAATCTCCTTCAGTTTTGCTTCGGGATTTTGGCGTTAACCCCGGTACGCCTACTATCCTTGTTTGTTGAACCTTCTAACTCATTCCCCTCCAACCCACTTCTTTAGAATTCTCACCTCCGCCTCCATCCTTTCCTCGAGCTTGCCCAGCCATTTCTCGGCCGATCTCCCAAGCTGCCAGAAATCAACATAGAGCTGGGGAAGGGGTGCAACCAAGTCCTTGCTCGTCAAATGAGAGTCGGAGGCTAGCACGTAGAGGTTTGGATGTGGGGACTTGGGCCTACCGCCTCGGGGTCACCGTAAAGGTAAATCTCCGAGTAATCTTCCTCAAGACCGAACCTGAACCTGCAACCCGAGTAGGCCGTGAAGACGCACTCTTTCAAGGACCCCTCTATATCCTCCACGGGCTCCGGCCACGTGCCTCTTCGGTTCCTCCTCACCGCCCAATGCTGGAGCATCTTTTGGGATCTATCACACTGAAGCCCACGAGCCTGCCGCTTCTTGAGTCAATCATGGAAGAACATAATTTACCATTCTCGATACGCTTGGAGCCGAAAGTCTTGAGTGAGCTCATAGTAGTCACAAATCCAGATTTACCCACCCTCGCCACGACCCTTAGGACCTTCAGAGCTGCACAGAGGTACAGGATTCCAATCGCGGGGGTCGTGGTGAACAAAATCATGAAAGAGAAATATGAGGTGCCCCTTTCTGAGATAAAGAGGACCCTAACCTATCCAGTTGTTGGGACTATACCTTACGATGAGAAGGTACCTGAAAGCGTCGCGGCGGGCATCCCTGTTATAAACTATGCCAAATGCCCCGCGTCGAAGAAATTGAGGGAAATGGGGGAGAATCTCCTAAAGCGCTGGAAATCCTAGCCTATCGTTTCGGGCGTTTCGGATAGAGGGCGTAGAACAACCATCCAAGCAGGTCGTGTTCAGAAATGATTCCAGCCAGTTTTCCCTTTCTAATAACAGGCAAGCCGCTGAACCCATTTTCCCTCATGAGTCTGGCGGCTGTCCCCAAATCAGCACCGCTCCCGACTGTAACCACATTTCTTGTCATTATCTGCTCAATCCTTTTGCCGAAGAGTTCCTCCTGCCTTCCTTCGGTAATCATCTCATAAGCCGTAGGTGAAGTAAAACACGAAAGCGCGTCCATGGCGGTAAAAACCCCAACTAAATTGTTCTCTTGAACCACTGGAAGTCTCCGAATGCCAAGTGACACCATCTTTCTGCAGGCTTCGTCCAGACGGTCGGAGGGAGAAAGGGTGAAAACGTGCCTAGTCATGTGATAATCGACGGGTATTCCGACCTTCTCGGGAAAGAACCTCACAAAATCCCTCTCCGAGATAATCCCTTCGACCCTCCCATCCTTTACCAGCGGGACTCCTCCCAAACCTGTCTTCAGGAGAAGGTTGAGTACGTCCCAGACGGTTGCATCAAAGGGTGCGGAAATTACGTTTGTGGACATTATATTTTCAATGGGCAGGTCGAGAGCTCGGGAAAAATCTCCCCTCATTCCCTCCACCCATAGTTTGGACCTAGGTCCACCGCATAAATAATCGAGCAGAGAGCGGTGAATCACTATTCCCACAAGTTTACCTCCTTCCGAGACAATGGGTATCCTCCTGACTCCGTGCTCAACCATCAACTTCATCACCGACCAAACCGTCGCATGAGAAAGGGCAACAACGGGCTCCAAAGTGGCAAGTTCAATTGCTTTTGATTTAGGGTCGAGCCTCATCAAAATTTAGTTCACTTTTGCTCTTGACGTTTCTGCTCTCCTCTACCATTCGACGATTATACCGTAAACGAAAGCCAAGAGAATCAATAACAAATAGAGGGTGACCCTGAGAATACCCAACCCCATGGCAGTTAGGCAAGCAACTTTTAGCTTACCTTCCGCCTGTTGGAGAGCGCGGAATCCGAGGAAGACAGCTAAGAGGCTCAAGATGACACCAGAAATCCCTCTAAAAGCAATCCCGAGGATTGCAAGTATTAAGGCAAGCGCCACTAGAGAACGAGTCATTAAACGAAGGTAAAACCAAGATAAAACTTCCTCGGTGAGATACCTAACCTGAAAAATTTCTCCACATCAGCCATATCATCAAAAGGGCGGACAAAGAGAGGGCCACTCCAGCAAGCTCGCAAACAAAAACGGAAAAGGTCGAGATTAGGAAGCATCAGGCTAGGATGATCAAAAGGGTCGCTGCGATGCCATTCTGAACCATCCAATCCGACTGAGTGGGGAGATGGAAGATGAAGAATTAGGACACCTAGCAGTACAAATTCCGAACAGGGGAATCACGCTTTTTGGGCGAGGTAATGAGCCGCAAGCAGACACAAGAGACTAATCGGACCTTACGGGCCGTCCAAAGCGACTTGAGCGGCACCCTTTGAAAATTTCGAAAACGGCAGTGTTCCGAAAACTACATGAAGACGTCGCTCGATTCCATAACTTTATATAACTTCCCGCGAATGTGGGAAATTAAAAAGGTGGGAAAATGGAAAAAATCAAAGCAAAGGTGGATGAACGGGGAAGAATCGTCATCCCAGCCGCGGTTCGAAGGAAGATGGGAATCAGGCCGCTGAGCAAAGTGGAGATTCTAATAAAAAGCGTGCACCCACAGGAGTCCTTTCTAGAGATGGCGAGAAAGTTGAGGAGCACCTTCAAGGGCAGGCGAAAAAACGCCGTGCAACTCCTACACGAGGAATCCCCTTTCAGGTGAAGGTTTGAGATACCTAGACGCAAGCATCCCCGTTTGTACCATTATTGGTGAGCCCAAGGAGAAAGTTGAAGCATGCGAGGAGATAATGGAAAGAATCGAGAAGGGGAGAGAAGTCGTTAAAACGACGACTTTCACGGTGGCGGAGATTATACATATTCTAACCCGGGAACACTTAGATTCGAAACGGATACTAGATTCCGTCAAAGGGTTTTTAGGCTGCCACGGGCTAAGGGTAAGCGATGCCCGCAAAGATTTATGCCTTCCAGCTTTGGAGCTAGCGCTGAAATACAAGGTGGACTTCGTGGATGCTCATCACTGGCTGACCATGAAGCTCTACAGGATTACAGAAATATACTCGCTTGACCCACACTTCGACCGCCTGCCCGGGATAAAGAGGCTCGAGACTCCCAAGTAAGGAGCAGTCGTTTATGTAGACCTTGAGCACCAAAACGTGTGAACCTGCCGTCCTGAAGGCCGTGCCTAGCGTCATCCTGTTCAGGAGCCCGCTCCGTGAGTTGTCTAGCGTCCGTTTGAGATCTGGGACGAGGTAGCTCTCGGCGACAAGCTGATCGAGGAGCTGGGGATAGTGCCCGAGAAGCCGGGTAGTGGGCTGTGGAGGTTCTTGGATGAGGGGAAGCTGAGGAAGAGCGAGAAACCGCAGTTTTGGCGCTAGGTCAAAGATCTCCGCCCCCATCCCCTGCAACCCAGATTCCGACGGCGGAGAGAAGCAGGGCGACCACCCAGCCAGAGGGTCGAGCAACAAAAACGGGAGGATACACGAACTAGTCGGGAGCCGGGAGCCGGATTTGCACCGGCGTAAAGCGGGTCTGCAGCCCGCCGCCTAGCTACTCGGCCATCCCGGCATCACTAAAAGTAGCATTCGATGTTTTATCTAAACTTTTCGGCACAATGAATGGTGTCGCTAACCTCGAAAGTGAGAGAAGACTTCCCCCTCCTCCATCGCGGAATAATCTACCTAGATAGTGCAGCGACCAGCTTAACACCAAGACAGGTGATCGAAAAAATACTCGAGTATTATCAAGAGTACCGGGCGAACGTAGGGAGAGGCCTACATTCCTTAACCAAACGTGCTACGGAAGAATATGAGGAGGCAAGAGAGAAAATAGCAAACTTCATCGCAGCCAAACCTTCTCAAGTGATTTTTACAAAAAACACCACGGAAGCGATAAACTCGATTGCCGCAGGCATCAAATGGAAAAGGGGAGACAAAGTAATTACCACCTTGCTTGAGCACCATTCAAACCTCCTTCCTTGGCTCAGGCTGAGGAAGAGAGGCGTAAAAGTAGAGGTGGTGAAACCTCGAGGTAAAGGTGTTGTAAGAGCGGAGGACTTCAAAATCGACCGCGCCACAAAGCTCGTTTCAATCACGCATGCTTCAAACGTCCTCGGAACCATCTTGCCAATCAAGGAAATCTGCGAGTTGGCCCACGAGCATGGAGCTCTCGTGTTGGTTGATGGTGCTCAATCGGTACCACACCTTCCTGTGAATGTGAGTAAGATAGATTGCGATTTCCTCGCGTTTTCGGGACACAAAATGTTAGGACCAACAGGAATTGGTGTGCTTTTCTCCAAACACGAATTCGAACCGCTCTGTCTAGGCGGAGGAACGGTAGAAGATGTGACCATCACCAGCTGGAAACTCTTGGGAGGTCCTGCGAGGTTTGAAGCAGGGACTCCATCCATAGCCCAAGCAATTGGTCTCGGTGCCGCGGTCGATTATCTTCGCAAGATTGGGATGGACCGAATAAGAGAACATGAGCTTTTCCTGACGAGATTGATGTTGAAGGAGCTGTCCGAAATTGAGGGTGTAACCGTTTACGGTCCTGAAGCAGAGGAGAGAGTGGGAATAATCCCTTTCAACGTGGCTGGAAAGAATCCCGACGAAGTGGCTCTCCTTCTTGACTCCAAGAAAATAGAAATCCGTTCAGGGCATCACTGCGCCATCCCTCTTCATCGGGAGTTCTTGAGAGCGGAAGGAACGGCACGAGCCTCTTTTTATCTGTACAACACAAAAGAAGAAATCAAATCTTTTGTTGAAGCAGTTCGCGAAATCACTCAAATAAAGAGAAATCCATAAACAGATGGAGATAAACGAGGAAACGCCCCTAGAGGATCTCCTCAAAAATCCAAAGGCCGCTGCCGTCTTGGCAAAACACGGCTTACCCTGTCTTTTCTGCCCGGCGATTTCCTTCGAGATGGGTCTTCTGAAGCTCGGCCAAGTGGCAAAAGTTTACGGGTTGGATGCGAAAGCTCTCATAAAGGAGCTCAACGAGGTACTTCGAGAACCCGAACCTCGTCCCCAACCTTAACTCTTCCCCCCTTTATCACCCTCGCAAAAACTCCCTCCTTGGGCATGATACAAATTCCAACTCTCCTCGATACCTCACAGGGTTCGGGACAGTTCTTCCCTATTTGGGAAACCTCGAGTACCGACTCCCCGACCTGAAGTTTCGTTCCTATTTTGAGCTCGGAAAAGTTCAGTCCCTCAATGGTGAGGTTCTCGGCAAAACTTCCTGGACTAACCTCGAATCCCCTTTCCCTCATCCTCAGGATGCTTTCAAAGGGGAGGAGACTAACTTGCCTCAGGGGATCTCCAGCATGGCAATCACCAACCAAACCATAATTCTCCTTTAACCATCCCTCGCCTATGTTGCTTTTTGGAACGCCTTTGGTTTTGCTTGAGCAAACCGCCACCACCCTCGCCATCACTGCTCTAAAGGCGAATAAACATTATATTGATGCCGGAAGCGATTGTGCTGGATAGAGTAACCAAGTACTATAATCATTTCCTAGCCCTCGATAACCTCAGTCTGAGGATAGGGAGAGGAGAGAGCGTTGCCTTGCTGGGTCCAAATGGAGCGGGAAAAACAACCGCTTTAAAGATAATCTGCGGGGTCCTGCGCCCCACGCATGGAAACGTCTACATCGAGGGTGATAGCGTCTTAGAGCAAAGGGAAAAAGCTCTCGCAAAGATAGGGGCAATATTGGAAACTCCAGAATTCTATCCTTTTTTGACTGCCACAGAAACTTTGGAGTACTTGGGAAGACTTAGAGGAATGTCACGCGTTGAACTCGCCTCCAGAATTGGAAAGGTTTTGGAACTTGTGAGACTCAAGGAATGGGCTCACGTTAAAGTAGGAAAGTTCTCCCGAGGGATGAAACAGCGGCTTGCAATGGCCCAAGCCCTTCTACACGATCCGCCCATACTAGTTTTGGACGAGCCTACACTGGGTTTGGATCCAAGAGGGATGGCAGAGCTGAGAGAAATTTTACGGGCAGAGGAAGGAAAGAAAACCATTCTCTTTGCCACCCACCTGCTTTCAGAGGCTGTGCAGGTGTGTAGGAAAATTGCCATAATCGAAAGCGGAAAACTTCGAACATATCAAGAAGTAAAGGAACTCGAGAGAGAATATGGATCGCTGGAAAAAGCCTACATAAAACTGACGGAGTCAACGGTTTGAGCGAGTTCGAAAAACTGAAGGTGGTTACCAAGTACGAGCTTCTCAAACTCATGCGAAGGAGACGGTTCTATGCAGCCATTTTGATAGCAGTGGCAGCAGTGGGTTTGGCTGCCGCCCTATATCGATTGCTGGATTTACCCAACCGAGTACGCACGCAGCTAAAAGCCCTATGCAGGCAGTTCCTTTCAGAATCTAAGACGGAGAGTTTACTCGACCAAGCCGGAATAAAAGATAGCCCAGAGTTTTTCGCACACTTCGTAGCATCTATGGGAACATTGGCTCTGATAGGAGCTGTGTTCTTTTCTGGAGACGCCATTGCCTCGGAATTTGAAGACAGAACTGGCTATCTTTTATTCCCAAACCCCGTCAAACGCAACACCCTTGTCGCTGGAAAATATTTGGCTTGCTTAATAGGTGCAATCATGACACTGGCCACTGGATACCTCCTCTCAGCCCTCCTGCTCCTCCTCTTTTACCAACAGGTGCCCGTGGGACTTATCGAATCCTTCGGTGTTGCCATCACCCTCGCCTGTTTTATGGTCAGCCTCGCCTTCGCCTTCAGCTCGGAGCTGAGAGGGGGCATAGGCGCCACCATTGCCACCCTTGTTACATACGGTGTGGTTTTCTCCATCATCTCCTCAGCCCTCTCGATGGCAGGCTATGACCCGTGGTACATGCCCGATCGGGCAGGGGGTGCTGTTTCGGAGACTTATGGTATCTCTTATGCAAAGATAACTGAATCACTTAGTGCTGAATGGGAAGGTTTGAGAGAAATCGGAGTTTTGAGAGGGATGCTTCGTGCCAGCAGTCAAAATCCGCTTAGGAGCTCGTTATTATTACTGGGTTATGGCGCAATTTTATTTCCTCTTTCCCTCTGGCTGACAAATCGTAGAGAAATGGTCTAAATCCTGTTACTGACTTTAAACCGCGAACCTAGAAAACAATGCCGAAAACCATCGATGAGATAAATGAGCGCATAAAGAGAGGAGAGGCGGTAGTCCTAACTGCGGAGGAGATGGTTGAACTTGTGAAATCCAAAGGTCCAGAGGCTGCTGCGAAGGAAGTCGATGTGGTTACCACGGGAACTTTTGGTGCCATGTGCAGTTCAGGTGCTTTTCTGAACTTGGGTCATTCGGATCCTCCCATCAAGCTCGGGGGAGGGGAAGCCTACCTGAACGATGTTCCAGCCTACACCGGTCTCGCGGCAGTGGATGTATATATCGGGGCAACCGCCATGTCTAGGTCAAAAGGGATGGAATACGGAGGGGGACATGTAATCGAGGACTTGGTTAGGGGCAGGGAAATTGAGCTCGTCGGGAAAGCGTATGGAACAGACTGCTATCCTAGAACGGAAATCAAAACAACCTTCACGATTCACGACCTAAACCAAGCCATTCTCTGCAATCCACGAAACTGCTATCAGACCTATGTAGCAGCCACCAATTCAACTGACCAGACTCTCTACACCTATATGGGCATTCTCCTTCCCAACTTCGGAAATGCGACCTTCGCAGGGACAGGATGTTTAAACCCCCTCACGCGTGACCCTAACTTCAGGACCATCGGAACGGGGACGCATATCTTTCTCGGCGGGGGTGAGGGATATGTGGTTTGGGAAGGAACTCAACACGCGCCCGTCAACGGACGAGGGACAATAATGGTAGCAGGAGATTTGAAGCAAATGAATCCAAAGTTCTTGAGAGGCGGGACGATAACACGCTACGGTTGTACACTTTTCGTAGGAATTGGAATCCCCATCCCAATACTGGATGAGAAGATGGCTATTGATGCTGGAAGGGGAAACGAGGAAATCTTCATTGACCTTGTTGATTACGGCGTTCCACGCCGGGAACGACCAGTTCTGAGAAGGGTCTCTTACGCCGAGTTATTCTCTGGGGAAGTGACCTTGGACGGAAGAGAAATACCTGTCTCCCCCTTGAGCAGTGTAAGACTGGCGAGAGAGATAGCCAATACTTTGAAAAGATGGATAGAGAAGGGAGAATTCCTTCTTACGGAACCTGTGCGAAGGCTTCCTACAGATACCTCGATTCGACCGATGAAACAAATCCAGCCTGTACTAAGGGTAAGAGAAATCATGACAAAAAGACTCGTAACAGTGGGACCAAATGAAACTCTCGAGACTGCCGCCCGGCTTATCAAGCAACATGGAATTGACCATCTACCAGTAGTAGAAAAAGGAAAGCTAGTGGGGATAGTCACTTCTTGGGACCTCGCCGTCTCCATCGGCACTGGAAAGAGGAAGATTGCCGAAATAATGACCAAGGAGGTCATAACCGCTCGAGATGAAGAGCCAATTGAGGTGGTGATTAGAAGACTGGAACAACATAAGATTTCTGGCATGCCGGTAGTTGACGAGAAAGGGGTGCTCGTGGGTATAGTAACCACAGATGATATATCAAAGGCGTTTGGGAGAAAGAGATGATTCGCAAACTCGTACTAAACTATGATTCTGCCCGTGCTTCCGAACCTGTTCTTGCCTCCGTCATAAGAGAAACCGGTCTCCTCCTGAATGTCCTGCATGCCAAGATAAACAGCCAAGGAGGTCAGATTATCGTTTCAGTCGACGCCCCGGAAGACCAGGTTCATAGAGTGATAGAACTCTTCAAGTCCAAAGGTGTCAAGGTTGAAGAGCTGAGACAGGTTATCATATTGGACAGGGACTCGTGCATAGATTGCGGTGCCTGCCTTTCTCTTTGCCCAACGAAGGCACTTTACTTCACACCTGAAATGAAGGTGGAACTGAGAGAGGAGAGATGTGTTTATTGTAAATTATGTGTTCAGGCCTGCCCCGTTAGAGCCTTGACTTTATCCAAACTGGAATGAAGTTGAAATACGACGATTTTTTCCAAGTCAACTCTGGTATCTTCAGCTCAGAAGAAATCAAAAAGATAAGGAAGACCAGGGTGTTCATCGGGGGGTGCGGGGGCGTGGGCGGAGCCATGAGTATAATCTTGACGAGGAGTGGTGTAGAAAACTTCGTTCTGTGCGATCCGGGAAGGTTCAAACCTTCAAACATGAACAGGCAGATTACTTGCTTCGTGGACACCCTAGGGAAAAACAAGGCCGAGATAACGGCCGAAGAAATGAAAAGGATAAACCCAGAGGTCAGGGTGGAAGTAAGTAGAAGTGAACTAGAGGAAGTCGAAAAGATAATTCCTAGGGTGGATGTGGTTGTGCCTGCCGCCGACGATTTTGCGTGGAGTATTATGGTTGCAAGAGCAGCGAGAAAGAACAAAAAACCTGTGGTAGTTGCCTATCCTACTGGAATGCTCGGTAGGGTAACGGTAATTCCACCCAATCAAGCGGTGGAAAAGTTTTTTGGACTCCCGCCATCCCTGCCGTACCCCGTCCTGAGGAGACTCTTGAACTCTCCTCGGCTGAGAAAAATGTTTCGGCACGAGCTCGAGTTCTACAGGGTGGAGGGAAGCTGGAGGGAGGAATGGTTCAATCAATTCTTGGAGACCAAGGTTTCCCTTCCCCAAATTTGTCCCATCGTTTGGGCAACCGCATCCATCGCCTCTCTAGAGGTACTGAAGCTCGCCACAGGAAAATTCAAACCCGTGGAAGCTCCTAAACACTGGTACATCACACCTGAGGGGGCATCCATCAAGGAGTTCAAGCCTCCCAATGTAGCGTCAAAACTCCTGAAAGTGATGAAAATTGTACGAGACTAGTCACTTTCAGCAGTACAGAAATCTTCATCGGGAATGGGCAAGACCTGACTTCATAAACCTAAACCCCATCCAGAGGGGTGGTATCTTGAGCGAGGAGGCGAGGAAAGCTCTTCTAGAATTTGGAGATGGGTACTCAACCTGTGATTGGTGTCCTCCCAAAGAGGCTCGTCTAGATGCCATCGAGAAACCCCCCATTTCCTCCTTCTACCAAGATCTGGCCAAATTCTTGGGGATGGATGTAGCGAGGGTGGTGACTAGGTGCAGAGAGGCAAAGTTTATCATTTTCATGACGATGACCAGACCCGGTGACATCATTGTGGTAGATAGTCTAGCTCATTACTCCACCTTCCTCGCGGCGGAGCTGGCTCAACTGGAAGTGGTGGAAGTGCCAAATTCGGGACCACCGGAGTTTAGGATAACTCCCGAGGATTATCGGGCGGTCATTGAGAGAATCATAAAAGAAAAAGGGAGACCTCCTGCACTAGCCTTGCTCACACACGTCGACTCACACTACGGAAATTTAACGGATGCAAAGAAAGTGGCGGAGGTATGTCATGAGTTCAACGTGCCGCTCATTCTGAACGCCGCCTATACGGCAGGCATCATGCCGGTAGACGGAAAAACCATCGGAGCGGACTTCATCGTGAGCAGCGGACATAAATCGTGGGCCGCCTCCGCGCCAACAGGAATCCTTGCGATGAAGGAAGAGTTTGCGGAAAAAGTGCTGGTGCGCTCAAAAAGGTACCCAAACAAAGAGCTTGCACTTCTGGGGTGCACGGTCATGGGTGCCCCTCTCCTTTCCCTAATGGCATCATTTCCCCACGTGACAGAGCGTGTGAAGAAATGGGATGAAGAAATCGAAAAAGCCCGCTACCTTGTTTCTGTACTCGAACAAATTGAGGGAACAAGGCAACTCGGGATCAGACCAAAACAACACACCCTTATACATGTCCAATCGGATGGCTTCTGGAAAGTTTCACAACAGCACCCCAGGAGAGGGTACTTCCTTTACGACGAATTGAAGCAAAGAAGAATTGTAGGCATACAGCCCGGCCTCAGCAAACACTTTAAGTTGAACACGTACGGACTGAGCTGGGAGAATATAAAGTACGTCGGCGACGCTTTCCTAGAGATTGCCAAGAAATACCAGCTTCTTTGATGAGAGAACCCAAACTCACGACGTCATCGTTCAAAAATCACACTTCTTACTCTTGCGTTTGAATTTGTAGACATCTCTCATATGAATTCAAGCTCCCGCTCTCATCTCTCTTATTATTTCCAGTGAACTTCTCCGCATTACAGGTCTTTCTCTTACAATCTGATTATCCGAAATCTTGGTTAGCTCAACTCCTAACGACTTTGCTCCCTCTTTTAAGACCAGTGAGAGATTTTTCTTGAGCACTCTACGATTGTGTTTCTTGAAAGTTAACTTTTACCGTAAATCACTAAACTACTTAAATACTCGCTTTCAGAAAACAAGGCTTTTTAAGGTTTAGGAGTGGCCAAAAATGCAGCAAACTAAAGAATCAAACTCACCAGCTTAAACATCACCGCACTAATCAGCGCCACACAAGGGATAGTTAAGGCCCAGAAAATCAGGATCTTCGCCGTCGTTCCCGCGTGTATACCTCTTAGACCCCTCGATGCTAGACCCACACCAATTATGCTACCAACCGAACTGTGGGTAGTAGATATAGGAAGTCCAAATCCGGTCAACCAAGCTGGGACAGTTGTGAATAGAAAAACATTTGTCGCGTTGGCAAACTCTGCAGCAAATCCAGTTAGTGGATCAAGTCTAGTTATTTTGTAAGCTGTAGTTATCAAAACTTTCTTCCCCCAAGTCAGGCCACCAAAGGCCACAAACAGGGCTCCAAGAACGGAGAGAAACAACATGGTCGTCCTTGTCGGTTTTCCAATCATGATTTCGGTTGGTGTGACAAAAACGCCTGTGGCATTTGCCAAATCATTTGCTCCAAAAGAGAAGGCGGAGAAAGACAGTGAGAGAATCAAAAGAAATGCCAACACTCTATCCCTCCACTCTTCATTTTTCTTTCGCGACAAGAGATACAGGCATATAACCAAGCCAAGCCCAGAAGTTGCGAGCGAAATGAAAATGATTTGACTCATGCCTTTGACAAAGACTGCCGCTGCCGATGTGGATGTTGAGAACAAAATAAGGAATACGAGGATTCCGACAAATACCAATACGCCCTCCTTAGACGCCTTCGTCAAGAGAAACCTCGTGAAATAAAACAGGCCTGCTGCCATTGCCAGTGAGAGAAGAGGCGAAAGGATTATGGAAAGGACGACTAATTTCAGTTTATCCCACATAAGTAGGGTTGGAGCAGAAGCTAATCCAAAACCAAGGACCCCCCCAATGGCCGAGTGGGTGGTGGAGATGGGCATTCCCAGGGCAGTTGAAAAAATTATCCAAATCGCCGCAGCAAGTGCCGCCACTAGACTTCCAAGTACGAGGGTTTCTTTGGTCAGAATACCGGTTTCAAAACCAGTCTT
>JGI20130J15133_1000069_pt1 | contig 81518 bp, 84 predicted proteins | sample WasSprMetagenome_FD_15133 | JGI IMG/M metagenome (IMG submission 15133) | reverse complement strand
GCCGAAGGGAAGCCATTAAGCCCGCCGCCTGGGGAGTACGGCCGCAAGGCTGAAACTTAAAGGAATTGGCGGGGGAGCACCACAAGGGGTGGACGTTGCGGCTTAATCGGATTCAACGCCGGAAACCTTACCGGGGGCGACGGCAGAATGATGGTCAGGCTGACGACCTTACCGGACGAGCCGAGAGGAGGTGCATGGCCGTCGCCAGTGCGTGCCGTGAGGTGTCCTGTTAATTCAGGCAACGGACGAGACCCGCGCCCCTAGTTGCCATCGGCCGAAAGGCGCTGGGCACTCTAGGGGGACTGCCCCCGAAAGGGGGAGGAAGGAGCGGGCTACGGCAGGTCGGTATGCCCCGAATCCCCCGGGCCGCACGCGACGTTCAATGGCGGAGACAGTGGGATGCGACCCCGAAAGGGGAAGCAAATCCCTAAACTCCGCCTCAGTAGGAATCGAGGGTTGCAACTCGCCCTCGTGAACGCGGAATCCCTAGTAACCGCGCGTTACCACCGCGCGGTGAATACGTCCCCGCTCCTTGCACACACTGCCCGTCGCTGCACCCGAGCTGGGCTGAGACGAGGGCTACTCAAGTTGGGTAGTTCGAGTCTCAGCCTGGTGAGGGGGCAGAAGTCGTAACAAGGTGGCCGCACGGGAACGTGTGGCCGGATCACCTCCAGTCTCGCCTAGGGTGTCGGGTTCTCTCAGATGGGACGTGGCCTACTCCTCACTTATCTCAACAACGAGTGGGCACGCCTAATCCTCTCGTTTATTATCTCGCGTATTAAATCGCATGCCTCGATTATTCTCTTATCAGCGATGCTGTAGTAGATGTTCATTCCTTCCCTCCGGGCGGTCAGGACGCCCTGCTGTCTCAGGAATCCCAAGTGCTGTGAGAGGTTCGCCTGCGGTATACCTGTCATCTTCACTAGCTCGGAGACCGAGAGCTCTCCGCGTTTCAGCAGGTTGAGAATAAGTATGCGCTTGGGATGGGCCAGCCCCTTGCAGAACTCGGCCTGTATCTCGTAGATCTCCTCATTGGAGTTCTTCTTGGACTGTTTCTGCCGCTTCGCCGGCCTCTCTCCTAACTTCATGGAGTGCTAGTCCTCTCGTCTTCAGCAAGTATTTTGTCTCCCCAAAATATAAGTTAAACATCCATTCAAAGTCACCTGAGAGTACGTTCCAGTAGAATCTGGCGAATAGACGCTTCATCAGATACTTAACCATTGATGGGTCTTGCTTTCTGGGAGGAGAGTCGTAGGTGCCGTTTATGAAGATCGCCTTCTTGAAGCCTACCTCCATGGGGCAGTTTATCCTGCCGTTGTATCCATACCTATCGCCTGAGCCGTCAATCTCTGAGGCTATGTTGTACGCCACCACGCCAGACTCTAGGTGGGCAACGACGCCAGACTTAGAGATTGGAATGTTTGTGGCGTCGCCGATCGCGTAGACATCGTCGTAGTCTAAGACCGTCATATCGTTCCTATCGGTAGGGATCCATCCTTCACGGTCGCCTATCCCTGAAGACCTAACAACAGATGCGCCGAAGTGGGGAGGCACCGAGATTAGTAGATCGTAGGCATGCTCCTCGCCCTCGTAGGAGTAGACTCTACGACGCCCTTGATCGACAGACTCGAGGTTGAAGAAGGTTACAACCTCGATATTCCTCTTCCTGAATAGCTCCTCGACTACCTCGGATACGTCGTGAGCCGGATACGCCCTACCATAAGGAGTGATGAACTTAATCTCGACCTTCTCCCTGATCCCTCTTTTTCTGAAATACTCATCCAGTAGGAAGGCCGCCTCGTTAGGAGAGGGGGGACACTTGTGCGGCACGCCTGCAATAACTCCCAAGATCCTGCCGCTGTTAATTCTGTTTATGGCTCTCCAGATCTCCGAGGCATTTTCTGGACTAGTGTGGAAATTTAGGCTCGCCTCTGCGAGTCCTGGGACTGCCTCGGGCTCGGCGATTGAGCCGGTCGCAATGACTAGGTAGTCATAGCTGACTGGACCTCTCCTTGCTAGTTTTACTCTCCTGTTGGATAGATCGATCTGTGCTGCTCGGTCATATACTACGTCTATCTTAGGCTTGACTAGGTTTGAGACATCGCTGTAGTATCTTGAAGGATCCGCGCCCCTGAATGCGACGTCTAAATTTGCTGGCTGGAAATAATGTCTATTACTCTCGGAGATTAGAGTAATTTTCAGCGAGCCCGCCTTGATTTTATTTTTTAGAATTTTCGAGAGCAAATTAGCCGTGAGTGTTCCTCCTGTGCCCGAGCCGATTATTAGAACATTCTTGGGGCTCAATGTTTTTCTACCTGGCTTTTTTGCCCACTTTTATTATTATTCGTATGTATCCCTGCTCCTCCACAATGCCTATGACCTCGCTGCCGGTCTTCTTTGCCCATGCCTGTACATCGCTCTTAGCCGCTGGATCGGTTGCAAGAAGCTCTAAGACATCGCCCTCTCTAGCCTCTCGGTAGGCCTTGAATAGCTCTGTGATTGGGCCGGGGCAGAACGACCCTCTGGCGTCAATAACTCTTCGATTTATTTCAGATGACACGTATCGGCACCCCTTATATGAATATTATCTGTCCTCCCTCGCTGAGTTGGAGGAAAGTGGCTGCACCGACGATCTCGTCGACCTCCGGGATTAGGTCTTCCTTCCTAACGCCCATCACGTCCATCGTCGTTGAGCACGCATACAGTTTGACCCCACTCTCCTTGGCGGTTTTTATCAGCTCGGGTATGGATGGAAGCTTGACATTACTTATCCGCTTCTTAATCATGTTAGTAACAACAGACGTCATTCCAGGCAGGACGCCTATTATGTTCGGCATAGGAAGAGCTGGATTTCCTACTGGTGATAGCTTAAGAGAACTAACATGTCTCTTACTTATCACGTTCATCCCCCAAAAAGTGAAAAACATGTTTACCTCCATTCCCATCGCGGCTGCGGTCGTCGCTATCATAAATGCGGGATAAACCATGTCGAGAGTGCCCTTCGAGAGAACAATGGATACCTTCGAGACCTGCCTATTCTCAACGTTGAGACCCAAATCAGTAGCCTGCTTCATGAATATATCACAATATTAGAATCTTCTAATTTCCTAATAAAGTTATTCACCTCTAACCGCAAGAATTTAAAATAGACCACCAAATTCAAAATAATTATTCTACGGATCCGTTTTTGGGCTACTTTCTATACGAAGAGGTTAAGAAGTCTGGGAGCACCTTCTCGGCAGGCGTTATCCTAGCGTCGAGCACGTTTACGCCGCCCCTTCTCAAGGCTTCCTCGACGAATTCGTTCACCTCCTCTCTAGTCTTAGCCGTTGCTGATTTAGCGCCGTAGGCCTTTGCGATCATCTCGATGTCCGGACTTCTATACTCACATGCGAATAGCCTCCCTTCAAAGCTCTGCTCTTGATAATCCCTGATAGACCCGTAACCAGAGTCGTTCAGCACCACCACTGTTAGGTCGATGTTGAGCTCGACGGCTGTCGCGAGCTCTTGGCTCGACATAAAGAAGCTGCCATCGCCCACAAAGGCAATCACGTATTTATCGGGCCGCGCAAGTTTTGCGCCGATCGCTGCGGGCAGGGCGAAACCCATGGCCGAGTTGCCGGCCGAGCAGAGGTACCGCCTAGGCTCGCGCGTCCTAACCCTAGTAACCGTGTGCCAGAACGAGTATCCAGTATCGACGGAGAAGACGGCGTCCTCGGGAGCTAGCCTCAAGACCTCTGAGGCCACGGCTGACGCGGTGAGTGTCCCGCTGGATACGCAGGAATGGGCCTCCTGCTGGCGCGGGACATACTTCTTGTACCACTCCCTATCAGTCCTTATCTCCGATATTCGTGAAGTCAGCAAGACTAAGAGTGCCTCGAGGAATGCCTTAACGTCGGCGTTGACTGCAAGGGTTGGCCTGTAGTTTCTCCCCAGCTCCGAGGGGTCGATATCGACGTGTATAAGCTCCTTCATCCTCAGCCTCCATGCCCCTGTGGACCTCTCCGAGAACCTACAACCCAGCGCCACTACGAGGTCTGCCTCTGACACGCAGCTGATTGATTCTTCCGTGAAGAGCAGCCCGACAAACTGTGGATCATACTCGTCGAAGGCGCCTTTCCCCATGATCGTCGCGCAGACCGGAGCGTGGATTAGACGGGCTAGAGTCGAGGCCTTTCGCCAAGCTTCAGAAGACACGACGCCGCCGCCCAGAATTATGAGTATCTTCCGGGCCCTCGAGATCAGTCTAAAAGCCTCCTCAACCTCCTCGCGAGTCGGCGCAGCTACTGGCTTCTCACCCCTCTCAATTTGAATCTGCGTAGTCTCTGCTAATAGATAGTCAAATGGAAGCTCGACAAATACGGGCCTCCTCCTTCCACTCATTGAAGACTCGTAGGCCCTCATCACGGTGGCTAGAACCTCTGATGGGCTGTTCGGTCTCACTGATAGCTTGGTGATCGGCCTGAGGATTGATAACTGGTCATACTCATGTATCCCTCCCCTGCCCCACGTGGTTGTCTTTATTCCGCCGGCTAGGACCACTAATGGCTGCGAGTCGAGATAAGCATTCGAGACCGCCGTCAGAGCATTCGTCACGCCCGGCCCGGCAGCCAGCAAGCAGACTCCGGGCCTACCGCTAGCCCTGGCATAGCCATCAGCCATTCCCGCGGCTCCAGCCTCATGACGCGCCAAAACGTGTCTAATCTTGGACGAGTCCCTCAACGCGTCGTATATTGGAAGTGTGTGTACGCCGGGTATGCCAAATATATATTCTACGGAGAGCTCCTCTAAAAGCCGAACCAGCGCCTCAGCAACTCTCAATCCTAATACCTCTCACTCATCAGTTTTTTGCCAATCTTCATTTTTATATTTTATTTATGTCTTATAGCCCTGATTTGCGGTATATAATTTTTCAGGTATACTTTGCGGAGCGGGGCACGACGCTTCTCTATGTTTAAATTTAGCACACAAAACACTGTATTTATTATCGCGTGTATTCTGGAAGACTCATAATGTGTTTAACTTCCATTTTTAAATTCTTCGACTAATGGCTTAAGTTTACGCGGTATTATAATAAGAGTAAAACTTTATAGGACGCTTTTAGAATGCATGTTGATAGCATAAAGTATGCCCGAGACAATGTTAGAACAACGGTTCCGCGATGTTTGGTGTGCTGGAGAAATAAACGAGGATGTAGTAGACAAAATAATCATGCACTTGTCTGACTTCTCTAGTAGGGCTACGAGTAGGGTTAGGCTAAGATTCTACAACGATAGAGCCGGCGACATATCTTACATAGAATATCTAAGAAAAATTCTACTACACAACACGAACCTAAGTATAGTAGTAGAGGAGAAACCCATAGATGAGCTGCAGGGCGATGTCAAATTCCTCGAAGACGAAGCTGTACTAATATGTAGTAGACATTATTCTGTAAATGTTCCCACAACGGACAGGATGAGGATTGTGGAGGTGTAGAGCATGTCCACAGAGAAGATAGACATAATCTTAACGACTGACAGGACAATGATGTCTAATCATCACGGTAAGGAGTTTCTGGGATTCATGGCTACAGGCCCGCCCATAGGCATGCCGGAGGAATTATGGATGTGGATAGCTGCGCCCAAGATGAGGACCGACGAGCATGGGAGGCCATGGCAGGCACCATACGCATTGAGGAAACTAGAGGCATTGCTCCTAGACAATGGATACGACGCTGCAGTAATAGACCCAGACTACGTGGATAGGTATCTGCCAAACGCTAAGATACTGATGCTAAGTCATCACGACTATTTTGCACTCTGTCCACCGAGTAGCGAGTGGTGGGTCGTGACTAAGAATGAGCCGGTGAATGCTAGGAGCTTTAAGAGATTCATGGAGAAAACTGCCATTAGGGAGGCTAAGAAGAATGGATTAAAAATTATCGTCGGAGGCCCATCAGCGTGGCAATGGCTCTACAAGATTGACCTGTGGAGTAGATGGGGAGTGGACACAGTCGTAGATGGGGAAGGAGAGAGAATAGCTTTAGACTTGGTCAAGAAGGTATTCGCTAACGAGCCTCTGCCTAGGTACGTCTTCGTGGGGCCTAGGGACGTGCCAAACATCGATGAAATCCCAACAATAAAGTATGCAAGCATTAACGGTCTCGTCGAGATCATGCGTGGATGCCCCAGGGGCTGCAAGTTCTGCTCCGTGACTCTTAGGAAACTCAGGCATATTCCTTTGGACATGATTGAGAAGGAAATTAGGGTCAATGTCAGTCAAGGCGTCGTGAATGGTTTACTACATTCTGAGGACGTGTTATTGTATGGTGCACATGGATTAAACCTCAACCCAGATGCTTTGATAAAGCTACACGAGTTGGCGAGGAGGAACCTTCAAGAGATTGCATGGAGCCACGCGAGCCTAGCAGCTATCAAAGACGCTGAAGAAAAATACAGACTAATCTCGAAGATCATGGAGATTGTCAAGAGTGACGGCACTCAAACATATCTAGGCGTGGAGGTCGGGATAGAGACCGGCTCGGCTAGGCTGGCAAAGAAGATCATGCCTGCCAAATCTCTTCCATACCCCACTGAGTCGTGGCCCGAGATAGTCGAGGACGCCTTCAGCATAATGCACGAGAACAACATAATACCCGCTGCAACGCTTATACTCGGCCTACCTGAGGAGACGCCTGAAGACCTAGTCCAGACCGCGGAGTTGATAGATAAGCTCAGACCTTATAGGTCGCTGATCGTCCCAATGTTTTTCGTGCCTATGGGAGTGCTGAAGAATAAGGACTGGTTTACAGACGTCAAGGTAACAAATGAGCATATCGAAGTCATGAGAAGATGCCTGTGGCATTCTATATACTGGGCCGAAGACATAATAAACAAATTCTATCTGAATAAACCTGCTGCAATGCCTCTGAGAGTTTTGATAAAGGCCTTTCTAAAATACGTAAAATGGAAGGGAAAAATGATTGAGAGAAAACTCGGATTGACGCCTATCGAGACGCCCGCAATGCCCATCGCCAAATAATCCTCACTCCTTATCTTCTAACTAAATTGATATAAATTCTCTTTTTCTATGAATTATTTTTGGATTGGCCTAGGCGGACACGCCGATAGCTCGGTAAATTTAGATCCTAGGCAGTCTGGATGAACTATTAGATATATAAATGGAATAGAGTTATCTCTCAGCTCAGATATATTCAATTCGTAGGATGGCTTCATTCGACTCCCTATGGGTCTGGGAGGACGAGGCGGTGAGGAGCAGGCTGAGCTGGTACCTAGCAGTATCTACGAATAGGATGCCTGCAAAATACTTGATCTGCCGCAGAATACCCGCTGAGTTTAACCATGAAGAGGAGGAGAAAGAGCTTTGGAAGACTCATGAGGAGTGTGCTAAAAAATTTCGGGAGACGTGGAGCTCGATAAGAAAAGGGGATGTAAGGCTTGCGGAGCTGGAGATTCCTAGGCGGAGCTTCCTAGACCTGAAGCTCGAGCTCGTCAAAAGGATGCTGAGGCACTGCAATTTCTGTAGGTGGAATTGTGGGGTCGATAGAGTCGAGGGGAAAAGAGTAGGCACCTGCCAGCTTGGAGAGACTAGCCGCGTATCTACTTATTTTCACCACTTGGGTGAGGAGCTACCAATCAGGGGTAGGAAGGGCTCAGGAACAATATTCTTCACATCCTGCAACCTTAGGTGTGGCTTCTGCCAGAACGGCGACATAAGCAAGGACAAGGACAATGGAATAATTGTCTCGCCGAGACAGCTGGCGCTCATGATGTGGGAGCTCAGGGTCGAGGGCTGCCACAACATTAACCTCGTGGGCGGGGAGCCGACAATGCATCTCCACACGATAATAGAAGCCATAACGTATCTTGATAGCATCAAGCCGACGAGTGATGAGCTGCAATACATATGGAGCGTGAAGTCGGACTATTTCTTCTCTTATAGGAGAGATCTCTCCGAAGCTACGTATCAAGGAATGCTCAATGCCCCGATTCTATGGAATAGCAACATGTTCATGAGCCTAGAGACGCTCAGCATTCTCAGAGAGGTCGTGGATATCTGGCTTCCTGACTTTAAGTTCGGAAATGACAAGTGCTCCATAAGGCTGGCCAGGACTCCGTGGTACTGGGAGACCGTTACGCGAAACCACAAATTAATCTATGAGTGGGGCGAAGACATCATTATCAGACACCTAGTCATGCCTAACCACGTCGAGTGCTGCACTAAGCCGGCCCTAGACTGGATATCGAGAAATATGCCGGGAGTGCTGGTCAACGTCATGGATCAGTACCACCCCGACTGCTTTGCTGACCCCTCATCCCCAAACTTTGATAAGCGGCTCTCAGACATCGCGAGGAGGCCAACTGCGCAGGAAATCTTGGAGGCATACAGCTATGCTAAGAAGCTTGGACTAAACTTTGAGACAATTAGCTGGGAGAAGAGCACAACTAGGCTGAGGCTGCCATGAATTATTTCTTCCCAGCTATACGTAGGTTCTGAGCCTTGTTTATCAGCGTGGTTGTGCTGTATCTTCTACCCGACATCAGGGCAGGCGCCTTAACTATCTTTACCCTCCATCGACGCCGCTCAGCCTCTTCTCTAAAACCCTTCATTATCTCTCCCTGATCGTATCCGAAGACAACTATGTCTGGCTTGTATTTCTTGATGATTTTCTCGTAGCTCAGGGGTCTGAAGCCCAGCACTGCTTTGTCAACATATCGAATAGAGCCTACGACCCTGAGCCTGTCTTTCTCTGACAGGATGGGCTTTCTTCCCTTCCTCCTATACACCGTCTCGTCGCGAGCTATTACCACGATTAGTCTTCCATCCCTCCCGGCCAGCTTCTTGGCAAATCTGAGCAGAAATATGTGTCCAGGATGGATCAGGTCGAATACGCCGCTGGTCACTACGGTCCTCGGCTTCCTCACCATTCGAAGGACACCCTTCTGAGCATTCTCAGACAGTCGAGCAGCCCCTCAGCATATGAAATGGCGATCAACGAGTCCTCAACCCTTCCTGATGATAAGAAACTCTGCGAGTCATATAGATATGTCAATGCGAGGTCGAGTATTTCTCGAGACTCCCCGTCGAGGGGCTGCCTACCTAACCTCTCCACGACGCGACTAGTCTTATCGATGTACCTCCTTGCCCTCTGCCTCGACATGCTGACGGGGAGATACTCGTCTATCAATTCTTTATCGCAGCATGCAATCATCTTTAGCGCCTCCCTCTCGACGAAGTTTAAATCGCCGGGAAATATCAACACGTGTGGCGGCGGTGGGAGAATAGTCCTTGGGAGCTCACCTACGGTGTGGCACATCTTTAACGCTGTCCTTAGCCCGACATTCGCGAGGACAACCACTATCCTATTCCTATCGAAGACTCCGTGCCCTATCTTTTCCTCGGTCCTGAGCAGGTACTCCGCGGCCTCGCCGGCCCCCAGCCCATCATCAGCAGTGTCGAGAAGTATGAGTGAGTGAAGTCCATGCTCCTCGTTCTGCGCGACGACCTGATAGACGCCCTCGAGAACCTGGTCTGACGCCTCTCTGGGAATTGTGAGGGCCCTGCCGAACTTATAGGCCGATAGGCCGGAGTAGCTCGCGGCGGCCGAAATGATCGAAACACCGTGGATTAGGCTAACGCCCACCCCCTTCTTGACTGCCTCGAGGAGGATCGAGACATGAGTGGTGGCGATGAGTGGGTCTCCGGGAGCCGCGATCACTATCTCTTTCTCTTTTGCCTCATCTACTATTTCGTGCAAGCCGTCCTCAAGCTTCTTCCTATCCGCATATATTAGCCGCTCTCCCAGCAGGTTTCTCAGGAATGCCTCCAACTCGCTCGAGAGATAGCCGGTATACGTGTCTAGGTATACTTTCTCGGCGGAGAGGAGCGCCTTCTCTGCTCCCCTCGTTAGATACTCCACCGAGCCGAGGCCTAGTCCCACAAAACTAAGTGTCATCTCCCCGAGACCCCTACTTAAAACTCAGTAATTATATCTATCCCTACATTTTATGAAAACATTTTAGTAGTCTTTTCGCGGGATTGATTTGATGAGGGGCGTCATTCTCGCGGCCGGACGTGGAAAGAGGCTTAGCCCCCTCACCTCCACTAGGCCAAAACACTTATTGCCAATAGTGGGTCAGCCCCTAGTCAGACTAGTGGCAGAGACGGCTGCGGACTCAGGCATAGACGAGCTATGCGTCGTCGTAGGTTACGGGTCAGAGATGGTGAAGAATGCCTTAAGGAATTTTAGCAGGGCGAGGATCAGCTTTGTCCTTCAGAGGGAGCAGCTGGGGACAGCGCACGCGCTCCTCTCCGCCGAGGAATACTTGAAGAGCGAGGATAGATTCCTAGTTGTTTATGGAGACCTCACCATAGTGCCCGAGCCGCTGAGGGAGTTGATTAGAGTCGTGGACTCAGGCTATGACGGAGGATTAATCGGGATAAAGCATCCGGAGAGGCAGAGGTTCGGAGTACTCTCCATCAAGAACGGCCTGCTGGAGGGGATAGTCGAGAAGCCCGAGTCGCCGCCACCCACGGCGCTGGTAAACTCGGGAATCTACGTCCTGCCGAGAGAAGTGCTAGAGGCTGCTAAGAGGATTAGCAAGTCAAGCAGGGGTGAGTATGAACTGACAGACGCGGTCACGGAGCTGGTGAGGGATGGATACAGGATAGCCGTCCACGTAGTTGAGGGAGACTGGTGGCTCGATGTCGGAAGGCCGAGCGATCTACTACTAGCTAATCTCAGACGCCTCAGGGGATCCTACATAGATCAGGGAGCTCAAGCATCGGGGGAGGCGACGATAGAGTCATCAGTAATAATGCGTGGCGCAAAGATAATGAGGCACTCCACGGTCAAATCCTCCCTAATACTAGAGGATGCCGTGATTGAGGAGAACGCTTTGTTGAATTGTTGCATAGTTGGTGAAGGCTCTGTTGTTGGTCGTGACGCACGCCTCGTCGGCGAGGTATCCTCGCCCGTAGTAGTTGGTCCTGGAGTAAGAGTTCCCCCACACTCAGAGGCTCAGCCCGGCACTATCTTTTCAACGACCGAGGCGTAGTCGTTTAGCGTCCTTGCGAGCAGCTTCGCTATCCTTAGCGGCTCAGGTATCTTGCCGCTCGTCGTCAACCTGTTAAGAATCGCCCTAGCCTCGCCGAGTGTTATTCCTATTCTTCTTACGTATATCGTGTGGCTGGTCCTTATCTTAACCTCCTCTCTCGGCCCGTTTGCCTCGTATACTGATAGTCTCCTCTCCCAGTCGTCTGGAAATCGCCTCTTGATACTTTCAGAGACTCCCTCTGAGGGGTAGTAAGTCACGCATAGCAGGGGTAAATCAGTAGCGCGAGAGACCATGTTGAGGTCAATTATGTTGAAGAGACTGATTATGCATCCGTTTAGCATGATTAAGTTTATGTCGTCTCTACTAAGCGATCGATACATCTCAATGATGGCTTCCGTCGAGTCCATACCCATCAGCGTGCAGGTTCCAAAGGTAAACCCATCAATTATCCCATCCGCCCTCATGACGACGCCTGCGAGTAATGCGCGTCCCGAGAGGTCCTGCTTGAAGCTCTCAGCTATTCCCAAGACTCGGAAGGCCCTCTTGAACGGCGTAAACTTCCTCATCAACACTAATGCCTCCAGCCCATGGCTATTAAGCATTAATAATGGTAATGAGTTATTACTCCGTTAAAGCCCTGACTACGTTTAGCCAGGCGTTCGCGACGTTGGTGAGGCTGTATCCGCCGCCACCCATCGCTACTATTCTGCCGCCACACTTCTTCTCAGCCATCTCCCTCAGCTTCTTCGCTGCATAATAATGAGCCTTCGGAGTGTACTGAAGCCTGGTGAGGGGGTCGTCCTCTACGCAGTCCGCACCGCACTGAAAGAATATCACGTCAAATTCCTGGCTTAGTAAGAACTCTTCCCCCCTCTTAAACGCCTCTATGAAGGAGTCATCACCAGAGCCTGGAGGCATGGGTATGTTCATCTTCTTGCCCTCCGCCGCGGCCCTCCCCCTCTCATATTCATGCCCAGTTCCAGGATAGAGTGTTCGTCCGTCCTGATGAATGTCTAGGAAAACAACCCTCGGGTCGTCTTCAAATTCATAGTAGACGCCGTCTCCGTGGTGAGCGTCTATGTCTACGTAGGCGACAGAGCTGCAGCCACCCCTCGACAACGCATAGGCGATAGCCACTGCGGCGTCGTTGAATATGCAGAATCCGCCTGCCCTGCCGCGCCTAGCGTGGTGTAGACCACCCATGGGGTTAAACCCAGATACGGCGCCCCCACTCAATACTTCTCTGAGAATCATCAGCGTGGCGCCGACCGTGTATGAGGCCGCTTCGAAACATCCGGGATAGGCTGGAGTGTCGCCGTAGTCTAGGTATCCGTAGCCCAACCTGCACTTTTTCTCTACGAACTCTATGTATTCCGGGTCGTGGAATAGGGCTATCTCCTCCTTAGTTGCGGCAACTGGCTCCACAAATCTTATCTTGTCTTTAAACTCGTCTATGTGGCTGTCCAGGACCTCGAAGAACCTTATTATTCTCTCCTTGTTCATCGGGTGGTTTCCGGGGAAGCTGTAAGTCAAGAGCTGCGGGCCCCTAGCCACGACGAACATTTTTCAACTCATCTCTAGGCTAAGAAATAGTTCAGAGCTACCTAAAAACGCTTTTAACCAACACCGAGCTAGTTCCAATAATACGGTAGCGAGAGATGGAGTATAGAAGGCTGGGCAGGACCGATGAGAAAGTCCCAGTGATAGGGATAGGCACGTGGAGGATTGGGGGAGGCATGACGCCAGACTACAGTCACGACGACGAGGCGATAGAAGCGATAAAGTACGCAATTTCTCTGGGCATGACGCACATAGACACCGCCGAGATATACGGAGCAGGACACTCAGAGGAGCTCGTCGGCATGGCTATCAGGGAATTTGAGAGGGAGCAGCTCTTCATAGCGACTAAGGTCTGGCATACGAACCTGAGGTACGACGACGTGTTAAACGCGTGTAGGAACAGCCTCAGCAGGCTTAATGTCAAATACATCGACCTCTACATCATTCACTGGCCCAACGAAGCCATACCACTGAGGGAGACCATGAGGGCGATGGAGAGGCTCTACAAGGAGGGCAAGATAAGATACATCGGAGTGAGCAACTTCAGCGTTGATCAGCTCGAGGAGGCTAGGCAATGCCTATCGATCACAGACGTGGTTTCGAACCAAGTAGAGTATAGCCTTTACAGAAGGGAGATCGAGAAGGACCTGCTTCCCTACAGCGTGAAGAACGGCATCACGATAACTGCATACAGGCCGCTAGGGCTAGGCAACATTTCCAGAGAGGTAAACGACCCGAGGAGCAGACTGGGCGAGGCGCTGAGAAAAATGGCTGCGAAATACGGAAAGACGCCGGTCCAAGTAGCCCTAAATTGGGTCATCTGGAACGAGTGCGTAATCACCATACCCAAGGCGATTCAGAAGGCGCATATTGCCGAGAATGCGGGCGCGGCAGGATGGAGATTGAGCGAGAGCGATTATAAATTTTTGTCCAGTATTTAAGGATTACCTAATGAAGATTTACTTTTCGTTCGCAATAGTTTAAATAATCGTTCTGTTAGATGGTCTGTCGAAAAGATAATGAAGTCAAAAATCGATTCAAGAGACTTGGAGATACTGCAGACCCTCCAGAATGATGGTAGGGCAACCTACTCAAGCATGGCTCGACAGCTCAAGATTAGCGAGGCCGCGGTCTATACCCGCATCAATCGCCTAATTGCGTCCGGATACATAAAAAAGTTCACGGCGATCCTAGATGAAAACAAACTCAACTTCAGCATCGGCGCGTTTATAGGCATGAAGGTCAGCCCCAATAAGTACGAGGCGGTGCTGAGGCAGCTCGCACTCTATCCGGAAATATTGGAGATACATGATGTTACCGGAGACTACTACGCTCTCTTGAAAGTACGGACCAAGGATAAAGAATCGCTGACGAATCTTCTAGATAAGATCGGCAAGTTAGACGGCGTCATATCTACTGAGACTAAGATAATATTGAGAACGATCAAGGAGACTACCTCGCTTCCCTTGCAGCTACTCACGGGTGTAAGGGCAACGCACGCTGTGCAACAAAAAGTCTAAAAGCGAGCTAATTACTTAATAATTTCGCAACTCACGCCCGGCGGGTCATGCAAAGAATTGCTCTAGACTTCCTATGCCGACTATCTTATCAAAATCTAGGTCTAAACTATCAAGCACCTGCTCGAAGGTAGAGCGCATGTATTCAATATATTTCTCGATGTCGATTTGCTCCTTCTTGACTGGATACTTGGGGTGAAGCGGAGCCACTCCGACGCTGTTCTTCGTCTTCACATAGCTTATGATGTCTCCGGAAGTAACGACTACGCTTACCTGTTTGAGGAGTTTAGCCGCCTTGACGTGGGGAGGAGTCGTCTTGACATAGCTCTCCGGCAGCTTTGAGAGCATCACGTTGAAGGCCAAGTCCTCCAGCTTAAACTCCCTGTTTTTAAGTTTCTGGTACCAACTCTTGATCAATGCTGCGATGTGCTCCTTTGCGATTTCTAAGTCTTGGGGAGACTTAACGTTCTGCAGCTCCGTGAGCATCGAGTTGAAGGCTGCCCTAATGAATTCTGGTATGTGTCTTTTCTTGCCTGTCAGTCCTTTTACGTCAACCACGCCCTTCGTAGTCAAGCCGAGATAGTTTTTCTTCCTCATCGAGAAGACGATGTAGACATACTCTTTATCGACCTCGAGGTCAAGTCCAAGAGTAGTTGCAGCCCAGTTTATCAGCTCTTCAAGCATCTTCTCATCCGCATACTTAAGGAATAGAGAGTCAGTATCACCGTAAATCACGACTCCGCCCATTGATTTTACCTTATTGATCGTCTCTTTGAAGACGTACCTCCCAATCGCTGCAGTACTCTCCGCGAGTGGGGGACAGTAGAGTGGGAATTCCTCGAAGCCGAAGACTCCATAACTAGCGTTTAAGAAGACCTTGATTGCCTTCTGGGCGACGTCGTACCACATCCGCTGCTCGGCCGGTAATGATTTATCGCTGCTCTTCGGCTTATAGACACCGACCCTGACGTCTCGCAGGGCACCCACAATCAGGCTCTGGAGACCCTTGACCTTGGTGCAGACCCAGTGCTCAGTCTCTGGAACCTTGTTTGTTTTGCATTCTTCATGCGGGCACCTTATGGTCTCGTAGCTTAGGTTCCATCTCTTAAGCGCCGACGGGTAGAGGGAAGCAAAGTCGAGCACCTTTACGTCGAAATGTATGCCGGGCACAGGCTCATAGACTATTGCGCCCCTATACTTCTTCCCCTCTATTACGGCCTTAGTGGTCGTGCCGCCCTTAGCGGCCAATATGTCCTCAGGCCTCGGGATAAGCCAGTTCCTTCTCCTATGCTCGTAGTACAGGAGGTTCTTTATCCATCCAGAGACGCCGTGACGGCAGAGATCCTCCAAGGGCAGCCTACTGATTCTCGCGAGAACAAAGATTAATCTGAGAAGGAGCTTATTGTTGACTGTCAGAAAACTATAGACTAGTTCAGCGTCTCCGAAGCAGTACTCGGCCAGCTCGGCGTCGCTGAGCTCAGATATAGGCTTCTCGAGCCTAACTTTCCCCCTTCCCAAGAGTGACTGGGCAATAGCCTCGAGCGTATGTTCGCGGTACTTATTATCGAAGGCATAGACCTGAACCGACTTATTCATGAAGAAGCTGTAGAGATCTATGTGGGCACCTGTGGTCAGCGTCGCGCCGTCTCTACCAATCACGATGGGGTTCTTCTCGTGGGGAATTCCAAGCTTGTTAGCCCTGTTGTAGAGATATGGCAGGTCAAACTCATCGCCATTGAAAGTCGCTATTACGGCGTACTCGCTAAGAACATTGAAGACATCCTCAATCATCTTTTTCTCAGAGTCATACAGCTTCAATTCAAAACTCGACGGGTTGGGAGCATCCTGTCCCTGATCCCTCCCTAATAGGTATACACATCTTCTGCCATCTGAGCCGCATATCGAAACCGCTATTACCTTGTCCTCAGCCTTACTGACGCTCGGTATCCTCGTCGCGACTGGGCTTAAAACCTCTATGTCTAGTGCTGCGTAGGGCGGGTCTGGCTGTTGGGCCTCGAGGAGCCTTATCCAGTATGCCGCCTCCTCGTACTCCTCCGGCCTCAGATTCTTGATCCTCTTAGCTATCTCCATCGCCTCAGCCATGCTCAGAGTAACGGGCTCAAGCCTATTACTGGTTTGACGATACGGTAGACCGACGATCAATCCCATGTCATATAGGTAATTTATGTGATATGGGATGTCTGACTCCCATGATGGAACAATTTCCCTTATTGATTCAGACCTCCCCCCAACGGTGAGTGGATCCTTAGCAACTATCTTCGTCATTTCTAAGTACTCCTGCTTTATCGCGTCGAATCTCTTCACTCTCTCAAACCTAACGATGTTCGACATAATTGGCAAGAGTCTTTTTTCAGCCTCACTAGGGTTAAGGTCGGTGAGACAATAGGGAAGGTGCCCAGACTCGTCATATATCTGTTTTACACGCTTCGTAGAGGGGTCGTACATCTTTAGATAAGCCTTCCCCTTAGCTCCGTCATAACCACAAGAAATTAGAAACAGCAAGTTGTCTGGATCTCCTTTAAGCTCCTCATCAAGCCTTAGCTGCATGGTCAACTATGAGAACTATCACCAACACTCTCTATAAACTTTTATGCACGAAGTCGACGTGCCCACAGGTTATATACTCCTAGTAACGTCTTCGTGGGTAGACCTAATGAGGAATAAACTACTGATAGCTATACTGACGGCGATTGGCCTTGCTGTAAGATTAACGCTGGCTCCCTTCACTGGACACGGCTGGGACATGTATGTCTGGCTCAAAAGCGGCGAGCTCTTCACATACACTAGTTATAACATCTACGAGATATCAGACATTGCTGGTTTTCCGTGGGGCTTCTATGCGTATCCACCGCTCTGGCTCTACTGGTTAGCGGCGGCGCAAGCATTGAGGGCCCTGTTAGGGCTTGAAATTCATCTACACGTATTTCTAATCAAGCTTCCAATCATTCTGGCCGACGTCATAACAGGACTACTACTGTATCGACTGGGAAAAAAACTAGCACTGGAAGAGAAAACCTGCGTTACGATGTATGCATTGTTCATCCTCAATCCACTTGTGATATTTATCTCATCGGTGTGGGGCATGTTTGACTCAGTATCGACGCTGTTTGTAATACTTTCACTGCTACTATTGACGACCGGGCATGAATATATGTCGTTATTTTCGCTAGGAGTGGGCGCAGCTGTCAAGATCTATCCAGCCCTATTCTTTCCTGCACTCTTGATATATCTGCACGAAAATAAAAAACCGATACGAGAGGTACTCATCAAAGGCAGCGCCATGTTCTTTTCTCCGCTAATAATATCATCGCTTCCCTACCTCTCCTCGCCTGGCCCATACCTCTCTAAAATATTCTTTCATATCTCTAACGTTGGTCAATTTAACATCTGGACATTGATAAAACCGTTCCTCAGCGTTGAGTGGATCTCCATAATTAGCACGTCACTCCTTGTCTTTTTGTATGGTTACTTCATACTGAAGAACCTGAAGAATTTCTCAAAGAGTGGATTTCAACTGAGACTGTTTACAGGGCTTTTGATAATATTTTTAGCCACTTCGATGAAGGTTAACGTCCAGTACATGGTCTGGCTTATTCCCCTGCTATTAATCGATATTGCGACAAAAAAGGGCAGATCGAGGGAAGACGTAATTTCATACATCATAATCAACGCCGTGGGACTTGTCTTTATTGCAGCATTCGGACAATTCATAAGTTTTGATCTAACCTCTCTAGGGAGGGTAAAGAGCGTCGTAGTGTCTGAAAACTTCATTGCTGGTGGATTAATTCTTACTTCTTCTGCGATTGCTGGCTGGCGATTCATCCTGATGATGCTTGATCATCTTAACCTCACGAACGTCAAGAAGGTAATGATGGGGAAGGTCGGCATATCCTTGATATTGATATTGTTTATTCTGTCGCTTTCATTGTTCCCGTCTCCTGCTGGAATAGAGCTGCCGCAGAGCAAGGTTAGAATAGCAGTGCTTGAGAGCGCCCATTCAGTATTCACAGATGGGAAAACATATCTTGATTTTGACGAGGTCGATAGGCTGGGAAGACCAAATATCATAGTCTTGCCATTCTCCATAGATTTCTTCAACCTATACGACAGATACGACCCAGAACTATCGCTCAACAAGTACATGAAATTCAGAATAGATACAAGTGAGCTAAAGGCCAGCGATCTGAGAAGAATAGTAAGTAATCTGAAAAATGAGGGCATTAGGGTCACGCTTGGAGTATTTATCGCGCCTGAGCAAAGGCTCGTTAGCTACGGCATACATGGCTACTCAGCTGACTGGCTGATAAATAATCACCCAGAAGTCTTGAGGGATGGGAAGATACAATTTGGCGAATACATAAATGAGAGCGGCGTGGAGACACGGTACAGCACCTTCGTCGCCAAAAAGATCAGAGACATAGTCATGGACTTTGGCTTCGACGGTGTCTATATCTTGACGGAGCCCGAAGGCATTAGGACGGTGAAAGACCTTGAAGCTTTACTCCCACTGCTGGTTGATGTTAGAAAAGAGGTTGGAGACGATAAAGTCTTATTTATAGATCGCGTCGACCCATTTCTCTCAGCCCCGGCTCTGAGAGAAACGTTGAACCACGTAGATTATCTCGTGATTCACACCTCTCCCTGGATTGATGGAATGCTTTATGGAACAAGGGCTAACAGGACAATCGAGACATACCAGCTCCGTATAAGGCAGCTCAAAAACGAGCTCCCAAGAGATGTCTGGCCCAAACTCCTATACACGGTCTACACGCTGGACATGACTAATGGATGGCTGACACCTGCACTCGAGGTGCAGCTCGAGGTTGATTCCTACAGCGGCCTGCTTGAGAGTGGCTACGCAGTTTATTACGCCTCTAACTATCTGCCCTACAGGCTAAAACTCAGGGCAAGCTAGCCTCGAGCCTACCTAGTTCTTAGATTCAGGCTCCTCCTATTGATGAGTATCGGCAACGAGACCACTAGACATATGAACGACACGATGAGTGTTGTTACGTGGGTTGATAGTCTCCAAGCAATCACGGCTGAGCCGGCCCAGTCTCCTCTGAACGAGTGTATAAAGAGCGAGACTCCGAGCTCCGTCGTGCCAGATCCTCCCAGCGTTATGGGCAGTACTCCCAGCGCGACTCCAGAATATGCGGCCAGTAATGCTTCATAGAATTCGAGACTTATGCCGCTCGCTGAATAGATGACGAAGACGGTCAATCCATAGATAATTGCTAGGATGACCGTGATGATTATGTTAATTATGATTACCCTCTTGTTTGGGTGGGAGTGATAGAACTTGAGGGATGATGAAAAAGACCTGTAGGTCTCGGCCAGCCAATTAACTATTCTTCCGAGAATTGAGGAACGATTAGTCTTGTTTAGAAACCAATCCAGCAGGTGGGAGCCGTCCCTTCCAGAAAGAGCTGAGAAGAAGATGGAAAGGTAAAAAAGTAGTATTGGCAGAGAAATTAATAGCAAGATAGACGCCAGCGTTGAGTCCTTGTTCAAGAGGACATATAGCGCCGCGGCTATCGTTATTGAAGTCCCCATGAAGACGTCGTAAAAGGTCTCGGAATAAGAGATCCAGAGTGCTTTACCGCTGTCCAGCCCACGCGACATTAAGTAACCCGCTCTGACCAGCTCGTCTCCTATGTAGGAAAGCGAGGTTGATGCCACGAATTCACTTCCAACCCTAACGACTATGCATTCGCTGATTCTGGGATTGAAATTGACGCGCGAGCCCTTTAAAAAGAAGTAGAACCTCAACCCCTGAAGCATGAGCCTAATAATTATTAGGAGAGACGAAATGAGGATGGGGACTACTCCTATCTTTGCAATGTCTTCAAAGCTTAACCCTAAGACCGTGAAGTAGATCCACGGCGTCGCTAGACCGACGACCACGCCGATAATCATCAGTCTCCAGGGAATTCTCTCTGCGCTTATCCCTAGGCTTCTAAGCATGTTTCAAACGAAGAAAAATAATTATTGTATTTAATGCTTTTAGTCATGGAGATGCATACGATATCGTTCGGCATACCTTCATACAATGAGCCGCACAACGTCTTAAGACTATTGGGAATGATTGAGAGTCAAGTCCTTCCACCCTCAGTCAACGTCAACGAAGTAATCATAGTGGATGATAGTGACGATGAATATTACGGCTCATTGATGCGGGGCATCGTTAAATATTCGCATCTCCCAATCGAGATTATTCATAACTCGTCTAGGCGCGGCGTTGCGGCTGCGTGGAACAGCATCTTTTCTAGGGCGAGCGGCGAGGTACTAGTTCTTTACGACGCCGACGTCGCGATAAGGCCAGAAACCACCTTGAGACTGATAAGCCCACTCTTATCGAGTGATGGCTTGGGACTTGTTGCTGCATGTGTGCGCCCCATCTCGAGCTCATCGCTCGCCGGATTGATGTCTAGCTACATTGCTGAGTGGCTGAGCCAGATGAGGACTCATTATCCCAGATCAAAATACCTCACGATGGGCCGGGGCATGGCCGTGAAGACAGAGATTGTGCGGAGCCTAGAGATTCCGAGGGAGGTGATATCGGCGGACCTCTACGTCCAGCTGTTCACGATAATGTCGGGCCACGATGTGGGATACGCACCTGACGCTGTTGTTGAGTTTAGTCCGCCGAGCCTTTTGAGAGAGGCTATTTCTCAGACTCTGAGAGGATTCTTCGGCCATAGACAGCTAAGAGTTCTTTCAGACCGCCTGTTAAGAAATCCCTCCCTCGGCGAGGAGCTGGTCTACGCGTTTAGAGTAGCTAGGCAGGACCCTCATAGAGCGACTGCGGCATTCTTAGGCTACTTGTTACTATTCTTCTTAACTCCAAGACTCTACAAGGGTGCCTGTAGTTATTTATGGGAGATAGCGGAGACTTCTAAGTAGCAGCAGGCTATTCTGGGGCAAGAATATAGTTAATTAGGGGAGGCGTCAATATTGGTTGCTGCTAGATGAGTACTGAGTGGCAACCCCGGACGACTGTTGGCAGACTCGTAAAGGAGGGGAAGATAACCTCTATCGAGGAGCTTTTCGCCCAAAACATGAGGATTACCGAGCCCGAGATAGTTGATCTTCTTTTACCAAACCTTGAGCAGGAGGTCATCGACGTCAAACTCGTGCAGAGGCAGACAGACGCGGGCGAGAAGTCTAGGTTCAAGGCGATAGTCGCCGTCGGGAATAGGGATGGCTTCGTCGGCCTGGGCACAGGAAAATCACCACACGTAGTGATGGCGATTGAGAGCGCGGTAGCCAAGGCCAAGATGAACCTCACGTATGTGAGGAGGGGATGCGGCAGCTGGGAGTGTGCCTGCGGAGATCCGCACAGCATCGAGTCTGTCGTCGAGGGAAAATGGGGAAGCGTGAAAGTTATTCTTCTCCCCGGGCCGAGGGGGCTGGGACTAGTCGCTGGAGACGTCGCTAAGATCATCCTGCGACTCGCAGGTGTAAAGGACTGCTGGACGAGGAGCTTCGGAGAAACGAGGACGACCCTAAGCATGGCCGGCGCAGTATTCCAGGCGCTGAAGAACACTAACAGGATTGTCTTGCCAACCTTCTGGAGAGGGCAGAGCACGACATGAGTGATGGTAATGCATCGTGCTTCTTAGTAGTGAGGCTTAGAGGACCATCAGGACTCAGCTCGGTGATAGAAAATACGCTAGGGATGCTTAACCTGAAGCGCTCATGTTGGGCAACACTCGTCCCCAACCAGCCCTCGATTGTTGGAATGCTCAGAAAAGTTGAGAAGTGCGTAACTTGGGGGGAGCCAGACGAGCAACTCTTATTGCAGCTCATCAGCAAGAGGGGAGAAAAACGACAAGACGTAAACCCGGACGAGGTATTAAAAGAGTTAGGCTCCACCTCGGTCGAAGACCTCGTGAAGAAGGTCTTGAACGGCCAGGCGGAAATTAAGGCTCTTTGGAGAATTTATAAGCCCTACTTCAGGCTTCATCCACCAAGAAGCGGATTCAGGAAGAGCACTAAGAGACCGTTCAAGGAGGGCGGAGAATACGGATACAGGGGGCAGAACATCTCCGAGCTAGTTAAGCGCATGATTTAGGCTCCGACCACAGCTATATATATGTCCTCGCCCTAATGGATTTTCGGTCAGATAACTATGCCTACTAGGTTTAGGAAGGTGAGAAAACTCCGAGGGTCAAGGTACCATAGTTGGGGGCAGATCGGACAGCATCGAAAGCACGGAGCAAAGGGTGGAAGAGGCATGGCGGGCGCCCATAAGCATAAGTGGACGTGGGTCCTGAAATACGCGCCGGACTACTTTGGAAAGAAGGGAATGGTGCCCCCGACGAGGAGGATCGTAAGGACAGTCAACCTCAACCAGATATCAGCTATTGCAGAACAGCTGGCAAACTCGAAAGACGCGGCCTACGAGGATGGCAAATTAATAATCGATCTCACCAAGCTAAACTTTGACAAGGTCTTGGCATCCGGGGTTCTGTATCGCCCGGTCAAGATCATCGCTAAGTCGTGGTCGGAGAGGGCGGAGAAAAAAATTAAGGAGCTTGGCTCAGTAATTGTTAGCCCAGATGTAGCTGAGTGAGTCCTAAATGTCGATCGACATCAGGACGATCATAGACGCTACCTCTCGCCTCCTACCAGAGATAAAGAAGCCTGGAAGAAAGTTATCATTAACTGAGCGACTCGTATGGACCGCATTGGTGCTAGTCGTGTATGAAGCTATGGGAAGCATCGTCCTTTACGGCGTAAATATTTCACCCTCAGCCCAGGCCAGCCCGCTGCTCTTGAACGTGATCTTCGCCTCGCAGATAGGCACCCTGACAACCCTGGGAATCGGCCCAATTGTCACTGCTGGGCTCATACTACAGCTACTCGTTGGAGCTGAGCTGATACGTCTAGACTTGACCAAGCCTGAGGATAGGGCCCTATTCACCTCTGCGAGCAAGTTCCTAACAATAGTCATAGCTCTCTTCCAAGCGGCCGCCTACGTAGTGGCTGGATACTTTGGAGTACTTACTCCGAACGCGCAAGTAGCGGTCTTTGTGCAGCTTGTAACGGCCACCATAGTCGTGATGCTCTTGGACGAGATGGTGCAGAAGGGATGGGGCATAGGAAGTGGCATCAGCCTATTCATAGCCGCCGGAGTCGCTGGTCAGATCTTCTCAGACCTCTTCTCACCCATTACTCTGCAGGATGGCTACTTTCACGGCGTAATACTGGCAATTTTCCAGGCAATAATTAGGGGACATAGCCTAAGTGAAATCTTCGTCAGACCAAATGTTGGGCGAGGCGACATCCTAGGACTCATATCTACTATTGCGATAATATTGATTGTCATATACGCGGAGGGCATCAGGGTTAACATTCCCATTTCTCATTCACGCTTCGCCGGCTACAGGGGGCAGTACCCAGTAAAGTTGCTGTACGTCTCCAACGTCCCAGTAATATTTGCATCAACCATATTTACCAATATCTACTATATCTCATCGATCGTCTGGTCGAGGTTTAACCAAAACAACTCTAACTGGCTTCTAAACCTGATCGGAACATTCGAAACGACGGAGATCGGAAGACCCATCGTGAAAGGCGGCCTAGCATACTATGTCATCGGCCCAAACTCGTTTTCAGACGCAGTGGCGGACCCGGTCAGGTCCCTAGTCTTTGTCGGGCTCATGGTGGGCATGTGTGTAGCTCTCGGAAGATTCTGGGTCAGCGTCGGCGGACTCTCGCCCACCACCGTCGCTCAGCAATTAATAGCGGCTGGAATGCAGGTCCCAGGGTTTAGGAGGTCGCCGCAAATAATAGCGAACATTCTGAGTAGGTACATCTACACCGTGAGCATCGTCGGCTCCATCATCGTTGGCCTACTCGGAAGCGTCGCCGGATACTTCAACGCCTTCGGCACCGGCACCGGCATACTGCTTATGATCGGCATAATGTACCAGCTCTACCAGCAGCTCGTCAAGGAGCGGTTGACCGAGGTCTACCCGGCCGTGGCTAAACTAGTGGGTGAGGGATAGATGCCGATAACTCAGGCAGCAATAGAGATAATCTTGATCTCGCTTGGGATCGGCATACTGAACGCGGTCCTAAGGCGCGTAATCATAACCAAGGAGGATTTGAGAAACATGCAGGAAGCAGCTGAGTATAGGCAGGAGCTGATGAAGGCCGCAAAGGAGAAAGACACAAAGACCCTGCAGAAACTCGAAAAGAGAAAGGACTACATCCAGAAAATTGAGGCTAAGACATTCGGCAAAAACATGATCATCATGATGGTTAGCCTAGCGGTATTCTTCACGTTTTATTACTGGGCCACGTCTCGTTACGGCACAACGCCCGTCATGCAGATGCCTCCTGGACTATACATCCCACTCGTCGTCGCGAATGGCAAGGTGCAGTTCTTTGGGTGGTACCTACTCACGGCTCTGGCCTTCAGCCTGCCGATAAACAAGTTTTTAAGTCCCAAAACACCGAGCGTATTTGGGGGGATGGGTGGTGCCCAAGAGGTTTCAAAGGACAAGGAAGTTAAGAAGAGTCTCGGTAAGGACTCCGGGCGGGAGAGTAGCAGTACACTACGAGAATAAGCCTTCTGGCTTCCGCCGATGTGCATGGTGTGGAAAGACGCTGCCGGGCATAATAAGGGAGAGCCTAGCTAAAGCGCCGAAGTCGGAGAAGAGGGTCTCAAGGTGGTTCGGAGGATATCTCTGCCATAAGTGCCTAGAGAGTTCTCTTAAGTATGCAGTGATCTCTGAGTGGCTGGCGAGTAAGCCTATCTCAGCCTGAAGTATTGCTTCACGGCGGTCAGGACTATTTTATAGACAGCCTCTGCGCCTAGATTGGAAGTGTCGAGTACTAGGTGAAATGGCTTCAGGTCTTCTCCTAGCTTTATGCCATACAGTGAGTAGTATAGATCCTGATTCTTCCTGTCTCTTTCTTGAATTACTCTTACGGCTTCTTCGAAGCTGATCTTGTCTCGTCGCTGCATTCTTCGGGCCCTAGCCTCGACCGACGTCTTCAGCCATATCTTTAATCCCTCATCTATCAGCCAGGGTAGGACCCAGCTATCAATCACCGCCGAGCCCTCCCCTGCTATTTTCTTTAATTCTTCATCGACCTTCTTGTCAAACATGGGGTCCTGCTGCCTCATCGAGAGGAACCTCATTCCTTCTTCCGTATCCCACCATTTTTTACCCACCGGGCTGAATCCCTGACTCATTGCCAGTCTCCGCAGCGCGTCACCTCCGGAGTAGTAGTTTATCCCTAGCGTCGAGGCGAGACGCTTGGATAGCGTACTCTTACCAGATGCGGCCAGACCGCTAATAAGTATCAGGATCTTTTTGCGCGCCATGTAGCAAGGACTTGACGGCAGGTAAAAAACTTAAGCATGTTGAAATTTATAACCAAGCCATCTGAATGAATGGATGAATGATTGAAGAGATCGGCAGGATAGTCGTCAAGACACGGGGCAGGGAGGCTGGGTTGAAATGCATCATCGTAGACACTGTGGGCGACGGCGCAGTAATAGTCACTGGACCAAAGAGCCTCACAGGGGTCAGGAGGAGGAGGGCAAACCTCATGCATCTTGCCTTTACGCCGAACAAAGTAGAGATAAAGCGAGACGCAAGCGATGAGGAAGTTTTGGCCGCCATCGAGAAGGCAGGCTTGATCGACTACATGAAGCAGAGAATAGAGGTGAAGCGATGGACATTCACTTGAAGTACTCCGAGCCACAGTGGCGTTACAATAATGAGCTCATCACTCTGAGAGAGGAGGAGACCGATCCTTCCTATGGGGAGTATCCGAAGAATCGACCAGTTGAGAGGCTCCTCAAGTATGGATTTATCGCGCTCGATAAACATGTAGGACCAACCAGTCACGACGTCACTGCGCATGTCAAGCGCATCTTAGGAATTAGCGAGGTTGGGCATGGCGGGACCCTAGAGCTCTCGGGGAGATCCCGCCGTGTCCGGTGTCTTGCCAATCCTTCTGGGGAGAGCGACTAAGTGCGCAGGCATCGTGATGCGGAGCCCGAAGGAGTATGTCTGCTTAATGAGGCTTCACGGCGATGCGTCGGATGAGGAGCTGGAGTGGGCGCTCAGCCAATTCGTCGGAGAGATTTATCAGACGCCACCCGTCAGGTCGAGTGTTGCTAGGAGGCCGAGGATAAGGACCGTCTACGAGATAGAGGTCATCGAGAGGGCTGGCAGAGAAGTATTGATGAGGATTGCCTCGAGTGGAGGAACATACATCAGGAAGATATGCCACGACTTGGGATTGTTGCTCGGCTTTGGCGCGCATATGCAGGAGCTGAGAAGAACTAGGTCAGGCATCATCACTGAGAGGGAGGCTTATCCACTTATAGATGTGTACTGGTCCAGCTGGCTATGGCGTAACGAGGGAGACGACAGCGAGCTGAAGAGAGTGGTGAGACCGCTAGAAGACCTCTTGGCACCACTTCCAAGGGTTGAGATTCTCGACACGGCCGTCGACGCGATTTGTCACGGAGCCTCGCTGGCAGCCCCGGGAATAGCGAGGATCGAGAGCAAGATAAAGAGGGGAGACATCGTCGGCGTATTCACACTAAAGGGCGAGTGCGTCTCGATCGGCACAGCGTTAAAATCGACCGAGGAAATTCTCAAGGAGGGTGGAATGGCGATAAAGACCGAGAGAGTGATCATGGAGCGGGGAACCTATCCCTCAATCTGGCGCATGGCAAAAAAGAGACAGAAAAACTAACTAATGAAATAGTTATCAGGCGGGAGAGGAATCTAAATGAGAAGCAGGATAAGCCGGGGTGGCAGAGCGGACCAATGCGCAGGCCTGGAGAATTACTGGGAAGCCTGTGGCCCATTCTGGGCCGCGCGGGTTCGAATCCCGCCCCCGGCGGATTTAGTTATTATTGGAGATTTGAAGAGGCTGTCACATGTCTATTCATGGTGATGCTTAGAAATTGCTGTTGAGTAGATGGTTCTTTAGTTGTTTATGAATAATTCAGCATGTGGAGGATTCTTCATAGCGATTTAGTCTCATGATTAACTCATCAATCTATATCAATTACTCGGGTCTAGTGACGTGCGGGGTTGGTTAGAATAATTACTTTTACTGGCCTGCTGGCAGGCCTGAGCGCCGCCTCGCTTCACTCTGAGTATTACGAGGAATACTTGCTGCTCAGCAGGCATGTCGATAGCATAATAGTGGTTACTGACAGTGTTAAGCCGTCCGAGGAGATTGATGCCCCAAGATTGAAGATACTCAAGTTGCCGGCCATCAGAGTCCCTAAGATATATGGACTCACCAAGATCCTACTTTACTGCCTAGCAGTCATTTTGGCGAGGAAGAGATACGACATCATATATGTGAGGACGTTCAGCCCGCCTGAGCTGGCCGCCCTATGGGTTGGCAAGCGGCTGCTCGGCGCCAGGAGCATGATCGTCCTGCCGGGGACCTGGCTCTTCGGCTCTCCGGAGGAAAGAGTGGGAATTAAGACTAAGATCTTCAGGTGGATACTAAGGAGGTCACTGTACGCAGCCGATAGGGTAGTCTTATACTCGTGGCTAATGCTCCCGGAGGTCAGCTACTACGCGCCCAAACTAGCGGATAGGAGGGAGAAAATAGCAGTAATTAGGAACGCAGTCAACATTAANAGGTTTAGGCCCGGCNTCCAGCCTCCGGGCAGCTACAGAAGACTCATCGGGTCGTCACGCTACATAATCTATGTCGGGAGGATTAACGAAAAGAAGGGGGTCGGAGACATCGTCAGGTCGCTTAGCAGGGACATCTTAGGCGATGCAAAGCTCGTCCTAGTCGGTAGAGGAGAGCCAACATACATAGAGGCATTGAAAGCGGAGATTCAGAGGAGAGGAATAGGCGAGAACGTCGTGCTGCTGGGCGAGGTGCCCAACAAGGATTTGCCCGGCCTGATGGCGAACGCTAGATTCATGGTCTACGCGACGAGGGGCGGCGAGGGAATTCCAAGAGCCATCCTAGAGTGTATGGCATGCGGCAGGCCAGCAATCGCGACGAGGGTCGCAGGGATACCCGACGCTGTCAAGCACCTCGAGACCGGGATACTGATTGAGCCTGCCGACACAGGTGCCCTCGGAGCGTGGATTAGAAAGCTTCTCGGCGATCCCAAACTTGTTGATAGTCTTGGCCAAGCCGCGAGGAGGCTCATCGAGGAAGAATTCAGCTACGACGTAGTAATTCCGAGACTTTTGGAGCAGTTCCAATCATTGGCCAATCAGCCCAAAGAGTGAGGCTGGTTTAAGGTATTATTAGGGTAGGATGAAAATGGAGAAAGAGAGTTAAAGAGATATATCATCAATCGGCCGTATCTACTCTGGCTAAAAATGCAGCATGAACCAGTCACGGGCACGGTCGATGACATGGTGTCAGAAGTCAGAATAAGCATTACTCGAGACATACAGAGGCTAGTAGTTGCAGGCAAAGTTTACGAGGAGTTAAAGCAGGGCGAGACCCTGAATGTACCATACTGGGCAGCCGCCAAGCTGGTTGAGGCAGGACTGGCCCAGTATTCAGATAAGATATTGGACGCAGCGCTCTTGGCGCAGATCGCTTGGAGGGAGAGAAGAAGCGTGGCTGAGCCGACTGAGCTCCCACCAAAGTTTTACAGCGAGGCCCGGAGACTACTCCGCAGACTCAGGGACACCCAGCCTGAAAGTGCTAGGATAATTGAGAGAAACCTATGGGACATAGTGTCGATTAGGATTTCAAAGCTACTTTCATACGCTTCCAAGAATATATCAATCGATCGGATAAAGAATATCTCTCAAGAGGAGGCAGCTCTGTACTTAGAGGTTAAGAAACTCCTAGATACGTGGCTGCAGGACGTGGGAGTGGTGGGTGGTGGGAATGACTGAGGGTGAGAGACCCCTCGAGGAGAGGCTAATACAGTTCTTCAAGTCCGAGAAGTATCGAGAACTCATATCGAGGGCAGTCCTCTCCAGCAAAAAATCCATACCCGTAGACTTCAACGACCTGCTACTCTTTGACCAGCAGTTCGCAGAGATGCTGTACGAGAAGCCGACAGACTATCTGCCGATCCTCGACAGAGCCGCTAAGATTCAGCTCGAGCTCGAATATCCAGAATACGCGGAAAGAGTTGGAAAATTCTACGCGAGGGTCAGGGGGCTGCCTGAGGTCGTAAAGATCAGACAGATAAGGGCCAGTCACCTCAGAAGGCTGATAATGATTGATGGAATAGTCGTCAGGGCGTCCACGGTCAGGCCGGTCCTCGAGGCGGCGGCCTACCAATGTAAGTACTGCGGCACCAAATACAGGGTTGAGGGCGGCAGGCCGCCGGCCAGGTGTAAGAACACGAGGTGCGCAAACAAGAAACCACAGTTTGAGCTAGTCGAGGAGGAGTCAACGTTTGTCGATTACCAGATACTCGGGGTGCAGGAGAAGCCGGAGGACCTGCCTCCGGGCCAGCTTCCCAGGCTGCTAGAGGTTAGGCTGAGAGACGACATCGTGGACTCGGCCGCGCCGGGGGACCGAGTAGTCATCTGCGGGGTATTGCAGGCAACCAGTGAGCGGGGCGATACAAGCACTCAGCCGATGAGGATATTCCTAGAGGCTGTCTCAATCGAGACGAGGGGGAAAGAAATGGAGTCATTGCTGATCACGCCTGAGGAAGAAGAAATGTTCAAGAAGATGGCGGCTGACCCAGACATTCATAGGAAGCTCATAGCCTCTATTGCTCCCTCAGTCGAGGGGATGGAGCACATAAAGGAAGCAATCATGCTCGCCCTCTTCGGCGGCAGGCAGAAGGTATTCAGCGACGGCGTCAAGGTGAGGGGCGACGTACACGTGTTGTTGGTTGGAGACCCCGGAACAGCCAAGTCAACCCTGCTACAATTTGCCGCTCAGATCGCGCCTAGGGGGGTCTACACCTCTGGTAGGGGAAGCACCGCCGCAGGCCTGACCGCAGCCGTGGTCAGGGATGCTGGGGGAGGAATGGTGCTTGAGGCCGGCGCCAGCGTATTGGCAGACATGGGCGTATGCGTGATTGACGAGATTGATAAGATGAGACCGGAGGACAGGGTGGCTATGCATGAGGTCATGGCCCAGCAGACTGCGAGCATAGCTAAGGGCGGAATCGTCGCAACGCTGAATGCTAGGTGCAGCATCCTAGCTGCGGCAAACCCAGAGCTGGGAAGATATGATCCATACAGGCCATTTAACGAAAACGTCAACCTGCCCATCACGCTTCTCTCTAGGTTTGACTTGATATTTGTGCTGAGAGACGAGCCGAACGCGGAGATTGACCAGAAAATATCTAGGCACATAATCACTCTCCACAGCGGTGGTGATAGGGGAGTCACATCTCCCATCCCGCCCAACGTCCTGAAAAAGTACATTGCGTACTCGAAAAAGATCGACCCCATCCTCACGCCGGAGGCAGCCTCTGCGCTACAGCAGTTCTATCTCCAGATGAGGACCGTCTACGAGAAGACATCAACCGTCTCGATAACTGCGCGGCAGCTCGAGTCGCTCATTAGGCTTGCGGAGGCTAGGGCGAGGGCGGCTCTTAGAAACGTCGTGACTGAGGAGGATGCGAAGGCAGCGATCGAGCTGATGAGGAAAAGCTTATCGGAGGTCGGCATCGACGTCGAGTCGGGCAAGCCGGACATAGACGTGATAATGACCGGCAAGCCCATGAGTGTCCGTGAGAAGCTGAGCCTCGTGCTGGACGTAATTAGGCAGCTCGAGCAACAGCATGGATATGCAGACGACTCTGCCCTTAGGCAGGAGCTTCAGGAGCAGGGACTGAGCCGTGGCGAGATTGACAGAATTATTAACAGGATGATAACCGAGGGAAGGATATATTCACCCAAGCCTGGAGCCTATAGGCTGACCTGACGGTGATTCCTTGAGGCTCAGCGAGACAGGACTAGATGCGCGGCTAGTGGCCTCTCTGAGGAGGGAGGGCATAGAGACGCTCTATCCACACCAAGTCGAGGCGATCAAGAGGGGACTGCTCGACGGGCGAAACATGGTCATCTCCGCCCCAACAGCCTCCGGTAAGACGCTACTCGCAACGCTCGCCGCGCATCGACAGCTAGCCCACGGACGAAAAGTCCTGTACCTCACCCCCCTGAGAGCCCTGACGACGGAGAAGTACCAGGAATTTAGTAGGGTTTTTGAAAACACGGAGCGCGCCGTTAGCATAGCCGCAGTCTCTGGAGACTACGATGACCCCGGAGAGTGGCTGGGTAGACGAGACTTCATAGTATCTACTTACGAGAAGGCTGACAGCCTCGTCAGGCATAGGGCCACTTGGCTAAGCGATGTTGGGCTAGTCGTGATAGACGAGGTACACATGATAGGCGAGAAGGAGAGGGGGCCGACCCTAGAGATGACGATATCAAAATTAACCGAGATTATAAAGGACGCTCAGATACTCTGTCTCAGCGCGACGATAAGGAACGTCGACGAGATAGCTGAGTGGCTGGACGCGGTGCCGATTGTGAGTAACTTCAGGCCCGTGCCGTTGATTGAGGGAGTAGTCAGGGGAGGAACAATAACGTTGAGCGACGGAGCCACCAAGAGAGTGAAGGCCACTGGAGATCCACTGACAGCAGTAGTCTCGGAGGGACTTTTAGGGGGAGGACAAGTATTGGTATTTGCCCTGACTAGGCGTAAGGCAGAGAGCTATGCCTCTAAGCTCGCAGAAGTAATCCCATTCGTCGCGCAGTTCAGTAATGAAGCGAAAGCCGAGTTAGAAAGGATAGCCGAGAATATACTGGAGTCTGAGCCGGAGTCTCCATTCTCTGAGAGGCTTGGGACGCTCGTCGAGAGGGGAGTAGCCTTCCACCACGCTGGGCTTGGACTTGCTCATAGAAGATTGGTGGAGGGGGCCTTCAGGTCTAGGATATTGCCTGTAATCTGCGCGACCCCGACGCTCGCCGCGGGAGTTAACCTGCCGGCTAGGCTGGTGGTCATACCGGAGTTGAGGAGGTATGACTCTCACTATGGGCCCTCATCGATATCGGTGATGGAGTATAAGCAGCTGTGTGGCCGTGCTGGGAGGCCGATGTACGACAAGGTAGGATACGCATTACTCATAGCTAGGAATAAAGAGGAGGAGGAATACTTCCTGGAAAAGTACGTTAATGGAGAGCCTGAAAAGATCTATTCATGCCTCGGCAGCGATAGGCACTTGAGATCACACATACTCTCACTCATAGCTTCAGAGCTGGTTAAGTCGGAGCTTGGACTTAGAAGAATTCTAAGCAGGACATTCTACGCACACCAATTCGGAGTCAAGATAATCGAGGAAAGAGTCGACACTATTCTTGAGTTCTTGGAGGAGAACGGGATGATTAGGAGGGATGACGGAGTGTCTGCGACGCCCCTCGGCCGCAGGGTCTCCCAGCTATACATCGATCCGCTTTCAGCGATAAGGATCGTCCAGTACTTAAGCGATGAAAGACACATGACAGTGACTGGAATGCTACAAGTGATATGCATGACTCCGGACCTGACAGACTATGGATTGGCTAGGATTAGGAGGCAGAAGATAGAGAGGTACATCGAGTCGGTGATTGATGAGCTGGTTGAGCCGCCGCCCGACCCAGCAGAGGATCCCGAGGGCTACGAATTCTTCCTAGACGCCCTGAAGAACCTGTCAGTGTTGAGGGAGTGGATAGACGAGACGCCTGAGAGACGTATCTACGAAGATTTCAACATTGAGCCAGGCGACTTCGCGACACTTCGAGAAAGAGCGGAGTGGCTCAGCTATGCGGCCTCTCAGCTGAGCCTAACCCTCGGCAGAAAATCGCTCTTCAAGGCCTACGAGACGCTGACAGTGAGGATTAAGCACGGCGTGAAAAACGAACTCCTAGAGCTCGTATCGCTGCCTGGAATCGGAAGGGTGAGAGGGAGGAGCCTCTGGAACCATGGAGTACGATCGCTAAAAGACATCGAGGAAGCATCGGTCGAGGAGCTCTCTAGGATTCCAGGAATAGGCAGGAAGCTAGCCGAGAAGATCAAGAAAAGCCTCTCTGGAGTATCTTCCAGCTCCGAGAAATAGGACGCCGAGCGCAGCGTCGAGTATATCGGCTGAGGCCCCCGGCCTAAGGTCATTACGCCTCATATACTCGTCCAGTTTGAGTATCGCCCTGAAGCCCTCCTTCGTGGCCGCTCCGCCCACTCCTAGAGCTCTGCCGGCCAGCGTCATCACGATTCTAGCCTTCTCGACCCCCGACCTCCTAGAGATGTGCGTGTCGGGTCTACGCGACATTACCTCCAATAGCGCGTTAACCGACGAGACCTCGAGATTATTCGTCCTTCTCAGCCACTGCTTCAGCGCCCTGAGACAGATATCGAAGGTTAGGCGATACCCATCGAGGTACTCGTCGATTATCATGTCTCTGCCCCTATACGGCCTGAAGGTCTCTAGTATCGATGCCCTCCTCTCCCTGATGAGCCGATACGTCTCGGGCTTCTTCACGTCCAAGAAAGGCACTTCGCCGAGTCCCCCCGGACTCACCCTAGATATCGCCATCAAGATGTTTCTGCAGTCCCTCCAGTCAGTCTTCTCCACCACCTGGAGTACTGCCCTCCTAAGCTTTTCTGGATTTCTCCACCTCTCACTCGAGCCTAGAAGTCCCGCGGCTGAGGATAGCGGAGAAACCAGCATGACCACGCCTAGATGCGTGTTTCCGCCGTCCTGGACCCTGAGCATCTCCTCGACCATCCTCAGCATATATCCTCCTAGCCTGCCACGCCACGCCTTTTTGGCGCCGCTTATGGCTGCCTGTCTAAGCCACCTGTAGAACGAGACAGCGGCGGACTGCAGGTTTATCAGGTCGATCTCTGGGAGGCTGTGAACCCTATCGACCAGTCCCGGCTTGGGATAGACGGCAGACTCGACGAGGATGGCCGTGACGAGCCGCCTCGCTACCTCGTCGCCGATTGAGGCGAGCATCACTCAACATCCCTGCGAGGTGGCTTTATATCCATACACGCACTCAGTCCTCAGGTCCCAAAAGACCACGAAGCCTGCCTCCCTCATCCTCCTCATTACACCTGCGTGGATCCGCTTTGCTCTAAGCCTGCCCGGGCTCCCCACGTAGTGAACTATGCGGCCGCCAGGACCAAGAACTCTGCAGAGCTCACGGTAGAATTCCGCGGAGTATAGTTCTCCTGCCAGCGAGAACCTGGGCGGGTCGTGTATGATTATGTCGAATACCTCCTCCCCCGTCTCTGAAAGGAATTCTCTTACGTCTAGGATGACGGTGACTGCTTTTTCATTCTTCAGCGGCCTTGACCACGGGTTTATCCTGGCCAGTTCGTACACGTTCTCATCCCTCTCCACCGTTACTACTCTTCTCGCGCCCATCCTGAGCGCGGCGATGGCCGTGTATCCCAAGCCCATACACGTATCTAAGACTTGTTTATCCCTGAGGCTTCCGGCAAGCCTCACCTTTGCCTCTGCGTCTATCTCTGGAAATGCATCCTTGACCCTGTGCATGTGTATGCCGTCTATCTCGAGTGTGGGTGCGTGTCCTCTACTCGTCCTGACTAATTTATAGTAGTGACCTGCCCTTATCTCAGCAGCCTCCAAGGAGTTGTCGTGAAGAACGTAGATGGTTCTCTCGTCTTCTCTTATCTTCTGGAGCTGGTCGATTCTCAGCTCGTTGCCGTCGATAAATACGCGTTCTCCCTCGATGAGGCACTCGCTGGTCGATAGCCCTAGGTCGAGTGAGACTCTTGCCCTACTCATGCCCGCTCTGTATGCCTGAAGGATCTCCTCAGCTGAGTCACACGTGATGAGGGGGACAATAATCGGCTCAAACTTCTTCTCCATCCAGCAATATGTCTCTAATACATCCTCATAACCCTGCGTCTAGTTGGGTCGCGAGCCTCAAGTAGGAGCAGTTATTAGGCAATATGCATCCTCAGATTGGTGATAGGGATGGATAGGCTCTGGGCTCCTTGGAGAATGGCCTACATAGGTGGACCGAGGACTGAGGGATGCATTCTCTGCAAAAAACCCAGAGAGAAGAACGATAGGGCAAACTTGATAATAATGCGTGGAGACACTTGCTTTGTTATGCTGAATGCATATCCGTACAATAATGGTCACCTGATGGTTGCGCCCTATAGACACGTCGGCGATATAAGGAGGCTATCGATGAGGGAGTCGTCAGAACTGATGAGGCTATCCATCCTGAGCGTCGACCTACTCAACAGGGCTCTCAACCCATCCGGATTCAACATCGGCATGAACCTCGGAAGAGTAGCAGGCGCCGGAATAGCAGATCACATACACATGCACATAGTCCCGAGATGGACAGGCGACACAAACTATATGCCAGTCATAGCTGATACGAAGGTTCTCCCAGAATACTTGGACAGCACATATGCAAGACTGATGGAGCACCTATCTCAGGAAATGAAGAGCAGGCTACAACTGTCCAGCGGCTCGGAATGATGTGCTAGCCCCTAAATACAGCTTGCTTTTTATTATTTGCTCGTGAAGAGAATCAAGGCCATCATCACGGACATCGACGCAACAATCATAGACAATAGAGAGAGGCGCGTCATGGCAGTAGAGAGAGTGCTGGGCTTTAGGCTTGACGGCGAGAGGAGGAAAAGAGCATACAACGCCCTGACGGTCGAGGACGTTGCGAGGCTGGCCGGCGTAGAGCTTAACGAGAAGGCCCTTAAAGAGATCATCGATGTGTTCCTCGACGACTTAAAACTCTATGAGTTCGACCGGCCCGCGGAGGGCGCGGTTGAGACGCTTAATCAACTATCTAGGGAGGGAGTGGCCGTAGTTTACGTCACAGGTAGGCCAGGAATCAAGTACATCATGCCGTTCATCGAGAAGATGGGGTTTCCTAGGGGCCCTGTCTATTATGAGAGAATCACAGGCGAGGGCGCTGATGAGATTAAGAAGACCCTCCTAGAAATGGCGCTAAAGGATAATGGATTTGAGGGCAGCGAAGTTGTCTCGCTGGGAGACATGCCGCATGACGGCGTTGCATCGCGCTCTCTGAACATATACAGCATAGGCACGACGCAGGTTTCAGGCGTCGCTCCGGAGTTTTTAAGACCATACTTCGACGAGGTCATCACGCATATTTCTTTCCTTCCATCAATCATTAAGAGGCTTGACAGCGGCCTATATTTGAATATTTGAAATTTAATTTGAATGAATTGATTAGCGATCAATTGTTTATTAGTGGCTGTGTTGATTCTGTATTATGCAGGAGTAGTAGGCGGCATGGAGGTAGCAAAGTACTCGGAGGAGAGGATCAAGAAATACCTAGCAGCGGGCTACAGGCTGATAGGAAAAGAGAAGCACTCAGGGGTAGAGATATGCAGGTGGACTAAGTCAAGACTTAGGGGAGAGAGGAACTGCTACAAGTCCATCTACGGGATCGACTCGAGGAGATGTATCCAGATGACCCCAACCATAGACTTCTGCAACTTTGCATGTCCATGGTGCTGGAGGCCCTTCGGCCTTCATAGAAACAAATCTCACGGTCCTATGTGGGACGATCCAAAGACGATAGTTGACGAGATGATAAAGGCGCAGAGAGAACTCTTATCAGGATTCGGGGGAAACCCACTTACAAGCAGAGAAGCCTACATGAAGGCGATGAGGCCTGCGCATGTCGCAATATCACTAGACGGCGAGCCAACCATCTATCCCGCAATCGCCGGGCTTGTCAAGGAGATCAATAGTAGGGGCATGACGAGCTTCCTCGTAACTAATGGCTCGCTCCCAAACAGGCTCTTAGAGCTGCTGAGAGAGGACGCCATCCCCACAAACCTCTACATAAGCGTCTACGCGACAAACGAGGCTGACTACGACTCGGTGACGAACACGTCGCTTAGGGGCGTGTTCAATAGAGTTTTGGAGAGCCTCAGCCTATTGAGGAGGTTCGGCGAGAGGGAGTGCAGGACAGTCTTTAGAATGACGGTCGCGAAGGGGCTCAACATGAAGGACCCAGATGGCTATGCCTGCCTGATAAAGAGTGCGGAGCCCCACTTCGTCGAGGTCAAGGGATACGCCTGGCTGGGCGAGTCGAGGCTAAGACTGCCCAGGACAGCCTCGCCCACCTACGAGGAACTCGAGAAATTCGCCGAAGAAGTAATAAGCAAAGCGGGATACGCGATAAAGATGCGTGACAGGATCAGCAACATAGTAGTGGCTGTCAGGGATGAGGATACTTGGAGATGGAACCTCCAGCTCGTCAAAAAGATCTCCAAACTCGAGGGCGTGCCGTCCAAGAATATCAGCGGCTAACCCGGTCCCTAACTGTTATGGGTGTATGGTTTTAGTCTCGAGCCGTTTCCCCTCTTATAAAACGATGAAGAATTAAATCTTTGGGTATCCGTATATTGTTGTCTGTCCCTTCCCCCTGAATATTACTTCGTTTCCCCATAAGTCTAGCTGTATTGGAATATTGCTGTGTGTTTTATCTTTGACTTCTCCTTCCTCACTACTCCTATCTCTTTCACCATTCCATCCATGCTTGACAATTTGTATATCTTGGTTATTGTTTCTTATTTTCAGCTTGGTTTCTCAACGCTTATGTAGCGTCATTCCAACATTATGATAGTTAGATGAGAGGTGGTCGATGCGCAGGGCCATGGCTGGTCCGTATCAAGTCTGTTTAGGTGTTTTGCCAAAACGGGTGAGGAGGTGAATAGAGTGGAGATTGGAGCTGCCTTGATTCTTTCCTGTGGGGATAGAGCGGGAGCGGTGGATGGGACTGCACTAGGGCTACGTCGGAGGAAGACTCCGGAAGGTTGCCAGAGGAGATGTATGGCACAGCTAAGGATGGGGAGGAAATATCTGCCGCGTGCGCTTCGGATCAAGCTGTACCACGATGTTGTTGTTCTTCGTAAATGTGGTCTGACTTATGAGAGGATTATCGAGGAAGTCAGACGAAGATATGGAGCCAGGATCTCCAAGTCTCACATAAGCTACTGGATACGTGGGATACATAGCCCATACAACGGTAGACGGATACCTTCACTAGAGCTCTTAGAACCATCTGAGGAGCTTGCATACGTGATCGGAGTAGTCCTTGGCGATGGATACGCATATATGAAGAGACGTGCCATCAAGGGCTACAACGATGTCTGGATAGGNCTTAAGGCTAATGATAGGGNGTTCGNCGAGGAGTTCGCTAGATGTCTTGCAAAGGTTCTGGGCAGGAGACCAATAAGGCCGAGNTATANGGATGATGTGGGGAAATATGTCGTCGACGCTCAATCAAAAACGCTCTACGAGCTCCTCTGAAAGCCAGTAGACCTCGACAGGCTCAAGAGATACATAGAGCACTGCGAGAGATGTGTGGCTGCCTTCCTCAGGGGCTTCGCAGACTCAGAGGGATACGTTGAAGAGAGAGGCCACATACATATCTACAACACCAATCTAAGACTGCTCACTTATGTCAAGGATCTTCTTAAGAGACTTAACATTGAGTCGACTGGACCAAAACTCAATACTCGACGAGGAACTGTAATACGCGATCCTAGGACGGGAAAGCAATACACGACTAAAAAGGATTGCTACTATATCTATATTCGAACCAGAAATAACATGAACTTCTACAGACACATAGGTTTCACAATTACTAGGAAGCAGAGACGCATAGAAGAATACATCAAGAGAACCATTAGAAGACCTAAACCCTCCCCTACCATTTCCCAACCAGCATCCTTAGACACATCTCCAACAACTAATAGTGGGGCCGCTGGGATTTGAACCCAGGACCTCCAGCGCTCTGGAGGCCGCTAATCTTCCCCAGGCTGGCGTCATAGCCATGCTAGACTACGGCCCCACCGAGACAACATAGGAGTCCTCGACTTAATTTATCTTATTCCCAACCCAATTGCAAAATCCCTGAAAGTCTTATAAGGCTACCACGCTATCTCATACACTGATTGAAGGAGGAAAAAGATTGTGATCACAGCGACCTCGAATATCTAGGCTCCCAGAGGACGGAGGGAGGATCCAACCTATACTACAGGTGCAAACTCTGCGGGTCAGTCATCATAGTTCTCCCAAGCGGAAAACAGATCTACGTAATCAAGGGCCAGGCAAAGAAGTAATCAAGGCAGCGCCACGGCTGGCTGGCCTAGTATAGATCACATCCTCGACTCTGTATCCTCGGCGCTCGAGGTTTGCCGTAACTAGCCTCACTGCCTCGTCGATCGGCCTATTCGAGTTTTTTCTAGAGTTCTCCTCAATGTCGTACCACAGAAGTCTCGACGGGCCAGCGCCGCTGATGGTGAGGGCGACGTTATATCTATCGAGCAATGCTTGCTTCTCTTCGAGGAGCGTCTCCCAATTATATGCTTCGCCATAAACTCTCGCGTTAGCCCTTGCCGCCTCGACGATGTGGTCAAACGAGACGTGCCTGAAGACTCTATTTAAGTCTCCGAAGAGCAGCCCAGCCGTCACCATCGCCACGTCTGAGAGGCCCCTGACATGGTCCTCCATCTTTATCGACTTGGGAATCACCTCTCTGGCAGCGCCCGTGGATGGCTTGAAGATGCTCGGCACGATCACCACGAGTCCTAGGTTCGGCGGCGGCTCCAGCCTCAAAACGTCCAGCCTCCCGCTCAATCTACCGATGATGCATATTCCTCCGAGCGTCGATGCCGCGACGTTATCCGCGTGGCCGCCGGGCTCTACGCTCGAAGCCAGCTCGACGACCTCGAGGGGGCTGAGGTTTAGACCGAATAGTGATGAGAGGACCACCACCGCGCCCACCGCCTCGGCCCCAGACGCGCCTAGCCCCTTCCTCACGGGAATCCCAGCATCGATGATTATTCTCACAGCCCTCCTCAGTCCCCACCTCTCCAGCACGAGGCTCGCCGCCCTTCCAGCCGCATTCTTCTCAAGGTCCAGCGAGAGCTCAGCCGCGTACCTACCCCTGACTACGAGCTCCACACCGGCAGGCCCATCCACGCACCTAGCGCCCACCAATAGCGAGGGCTCGTTTAGTGCCATCGAGAAGACGTCAAACCCAGGCCCAAGGTTAGCACTGCTAGAAGGCACCCGACACCAGACTTCAGACACGTCTAAAACAAAAATGGAGACTCCCAGTTAAACCTTCCCAAGCCCCAATCAAGACGAATATTCAACAAAATGTTTCTCCACCTCGAGAAGTAGCGGGGGGTGGATTTGAACCACCGATCTCCGGGTTATGAGCCCGGCGGGTTAATCCTGGCTACCCTACCCCGCTCTACTAAAATATTTTTCCATCTTAGAATTTAAACTTAAACACGCCCTCATTTATACATCCTTGGTCTTAGCTTATTCCTTCTAAGAGTGTTTATTTATTCGTGTTTTGATTTTGATAAGGTATGGATTGTCGAGTTCTGTTTAGGTTTAGCGGAGGCGTCGTGGCTGAGGGCGTGATGGATTGTTCGGGGGAGGTTGAGAAGCTCCTAAAGAATTCGCCCTTCACATCCACCGTCGAGCTCTGGGGCGAGGAAATCTACTTCGAGCTTCCAGTAAAGCTGAGCCTGCTCGGCGAGAGGAGAAAGATGTCTGTGGGAGAGATAGCCTACTGGCCCGAGGGGAACTGCCTATGCATCTTCTTCGGAAGAACGCCCCACAGCAGGGACGGTGAGCCAGTGGCCTACTCAGACGTAAAGCCACTGGGAAGAATAACGAGCGGACTAGAAAACCTGAAGAAGGTAAAGGCAGGCGAGAGCGTCAACGTCACAGTAAGCAGACAACACACAACCTAACAGGCATGCCCCATCTGCACAAAATAATCAATGCTATAAGGGTCGGCTCGGCTCTTCCACCATCACAACTCAGTCTGGAGCGGCAGCCTCATCCCTCAACATCCTAGGCCATACTCGCTTTTTAATCTTGTGCCTCAAACGTTTATTACTTAACGACCCTTAAAATCGATCGTCAAGGAAGCTTCATGGAGCCTTGAGAAAAGCTGAAGAAGGAGCTAAGAATTTGCTCAGAGAAGCCTTCGAGATTCTTCAAAAATTCCTGCCGAGGAGCTAGTTGAGTCCCTGAGGAAGAATCGCGAAGAGAGATGATTAAATATCCATTCGATGCCCCAACAACTAATTTTGCCAAAATCAATCTATCACCCGGATTAACAGGATTAAGTCATTGAAGAAATGCTTATTTTTCTCGCATAGGATGCTTTCTGCGTATAGGTTATGGATTCTAAAACGTACGAGGAGAAGGTATGGGATACGGTCATTTTCTACAATGTAATTTGTCCTGAGAGGAGAAGAAAGGGTAGAAGGAAAAGACGCATTCAGGGCAAGGATTGATTCTCGGACACTATCTTCGAGGTACATGTATATATGGCGGCTCCTGCCTCCTTGATTGTTAGATGACGGAACAGCAGGACTCGAGCGGAGCGCCGGTTAGGCAGTACAGATGGGGCATCGTGCATATCTACTCCTCCTACAACAACATAGTTGTCCACGTCACCGACATAACTGGTGCTGAGACGATAGCTAGGGCTAGCGGCGGAATGTTCGTTGAGTCTGGCAGATTGGAGCCTTCGCCCTACGCCGCGACCCGAGCGGCCAGCTACGTCATGGACATAGCTAAGCAGAGAGGGATAAACGCGGTCCACATAAGGGTGAGGGCGCCTGGCGGAGTGAAGTCTAAGACGCCCGGCCCAGGCACGCAGGCGGCAATCAGGGCAATTGCGCGTTCAGGAGTGATGATAGGCCGGATCGAAGACGTGACTCCGCTGCCTCACGACAGCGTTAGGAAAAAGGGAGGAAGAAGGGGAAGAAGAGTCTAGTCCAGGCATTCATCCTTTTTGGCCCTCTCCATTCTCACTAAGCGGTTCAAAAATTTATATTAAGAGAGTTGCGGACAGGCCGCAGAAGCCGGCTTGATGGGATACTTCAGCATCGATAAGGCTGAGAGGCTGATTCCCGAGTTGACGAGGCTCCTGAACGAGGCCAGGGCGAGGCTGCTAGTGCTAGAGAAGGGAAGCGTTAATAATAATGGCCTGAACAGCGAGATAGCACAGCTCATTAAGGAGATAGAGTCGAGAGGCGTGATAGTGAGGGACGTAGCCTCAGGAATCGTGGACATACCCGCCCTTAGGAATGGAGAGCCGGTTTATCTCTGCTGGAGACTGGGCGAGAGAAGAATAATGTACTGGCACCCCCTCGACGCAGGGCTCTCAGGCAGGAGACCCATAGTAAGAAGCGAGTTCTTGACAGACGAAGAGATATATCAGAAGCTCCTCACTGATAGAAAGCCATACTACGAACTACACGAAGACGAGAAAACAATCACCGTCTACATGGATATCCGTGGATGGAGCGTCAACAATCTTGAGGTACATCTTATTGGACGCTTGCTCGAAGTGAAGTGGGAGTCCGATGGGCTGACGTTTAGGCACGAGGTCGTCCTCCCATCAGAAAACAGTTACAGCGTTAAAGAATGGAAGCTACACAACGGTCAACTATTGATTAGCATAGAGAAGAGTCTATTACAAAAGAGGCTGGTCAGGACTTCTGAACGGGCTTGATGGGCAACAATAACTTGATCTTCTCCTCCTCTCCTCTCTTTACCAAATAGCTAGGCGCCGACACTACCCTATCACCCACCGCGACGTGTCTGTGAGTTATGAGTTGTCTTGCATGATAAATTGTCTTTGCCAATCCCAACCTGAAGACGATCGTCTGAAGACGTCTCTCTAGAATATCTCTGACAGTCAGTCTCAATACGTCGTCTGCAGTAGCGTTCTCCGGAAGTATGCCCATCCTGTAGAGAGTCCTTATCAGGACTGACTCTTTCCTTAATCTCTCCTCCTCTGTTAAGACGAATAATGACCTGGCAATTTTTCTGTATTTCCTTAATATCGAAGCTGCCCGCCAGAGTTCACGCTTGTTCCTGAGGCCATACTCACCCACTATCTTCAACTCTTCAAGCAGCCTTTCCGTCCTCCACGGCTGCTTTGGAGTCTCGTACTTTTTGCGTGGTCTCTTAGGATCTCCCAATTCGCCTCATCTCTTATCGCTCCCGATATATATGTTTCAACACGTACTGTCTATTTTACACTTATATAATCCTCGTTCAATGACAACGATTACGGGGGACAGAGTTATTGCCACGGAGAGTAAGAAGTTCAAGAACTTTACAGACTGGTTCGACGAGCTACTACTAAACAGCAGGATAGCAGATTCCCGATACCCAGTGAAGGGATTCATTGTCTATCTTGAGAATGGCAAATACGTGATGGATCGCGTTAGCAGGAAGCTCGAGGAAAAATTAGAGAAAGACGGCCATAAGCCAATGCTGTTTCCACTGGTAGCCACTGAGGAGAACTTCGGCAAGGAGGCCGAGCATATTAAGGGATTCAGGCAAGAAGTATTCACAATTACTAGGGGCGGCGAAGAGGACTCGCAGCTAATCTTGAGGCCGACCTCGGAGACAATCATGTATCCAATGTTTAGCATCTGGATAAAGAGCTACGCAGACCTGCCTTTGAAGGTTCATCAAAGCTGCGAGATTTATAGGTATGAAACTAAAGCTACCAGGCCGCTGCTCAGGGTGAGAGAGATACCTTGGAACGAGGCCCACACGGTTCATGAGAGCCCTGAAGACGCGGAGAGACAGTTCAGGGCCGCCATCAATATTTACAGAGAGGTACTAGAGGAGCTGGGCATAGCGTTCCTACTGCTGAAGAGGCCCGACTTCGACAAGTTTGCTGGTGCTGAGTACTCAGTAGCATTTGATGCTTGGAACCCAGACGGAAAAGTTAACCAAGTGGCAACTGTCCACAACTTGGGCACGAACTTTTCGAGGGTGTTTGACATAAAGTTTGAGAAGAGGGACGGCGGGAAGGAATATGGATGGCAGCTCTGCTACGGCATGGGATTTAGCAGAGTCTTAGCGGCGATAATCGCCCAACACGGAGACGACGTTGGACCCTGTTTTTCACCAGAGATAGCTCCAACACAGATAGCGATAATTCCAATCCCATTCAAGGGCAGGGAAGAAGACGTAATTAAATACTCAAGAGGGATATTCGAGGTCGTTCGAGAGAAGTATAGAGCAGTGCTAGATGATAGGAAGGACGTCACGCCGGGCGAGAAGTTCTATCACTGGGAGAGGATGGGAGTACCGATCCGATTGGAGATCGGCCCTAAGGAGGCAGAGTCTGGAACCGTCACGCTGATGAGGAGGGATCTGAGAGAGAGGATGGTAGTCAGGACTAAGGACCTGCTAGAGACGCTGAAGAAGATTGTTGAGGAGATGCCTAAGATCTTCTTGGAGAGGTCCAGGCAGATCCTCCAAAGCATGATTGTAGATTGCTACACATTGTCTGAGGCCTCAGAAGCTATAGAAAATAGAAAAATAGTCAGGGCGTGCTGGTGCGGAAGCATTGAGTGCGCCGAGGTCATTAAAGAAAAAGTTGGCGGAGAGATACGCGGACATAGATATGATACTCGGGAAGAACCATTCTCGGGCTGCATTTCCTGCGGAAAAAAATCTAGCTATGTGATATACATCGCGAGGGCTTACTAATAATACAGCGTCCCTGCAAATTGGTCTAGATGCTTTATCCTCTTGGCTGGATGCGGATGCGTGCTAAAGATGTCTGAGAGGGCACTCGGCCTTGCCTGCCTCAGCTCCTCAATCATAGAGTCAATGTCTAGTCTTGGGTCTAGACCCACGTCTGGATCAGCTATGAAGAACATTTTTAGGCTGTCTGACTTTATTCTCTGAGTCGGCCTAATCCTGCCCGCGAGAATCATTATTCGCACCAGTGCTCGCTGTAGTTTTCTAGCTCCATCTTGGACGCTAAGCGCCGCGTGAGTGTCGGCATAATACTCCCTGAGCCTGCTCATGAAGAAGACAAACAGGTTGAATATGAAGCTGAGCACGATTAGTCCTATTCCAATTAAAACGGCTCCTGCACCCGAAGACCCATTCCTTCTTCCGTAGCTTCCAAGCAGTCCGGAGTAATAGAGCGAATAGCCAATGTAGTAAATCAGTGCTGGTATTAGGCTTATCATCAACATTACCACTACGTCGCGGTGTCTTAGGTGCCCGACTTCGTGGGCCACGACTGCCTCCAACTCTTCTCGCGGCATTTTTCCAACTAATCCCCTGGTCACGGCCACCATAGGGCCGGTCAGGGGGCTCCCATAGGCAAATGCGTTAGGGACATCGATGTTAGCAATCATGACCTTAGGCTTGCTTCTCAGTCCGCTCCTGATGCTTAGCTGTTCAACGATCTGGTGTAGCCATCCGTATTCGTACTCGTCTGCTGGCTTCACGCTGTATATTGCATTGATTATGTACGGGCCGAACAGCCATTGAAGAATGTGTATAAGCACCACGAATCCGAAGACTCCGTAGATAAAAATCGTGGGCAGGCCTAGATACAGTATGAGCGCAGTAAGTACGAGTGTTGCCGTCCCCACGACTGCTATCCACACCGCGAACATCGATACTCGAAGCCCTAGTAGTGACATCCTCGGCCTAGCAGTGCCCAAATTACTGTTAACCGACATTTTATCCACCTCTAATAATATATCGAGTCAAGCCTTATTTTAAGATAATTTATATAAACTCCTTTTCCTTTCTTTCCTCTCGCGCCCTAACCTTCAAGACACCATAGTGGATTGCGCACGAGATGCATAGGTTCTCGGTGATTACGTTCTCGGCTATGTAGGCGCCTGCCTGCTTAAGTTCTCGCGCCAAGTCTCCCCTGACTAGGGAGACCCTCCTAGTAACTCGCTGAATCTTGCTTCTGGGAACGTAGGCACCGCAGTTATCGCATTGAACCATCGGCTCGGAGCCTTTCTGCCCCTTCGCCCTACCCCTGTTCTTTCTCTTTACAGGCATCTCTATTCCGATAATATTGATTAGCGCTGGATTTATATTTATGTTGTAGTGTGGCAAAAAGCGTGGCGTTTATGCTTCTCTAATCAGCCGCTCCTCGCATTTTGGCATGTTCTTCTAACGCCTTAACTGCGTTCTCCTGGCAAGGCTCTATGGAGCCGGGCCTTTTTCTTCTCACCTCCTCTATGGCCTCGGCGGCGCTGTATCCCTTCTTCACGACTAGGTAAGACGCCAGGACTGTGCCGGTCCTTCCCAACCCAGCCGCGCAGTGTATCAGGACTGATTTGCCACTATTTAATAGACCATCAATCAGCTCGACTAGCTCTACTAGTTGCTCAACAGTTGGCTCCTCATGGTCGATCAACGGATAGTGAATATAGTCAATCATTAAGCCCTCAAGAAATTTTGCGGGTATTCTCTCCTCCGTCAACGAGACTATAGCGTTTACGCCGTTTTTAGAAAGCCACTCAACCTGTCCCCGAGTAACTGGTCTCCCAGAAGCCGCAATATTGTCAAGAAACCAGCTAAAGTTGTATGGCCTATCCGTAAACACTCCTCTCAACGAGCGCCCAACATCGCCCAATCTCATTTCCACACTCTCTATTATTTCTCGCGATATATAACTAAAAACTGCTCTAGTACGAGTGTAAAGGCGACGAATTATTCTTCAGTTGTTTTCTGAAAAATACTATGGTCAATACAGCATAGATACGATCTCTAATCCTCTGGTAGTCTTTTCTCTTTTTTGGGAGGTAGTCTCTCCCACTCCTCTATATCTCCAGGGACGACCTTGAAGAGTGGGTGTGGCTCGATATGCTTGAGGCTTACCAGCTCTTTGTACTTTTTTAGATTCCGCATACTGAGTTTATTGAGGAGATGGGTAAACTCATATTTGAGCTGGCCTATCTTTACTGAGAGTTTTTCGACCCCGAGGTCATAGACCAGAATTTTGCAGGCATCAAACCTGTATCCTCGCCTAACTCCCTCTAGGTAAACGTGGTATAGGTAGGTGCCTATGTAGAGGATCGGGTCTGGGCTTTGTCTGAAACGAATGAGTTGTGGATGGTCTCTGTACCCCTTCGTATACCCCTGCAAAACCTTCTGTGCTAGAAGGGCCTCTCTCCAAAGTGCAACAATTCCAACCGAGTCGAGATAAGAGGGAGAGATGGACCAGAGCCTCACATGTGAGAGACCTCAGAACAAGCATTTATCCTCTTCACGCTTCCAGATCTCTGTTATAGCGAGTCCACATGAATAAGGATTAATAGGGAAGAATATAGAGATGTGTGTTAGGGCTTAGAATGAGGATCGTTGCTGGTCCTGCTTCTAGAGGTGTTGCGGTCGAGGTTGGGGGTATGCTTGGCGCTGAGCTAGTTCATCCTCAGTTTAAGGTGTTTCCAGACGGGGAGCATTACTTCAGGCTGCCTGATGTCGATCCAAGCGATGTCTTCGTAATAGTTCAGGGGACTCACCCTCCTCAGGACAAGAACTTGGTTCAGCTCCTGCTTATCTCGAGCGGTCTAAGGGACCTGGGCGCTAGGAAGATAATCGCCGTGGTTCCTTACCTAGCATACGCGAGGCAGGACAGGGCCTTTCTAAGGGGAGAGGTCGTGAGCTTCACCGCGGTCCTGAACCTAATGAAGAGCGCGGGCATAGAGGAGCTGGTGACGATCAATGTTCATGCACCGTGGGCATTGCAAAATGCACCCATGAAGGCAGCAAACCTTGACGCAATACCTGAAATAATGAACCAGATAGCTCAGCTCGATAAAAGAATTGACTATGTCTTTTCTCCTGGGAAGAAGGGAGAGGTAATGTCGAGGACCGCTGCGAGCATTCTAAACGCCGAGTATCGATCAGTGAGGAGTAGCCGCGACCCAGTCACGGGAGAGGTGAGAATCGAGCTTGAGGAGACAGACCTCAAGGGGAGAAACGTCGTCGTAATCGACGACATGATTAGCACGGGCTCCACAATGATCCAGATAGTTAGGGAAGTAAGGAATAGGGGGGCTGCTCGCGTCATCGCTGCGTGTGTTCATGGACTCTTCATCTCGAGGGCTGATGCCCAGATCTTTGCTGCTGGTGCGGAGAAGATAGTCACCACTGACACCATTCCGACGCCATACTCAGTAGTGAGGGTCTCCAAATTGATTTCTGAGTATTTGAGAATTCGGAATGAATGATAGGTATGTTGCGATTTTATCGGGTGATAACGTAGCTTTAGGCAGCGCCGAGTTAAGGGCCCTGCTAAGAATTTTTAATCAAGACTCAACGGCTCAGCCGATATCTAGGAGGATGATGGTCTTTGAAGCGAGTGATGAAGTTGCGGCAGAAATTATTAGGAGGGCCGGCTACATTAAATCAATTGTCAGGCCGATCATTTCTGAGAGGTCAGGCAAGGTATGCGAGTCTTCCCTCCTAATCGACAACGTTCAGGAGGTTGTTCATAGCCCAGTAGTGATTAGGGCGGAGAAGCTCGGAGTCCCTCGCATTGATCAGAACTCGAGAACCATTGAGAAGAATGTGTTTGATGTTCTTAGCCGAACCATCCCTGACTTAAGAATAAGCTACGAATCTCCATCAACCATAATAAAGATATACGTCGAGGGTGGCTTAATCATTGGCGGCATACTAATAGGCGAGAAGGATGCTAGGTCGCTAGAGATGAGAAGGCCGGGTAAGCGGCCCTTTACGCAACCCTCCGCGATACATCCAAAACTAGCGAGATGCATGGTCAACCTGACGGGCGCGAGAAGAAATGGATGCGTCCTAGACCCCTTCATGGGGACTGGCTCAATTCCGATAGAGGCCTCACTCATGGGATACACCTCCATCGGCGTAGAGCTTAAGAGCTGGATCTGCTTCGGAGGCGCAAAGAACATAAGACTGTTGGGAGACTACTCTAGGTCGCACATCGTTGTCGGAGACTCTCGAACGTTGATGTTTGGTAGGAGGTTTGTTGACGGCGTGGCGACTGACCCTCCTTACGGGAGGTCCACCACCATCTTGGGAGGAGAGTTGTCAAGGATGCTCGAGGCCGTGTTTGCCCAGCTGCTAGAGATCGTTAAGAAGGATGCACGCATCGTTATGGCTCTTCCGGAGGGCACACCCTTCATCGACAGGTTGGACAGCATCGGCCTGAGAATTGAGGAGCGCCTAAAAGAAAGGGTCCACTCATCACTCATCCGCGAGATAATCGTTTGTTCAATTGCGGCATTACTCTAGATTGCATGATTAATATATATGTGGCGACATTATGTCGAACAAATCGAGATAAATGTCATTTTGACTATAATTTTGATTTTACCTCGACAAAAATATTTAATAATGGGTCATCTATTATCAATGCGACATAGTCATGGAATATACGTCGGCGGTCAGTCCTGAATCGCTGTCTGATTATCTACGCCCATGGAGGAGGATTAGGCAGCCGAGGTTTAGGGCAATCTTGAGGGTCGAGGAAGTAGCCTCAGAGGCTATGAGAAGCTACCTCAGGGATGAGGGATTCATCGAGCTACTACCCCCAATTATTGGTCCGGCTACAGACCCCGGCATCAGGGGTGCACGACAGGCCTCAATAGACTACTACGGCAGGGAATACAAAGTGATGAGCAGCGCCATTCTGTATAAGCAGCTAGCCATCTCCGGGCTGGGACGCATCTTCTTTTTCTCCCCCAACGTTAGGCTTGAGCCTCCAGAGTCAATAGCTACCGGGAGACACCTGACAGAATTCATCCAAGTAGACGTCGAGGCGGCAGAGATAGATTATTTTGAAGCCATGAAGATCGCTGAGAACCTCTTCTGCCACACCGTTGAGGAAGTGATTGATAAGTGCAGCCGTGAGCTCGAGCTGCTTGGGAGGGAGCTCAGACCATTCAAGCCGCCGTTCAAGAAATACACCTATGACGAGACGCTAAAAATTCTTCGGAGTCACGGCAGAGATGCTAGGTATGGAGAGGAAATCTCGTGGGACGATGAAGTATTCCTGTCATCGATTCATCAGGAGCCATTCTTCATCTATGACTATCCCAAGGGTGCGAGGGGGTTCTATGATCGGGAAGACGAGAACAGGCCCGGAGTCCTGAGAGACTTCGACATGATCTATCCATCAGGTTACGGCGAAGCAATATCTGGCGCAGAAAGAGAATACAGGTACGAAAGGGTGCTTAGCAGGATGCTCGAGAATGGCGAAGACCCAAGCAGGTATGGCTGGTATTTAGAGATGCTTAGGGACGGAATACCGCCGAGCGCCGGCTTCGGGATCGGTGTCGAGAGGCTAACTAGGTTCCTCTGCGGACTGGCCACTGTCTGGGAGACTAGGCCTTATCCTAAATTGCCCGGAGTCCATACTCCCTAGTCCTATAAGTTCTCTGAAGACGAAAGTCAATATAATGCCGCTTCCAATTATTGCTAGGCCTAGCAATCCATGAGGGTTCTGCTGGTCAACCAGACCTACGGAGGCGCGAGTGGGACCGGGAGGCACGTGGAGCTTCTCCACAGGGGCCTCATAGAAGAGGGAGTGGGCGTCGCGGTGCTTAGTGGGAGAAACGCGTGGAGCCTCCCAGTACCCATGCTGAAGTCAGCATCGTTTCTGTTTGGGCTCTTCTTCAAGAAGTTTCAGGCAGACGTAGTTCATCTTCATAGCCCTAAACTCTCACCGCTCTTGTTCAAGCATCCGAGGACTGTAATCACAATTCACGGAGGAATGGATGAGTTTAGACAGAAATATGGCGCTGTGGGAGGACTAGTCTCGTCCACGATTCTATCACTGATGAGAAGGTCGCGAGTAACTACGACTGTCTTGAAGACCGAGGCGGAGAGGCGGGGTTGGATCTGGATACCAAACATGACTGATGTAAAGGCCATCGACCAGATACCGCCCAGTAATGAGTCATGCATACTCTTCGTGGGCAGGAACGACCCCGTAAAGAATTATCAGCTCTTCAGAAGAATAGCCCGTCGTCTTAGACTGAAGTATAAAGCCTTCGGAGTGGAGGAGGTGGTTGACTGGAGGACCGTGATCTCGTACATGAAGTCGGCCAAGTGCCTCTTCATCACGTCTAAGTGGGAGGGGATGCCTTCAGTCCTGCTGGAGGCATGGGCTGCCGGATGTCCAGTGATTGCAAGCGAGATTGAGTCGTTTCTCCCATTCCGCGACGCACTGATACTCAGCAGGCCGGATCCAGACGAGATGGTCGAGGCATACTACTCGCTTGAACTAGTAAGGGATAAAATAGTCAGGCATGGCAGGCAGTACTCTGAGATGTTCGACTATCCCAACGTCGTGAAGAAATACTTGAGAATATATGAGTATGTTCTTGAGAACTGAAAGTTTTACTGCTCTGTCCTTAGAGCGACCACGGGGTCGAGGCTTGCAGCTCTCCTAGCTGGATATATGCCTGAAACCATGCCTATCAAGATTGCGAAGAAGAATGTCTGCAGTAGTAGTAGGGGCGTTATGGTCGGCTCGTATGGAATCGATCCGAAGCTCGCCATTGCGCTGCTACTTGAAGATGGCTCGACGTGGAATAGGCTACTCGTCATAAAGCTGACACCGTAGGAAAGCACTATTCCAAGTCCTATTCCCAGTATGCCGCCAATCATGCCTGTCAACGATGCCTCAGACAGAAAGATTATCATTATGTCCCGTTTTGTCATGCCTATGGCTCTGAGGACTCCTATCTCTCTCACCCTCTCCATAACCGACATGATCATCGTGTTTGCTATGCCTATTCCCGCTACGAGAAGACTCACAGCCGCGACCACTGCTAGGAAGAACGTGAAGGAGCCTAGTATGCTTTGGACGGTCCTCAGTATGCTTGTGGGGCTGACTATATTTGCGTTCCTGCCATAAATTGACGAGAGCTGATCAATAATGTAGTCGACGTCATTTGGATCGCTTGCCCTAACCAGTATTCCATGGTAGAGGCTCTCTCCAAAGAGTCGCCTACCCCCTGGGATAGATAACAAAACCATCGTGTCCGCGTCCACGAAGAGCGTCGCTCCGAACTCGTCATAAACGCAGGTAACGACGTAAGATGCCTGTGTCTTTCCCTTCGGCGTGACTACCTCCACCACGATTGACTGGCCTGGCAGTATCTTCACGCCCGTATAGTCTGGCGGAAATGCTAGCTTGTAGCCAATTGCGGCTGTGGATGAGTCAGTACGGAGGGGCGGCGTCCCTTGAAGCACCTGCAGCTGTGGGAAGAGTATCTTGACGCTTGCTGGGTCTGTCGCGTATACACGTCCATTGAGGGATATGCCACCATACTTTATCGTTGCGGACGTCAGGTAAAACGGTAAGACGGCCTCGACACCTGGGATCAGCGAGATCTTCTGGACGTCAGCGTCGTTGAATCTTAGGGATGAGCCGGTTGAGGGAAGAATTACGATGTTATTTGCGCCTAGCTCGAGCAATTTATTGGTTATTGAGTCGTTTAGTCCCTGACCGTTAGCCACTAAGGCTATTATCAAAGCGGTGCCTATGGCTATACCCACGACTGTGAGTATACTCCTCGTTCTTCTTTCCCGCAGCGCTTTGAAGCCATATTTAATGGCCTCCAGCAGCTCCATGACTCTTCCTCCTTCTCCTGTAGACTGCTAGGCAGGATATGATTGAGGCTGCGACGACAACCGCAATCAATATCGTCAGTACTTGCTGGCTGACTAGTGAGTTTTCCTTCTCTGATGATTTTGGAAGATTGATTACTACGCTGACGGGCTGAGTGAAGACGTGCTCCCTCCTCAGCTCGTCTTTATACCTAATTATCAGCGTGCCCTCCAACTTGGTGTTATCAGATGATGGCTGAATCAGCCGCACGGTAAATGGTAGCGGAGCATTCGGATTCAGGTCGCCGATGTAGATACTCTGCCCAGGAACTGCGAGGGGCGAGTCTAGTTCTAGGGTCGTAAATAATGCGGGGACGTTTCCCTCGTTTAGAATGTTTCCCGTCAGCATCGGCGCGCCAGCTAGGAAGACTACGTTGACGTCGTATATCCTCAGGTTGATGAATCCCTCAATGATGAATCCGACGTCTCTTTCCTCATTTATCGTCTCGCCGTTATCGCTCGTGACGTACTGTATCTTCATCCTAAGTCTGGCAGGCAAGCCAGCTAGTGATGGCGAGGCAAAGAGCGAGACGTTTATCGACTCCGTCTGCGAGGCCTCGATCTTGTCGATCTTCCAGTTGTTCGACCCTATCACTGATAATCCAGCCTCGATCGGAGTTGCAATTATGACTACCTTGTCCAGCCTGGCTCTGTAGTTGTTCATTATGTCTATCTTGATCGTCTCTACCTTGCCCGCTGTTATCGAGGAGGTTGTCGAGAGGAGTATGTTGGGCGATTTTGGTTCCTCCTCGCCGATGTACAGCGCGACGAAAGACTGCTCTGCGTCTAGGTTGTCGTTCTTATCCCTAAACTTGACCATGACGGGGAGCATAGTCACGGACTTTGAGACAACGCCAGAGACGGACAGCCTGACCTTAATCGTCTCCGACTGCTTGGGTTTCAGCTCCTCTATGGTCCAGGAGGTTGGCTCGCCTACGGGCAATACCTGAATCGAGGCGGGTGGATTAAACATTACTCTAACATCGTAGGCCGGCTCGTTGCCGTTGTTCATGATGTAGAGGTCTGCGGTAGACTCGCTGTTCGGCTTAAGCGAGTATTGAGACAGCCAGACCTTGATGTCTATGTCCTTCGTGAATGTCTTGACCACTTGAAGCCCATGGACGCTGGAGTGGGTTGATAGCTGGCCCACGGTGTTCCTATAAGTAGCCGTCGCCTGAAGGAGAATGGTCGTGTCCGCGGCCTGCTGGCTGGCATATATCGCGCTCTCAAGCACAATGCTCTCTCCCGGCCCAAGCCTCTCTATTATCCAGTACGTCTTACCAATGAGTGAGACGGCGGGAAGGCTAGAGGCTTGGCTCAGCTGGACCCTGACGTCCGTCGCGGGAGCCTCGCCCGTGTTTCTCACCCTCAACTCAATGTTAGAAACTTTGCCGGGCTCTACGCTGTTCGGAGTTACCTCGAAGATAATCTTTGACTTGCCCATCAGGTTGATTCTTACGTCGAAGAACTGTCTCTGCGCCTGGTCTCCGACCTCGTCGTACATGAGGTCGAGCTTGGCTGTGTATTCGCCTATCTTGGTCCCGGGCTCGACGTTAATGTAGAAGGTGAGCTCAAAAACTCCTCCGGGCGGAACGATCCCTAAGTAAGTTGCTGATGCTACCTTCGGGGTCGAGGGATAGGTCGAGGAGAAGCCGTCGGGCAGATATAGATCCGCCCTAATATTCGAGATCTTAGAATCCTCATAATCACTTCCGAGAACCACGGTGAATGGTAGATACATATCGCCTGGAGATGCCTCAACCCTCGTCCCACCGACGCCCCAGTAGCTGTCGAGGAGCTTCACGGTGTCGGTAGAGGCGACCACTTCCAGGGGCATGAGCGTCAAGGCGAGTATAGAGGCGATCAAAACAATGGGTAAAGCATTGTTACGCATTCTCGACCACCTCCACCGACTCGACCCGGCCGTCCCTTATCCTAACTATCCTCTGGCAGCTCTGGGCAACCTCTGGGTTATGAGTAACGATCACCACCGTCGTTCCCAGCTCTTCATTGATGTTTTTTAATATATCGACAACCAGCTTGCTGCTCCTCGTGTCTAAGTTTCCTGTCGGCTCGTCGGCCAGCAGGATTTCTGGTTTTCCAACAATTGCGCGGGCAATTGCGACTCTCTGCTGTTCACCACCCGATAGCTCAGTGGGCCTGTTTGTCAACTTCTCCTCCAAACCTACGAGCGAGAGCGCCTCTATCGCGAGCTTTCTCCTATCCTCCTTCCTCACTCCCCTAATGACGAGCGGCAACTCGACGTTCTCGAGCGCGGTCAGTCTTGGAATCAGGTTAAAGGTCTGGAATACGAAGCCGATAGTGCTGTTTCTGATTCTGGTGAGCTCTGAATCGCTTAGCTCGGTGGTGTCCCTTCCGTTTATTATGACTCTGCCTGAGGTGGGACGGTCAAGCGTCCCAGCGATGTGCAGGAATGTTGATTTTCCACTCCCGCTAGGGCCCATCACCGAGATCATCTCACCTCTTCTTATCTTGAGACTGAATCCTCTCAATGCTGGGAATTCGACCTTTCCCAGCCTATAGATCTTCCATACATTGTCCATAATTATAACGTGCTCTTCTCGGTCTCCTTCACTCATTTTGTCTTCACTAAACCTAAAGACATTTAAGCGTTATAAAAACTGTTTGTATTGATTGTTCATTATAGTTAAATAACGAGTTTGATGATTTTATCGTGGCGCAGTTAGAGCATGGGTAAGGTGAGGACTAGAAAAGTGAAGGTTCTTGCAAAGGAAATTTTAGAGAGACATCCAAGCGAAATCTCACGCAGCTTTGAGGAAAATAAGATACTGGCGGGAAAGCTGCTCAAAGGGCAGGTCTCTAAGAAGCTGAGAAATAGAGTTGCTGGCTACTTAACGGCCTTGGCGAAGAGATTAGAGGAGAAGCAGAAGAAAGAGGCTGAGGCCGCGGCGACGAGTGGGGAGGAATTAGGGCTTAAAGGGGGCACTATTTAAGATAGGTCGCTTTTAATCAAATCGATGGCAATAGCCAGGAGAAAACTGGTCGAAGAGAGAAAGAAAGACCACTTGAGGATCGTGCTGGAGGAAGATGTTGAATTTAGCAGGTCAACGTGGCTCGAGTACGTTGAGCCAGTCCACACATCTATCCCGGAGCTAGATTTTGGCTCGATAAACGTTCAGGCCAAGTTTCTTAACAGGGTCTTCTCAGCGCCCATAATCATGGAGAGCATGACTGGCGGAACTAAAGAGGCAGAGAAGATAAATGCCAGGCTGGCGGAGGCGGCTGAGAAAGCAGAGATCCCAATGGGCGTGGGGAGTCAGAGAATAGCGATCGAGAGACCAGAGCTCGCTCATACATTCTCGATTGCTCGAGAAGTAGCTCCGAGGGCCTTCCTAATGGCAAACATCGGAGCTGCCCAGCTAATAAAGCATGGAGAAGACTTCGCCTGGAGGGCTGTCAAGATGATCGAGGCCGACGCCTTGATTGTACACACTAATCCGCTCCAAGAGCTTATCCAGCCGCATGGAGATACCTGCTTTTCAGGACTGCTTCACAATCTCAAAAAAATTTCAGGAAGTATAGGTGTCCCGCTCATCGTGAAGGAGGTTGGGTGCGGCATCTCCTTTGACGACGCCGTAAAGCTAAGAGACTCAGGCGTCGCGGCGATAGACACGTCCGGCGCAGGCGGGACAAACTGGGCGAAGATCGAGGGTATCAGGGCGAAGAGGGAGGGAGAATTGGCGAAGGAAAGACTAGCAGAGCTCTTTCAGGAGTGGGGGATACCTACCGCCGCCTCAGTGTTTGAGGTGTCGCGGGTCGAGGGCATCGAGGTGGTTGGCTCGGGCGGGATAAGAAACGGTCTCGAAGTTGCTAAGGTCATAATGCTTGGAGCAGAGATGGCCGGGCTGGCAAGCCCCTTCCTGAGAGCCGCGAGCAGGGGAGTGGCAACAATAAGAAGCTTAATTGATCAGCTCGTCTTGGAGCTGAAGTCGGCAATGTTCTTGGTGGGCGCGAGGGACATCGAGGCCCTATCTTCTATCAGGCCAGTAATATTTGGCCCGCTGAAGACATGGATAGAGCAGCGCCTCAACTTGATGAAGTGCTGAGAATGGGAAAGCATCACTTACGAATGATGATGAAGAAGCCATAGTTAAAAATGATGAATAGGGCGACGCTCAACCCAAAGAGTGTTATCCAGTAGGCCTTGCTGTAGCTGAAGATTTTGAGGCCATCAAGCGGGCCGAGCGGAATAAGGTTGAACAACGCGATGTAAGCGTTTAACAATCCTAAAGTTCTGAGGCCCAGAACCACCATAACCGAATACCCGCTGAGAATTATCGATAATGGCAGAATGCCTAGCGCTAGGAGTATGTTTGCTAGAGGCCCTGCCAGCGCTACTATGCATAAGTCCCTGAGACTGCTGAAGCCCCTGATGACTACTGCGCCCGGAGCGACAAATTTTATGGGTAGAAATATAGAGACAGCCGTAACGATGACGCCAATAGTGTTTAGCTTAAAGCGGGCCAAATATCCCCTCCTCAGCCCGACAAACCTATGAGCTAGCTCGTGGATGAGAAAGGAGAGAGCAAAGCCCAGAGATATGAGCACGATGTAATAAATGTCGTACACATTTATGTCAATGCCGATGCCTAGCAGTGATAGGCCTACTCCCATGACTAGTAGTGTGCCGACGGTGAGGTGGAGGGCTTCGCTCCTCAGGAGATAGCTTACTCGCAGCCTGCTAGTTACTTCCCTGACCGGCCTGGCCGTCACCCCCTCCTGACTCCTCTCCCTCCCAGCGCGTGACTCTACGATGCTTGTCTCCACTGGGCTTCTGGCGAGGTGTATTGCGGGGCAGTCGTGCTGTTCAGGCAGCCTGTGAGCACCACAAAAGTACTGATTGCAATATGCGCATCGAAAGGGCAATATTTCTTCTTTTCCACACTTTGTACACTTCATCTATCAGTCCCACTCTGCGAATATGCTCATTCTAATTGGTGAAAACGTAGTTAAAACCCTTTTTCTATAATCTAATACTTCTTAGCGAAGAGGCCCTGGTTGGTTATGATTGAAGTTTAGGTTAGTGTCGAGATAATCTTTATGAATAACGAGTCATGATTAGTACTTTTAGGAAAGAGAAAGTCATGCATATATTTGAAGCACTCAACCCAGTAAACGCGGTATCCGACCAAATAAGCGTATTACTCCAACTGCTATGGTTCGTCTTCTTCATCTCCTTCTTCTTCTTGTACCCCATGTTTGGGCAGAGAGCGCAGATGGCCTTTCTTCTACGCGACATCGAGAAGAAGCTCAATAGATTAAAGCTCATCAGCGATGAGGTTAAGCAACGGACAATTCAGGGAATAAGGCAGAACGGTGGGACTGATCAGGAGGATGTGTTGAGCCAGAAGTTGGAGGGCCTACTTGAGTATTTCTACATTCAGCCAGAATCGATGGACCCAGTCGGCATTGTCTACAAACTAGAACACATCTTGAACATCGGAGAGAACAGGTTTGAGGAGCAGGTTGCATCGCTGGTCCCCTCCGCTCCCACCCACAAGGTTAAGTCTTTGACCAACTTGGTGGAAGTTGCCCGGGCGGTCAACTTCATCTATAGAGTCGTGCGGCACTACTACTTGGTGGGAAAGAAGACGGCGAATTATGTCTTGGCGCTCCAGCTTCAGATGCAGTTGCCCCAGATAATAGAGATCGCGGAGGCCTATCGGAACGCTTCCTTCGCATTCCTGAATGGACAGCCAATCGGAGACGGAGTGGGAGTACTAGTGGCGGCTAAGTTTGCCCGAGAATCCAAGATAATTTCTACGTCGGAAGTTGTTAAGGACACCTCTGTCTCTCTGGCCGAGTTTGAGGGTAGGAAGGTCTACATTGTTAGGGCCACTGGGCCTGGAGGGACAGTCGGTAAGCCTGGAGACGCGGTCCTAAAAGTAATCAATGATAGCAATGAAAAGATTGACCTAATAATAACTGTTGACGCTGCCCTGAAGCTTGAGGGAGAAGAGACGGGAAAAGTCATCGAGGGAGTGGGCGTAGCGATTGGAGGCCCCGGCGTAGACAAGTTTAAGATCGAGACGATCGCGAGGGAGAAAAACATACCGCTCTACGTGATAGTCATTTATCAGTCGATTACAGAGGCAATAACGCCTCTGAAGGAGTCTATAGTCAAGTCGGCTGAGACTGCATTGATGCGGGTTAAACAGCTGATTAAGGAGAAGGCTCCGGAAAGTGGAGTAGTTATACTGGCAGGCATTGGAAATACGATTGGGATCGGGATGTGAAAGCCATGAGGAGCACTAGGTTCATGCCTACAGCCCAGAGAGAACAGCTGAAGGGCTACGTCCCGCCCATGACGTATCTGAAGTGTGAGAACTGCGGTACCGTGAATTCGAGGCCCCACGTCGATGGCGACTACATCTTTAAGAGTGTCGAGGAGAAGTGTCCAAAATGCGGAGCAACAAACATGACGATAATCAGCATACACGTAGAAGAGAAGAATAAGCGGGCTAAGTGATTACTTCGCATCCATCCTCAAGCACTATGACTGTATGTTCCGCCTGAGCAACTGGCGTGCCAGTCTTCTCGACTAGGACTGGATACCCCCTAACCACTCCCCTCTTTACTAGTTTTTCGTGAAGCGACCATTTTTCCCTCTCTATCCAGCGGAGAGTATAGGGCAGGCCCTTGGTCAATTCTCTCAGCTTCTCCAGCAGGCTTAACTCCTCTATCGACAGTCTACCATTATAGTTCTTCCCCATCGAGACGCTGAATATGTTTATGGATTCAGAGCTTACGACTAGTCCTGAGCCTGAGCCCAGAGTTGCGAAGGGCTCTATCGCGTAGATCCTACCGCTCTCAAGCCTGAGCGTCTCCTTTGTCCTCACGTTGGGGATGGACGTGCCAGTATGCAGGACGTACCTCCTAATCTCGTGTCCGCTCAGGTTTCTAATCGGCTTGAACCCATACCTCCCAATTGTGTCGTTTATGACGGCACCCACCTCTGAGGCTCTGACGCCCGCCCTAACCGTCTTGATGGCGTTTTTAAGGGCGTTTTCCGCCGCCTCGATCAGCCTTACCTGAGAGTTTGGGAGACCGATGGTGATGGCGGTGTCGGCGATGTAACCCTCGCACTCGACGCCTAGGTCAACCTTGACGAGCGCTCCCTTCGGAATTATTACGTTCTCTGAGGGAGTAGGGGTGAAGTGTGCTGCTACAGAGTCTATGCAGACGTTGCATGGAAAAGCGGGCCTGCCGCCATACTCGACTATCCTCTCCTCTACTGCCTGCGCTATGGACAGGGCGTCAACCCCCTCTCTGACGAGTCCCGGTACCTCCTCCCTCACTCTTCGCGCAATCTTGCCCGCAGTCCTTAGGTGCTGGTATTCTTCTTCGCTCAGCATCTTTCCTGTAGAGTAGGTCCCCGCAGGTAGTATTTCTGAGTAATGTTAATAATCATATGCAGTATATATTTTGGGACTTACTAAGTGCATGAAGGAATGCCTAGCAACGAGCATGAAGGTGAGGAATTCAAAGTCACGCCGTGGACCGTGGAGGGCAGAGTAGACTACGACAAACTGATCAAGATGTTCGGGACAGAGGCGCTCAACGACGAGCTGCTGCGAAGATTCGTGAGGCTGGCAAAAGAAGAGCACTTCATGCTGGCAAGGCGGATATTTTTTTCACACAGGGATCTAGACAAGGTCTTGGATGATTACGAGGCTGGGCGGGGGTTCTTCCTCTACACAGGCAGGGGGCCGAGCGGCCCCATGCACGTTGGGCACATCATTCCGTTCTACTTTACGAAGTGGCTTCAGTCGAGGTTCAAGGTCAATCTATACATCGAGGTCACTGACGATGAGAAGTTCTTAGAGGAGGGTAGGAACCTAAGCTACCGCGAGGTCAAGCACTGGGCAAACGAGAACATTCTCGACATCACTGCAGTAGGGCTCGACCCGGACAGGACATTCATATTCAAGGACACGGAGTACATCAGAAACATGTATCCACTCTTGCTGAAAATTGCGAAGAGAGTCAACTTTAGCCTAGTCAGGGCGGTCTTTGGATTCGATAACCAGACAAATATCGGCCTAATTTTTTATCCGGCTCTCCAGATTGCGCCGACAATGTTCGAGCGGAGGAGATGCCTGATTCCATCAGCCATAGACCAGGATCCATACTGGAGGATCCAGAGAGACATCTCGGAGCATCTCAACTACTATAAGACGGCGGCGATTCACAGCAAGTTCCTGATGCCCCTGACCGGGCCATGGGGCAAGATGAGTTCCTCGTCTCCTGAGACTGCGATATTCCTGACCGACACGTCCGACGTGGTGAGAAAAAAGATCTGGAAGGCCTTCTCAGGCGGGCAGCCCACGGCGGAGCTCCAGCGCAAGCTCGGCGGCAACCCAGACATCGACGTAGCCTTTCAATGGCTCTACTACTTCTTTGAGCCGGACAATTCTAGAATTGAGAAGATAAGGGAGGATTACAGGTCTGGCGCCCTGCTTTCGGGAGACCTGAAGGAATACCTGATCGAGAAGGTGACCAGCTTCTTAGAGGAGCACCAGGCAAACCGTGAAAACGCACGCGAGATGGTAAACCTTTACCTTAGAGACGGAGAACTAGCCTCGAGGATGTGGAGAACAATATACGGCGACGAGGATTAAAAATATTCTTCTCAAACAGTTATAAGAAAGAAACGGGGATTGTTTCTTGGGCGGCGGGTAGGGCCGGGGGGCTAGCCCTCCCCTACAACCTGAAATGGGCTATACGCAGGGGCCAGTAACCCTCAAGGGAGGCGAAGACGCGGGCCGGCAAGCAACTAGGCTGACAGATGACCCAGCACCTGGACGGAGTTAGGTAGCGTGTCACGCCCCTCGTAGGAGGGGCCTCTGACACGCGCGCAGGTTGAACCGTGTCAGGCCCGGGAGGGAGCAGCACTAAGACCTGGCCTAACTGCTGTCCACAAGTGTTGGTGATGGACGCCTAGTTGCGTTGCCAGCGAGCGTCGCGCCAACCTTGGGGAGCCGCCGCCCAATAATTGAATAATTAAGGATTAAAAGTTATTGAGTCGCTTTACAAATTGCTGCATGGGTAGACATGTCTGATGAGGTCAATGAGGAGTTAGAGTGCCTGAGAAAGGAGAACCAAGAGCTGAAGACGCAGATACTCTACTTAGAGGCTGAGCTCGACAACATGAGAAAGTTGATGGAGAAGGAGGTCAGCAGGGCTAGGCAGCAGGCCCTTGAGTCCATGGTCATGAAGCTCATCCATGTCTATGAAGGTCTTGAACGTGCGCTGAGCGGAGTAAAGGAAGAAGAGGAGGACTCCTTTGTTAAGGGCGTCAAGATACTGCATAGAGAACTCGAGAAGACTCTGAAGGAAGAGAACGTAGAGTTTATTGAAAGCGTCGGAAAGAAGTTTGACCCATTCATCCACGAGGCCGTCGGATACGTTGCCAACGAAGAACTAGAGGATGGGACAATCATAGCAGAGGTCGCGAGAGGATACAGGCTGAGAGGAAAATTGCTGAGGCCCGCGAGGGTAATTGTAGTGAGAAACGAGAAAAAAGAAGAGTCCAGCCAAGAGTCCCCGTAAAAGTCTTTATCCTTAATTAAGACCCTCAACTACGTTAATTCAGATAATAAGCAAGAATGGGATGAAAGTTGTCGAGGCGGTGGATCGCTGAGAGGATGTCTGATCCATGGTACAGAAGGGCGAAGATGGAGGGCTACCCCTCGAGGGCTGCATACAAGCTACTATACATTCAGAAGAAGTACAACATAATTAGGGAGGGAGACGTTGTGGTTGACCTCGGATCAGCGCCTGGAGGAATGCTATCCATAGAGTCGGAGTTAGTGGGTAGTCAGGGCGCCGTACTAGCCGTAGACACCAGAGAAATCAGAGTTAATGCAAACAACATCACTAAACTATCACTCGACATTCTGAGCCCCGAGGCTCCTAAATTGATTGCTAAGGCGCTTGACTGGAGGAGGTGTGACGTCCTAATCTCCGACGCTTCCCCCAACCTCTCGGGGATAAGGGAGGTTGATGCGGCCAGACAGCTCGAACTAGTGCTCAGAGTAATAGAGATATCGGACCTAGTCTTGAGGAGGGGTGGAAACCTGTTGGTAAAGGCATTTGAATGCGAAGAGCTAGTCAAGGTTGAGAGGGGGCTGAGGCGCGGGTTTAATTTTTATAAACGTGTAAAGACACCTCCCTCTACTTGGAAGCACAGCTCTGAGGCATACTTGATGGGCATCGAGAAGGTTCAAGAGGGAATTCACAACATCGTCAGCGCAGACCTACAATGAGTCAGATCGAGTCTTCCCCTTTTGGACCGATAGGTTCACCACAATCTCAGATATGTCTGCACTGTACTCTATTATCCTTTTCAGGCTTTCGAGGGTTGTCCTTGAGACTAAATTCATGTTTAAGTTCTTAGCGCTGTATAGGTAGTTCTGGTCGAATTCTGAGAGAGCCTTGGAGACATTGTCTAATACTTGGTTTGCCAGCTCGGTGTCTAGGCTCAGCATAGATTTTAATGAATTCTCGAATATCATGTTTGCGGTAACTCCAAACTCAATTATCTTCTTTGGAAACCTCACTGAGCCCTTCTCACTCATCAGCAGAGACTTTGCAATTAGAACCGCGTGGTCTGCCGACCTCTCGATGCTTTTGGCTGCGAGCATGTATCCCAAGCATGACTGTTTTGTGGGTGGTTCAATCATGTTCAGGATGGCGTGGTTTGAGAGCGCTATGTTGAGCTGCCTGACTATGAAGTGGTAGAATCTATCAACCTCGTCGTCCCTCTCCACGATGCTGCGTGCTAGCTCGACGTCCTCGTCCTCGAGAACCATCACTGCCTCCTTCTGCATGCTCGAAGTCAGGCTTCCCATCCTCTCGAGCGCCTTCTTCAAGGGCATGTTTGTATGCGTGGGCAGGACCTGCGTAGAGACTTCGACGGAGCTCTCTTCAACTATCTCCACGCCTATTAGGTATCTCCTAATCATCTCTTTTACTTCCTGAATTATGCTGGGCTTGGCGTTCTGTAATTGAAACTTAATTAGCTCGTAGCCGGCCAGGTACCAAGATACATACTCCCTGAATACTTGTGCAGCGGTCTCCCCATCCCTTACCTGGACGATGCCCTCCTCCATTTGTTGCTTCTTAGGAACTATCACTAACGTGTTGTCGTGCTGGGGGATCAGGAACACCTCATCCAACTTTTTCAGCTTAACTCTCTCAACCCACTCCTTTGGGAGAGAGACGATTAGAGTTGAGCCTCCCGAAAGCTGAACTCTCCTAACATACATTCTACTAATATATGATGACAGGTTCTATATAGATTTGCCCCATTTTATTGAATCCAGACCAAATAAATATTGGCTCCGTAACTATTATTTCTCACTGCTGACTTATTTTCTCGCTAATAGGCTCGCCGCAGCGGTGTCCTGTACGGAGAGCCCCACGCTCTTAAAGATCGTGACCTCATCTGGGCTCGTTCTGCCCTTCTTCTTTCCAGCGATTATCTCGCCTATCTCCGCGTATATCTTCTCCTCAGTCATCAGTCCGCGTCTTATTGCCTGTATTATGTCTCCTGCCTCTTGTAGCGCAGCCTCTCTCGAGTCGACTATAAGCTTCGAGTCTGCCACGAGCTCTGCCTCGAGCTCAGCCATCTCTGGGGTGTAGGCGCCGATCGCAGAGATGTGCGTCCCAGGCCTCACCATGCCCTTCTTGACGAATGGAGCCTTAGACGTGGTGGCAGTGATTATTACATCGCTCGCCCTGACTAAGTCGTCGACAGACTTCTCCAACACAATCTTCTCGCCGAGGGTCTCCTTGAAGCTCTCCTTGAGACTCTGCATCCTTGAGCCGTCGATGTCGTAGATTCTTATCTCCTCGAAATCGTGTATCTCTGTTGCGGCCAGCAGTTGCCACCTCGCTTGATAGCCGCAGCCCACGATTCCTAACGTTCTACTGTCCCTCCTCGCGAGGTGCTTTATCGATATGGCCGTGGCCGCGCCCGTCCTCAGGCCAGTTAGTGCCCTGGCCTCGCTCACAAAACATGGCGCGCCGTTCTCTGGGTTAACAGCAATTAAGACCGCATGAATCGTCGGCAGGCCTACTGATAGATTCTTCGGAAAGACCGTGACTATCTTCGTGGTGAAGACTCCGAGGTCTGGGGCGAGGCAGGGCATCAGGAGTATGTCTCCTCCGAACTTCTCGACCGGCACCCTCACTCTCGGCGGAGACAAGGTCTTTCCGAGGCTGAAGAGTCTAAACCCCTCCTCGACTACGTCTATCACTTCCTTTATGGGCAGCATTCTCTCTACGTCTTGATCGGTTAGAGCCCTCATACGGGATATCTCGACTCGACTAAAATATAAGCTATCTATGCTCACCAATCAGTAATCGTTTCTCAGCCGGGCGACGATCTCGTCCAGCCTCATTAAGTCCCTACGATTTACCCGAGTGAGACTAGTACTCTCGGGCCTATACTTGAAGAGCCTATGGATCCGGGCGTCAGAGCTCGACCAGAACTCATAAACCTCGACCGGCCTCCAGCCGGGTATGGGGTAGTCATGCGTAATCACGACGGCATCCCTCCTCAACGTTCCTAGGAGCGGCTTCACTGCCGCGAGGGCCTTTCTAGTGAGGTAGGCCGTGACGACGTCGACAGCGCCAAGATCAATCCTCCTCAGGTCCTCGTTTATGATTAATACTCTGGCCGAAGACTCCCTCGCCTTTTGGCTCGCTATTCTCACTAGCTCTTTGTTAATCTCGACTCCGAGGCCGATACAGCCAGTCTCTAGGGAGGCAGCTATGGGAATCCTCCCATCACCCGAGCCCAGGTCTATGAGAACTCTATCTTCCGAGAGCTCGGCAAGCTCGATTATCCTCTCTACGACGTCGTTAGGAGTGGGTACAAAGGGGTCAAGCCTCCTATCCCGACCCACCATCTATAAACATTAAGCGGCACGGTAAATTTTAACGTATTTCGAGCCATCGCTATTTATGGAGTGTTACAGATTTATCTCTGGGAGAGGACTAGTTATGAGGCATCATGAGTCAAGAGAAGCAAAAGATAGTGGTCGATACTAGCGTGATAATCAACGGCGCAGTATCGAGGTTGATAAGCAGTGGCGAGCTATCCGACTCGATCATAATTGTTCCAGTAGCGGCGCTCGACGAGCTCCAGGCACAGGCCTCTAAGGGAAGAACCGAAGGAATGACGGGTCTCGAAGAACTAAAGAAGATCAGGGAACTAGGGGCTGAGAGGGGAATTGAGCTGGAATTCGTCGGCGAGAGGCCCAGCCTAGAGGACATAAAGCTGGCTAGGGGTGGTCGAATAGACGCGATCATCAGGGACGTCGCGAAGAAGGAGGGAGGCGTCCTCTACACCTCTGACTACGTGCAATTCCTAGTGGCTGAGGCCGAGGGCGTACCGGTGAGGTACATCATGCCGGAGGCAGCCGCCAAAAAGTTAAGCTTCGAGTCCTTCTTCACCGAGGACACCATGAGCATACACCTAAAGGTCGGTGTGCCCCCACTGGCTAAGAAGGGAAGGCCAGGAGAGATAAGGCTGGTCAAGCTTAGGGAGGAGCCCATCACAAACGAGGAGATCCAAGAAGTCATATCAGACATAATGTGGGCAGTGAGGCACTCGAGCGAGGGCTCGTTAGAGATTGTCAGGAACAACGCGGTAGTGGCCCAGATTGGGCAGTACAGGGCCGCGATCACTAAGCCACCCTTCAGCGACGACTACGAGGTGACGATCGTGAGGCCGATCGTCAAGCTACGCCTAGAAGACTACAACCTCAGCGAGAAGTTGATGGATAGGCTCTCAAGCAAGGCGGAGGGATTATTGATAGCAGGTCCTCCAGGCTCCGGCAAGAGCACCTTCGCGAGCAGCCTGGCCGAGTTTTATTCGAGGCTTGGGAAGATCGTCAAGACCTTCGAGTCTCCGAGAGACCTTCAGGTGAGCAACGAGATTACTCAGTACGGCCCATTGGAGGGAGACTTCGAGAAGACGGCGGAGATACTGCTGCTCGTGAGGCCCGACTACACAATCTTTGACGAGATGAGGAGACCTAAGGACTTTCAGATCTATGCAGACATGCGCCTAGCAGGCGTGGGAATGGTCGGCGTCATCCATGCGAGCGACCCGATCGACGCCATTCAGAGATTTCTGGGAAAGACGGAGCTCGGCATGTTGCCCCACATAGTCGATACCGTGATCTTCATTAAGGATGGAAAGGTGCAGAACGTCTACGAGCTTAGGCTGACCGTGAGGGTTCCAACAGGCATGAAGGACGAAGACCTCTCAAGACCAATAGTCGAGGTGGTTGACTTCTCAAACGATAGGCTAATCTACGAAATTTACAAGTATGGAGAAGAGACAGTAGTTGTACCCGTCTCGGGTGGCGAGTTAACAGAGGATCTGCGGGAGGAAATCAAGAACAGAGTATTTAGAGCCATCTCTCGAATCGTGAAGGACCCGGTAGTTGAAGTCGTTGCCAAGGACAGAGTTGTCGTGAGGATAAGTAGGGAGGAAATCCCGAAGATACTGGGGAGAAGAGGGCAGACAATTAGGAATCTTGAGAGAAGATTGAACATAGGGATTCTGGTTGAGCCGAAGGTCTCGACACTTGGAGAAGAAGTAAAGTTTAGCATCTCTGAAAGCGGGAACTCGATCGAGATAAAGGTGGACGAGTCCCTCCAGGGGAAGCAGGTCAACATCTACGTGAATGACCAATTCTTATCCTCAGCGATGGTGGGTAAGTCTGGCAAGATTCGCATAAACAAAAACTCCGAGATAGGACGCGTCCTAGTTAGGCAGCTCTTGACTGGCGGCTCGATCAGGGTGTTTTCCGAGGCGTCAAAAAATTCATAGCTCAGACTTCTTTCATCTTGAATTCTTTTCCCTCGCAATGTACGACGCCCTTGACTCGCCTGATGTGTGAGACGCAGTTATAGCATATTAGAAATACGACTTCCTGTCTTGCTACTGGACACTCTACGTATTCTTTCTTCATGGCCGCGATCATCTTTGCGCTTAAAGACTTCTTCAACTCCTCAACTATCTTTGCGTCCACTCTGAAAGGCTTAGTGCTCTTCTTTACTTCTACGTAGTAGAGGGGCGTTCGGCTCAGCATTGGCAATGCATCCCTCATCGACAAATTTTTATGTTTATTTCTTCCGCGACTCCAGACGAAAGATTTATATTCGGCACGTTTGTTCTAATCCTAAAGCGGTGGGGGAATTATTGCTTACCAGAAGGGAAAATTAAACGCGTGGGCTGCGTGGCTGACTAACGAGTCCCCACTCTCCATTATTCTGCTCCTCCTTCTTCTTGTAGTACTTTAAGGTGGTCTCTATGATTTGGCGTTCCTTTTTGTCTAGGGAATATATCTTGCCGCAACGCGTACATATCTTCGACACCACTCTCCGTGATGGAGAACAAACGGCAGGCGTATCTCTGAGGATAGAGGACAAGCTAGCAATTGCTGAGGCGCTCTCAGACCTGGGCGTGGACGTCATTGAGGCTGGCTTTCCAGCCGTCTCTGCCGGTGAATTATCCGCAATAAAGATGATAAAAGACATGGGGCTGAGGTCTAAGATATGCGTGTTGAGCAGGTGTGAGGAGCGCGACATCGATCTGGCCGCCGAGACAAGCGCTGATTGGATCCACATATTCATAGCTACCTCTGAGCTCCACATGCAGTACAAGCTGAGGCTATCTCCGGACCAAGTCTTGGATAGGGCGGTGAAGATGACTGAGTACGCGAAGTCTTATGGAATGACTGTCCACTTCTCGGCGGAGGACGCCACTAGGTCTGAGCCCGAGTTCCTCATGAGGGTCTACAGGTCGGTCAAGGAGTCCGGAGCTGACAGCATAGACATACCAGACACGGTCGGAATAGCGATACCACCCGTGATGCGGGAGCTGACTAAGATGGCGACGGAGGCGACAGGCTTACCCGTCGCTGTCCACTGCCACGACGACCTCGGCTTAGCTACTGCCAACACGCTGGCAGGCGTTGAGGGAGGCGCCGAGATAGTGCATGTCACGGTAAATGGAATAGGCGAGAGGGCTGGAAACGCTAGCCTAGAGGAGGTCGCTGCGGCGCTTAGATTCTTGTACGGCGTGGAGACTAGGATCGAGCTCTCCAAGATCTCTAAGGTCTCGAGGCTGGTGGAGCTGAAGACAGGCATAACTATTCCCAAGAATAAGGCGATCGTTGGTAGGAACGCATTCTCCCACGAGAGTGGAATACATGTCCACGGCGTGGTGAGCAATCCAATAACATACGAGCCCATCCTGCCCGAGGAGGTTGGACAGTCTAGAAGGATAGTCATCGGTAAACACTCGGGTACGCATGCCATCCAGAAGGTTTTGAAGGAGCACGGCTACGCTCTCGACCACCTCCAGGTTAGACAGGTACTAGAGAGGGTCAAGGAGCTGGGAGACAGGGGTGAAAAAGTTTCAGAATACATTCTCCTCTCAATCGTAAACGAGGTGTTGAAGGGGAGCTCTAAGCCTGCGGCATACGTCGAGGAATTCAATCTCTGGAGCAGCGACGAGAAGAATAGGTGCGAAGTAAAAATGAATTTGCTTGGCGAGACGGTTAGAAGTGAGGGAGAGTCGGTATCCATTGTTCGGGCCTCGATAGATGCGGGTGTCTCAACCCTGAAAAAGATCACAAACGACGTCGAGGTCATCGATTACTATGTCTATTTCCCGCCAGACGACGTGAGGCATCCAGTAGAGGCTGAGGTGACTCTTAGGATCGATGGGCACGACTTCACTGGAAGGGGGCTTGGACGCAGCATAGTATCCAGCACGCTGAACGCGGTCGCAGGCGCAGCCAGCCAGTACCTCACACTCTTCAGGAAACAGGGATTAGTGAGTGAGAATACATGAAGGCTGCAAACCTACTGGTTAAAAAAATGGAGGAGCTCGGAGTCGACGTAATTTTCGGCATACCTGGAGGATCTACCCTGCCTCTATACGACGCTCTCTACGACTCAAACATTCGCAGCATATTGATGAGACATGAGCAGCAGGCCGCGCATGCGGCTGATGGATACGCCAGGGTTAGGAAGAGTCCTGGAATAGTGACGGCCACATCTGGCCCGGGGGCGACCAACCTGATCACAGGAATAGTGAACGCGGCGATGGACAGTGTCCCCCTAGTTGCTTTGACCGGCCAGGTTACTCGTTCCTTCCTAGGCACTGACGCGTTTCAGGAGGCAGACATTGTAGGACTCGTGCTCCCACACACAAAGTACGCCACCACCGTCATGGATCCTAGGAAGCTGGCAAAGGAGTTCGTGAATGCATATTACTGCGCCTTCACGGGTAGGCCTGGACCGACGCTTCTAGATATTCCGAGGGACGTCATGCAGGAGGACATAGGCAACGAGGTCGATGCCCTAGTCCTGCCCGACCCCGAGTTCTGTAGAAAGCCAGGAATGCCTCCTGAGAGCGAGCTTGAAAAGGCGGCATCCCTGATATCCTCAGCCAATAAAGTCGCGATCCTCGTAGGCGGAGGAGTGCACTTCAGCGGCGCAACCCAAGAGGTACTGAGGCTGGCCGAGTTGATAGGCGCGCCGATCGTGACGACCCTACCTGGAAAGACGTGCATTCCGCAGGACCATCCACTGGCTATGGGTGTGGTTGGCATGCATGGAAGACTCGAGGCGGACATGGCCATCATCAACGCCGACCTAGTGATATGCATTGGGACAAGAATATCGGACAGAGCCGTTGGGCCGCACAACGAGTTCCAGAGGAACCGAAAGATAATCCACATAGACATAGACGCGAGCGAGCTTGGAAAGAATGTCACGCCAAGCGTCAGGCTAAACGGCGACGCGAAGCAGGTCCTGGCCAAGTTAATAGACAGGCTCAGCACTCATGGCCTGCCAAAAAACGATCCTAGCTGGGTCGAGAAACTCCAAGAATTGAGGAGGGCCTACGAGGACTACTTAATGAGCCAGTCTGATGAGTCTAGAGTTAATTCGTGGAGACTGGTTAAACTAATCAGGGAGGAGATACCACGCTCCGCAATCGTCACTACAGGCGTCGGGCAGCACCAGATGTGGGCTCAGCTATTCTTCGATGTTTTGGAGCCGGGCACGTACATCACTAGTGCTGGGCTGGGGACCATGGGGTTTGGGTTGCCGGCGGCCTTCGGCGCAAAGGTAGCGGCTCCCGACAGGATAGTCGTGAACATTGACGGTGATGGAAGCTTCCAGATGACGTGTCAGACCCTCAGCAACATCGCTGAGTACAACTACCCCGTGATAACCGTCATATTCGACAACCGCAGCCTAGGCATGGTCAGGCAGTGGCAGGACCTCTTCTACATGAAGAGGTTCAAGGACGTTGACCTCACAGAGATAACGAACTTTGTGAAGCTAGCCGAGGCGTTTGGCGTTGAGGGCGTACTTGCGCAGAGCTACGAGGAGGTTAGGAAGGCGCTGAGAAGGGCAGTCAGGAACGACGAGGCAATAGTCATCGACGTGCCGATAGACAAGAACGAGAAGGTCTTCCCGATGGTTCCTCCCGGGAAATGGCTGGCCGAGTATATATCCCCACCGGGGTTCGAGGCTCATGGCAAGATATCAACTTCAATTATTACTAAGTAGTCAGCCAGAGGCGCTGGCAAAGTTGTTCCTGCTGGTAAGGCAGGGCCGCCTCAGCCTGATAGAGGCCAACGTGAAGCATGAGGAGCCTGGACTGTTTAGGGCCGAGCTGCTGATAGACGGCAGAGTAGAGAAGATCCACTGGCTGGTCAATAAACTCGTGTTCTATCCCTACTTCAAGAAGGTCGAGCCCACTCCGATCGAAGTGAGCTAGGATGTGCGCGGAGCAGCGGAAATTCATCATCAAGCTAGTATTCAGAAGCATTCGCGACGCCCTCCAACTAACTACTCAGCTACTCACTGATCTCGAGTACGGCGAGATAAGGAGTTTATATTTAAGCCCGAGGCGGAGTAATGACGTGAGAGAAATGATAATCGAGTATGAGGGTGAGGCCCGTATTGTTGACTCGCTTATTAGGAAGGCCACCGAGAGCGAGGGATGCATGAAGGCAGTGGTGTCAGAGTTCCCCGCCGAGCTAGTACACGCTAGTGAAGGGGTGCATGAGTGATAGCTAAAGTCTACTACGACAAGGACGCGTCATTCGAGCCGCTGCTCGGCAAGAAGATAGCAGTCATCGGCTATGGTAGCCAGGGAAGGGCCCAGGCGCTAAACATGAGAGACTCAGGACTAGACGTGGTAGTGGGGCTGAGGAGGGGCGGAAGGAGCTGGGAGGAGGCGTTAAGGGATGGGTTTACGCCGATGCCGATTAGGCAGGCCGCGGAGGCCGGCGACGTGATAATGATGCTGATCCCAGACGTGCCGATGCCTTCTGTATATCAAAGCGAGGTAGCGCCTGCCTTGACTGACGGGAAGACACTCGTGTTTGCGCATGGATACAACGTTCATTTCAAGAGGATCGTGCCGCCGAGCTTCGTGGACGTGATAATGGTTGCTCCGAAGTCTCCTGGAGCGCTTCTGAGACAGAAATTCACCGAGGGGAGGGGGGTCCCAGCGCTCATAGCTGTTTATAATGACCGGACGGGCAAGGCGAGGCAGAAAGCATTGGCTATCGCGAAGGCGATCGGCTCTACTAGGGCCGGCGTAATCGAGACTACGTTCCAAGAAGAGACGGAGACCGACCTATTGGGCGAGCAGGCAGTCCTAGTGGGAGGAGTGATGGAGCTCATCAAGAAGGGATTCGAGGTTCTGATAGAGAATGGCTACCAGCCCGAACTAGCATACTACGAGGTGTGCAACGAGCTAAAACTAATCGTGGACCTGATATACGCTGGAGGACTAATCAACATGCTTAGGGGAGTGTCAGACACGGCCAAGTTCGGAGGACTACTAGTCGGGCCAAAGATAGTGGACGAACACGTGAAGAAAAACATGGTCAAGGCTCTTGAAAGGATAAAGAGCGGAGAGTTTGAGAAGCAGTGGACTGGAAACCCAAACGCCTACAAAGACCTCGAAAAAATGATGAGCGAGATAGAGAAACATCCACTCGAGATAGTTGGGAAGGAGCTCAGAAAACTGGCGTTAATCTAACACTTTTTCAACTTTTCCATATATTTTTGCCTTTCCGCCCATTGGCTCAGCTAATTTCTCCTTGCAGACCATGCACGTCACGACTGTCTTCGCGGTGTCTGGAACTATCTGCTTATTGCCGCAGTAATTACACATAACCAAAAGAAACTTAGAGGTCGGTCGTGGAATGAGGGAGGAAACATCGATCCTGGGCATCAGCATCACCTCGTGATTTCAAGCTTTCTCAGCCTGACTCCATACCTCATCGATTTCCGCCCGCACTTCTTACAGGTGAGGACCAGTGTCTTCTTGTCTGTTGTCTTTGCCTTGTTTCGCTGTATGGGATACTTCTGACCGCCGTAGCCGTGTAGCTCCCTCTCGTGTCTACGTGCGCCAATAGCCAAGCCCCGCTCCTTCCCCTTTCTGTACAGCGATACGGAGTGCTCAGTGTGTGTGTTGCATTTTGGGCAATACGTGTTGACTGTGTCTGGTACCTTCATCTTCCTGGCTGATTATTTATTTGCTAAAATATAAATGGTTAGGGAGCGACTACGCTGGCAGGCCTAAGGATTTAAGTATTGAGACGTGGAGCTCAGACTTTACGGGAAACCACATAAACAACCACCAGAGCTGAATGCTTACCACCATTACCAATATAGACTTACCGACGCGGTCCTCCCACAATGATCGAGGCAGCGAGAGCGCGATCGCCGGGACCGTCTGCATAAAGTAGAAGGTATAGACCCACCTGTAGAGCACGTATGCGATCGGGAAGTAGACAAAGTAGTTGAGGCAGATCCAGATGAAGACGAATAGGTCGAGGATGCCCTTCTCGCTGATGCTTCCGTATTTTCTGGAGAAGAGTTGGAGCAGGCTCCTCAGGGCCGTGGGGGCCGTGAATATCAGCACAACCCAAGTGAGCCACCAGATAGGTGAATATATGCCGTAATAGGCTATTGGCTTATAAGAATAGCCATCCACGCTCACCTCAGTGACGTAGTAGGGCGCCGGGGCGAATGTATTGATTGGTATCGTCCACCTCAACGGCAAATCAATCACCACGCCCTCCTTTGAGTAAGGGCTGTCTTTGTGGATGCAGTAGAGGAGCATGACGTTTTCAGTGCATTTATAGCTGAGAGATGAGTGATAATTCAAGATGAAGTCGAGGTGCACGAATGGACTTGGAAAAGCGTTGTAGGCATAGTCGTAAACGGCTAGGCCAGATAAAAATACAGCCATGACGATCAGCGTGGACAACGCGGCAGAGTTCAGACCCTTCTCGACCCTTTTACTCAGGCCCTCCTGCCTCATAGCCTGCAGGAAGGCGTCTATCAAGATTACTGAGGCAATGCCAAAGATTGATGATGTCTTACACAGCATAGACAATCCCAGCACTACGTATCCCAAGACCCGCCTCCCACTCAGGACAAGAAGCGATCCCAACAGCAGAAACATGAGTGCCGGCGCATCAAGCATCGCTATCTGACTAATATTAAAAGTCATGACGTCTCCGACATAAATGAGTGCCGAAGCCAATGCAAGCTCTATTTTCCGCAAAAATCTATAAGATAATAAGAATAGCAGGGCAACGCTTATTGAGCCTGAGAGGACTGAGAAGAATCGCCACCCGAGAGGATTATCCCCAAAGATCGCAATGCCCAGCATCATCAGCGCTTTGCTCAAGGGTGGATGCTCGTTATTGACCGGTTCGCCCATCATTAATTTCCTGACGGCCGGGATGTAGTGCGCCTCGTCAAAGACAAATCCGCAACCATCAAAGTTTGAGATGCATTCAGTTGGAGGTTTTTCGGGCGATGGATAATTGATTATTGATAGTTTTATTGCCATGACGGTAATAAACAAGATGAAGGCGAGTGTCTTCGGGTCTTTTAGTGAGACCCATACCTTCTCTATAATCTTGGTCTTGGCGAGCTTCATTTTTCGTTAAGTCACCGAGTTATTCGAATCTCTATAAAGCTAATATATCTATATTTATCGCTCTCTTTCAGCACTTCAGTTCCTATAACGATGTCTTTTATGGATAGGTTTGTGATGAAGCTTTTCCTTAGCAGGTTTACGACGTCTACGCAGTTAGAAATTCTCTTCCCACGCGCCCTAAGGAGAAGTGACTTCTCTCCACGGTTAAAGACTGTCACGCACGCAGTTACGTATCTTATTGCTGGCTTTCTGCCAACAATGATTACGGGCTCTCTTGATAGCAATCCTATCCATTATGATGATGAAGCATTAAGAATTAAATCTTTAGAAAATAATGAGAGGCAAGACAAAGGAGAGCACCATCAAGAATAGATAGATGATTAGTAGGTGGCTGGATTTTTTTGCAAGCCTCTCTAGGAGGTCCTCAGAGAATATCTTGGAGTACTCATGCCTAATCTTCACATATTTTACCTCGGCCTCCCGCATGTCTGCTAGGACGGACTTTGAGAGCTCCACAAATATTTCAGAGACCTCGCTGGGAGGTATCTTTTCTCCCACGGCGTAGTACCCCTTACCCCCGAGTGAGACGCCGTTCACCATGTGTGTATCGGTAGTCAGTAGCTCCGCCGCGGTCCAGCCCTCGTTTTTCAGTGTCTCGATCACTGAGTCCCTCACCGATGGCAGCGCGTTGTTTCCGTCAATTACTGCGAGGGCAACCCTCATATCTGAGACTGCCAAGCCGAGCAGGCTGAAGCCGCCGACTCCGAGTCCGTCTGAGAGCCCATAATTCGTTGGGACTATTCTCGCCAGCCCCACCGAAAATTTCCCGCACGCCCTGCTAGAGCTATTTAATGCGTCGGGTATGGCCTCCTTGATGGACCTCACGTCCTCCTCAGTCAGTCCTGAAAACCTCTCTGAGTAGGAGTTGTGAGGATCGATGACCACCGCGTTGTAGTGATTGGCGAAGTGTGAGACTTCAGGCGGCAGGTCCTCCATGGGCTCGGGATGAAGCGTCGGGATCAATACGTGTTTTCCGTCCAGCTCCACTCCCAGAACGCTGACCCTTCCATGCCTAGTGGGAGCGTAGAGACAGATCGTGTCTGTGAAGGCTGAGGCGTCGTTACAGACATGCTCGACGATCTCTCTGCATATCTTTCTCGACTCGTTGCTCGAGACTAGGTTTGCCTCGTGTCCGGTGCATCCCTTCAGCACTACTGCATCGATGCCGCGTTGCTGGAGCTCATTCTCTATGTATGCGTTTAGCATCGAGCTCCCGATGTTCCTGAATGGCCCTAAGTGGTAGGGAGTGACGACTATTGCTAGCTTTCTGCCGTCAGTCCTCTTGAAGAGGAAGGCCTCGGAGACTCCGCTGAACTCAGAGCTCAGCTTTTCCAGCATGCCCTCTAGGTAGCTCCCGTCGCCCACTAGAAATGCGGCGACGAACCCTCCCGCCAGATGTAGAGGACTCACGTCCTCCTTGATCGGCCTCAGCAGGGCCATTAGGGCGATTATGGCTAGCATGGCTCCGATGATGGCTGAGGAAAATATGGGCGTAGCGCTGAAGAGGGATGGAGAGAGCAGGGCGAGTAGTACGCCCCTTAGGGCGGGCTCCAGCAGGCCGGAGAGAAAGCCCCTACCCAGCGAGTCGTGGGTAAAAGTGCTCAGGATAGTCGACCTGAGAAATATGCTGAGAGAGAGAGCTGAGCAAATCAGGAGTATGTAGACCTGAGGGGAGCCCTCAAGATAGCCGATCAACGCGCCTATACCCGCGGCCGCCAAGAAAAAATAATTCTCAAGCAGCGATAGGTGGTTGAGCCTCCTAAAACTCGCCACCCTAAACCTCCTAAGAATGAGTGCCTTTGAGAAGATGTTCACTATTACTGGAGCTGCTCCGAGGGCTAGGACACCGCTTAAAACTGAGTAGTAGGGGTCGAGGGGCGTGATAATGCTCTGCAGCAGCCCCATGCCGAGCCCAGTAGTTATTAGCAGTAGTGAGGCATATCCAGAGCCTGGAACCCTGAAGAGAAACTTGTACTTAGAGGCCATCGATGTGGTCGAGCGCAATTTTTACTCTGAATAGCGAGGAGTACGGGCTCTTAAAAACTCTCCTCGACTCGCTGCTCAGCTACTTTCTGAAGGAGCTGCCCCGCACCTCGGTGATTGATGCGAAGCCCGACCTTCTCAGCTCCTCCAATAGCTCCTCCAAGATGCTGGCGACGGCTCCAGCCCCTCTGTAGACCAGCGACGTGTATATCTGGATGGTCGTGGCGCCGTTCATTATTGCCGTCAGGGCGTCCCTACCAGTAAATATTCCGCCCACCGCGTTAATCTCGAGGGTGCCGTCCGTCAGCTTCCAAGCCATCTTCACGGCCTCCAGCATGTATCCAAAGAGGGGCCTTCCACTCATGCCGCCCACGCCGGTGGAGAGCCCGGGGTCCTCCGTCGGCAGCGTGTTGACGACGGTGACGCCCTCAAACCCCGCATCCCACCATGCCCTCAACATCTTCGCTATGAGTGCTTTTTGATCGGTCGAGCTGGCTGGTGGGAGCTTGAGGTAAGTTGGTCTCGTCTTACGCTGACTCAGGCTAGATGCTAGTTCTCTGAAGGTCTCGATCTCGAAGTAGTGGCGTAGGGCTGGAGTGTTGGGCGAGCTTATGTTTACCTCGATGGCGGCCGCCTCTCTCTGCGCCAAGGTGTAGCATTCGACCAGACTCTCCAAGTGTTCATCGCTGACGCTGATTAAAAGCGGCGTCGACCTCGGCCTGCATCGTCTGACATTTTCTAAGAACTTAGCTATGCCTGGGTTGGGGAAGCCCATCGCGTTGACGAGTGCCTCCTGCTCTCTTCTACGGACTATCCTAGGCTTCCTGTTTCCCTCTCTGGGGTTTCTAGTCACGGTACCCGCGACTATGTAGCCGAAGCCGAGGCCCTCCAGACTCCCTAAGTGTCTGCCCGTCTTGTCGAATCCCGCGGCCAGGCCCACAGGGTTATTCAGCACTCCGAAGCTGGTCCTAACCCTGAGAGCTTCATCAGAGATGACTCTCCTTCCGGGACTCATCCTGAGGAGCAGCAGGCCCAAGTCGTGGGCCGTCTCCGGAGGCAGCCTCAGCAAAAAGCCATGCACGATAGACTCCAGACGCCTCATACCTTCACGGCAGCCTTCTCTTATAATGCTCCTCCACGAGCTCCCTGAATTTATCATTCATCGAGGCCAGGCTGTAGAGCTCCACGCCCTCTGAGCCGAGCAACTCGCCCGCACCCTCCATGCGATCAAAGATCACGAAGTATTTGTCAATCACGCCTCCACTCTCTCTGACCGCCCTGACGCACTCGAGCGCCGTGTTGCCCGTCGTCGTCAGGTCGTCGACGCCGACGAAGTACTCTCCCTCCTTGACTACTCCCTCGATCCTCTTAGACAATCCGTGATCCTTCTTCTCCGTCCTGTAATACACGAGCCCCACGCCGAACTTGTCTGCAACTATGCTGGCAATGGGGATTCCGGCGCTGGCCGTCGTGACGACCTTGAACCTCCTATCACCCACCTTTCTCCTAATCATCCTCACCATGGACTTTACAACCCTTTGACGGGGGACCGGATCCGAGTAGATGGCCCTACAGTCGATGTAGTAGCTTGAGAGTTTTCCGCTCGATAGCCTCACGGGCTCCTTCAGCAGGTTGAAGGCACCCTCCGTCCCCAGAATTGCCTCTGAAGCCTCGTAGAACTCGACCAGCCCCATTATCCTGTCGTTAAACCTCTCAGACTCAGCTGCCGGGTCGCTGGACATGATTATTGACCTGCCCACGTTTATGAGTATCCTACTGCGGCCGTGCCTGACGGCCAGTTCTAGGTCGCCTCCCTGAGCACCTACTCCGGGAAACAGCACGACGACCTCATCCCCCAGCTTCTTCCTAATCGATGAGACCTCGGCGGGCACTAGGTCCGGTCCCAGGCCGACCACCACTCCGTCAACGCCAGACTCAACGCAGTCGAGTAGGAGGTGGCTGTATAGCTCCAACCCATCCTCCATCCTCTTCCTGTAGTACTTGCCCGCCTCTGGATTTGACGGGAGAACGAGGGCGAAGACGCCCAGCCCCAATCTGTGCGCCTCGCTGGTTATCTGGGAGAGGTTGCCAAGTATGGGATTCACCGTCAGGGCGTCGTAGCCCATCCGCTTGACCAGCTCGACCCCAGCAAGAGACGTGTTGGTTATGTCGCCGACCTTACAGTCATAGATCCTGATTAGGTTCTTGGACTTTGCCCTCTCCGTAATCTCTAAGTGATGCTCGATCGAGAGGTCCCTGACGAAGTTCTCGTTCACCTTTATCGCGCAGCAGTTCTTGCCTACCCTCTCAATAATCTCTAGGCAGAAATCTGTCTTCTCCCTAGCTGTGCTGAATCTCTCGACGGGCGGGTCTAATCCCACGCATAGGATGCTCCCCTTACTCTCGACTGTTTCGTCGTAGAGGTCCACGAACCTCATGGCCCTTAAACAACTATCCAGGGACCACCTATTAATGAATATACTGAGGCGGATTCAGAACACTACTGCTGGCTATTTTGCTGAATTTTTAGGACGTAGATTAGAAAGAGTTAAGTCAAGCTCGGTGCTAATAGATGTTCAGAATGGTGGCTATCCAGCTTGACAGGGGGCCGACGATAATACTTGAAAAAGACGGAGCATTTCTAGACTACGCCGCCAGGGGAGACGTGACATGCGTCACTCACGGCCACCTAGACCATATTGGCGGTACGCAGAACCTACCAATCATGACGAGGGAGACCTACCACATCCTAAAGGCGCGTAACGTTAGGATCAGTAATTATGTAAATGCTATGCGGGACGAGACGATATCGCTCGCCGAGAACCTTAAGATGACGCCGATGAACTCCGGACACATGCTCGGCTCCATCCTATTCAAGATCGATACTGCTAGGGGAGACATCGTCTATACCGGCGACCTAAACACCGTCGAGACCATACTCGAAAGGCCGGCCGAGGTGGCGACCTGTGAAGACCTGATAATAGAGGCGACCTACGGAGCGCCGTTCTACAAGTTCGGCCCCCGAGAAAGCATATACGCCGACATAGCGAGGTGGGTCGTAGAGACGCTGAGGGAGGGCTCTATCCCCTGCTTCAAGGTCTACACCGCGGGGAAGGCGCAGGAAATCATAGGACTAGTCAACAGCCTGCTGAACATCGACGTACTCGTCAGCCAGGACGTGTACAGAGTCTCAATGGTCTACAAACAGTCCTATCCATGGATGAGCTTCGAGCTACTAGGAACGGAGGAATCCAGAGAGATAACGAGGGACGGAGAGTTTGTCTACGTCACAAACTCGACGAGGCAGCGCGTCCTCGAGGGGAGGCGGACGAAGTGGGCCGTCGCGACCGGCTGGGCGCTGAGCAACCCCTTCCCAGAGTTTGACGCCGCCTTCCCTCTCAGCTCACACGCAGACTTCAAGGGGCTCGTCGAGTACGTAGAGTCAGCCTCACCAAACAAAATATTCACCATGTACGGACACTCAGTAACCTTCGCCAAGTTCCTTCGCAAGCTCGGCTACAACGCCCTCGCCCTAGAGGAAAAGACCCGACACCAGCTATAAACTAACGGAACTATGAAGGTTTGGAGTTCATGAATTTTCTCAAGAGTCTTAGGACTGTTTGTTTTATTCTATTAGGCTGTTCCAGAAGTCTAATTCGTATTGCTGTATTGTCTTTGCTATGAATCTGTATCGATTCCAGTCTAGGTATCTCTCGGCGATCTTTTCAGCCTTCTCCTCCAGCGTCTCGAATGGGCCGGAGAATAGCTCGAATATTCTTCTCGACCTTATGTTTAGACTCGCCGCGTTTTCTCCGAGCCTCCTGACGTTTTCGCCCCAGACGGGCAGGTTTACCGTCAGCGCTACTGCCGCGTCTCCGGGCGAGCCATTCAGCGCGAGCCATGAGAGGAAGTGCGTGTATGAGACAGCCTTCACGGAGAGCTTAGCGTAGTCTAGCCCAGTGTTGAGCTCCTCTGCTAGTTGGTGCAGCGCCTTCAGGGCCTCATAATCACCGTCAACCAGGGCCTTGAAGAACTCGACCTCATCCATCGTGACGGCCCTGGACAGTATGTGGGAGAGGGCCTTCAAGTCGTGCGGAATAATGTAGAGCTGATTCGCAACAAATCTATTCAGCACCTCCCAACTAGGCCTCTCCAGCGAGGGATGACCAAGAATCTTCAAGTTCAGGTCCTTTAGCTCCTCCCTCAGCCTACCAAAAACGCCGGCCATCCCACAACACCACGCACTACCTAGAGATTTTTTCTACCGCCTCTGTCCAGTAGTCCGTGAAGATTGTCTGTATTGCTCCGAAACCCTCCTGTAGCTCTTCGTGTAGTGGTGATGGCTTGATCGCGAAGTATCTTAGGCCTGGCCTAGGCTTAGCCTCTCTGATATCGATGGTCCTGACCTGCGCGGGGGGTGGTGGCGACTTTAGGGTCTCGATGAATTTCTCGATGGCTGCGTCTTCTCCCTGAGCGAAGACGGTGACTGAGCCGTCCCTCTCGTTCTTGACGTAGCCGGACACGCCTAGCTCCTGAGCAGTGTCTAGGACAAACCTCCTGTAGCCAACCCTCTGGACCCTGCCGTAAACCCTCGCGAGAAAAGCCCTCATCGCTAAGAACGAGCAGAGCCTCATACACATATAAAGCTTTTCCGGAAACCCCGAGAACAAAATCAATAAGAGCATATCTTGTCACAGTACTTCGTCCATGATTAGGAGTACCTTCCATTAATTATATTATTTTTAAATCTTTCAAAAACTGCTGACTGCCTTTAAGCCTAGAGAAGCTGAGATGGGGGG
>JGI20130J15133_1000060_pt1 | contig 85398 bp, 92 predicted proteins | sample WasSprMetagenome_FD_15133 | JGI IMG/M metagenome (IMG submission 15133) | reverse complement strand
TACAGGAGGAAGCCCACTTGAACTAAAAATCTCTCTAACTATCCTTGATGCTTCATCCTTATCTTTAGGAGAAAATGGTTTTGCATATCTTTTTTTCCAGGTTCTATTCTTACCCTGGATACTATGTCCTAACCTGAAAGAGTATTTTACTTGACAACTTCGCTTGACATGCAGTATAAGCCTACAAATCGTTAAAGGAGGTATACCATGAGGACTAAGCTTGGTCTGCTCACAATTTTGATCTTTTTTGTTATCGTTTCCTATGCTCAGGCAGAGGTCATAAAATTGAAGGCCGCAAATTATCTACCTGTAACGCATAAGATGTCACTCCTTACACAGTGGTTCTGCGATGAGGTAAAAAGGAGGACAAACGGCAGGGTTGAAATAGCCTATTACCCAGGAGGTACGCTGCTCTCTCCAGTTAAGATGTATGACGGGATACTTTCCGGAATTGCAGATATGGGACTTTCACACATCCAGTACACAAGAGGAAGGTTCCCGGTGCTCGAGGTTTTTGATCTCCCCCTCGGTTTTCCGAGCGGATGGGTAAACACGCAAGTATGTATGGATTTTTTTGCTAAGTTCAAGCCAAAAGAATTCGATGACGTACACGTTTTTTACGTAACCCCTGCGGGAGCTCTCATTCTGCAGACAGCAAAGAAGCCTGTTAAGACATTAGAGGACTTGAAAGGTTTAAAGATAAGAGCGACCGGGCGGCTTGCTGATGTCTTCAAGTACCTTGGCGCAGTTCCAGTTCCCCTTGCTATGCCTGATGTGTATGAATCTTTAAGGAGGGGTGTGATAGACGGTGTGAGCGTAGACTACTCAACTCTCAAATACTGGAAATTCGCAGAAGTTGTGAAATATGTCACGTCAACATGGAAAATAGGGACCACTATCACCTTTTATTTCGCTATTAACAAGAAAAAATGGGATCAGCTACCTCCTGACGTACAGAAGATAATGGATGAGGTCGGGCTCGAGGCAAAGGAGAAGCAGGCGAGGCTTTGGAATGAGATGGACCTGGAAGGTATAGAGGTCTTTAAAGCTCAGGGTGGCCAGATCTTTGAACTTTCTGACCCCGAGGCGGGCAAATGGATAAAGGCGGTAGAGCCTGTGATCGCAGGATATAAAAAGAGCATGGTTGAAAAGGGTTTTAAGGAATCCGATATTGAGGGCTGGATAAAGTTTATAAAGGAAAGGATTGAGTACTGGAAGAAGGAGGAGAGAGCAAGAAAAATTCCAACTCCTTTTTAATGGCAAAAAATGGAGAATTTGATAGCAAAGATCAGTAAGGCGATAAGTCTCTTTGCAGGGCTTGCCTTAAGTATCATGATGTTCCTTACCTTTGCTGATGTGGTGCTGAGGGCAGGGGGGGTGCCGATTATTGGGACATACGAGATCGTTTCTTTGCTTCTTGCACTTACTACCGCCTTAGGCCTACCCCAGGTAACAATGGAGAAAGGCCACGTTTACATGGAATTTGTGCTTGAGAAGCTCGGGGAAAGGGGTAAAAGAATTATGAACACGATCACAAGGCTGTGTGTTATATTTCTGTTTCTTCTCGCGGGAATATACATGATTAAGGTGGGGAAGGTTTACAGAATGTCAGGAGAAGTTACCGCTACGGTAAAAATACCTTTTTATCCTTTCGCATACACTGTCGCTTTGTGCTGTTTCATTCAGTGCGCGGTTCTTTTGCGGGAAGTAATTAGTCTTTGGGGTAAAAAATGAGCGAAGTAAGTGTCGGGTTATTGGGGCTTTGCGTTCTCTTGCTTTTTTTCGCCACAGGCATAGAGCTGGGCTTCGCTATGGCTTTGGTCGGATTTCTCGGCTTTGCTTACACTAACGGATTTGATGCCGCGGCAAACCTGTTAGCGAGAGATCTTTTCGAAGTGATAACGAACTACGGATATTCAGTATTCCCTCTTTTCATACTAATGGGCCAGATAGGATTCAACGGGGGTATTGCGGCACGCCTTTATAATTCTGCCCATAAATTTGTTGGACACATACCTGGTGGACTTGCGATGGCAACTGTCCTCGGAGCTACGGCCTTCAAAACAATATGTGGTTCTTCAGCCGCTACATCCGCAACTTTTGCGGGTGTTGCGATTCCTGAGATGAAAAGGTTCGGATATAGCGACGAGCTGTCTGCGGGCGTTGTGGCGACAGTAGGGACCCTGGGCGTGATAATCCCGCCGAGTGTAACTCTCATCATTCTCGGGATCCTCATGGAGCAATCCATAGGTCAGCTTTTCATAGCGGGAATTGTACCGGGCCTTCTGATCGCGACTTTGTTTATCGGCGTTATATACGTTTGGGCAAGAATAGACCCCAAAATAGCACCAAAATCTGACAAATCGAGTTGGGGAGAGCGGATAAGGTCTGTACCTGAGGTTTTATGGGTTCTCATAGTTTTTCTCCTAATTATAGGTGGAATTGCTCAGGGATTCTTCACTCCCACTGAGGCGGCCGCGGTGGGAGCATTCCTTGTTCTTTTACTCACACTCATAAGAAAGGACATCACATTCAAAAAGTACGTGCAGTCCGTAAAAGAATCCTTGAGGACTTCAATAATGTTGCTTATGCTTATCTACGGCTCAACAGTCTTTGGTCATTTCATAGCGGTCAGCAATATCCCTCAGGTAATTGCTGAATGGGTAAGTTCCCTTAAGATAAACCCGTACATAGTGATGATCCTCATCTGTGTCATTTACGAACTGGGAGGTTCTTTTATAGATGACCTTTCCTTTCTTATACTTGCTACTCCCCTATTTTACCCAGTAGCTGTTAAGCTCGGTTTTCATCCCCTTTGGTTTGGGATAGTCATTGGGGTAGTAGCCATGATAGGGGTGGTGATACCTCCTGTGGCCATATGCGTTTTCGTTGTAAAAAATATAAGTCAGATCCCTATGGGGGTCATATATAAAGGCGTTTTGCCCTTTCTTTTTTCGCTTATCCTAGTTTGGATCCTTTTATTCATTTTTCCAGATCTTGCCCTGTGGCTACCATCCCTCTTTTTCAAAATTTAGATTTTGGCTGTGTGGAAGAGTCTCTTTTTCGGATCGAATATATCTCTCAACGCTTCACCCAAGAGATTATACCCCATAACAGTCAGGAATATGGCAAGACCAGGGAAAAGGCTGAGCCACCAGGCAACCTCAATACACTCTTTGGCCTGTGTGAGAATGTTCCCCCAGCTTGGGGTGGGGGGCTGAACTCCTATTCCTAAGAAGCTCAGTGCTGATTCAGTGAGAATAGCGCCTCCTATTCCGAAGGTTGCAACAACGTAAACTGGAGAAAGAGCGTTCGGTAAAATGTGGCTAAATATGACCTTCATCTCAGGTAGTCCCAGAGCCTTAGCTGCGAGGACAAAGTCTCTCGTTCTTATGCTCAGAATTTCAGCTCTCACAAGTCTCGCAACACCCATCCAGTTAGTAAGCCCGATAACCACCATTATATTCCATATGCTTGGCTCGAGAAGGGCAATTACGGCGAGGATCAGAAAAAAAGTCGGAAAACACATGAAGAGATCGACGAGTCTCATTATCAGATTATCCACAAATCCTCCATAATATCCTGCGATTGCTCCCAAAAAAACACCGATGAGCACTGATATGCCCACTGAGACAAAACCGACAAGTAATGATATTCTGCTACCATAAATTATCCTTGAGAAAACGTCTCTTCCAAGCATGTCTGTCCCAAAAGGATGGTCCAAAGAAGGAGGGGAGAGTATGTTTTTTATATCAGGTTCGTAGGGACTGTGGATAGCTATAAAAGGAGCGAATATGGCGCATCCGAACATAGGGAGAAGAATAAAAAGCCCAGTCCTCCCAAGGCTATTGCGCCAAAGACTTTTTAGGAAAGGCAACCCCCTCATTTCCTTTCGCTTAGAGAAATTTGAGGAGGAAGGGATCTTTTTATGGATATCGCGATCTTAAAGAGAAGGGTAAGGATCAAAGCTCCAAGTGACCACACGCCAAGGGTAATCGATATCTCTTCAAAGGTTGGTACATACCTAACTATTCTTAAATCTACTGTGGGGTTGAATCCCGTGACTATTAGAGTTAATCCCTTCTCGACCCATATGGCGAAGATGAGAATAAGGAGTGTGACAAAGATTAACACGCGGTTCTTAGAGAATCCAGTCGAAATTAGGGTTAGGAAAGAAAAGATTGAAGCTATCAAAGAAAACCAACTAAGGGCTGTAAGCCAATAATGGCCTCCACTTCCTAATAGGAGATACTCGAAGTGTCTTAGGTGTTCTGGGCTTCCGCTGTAAAAAGTTGTAAAGAATTCAGCGACCAGGAAGAAGATGTGAATAGAGAGTGCGTAAGTCACTGTTTTTTTCAAGTTTTCAAGCACCCTTAAGCCCGGGTCGAACCCGGTTAACCTATTTAGGACCAAACATAGGGCGAGAAGGATTGAGGGACCCGAGGTGAAAGCAGAGGCGAGAAATCTTGGGGCTAAAAGGGAGGAGAACCAGAAGGGCCTGGAAAGAAGTCCGCAGTATATAAATGCAGTGACAGTATGTATACTTATTGCCCATGGTATTGAAGTGTAAATGAGGATCTTCAACCATCGAGGAGAATCTATCCCCTTTTTTGCCAGATCTAAGCCCTTCCAACCGAGAATTACATTTAATAAGAGGTATCCAGAAAGGACGACCATGTCCCAAAAAAGAAGTGAATTGGGAGAGGGATAGATGAGAACGTTAAAAACTCTTTCAGGTTTTCCTAAGTCTACAAACACGAAAAGGATCGCAAGGAAGACAGAAGCTACTGCCAAGAACTCTGCGAATACAAGAGTTTCTGAGTATTCCTTTACCCTATGGAGATAGTAGGGAATAACGAGCATCACCGCAGAAGCCGCAACTCCAACAAAGAATGTGAAGTTCGCTATATAAAGGCCCCATGATACATCTCTTCCCATTCCTGTGATTCCAAGCCCATATATGAGCTGCTTCGAGTAGAAAATAAAACCGTATATAGTAAGAAGGAAGAGAAAAAGGAGCCACATCCAGTAATTTTTTCCACCTTGAAACGCCTTTTCAACCATGCTTCCTCACAATAAGTAAAATACATTAGGCTTTGTGCCAAGGTGGGGCTTTCTGACCATGCTTATCCTCCCTTTCAGTATTTTAGACACCTCTGATTCGGGGTCAGCTATGTCACCAAACTTGAGGGCGCCCAAAGGACAGGCCTCAACACACTTAGGGATGAGCCCCCTTGATATTCTCTCTTCGCAGAAGTTGCACTTTTCAACAACACCTTTTGCCCTTACAGGGAAATCGTAATTTATCTTCCCTAAATAGGGTTTACCATCTCTCCAATTAAAACTCCTTGCCCCGTACGGACAAGCGGCCATACAGTACCTACATCCTATGCATCTGTGATAGTCCATCATAACTATCCCGTCTTCCCTTTTCCATGTTGCCTTTGTCGGGCAGACCTTCACACAGGGAGGGTTCTCACAATGGTTGCACATTAAAATCACAGGCTGACTAAGATTGTCTTTTATACTGATTGGTAGCTCATTCTCAAAAACCCTATCGAATGTGGAGATCCATATCCATTTTATCTCCTCCTTGGAACTACCTATGGACGGAACGTTATGGGTCTCGTGACAAGCATCAACGCAGGCTCTACAATCCTTGCTTTTCGCACATACTGTAATATCTACAAGCATTGCCCATCTTTTCTCCCTTTTCTTTTCACCAGGGACCAAGATTGAGGGGAAGAAGATACCCGAGCAAAGGCCAGAGGCTATCAGTTTCAAAAAATCTCTTCTTTTCATTTCTTTGCCTCCTGGGGGACGTTGTGACATGTCCAGCATTTTGGAGTCACTCCCACATACCCGTGACACCTGTCGCAAAACTCATCCTTCTTCTTGTGACAATTAAGGCAGGTCCCAGAAAGGCTAATTTCGAATTTTTTCCCATCCTCCCTAATGTAGATCCTATTTCCCTTTCTTACAGCCTCGTCCCGCCATAATCTTAGCAATTCCATATGGCTTTTTTTCATGTATCCCGTCCTTCTCACACACTCCTTTTCGTCCTTCTCTATTTTGAGCTCTGGCACGTATGCTCCCTTTCCGGAGACCTTATTATACCAGAATGGAGAGGTAACGATTGCGAGAAAAAAGAAAAGCCCAGTTAAGATTTTTCCGCTATCATACAGTTTTTTCATTTTCTTCCTTTAAAGGTTCTCCTCTTAAATTCTTCGTCCTTTCCTTTTCTCCCTTCATGACGAGAGCATTCCCTACAAGTTCGTGAACGCCGCACACCTCAACACCACCAACCCAGTAGTCAAAAAGGGTGGGCAGAGATGCCTTATCTATCGCGCACATGCATGCAACCATGTTTACGCCGTATTTTTCTTTCACATACTTAACAGCATAGGCCCTTGGAAATCCCCCCTTCAGTCTTGCCTCAAGGTTTTCGTCCGCCCCAAGGCCAGCCCCGCTCCCACAACAGAACGTCTTTTCCCTTATCGTGTTTTCTGGCATTTCATAAAAGTGATTGCAAACGTGTTTCAAAATGTACCTTGGCTCCTCAAGTAGTCCCATACTTCTCGCTGGGTTACAGGAGTCGTGGAAAGTGACAACCCATTTGTCGTTCCTTTTCCTGTCGAGCACGATCTTGTTATTGTATATGAGGTCCGCAGTAAACTCGGAAATGTGAACCATCTTTGTAGATTTCGCATTCTCGAATTTCGTTCCAGTTATTGGAGATACAGGTTCCTCAAGGAAATCTGCAGGTCCATTGACCGTGTCCATGTACTGGTGGATGACCCTCCACATGTGGCCGCATTCTCCACCTAAGATCCATTTTACCTTAAGCCTTTTTGCCTCCTCGTATATCTTTGCGTTTAACCTCTTCATAAGCTCGTACGAATGGAAAAGTCCGAAGTTACCCCCTTCCGAGGCGAATGTGCTCCAAGTGTAATCGAGCCCTATTTCATGAAAGAGCATGAGATACCCTAAAAGTGTGTACCAATGGGGGCTTGCAAAGTAGTCAGCAGAAGGTGCAACAAAAAGTATCTCCGCACCCTTCCTGTTTATGGGGACATCGATTCTAATTCCGGTCAATTCCTCTATTTCATCGACCGCAAAGCCGAGTGTCTCCTTAAAAGCAAGCGGTGGAACACCCAGATGGTTTCCCGTTCTGAAAGAATTTGAAGCTGGTTCCACAACCCACTGAATATTGCATCCAACAAGATTCAAAAGTTCTCTGCCCATCATCGTTATTTCGCAAGTGTCGATCCCATATGGACAATAAAGGGAACATCTCCTACATTCTGTACACTGATAGAAGTAGTAGAACCACTCTTTCAGAACGTCCTCTGTCAGATCCCTTGCTCCCACAAGCTTACCGAGGATTTTCCCCGCAAAGGTGAAATATCTCCTGTACACGGAACGCAATAGCTCTGCCCTTAATACGGGCATGTTCTTAGGGTCTCCGGTGCCGATAAAAAAATGGCACTTATCCGCACATGCCCCGCATCTCACGCAGATGTCCATAAAGAGCTTAAAAGACCTGTATCTCTCGAGGAGCTTCCTTATACCTTCAAGTACGATTTCCTTCCAATTTTCGGGAAGATTCCAATCCTCATTGTGGGGTTGCCATTCTCTCTGATTGGGCAGGTCCAGGTACTTTTGATGTTTTAGAGGGGCGCCGTAGCAATAGGTTCCCTTTCTAAGTTCAACTTTTTTTTCCATCCAGTTTTCGTCCTTTGGAGAAAGATCCACCTCTATTTTCTTTTCTTCCTTCAAACTACTCCTCCCTTTCAAGTGGTATCTGGGCTTCTTTCATCATTTCTCTGAATTCGTCTTCCCATTCCTCATAGGTTCTCACTTTCACAGGATAGTTCCACGGGTTTATGTATCTCTTTTCTCTGCTGTTATTTTCTAAGTTCCTCGTAGGTGAAAGGAAGACCCCTGCCGCATGGAGAAGTTTGCTGAAAGGGAAGTAGGCGAAAAGGAAGGAAACCAGGAAAAGATGCAGATAGAACGTGGATCCAACAAACTGAGGTATGTAAGGGTTAAATGAGAAAAGTCCCAATGCGAACTTTTTTACATCCAAAAGATCGACCCTGAAGAAATACCGGAGAAGTATACCGCTTAAGACGACTGAAAGGACAAGGAAAAGGGCAAAATAGTCGGTTGTAAGGGAAATGTACCTCACTTGCCTAATAAGTATTCTTCTAAGGAGAAGGTAAGTACCTGCAAAAAGGATGAGGATCTCGGTAATGAAGACCCCGGGCAAGAAGATATCAAAAAGGCCATCAACCTCATTTGCAAGATTCAATATCTTGGGAACAGGCTCCAGGAAAAGTTTGAGGTGCCTAAGGACTATCACAAGGAGCGAGTAATGGAAGATTAAAGCCATGAGCCAAAGCCCCTTTTTGGACGTGAAGATAAGCCATCTCCTCACGTGAGTGTCAACCCTCTCGTTCCTGAGGAGTGACCTGAAGAAGACTATTTCAAGGATCATTCTGAGGACGAGTCCAACTTTGTTATGTGGGCTTTCTATATAACTACTTCCTATCCATTTTAGGGATTTCTGCTGCCCCGCCACAAGGGGTATTTTAAAAGGCTGAGGAGATGCGCCCCACCGAAGAACCTTATAGACTGTCCCTACCATGAATGATAGGATCGAGGCATAGGGTATGAAGAGGGCGAATAGTTTCTCTAACTTAAAGATGCCGACACCGATTAGGGGAACCAAAATCAATAGGATGTTAAAGAAAAGGGCATAGATTATCCTCGTGGTCATGATTATTTGGGCCTTCCATGTCTTATTAAGCTTATGCCTCTTTTTCTCAGGCGTTCTATCTTTTCCTTAGTTTTCCCGAAGATATTACCCTCCTCACTATGGAGCTCATCGAGTCTTCTTTTAACCTCCTTGTCCAAATTCTCTTTTAGGTATTCCCTAATGACGTTCTTAAGAAGGGCGATATAACCCTCCTTTGAAGAATAGGAATAGCCATGTAAGCACCCGATCTTTACCATGTCTTCAAGTGCGGAGGCAACCTTTTTGCCCGAAAAACTACCAAATAATTCTTCAACGATCACTTTAACGCTTTCCCTGTAACTCGACCCTATGGGGTTCAGGAATCTATCTTTCTCTTCCATGCAGAATCTCTTACTCTCCCGATGATACGTATCTATGATCTTTTCAAACCATATCTCTTCGAGTCTTGTCATTTCTTTTAAATACTCTCATATAACAAGACAAAGAACGTTTCAAGAGAAAAGTTAAACTCCCCAGCCGCCAGAGACAAATATGGTCGTCCCAGTTATGAATGATGCGTCGTCCGATGCGAGAAATGCAGCGACTCTTGCCACTTCTTCTGGCTCCCCAATCCTGCCGAGGAACGTTCTTGAGATTATGGGAACCTTATACTTATCAGGCATCTTGAGTATAGGAGGTGTGCGTATAAGGCCCGGCACTATGGCATTCACGGTCACCCCATCTTTACCCCCCTCTCTTGCCACTGATTTTGTGAGGCCAATAATCGCCGCTTTTGCCGTAGAGTATGCGACCTCACCCTTTGCACCTTCGGTGCCATATACCGAACTTATGTTGACTATCCTTCCCCATTTCATCTGCCTCATATCTGGAAGGAACATCTTGATCAAAAGAAACGGGACTATGACATGGATCATAAGCACATCGACAAACCTCCTTTTGTCCACTTTTTCTACAGTCCCTGGTCTATCAAATCCCGCATTATTGATGAGTATATGTATTGGGCCTTTTATCTTTATATCGGAGACAAGGGATTCCAGCTTTTTAGTATGCATAAGATCAAATACATAAAAGTCTACTGGATACCCCTTTGATCTTATACTTTCTGCAACATAAGGTAGTGTTTTTCTGTTTTTGTCTATGAGTACAAGTTCTGCTCCCTTTTGGGCAAATACTTCCGCACACGCCTTTCCAATTCCCTGTCCAGCACCAGTGATGAGAGCCCTTTTCCCAGAAAGTAACATTCTTCAGGCGGCCTTATTCTATAAAATCTTTTGCAATCGCACAAGGATTTTTGATAAGTTTTTATCCGTCCCGTGAGAAGGTAGTTTAGATGGATCGTGGGGAGAGGTTTTACAGAAGAGCATGCAATTCGGAAGATCTCCTCTGTTACGAAGTAAGGTACAAGGAGACGGATCTATTCTGTTGCACAAAGGTTGACCTTAAGGAACTTATAAAGGAGAGGATCCTCTATTACAGAAACCAAATTGAAGAATACATAAGGACGAATCCCGAATTCGAGTATAGTTTAAGACCAGTTGAGTACGATGTACTTGCTCCGCCGATTGTCAAAAGGATGATGCAATGTTCAGAGAGGATAGGAGTGGGTCCCATGGCTACTGTGGCAGGGGCGATAGCCGAACACATAGGGATGGACATAGGAGGGCTTTCTGATGAACTGATAATAGAAAACGGGGGAGATATATATCTCAAGACGAAAAAAGAAAGGTTCGTCCTTCTTTATGCAAATGACTCACCCCTTAGCCAGAAGATCGCTTTGAGGATAAAACCTAAAGACCATCCTTATGGGATATGTACATCCTCTGGAACTTTTGGCCATTCTTTGAGCTTTGGAAAGGCTGACGCGGTGTGCGTTCTGGCAAAATCTGCTACTTTCTCAGACGGACTCGCCACACACCTTGGCAACTTGGTTAAAAATAAGGATTCTATACCTTATGCGATTGAGGAAGCGAGAAAGTTCGATGAGGTGATAGGGGTTGTGATAATACTTGGAAAGTACATGGGTGTTTGGGGAGATGTGGAGTTGGTGAAGGTTTAGAAAGGGGGTATAATGAAGAAAAGGATTCTCATAAGGTTCAAAAGAAATACGATAGATAAACCCATAGTGTACAGACTCGCCAAGGATTATAATCTCATTTTCAATATCCTTAGAGCGCATGTCTATCCAAAGGCCGAATCGATTATGGTTCTTGAAATAGAAGGGGAGGAATCGGATTTTGAAAAAGGCATGGAATACCTGAGAAGTAAGAACCTCCAGATAGAGCTAATAGAACAGAATATAAAAAAAGATGAGGATAGATGCGTCCACTGCGGTGTGTGCACGAGCGTTTGTGCAACAGAAGCTTTGCATATAGTGAGGGAGAAGGACATGCGTGTTGAATTTGACTACGAAAAATGTGTTGCCTGCGAGCTTTGCGTGAAAGTCTGTCCCGTAAGAGCGATGAACGTTTTCTTTGACCAGTTATGAAAAGGATTTACCTTGACAACAATGCGACAACCCCTTTGCACCCAAAGATATGGGAGGAAATGAAAGATCTCTTCGGGAGTCTTTTTGGTAATCCTTCGAGTGTTCATGAGGAGGGGAGAATTGCAAAAGAAAAGGTAGAGAAGGCAAGGTCGAATGTAGCGAATTTAATAGGTGCAAAAGAAGATGAAATCTTTTTCACAGGCTCTGGGACGGAAAGTTCAAACCTTGCGATAAAGGGGATTGCTTACAGGAACAAAGAGAAGGGGAGACACATAATATCGACGATGATAGAACACCCTTGCGTTTTAAACACCTTAAGGTATTTGGAGTCAAAGGGTTTTGAAGTTACCTACCTTCCAGTAGACTCAAAGGGGCAAATCGATCCTGAGGACGTAAAAAGGGCGATCAAGAGGGAAACAATACTGATTACGGTTATGTGCGCCAATAATGAGACTGGCACTGTTCTCCCCATAGAAGAAATAGGGAGGATCGCGAAAGAATACGGTATTTGCTTCCACTCCGATATGGTCCAAGGGCTTGGAAAATTGAAGATAGATGTTAATGAGATAAATGTGGACCTTGCAAGTTTTTCAGGCCACAAAGCTTATGCTCCTAAAGGCGTTGGTTTTTTATACCTTCGTGAGGGTTTAAATTTAGAACCTCTAATCCACGGTGGCCACCAGGAGAGAGGCTTAAGAGCGGGTACGGAAAATACCCTTGGGATAGTTGCGATGGGACTGTCTGCCTCTAATTTGATATTGGAGATGGAAGAGGATATAAAGAAGATGGAGAGATTACGTTCTAAGCTCATATCTGGCATTAATGAGACCCTGGAAGGGGTTAAAATAAATGGGGATCAGGAAAGGAGGCTCCCAAACACAATAAACTTGAGTTTCGAAGGAGTGGATGGCCCTTCTCTTGTCCTACTTCTTGATAGATTAGGGGTTGCTGTATCCTCAGGAGCTGCTTGCACTTCTCAAACTCCCACCTTATCTCACGTCCTTCAAGCCATGGGAATTCCGAAGGAGATGATAAGAGGCTCAATAAGGATTAGCATAGGTAAGTTCAACGAAGAAGAAGACATAGATTACGCGCTTTCTGTGATCCCCTATGCTGTAGGCAGATTGAGGGAGAAGTATCATAGAAATTAAAATAGACTACGGAGGTTTAAATGGTAGATGGAGGAAGGGTAGCGAGGGTTACCGAGGTAATAGCGGGGTCTCCGAAGAGCTTCGATGATGCTATAATGGTGGGGTTCAAAAGAGCCACAAAGACGTTGAGAGGGATAACCGGGATCAGGGTGAAGGATTTTAGATGCAGGGTTGAGAACGGTAAGATTGTGGAATATAGAGTAACTCTCGAGATTATATTCGTTCTTGAGAGTTAGATTGAGGATAGCCTCTTAGCCCGTAGTCTTCAGGTAGACCCTTAAGGAACCATATAAGTAAACGCAAGTAATAAAATAAGAGATTCCTCTTCTTTGCAGAAAAAAGCAAAAAGGGAAGGAAGATAAGGACTAAGAGATTTCCAAGGGCCTTCAAAAAACGAATGAAGGCGAAACATATGAAATAGGTTCCTCTGTGGTGCTTTTTTATGAATTTAAAAAGTGATATGTTGTACTCTATTCTGCCCAAGATCCACGACTTTTTTACCGTCATCCCTTGGTAATGGATGACTTTGGCGTAAGGTACAAAAACGACAAGTTCACCTATCTTTCTCACCCTCACGCAAAAATCGGTCTCCTCAAGAAAGAAAAAAAAACGTTCGTCGAATCCATTTAGTTTCCTGAAGGTCGTTCGTCTGATGAGAAGACAGGCTCCGATGAGCGAATCAACAATAAATACGGGGAAATTTTTTTCCCTTTCAAGCTTCTTCAATTTTCTTTCAACAAATATTTTCTCGTACAAGGATCTTGGAAAAAGTTCGCTAATAAGAGAGGGAACGTGCGAATATGATCGCTGGGGGGAACCATCTGAGAAAAGTAGTTGGGGGCCACAGACACCCACATCGCCGTTTTTTTCCATAAATCTCTTCAGGTTTATAATTTCTCCTAATGGAAGAAGAACATCGGAATTGAGTAAAAGGATGTAGTCTCCTTTAATCTTTTTTGCCCCTAAATTAACCGCCTTTGAAAACCCTAAATTTTCCTCTAACCTTATATATTCCACATCTAACCCAAGGTCCTTTACGAGTTTCTCTGTGTTGTCTTTTGACCCGTTATCAACGATTATGATCTCCTCCAACTCGGAGAGAAGGTCTTTATCCGCAACTATGGATTTTATAAGTTCTAAGGTGAGCTGGGCACTGTCCTTTGTGACAATGATGGCAGAGATCTTACCCTCAGAATTCAAGAAATTCCCCCTTTTTTTTGGTTTGCGGGCACACAAAAAGACAAACACCACAACCCGTACATAAATCCTTATTTATCCTGATCTTTTTATTAACCTCATCGAACTCGAGGGATGGACAATCGAACTCTCTCAAGCACCTCTTACACCCAGTACAATACTCTTCAAGGTCTATCTTCCTTTCCCACTTCCTCTTTGTTAGGAGGAGACATTCTCTCCTCGAGATTATTACGCAAGGACCTTCTCCCTTCCTTAACCTCTCGTAGCAATCCCTTATAGTTTCGATGAGAAGGGGAACCTGGTATGGATCAACGACTTTTACATTTTTTATCCCTAAGGACAAAAGAGTGGCTTCTATGCTTATGGCCCTCGTCTTTTCTCCAAGGGCAGTTATTCCTACCTGAGGTGTTGGTTGCATACCGGTCATTGCTGTTGTGCCATTATCCATAATTATGAGTATGAATCTTTTCTTTTTCTTCTGGGCATCATAAATGGCTGGGAGGCACGCGTGGAAGAAAGTGGAATCTCCGCAAGACGCGACGATGGGAGTATCTTTGCCATCTTTATTTAGCACATCGTAGAAGCCGGCGGCTAAATTTACACTTCCACCCATGTCCACAAAAACGTCAACTGCCCCAAGGGGTATGCCGAGAGTGTAACAGCCTATGTCCCCCGGGAATAATGCATCTGGAAATGCCTTTTTCATAGCGTAAAAAGAAGCTCTGTGGGGACATCCACTGCAGAGCCTTGGCGGTTTCGGAGGTATTTCTATTTCTCTCATCAGGTCTTTGAGCTCACTACTTTTTTTAAAATCGACTTCCATACCTGCCAGATCGCACATCCTGATAATCGCTTCCCTTATTATGTCATAGCTCAGCTCTCCAGCCTGGGGGAGAGTGCCGTTTAACCTTCCGTAAACTTTCCCTTCTTTTATCAACTTCGCTTCCAATGTTGCGTCTGTTTCCTCGAGGACTAAAACTCTTTCAACCCTATCCCTGAATTCAATGACTTTTTGATCGAGGGGGTGAATCATCAAAACTTTGTAAACGGGGATCAATTTTTTAATCCCCAGTTCTTGGATAACATCCATCCCGATAGAGTAAGACATTCCAGAGGCTACTATCCCCAGACGGTTCGTTTTTGCCCCATTTAAAATGCCCTCCTTAAGCCTTACCTTTCTTTTCCCAGGCCTGTACATCCTTATCGCTTCCCTCGAATGGCTCACCCTATGAGTGGGTCTTATAACGATGGGCCTTTTGGTTTTTTGGGATAGTAGGAGAGCGTAATAAGCCACGTCGGCTGCTTCAGAGGGGGAAGAAGGGTCAAAAACTGGCACGTTTATGAGACTTGATACCATTCTTGTATCCTGTTCGGTCTGGGATGACTGAGGACCAGGATCGTCGCAGGAAACTACGACTAAACCCCCTTTTATTTCTTTATATATGGCCTCAAAAAAGGAAGGAAACGCCACATTCAACCCTACCTGTTTCATCATACATACTGCTTTTCTTCCGGAAAGAGCGGCACCGAGAGCTACTTCAAAAGCGATTCTTTCATTTACTGACCATTCACAATGTATCTCAGCATTTTCTCTTCTTGCGAATTCCACTATACCTGGTAGTATTTCTGAGCTTGGCGTACCTGGATATGCGGAGGCGAGCTCGACACCAGCCTCAACAAATCCTCTTGCAATGGCGTAGTTTCCTATCATCAGTTCTCTCATTCTTTTATTTCCCTTCCCTTTCTGAAACCTTTTTCAAATACCCTCAAATTCTCCTCTACCATTTTTCCTTTTAGCCTCCCCTTTATTGCTTCCTTAATATTCTCATATGTGAAAGGTTCTATACCCAAAGCAGAAAGAAAGCCCAAGAGTACCATGTTTGATGCCTGATACAACCCTTCTTGTCTTGCAATTCCGTCTGCGTCCAGAAGATAAACCTTTATTCCTTTCCTTTTTAGGGCCTCATCGAGCTTTAGATCGATCTTTCTCTTATGAGTATTGACAATAGCGATCGCTCCTTCCTTCAAGTAAGGCAGAGCCCTCAAAAACTCGCTCTCCTCAAATCCCAGGACTATGTCCGCACTTCCCTTTCCCACAAGGGGACTTTTTACAGAACCAAGCTTGACAAGAGAGACAACAGAACCACCCCTTTGGCTCATTCCGTACTCGTCAGAACCTATGGCATAGATGTTTTTTCTTAGGGCCGCATCTATAAGAAGTGTGGAAGAGAGAAGTACACCCCTTCCGCCAACGCCGGTGCAAAGTATCTGTATTGGACCAAACCTTCTTCTCATAAAGTTCCCCTTAAAATGAATACGGTAAATCCCTCTTCTTTCTCGTAAGACCTTATCTCTTCTATACTTTTTAAGACGTGGTAGTTGCGGAAGTTCAATCCCTCCATGAACCTTATGATTTCATCTTCTCTCCCGCCTGTCAGGATCAGAAGGTGATAATTAGAGTCATTGTAAAGTGTGTTTATAAAAGCGGGTATGCCGGAATGAAAAAAATTGTCCTCGTAAGTCAAGGCGAGAATCTTTTTTTTAGGGTCCAGCTTTTTGATCCCATGGGCCAGGTTCATTGAGGAAGAAGGACCGTAAATATCCCTTATGATCTCATATTCCCATAATCTTTCTCCCTCTTTTGGTATTTTTCCTTTAAACCCTTTATGACCCTTGAGGGACATTATTCTTCTACCGAGCTGAAAATCTATTACCGAGTAAGGATCTTCGAGTACGAAGACCTCTTCCATTTTTTGCACGAAACCTGAAACTAAATTTGCGGGCAAAGGATAGACTGTTGAAAGAAAGAGGGTACTAAAGTCCTTCTCTAAAAGTTCTAAGGATCTCGATCTGAACGTTATAAAACCAGTCCGGCTAAGGAGCGTACATCTATTTCCAGGGTAATTTTCGAATTCTTCTCTTATCTTTTTTATCTTCTCATTCAAAAGAACGTGTAGTCTATATCTGAAGCTCGGAGTTGCCGCCCACCTTGAAGTGTCTTTTACAAATTTTGCACCTTCCCTTTTCTCTTCGGAGATGTTTTTCCTTTCATCTTCAATTTGACTATTTAGATTTGACATATCGAGCTCAACTATAACCGGTATTTCGAATTTCTCAGAGATCTGAATTCCGTAATTTATAGCTTCCTGAAATTTAGCTTTGTTTCCTTCGATTATGAAAGGAATCTTCGAAAAGGGGCCCAGGAATGTGATGTCCTCTTCGGTATCCCTCAAAGCGAGAATGAGCATACCTCCCACCACACCCATGTAAGCGGTACTCATCACAGGGTCAAGAGCCTCGAGAATGTTTTTCGGACTTGTCAAGAATACGGACCTTTTTTTCATTATGCTCGCAGCAAAGGCGAGCTCATAAGCTATTTTTTCGTTCGTGGCGAACTCGAGATGGAGGGTAGATGATATCTTTTCAGCTTTTTTTAAGGTGGCTAAAGGTCCCCTCCTTGTCGTATAGATAAATTCGATCTTCGCATCTAAAAGGAGTTCTAAGATTTCGTCGATCATGTCCAAATTATTTAGGCGAGCCTCCTCAAAATTTCAATTCCTTTATGTAAGACCTCATCTTCTTGGGCAAAAGATATTCTTATGTGGTTTTTTCTCCTCGAGAATACGCTTCCAGGAATCACAAAAAGTTTTTCTTTGAGCGCCCTTTCCACAAAAGCATCTCCATCTCCTTGAGGAACCTCAGGAAAAATGTAGTACGCACCTTCAGGTTTCACAACTTTATATTTATCCTTCAATCCCTCGTATATCAAGTCCCTCTTCCTCTTGTACTCACTGATCACTGGACTCATGTCATAATCAAGGGCTAAGAGAGCCGCCCTCTGGGCAACTGAGTTAACACTACTAAAGACGTATTGTTGCATAGTTACCATACAGTTTATGAGCTCCTTAGGTCCAGCTACATATCCGAGCCTCCAACCAGTCATACCCCAGGTTTTTGAAAAACCGCCGAAGGTTAAAGTTTTTTCGTAAAGTGCTCCCATGTAAACTCTTTCTCTCTCATCGTAGACGAAAGCGTCGTATATATCATCGGAGAAAACCCATATCCCCTTTTCCCTTGATACATTAGCTACGATCAGCAGTTCTTCTTTTGAGTAAACTCTACCAGTAGGGTTATTCGGGGAATTTATCAGTACGATCTTTGTCTTTTTCGAAATGGCTTTCCTTAGGGCATCTTCCCTGATTTTGAAGTCTGGATATGTGTCAAAGAAGACTGTTTTTCCGCCGAGGAGATGGACTTGATACTCATAAAGTACAAAGTAAGGATCGGGTATGACCACCTCTTCCCCCGGATTCAGAAGGACCATGAAGGCGAGCAAAAGCCCACCAGTTACTCCAGGTGTTACTATGACATCATCGCACATGATCTCCCTTTTTTTCAGTAGGTCGAGAATCTTTTGTCTCAATTCGGGAATTCCTCCAGAGGGGGTGTACTTATTGAATCCCTTTTTTATCGACTTTATCGCCTCCTCCTTCAAGGGAAGGGGAATATCGAAATGAGGTTCCCCTATGCTCAAGTTTATAGGGTTTTCTACCATGGAGGCGAGGTCGAATATCCTCCTCACCCCAGAAGGTCTTATATTTCTAACCTTGTTTGAAAACAAGGACCTCTCGTCCATACTCTATTTAAGGCCTCGGAAATTGTTCAAGGTCTTTGAGGAGCACGTTTATCTCCTCTTGGGATAGGACGTAATCCTCAAGCCTCTTGCCCATATATGAGTCATATGCAGAGAGATCTATAATCCCGTGCCCGCTGAAATTGAAAAGGATGACCCTCTCCTTCCCCATTTCCTTTGCCTTTTTTGCCTCCTCCAATACGCAAGCTATTGCATGGTTGGTCTCTGGAGCGGGAATGAAACCCTCAGTTTTGGCGAACAAAATTCCGGCTTGAAATGTTGTATTTTGTGTATACGCCCTGGCCTCTATCATGCCTTCTTTCAGTAAGAGACTTACAAGGGGTGCCATGCCGTGATATCTTAGCCCTCCTGCGTGTATAGGAGGAGGGACGAATCTATGACCTATTGAATGCATGGGGAGTAAGGGCGTGGTGCCTGCGGTGTCACCAAAATCATAAACGTAAGGACCTTTAGTTAAAGTGGGACAGGAACTTGGTTCACAGGCGATCACCTCAAGTTCCCTCCCATTTATCTTGTCACATAGAAAGGGGAACGACAATCCTGCGAAATTGCTTCCCCCACCCACACATCCTATTACTACGTCTGGATATTCTCCCATCAGTTCGAGCTGTTTTTTTGCCTCTAAGCCCACAATAGTCTGATGGAGGAGGACATGATTGAGGACACTCCCCAATGAGTACTTCGTGTCCTTTGAGGTTACCGCATCCTCTATTGCCTCACTTATGGCAATCCCAAGGCTGCCTGGATGTTCAGGATCTTGCAGGCAGTAGTTTCTCCCAACCTCTGTATCCATGCTCGGGCTTGGAACACATTTCGCACCCCAAGCCTCCATGAGAATTCTTCTATAGGGTTTCTGGTTGTAACTTACTCTGACCATGTATACTTTGAGCTCTATTCCAAACTGGTTACATGCAAAAGCTAAAGCACTTCCCCACTGACCCGCCCCCGTCTCNGTGGTNAGTCTTTTTGTGCCATANATTTTGTTATAATAGGCCTGGGCGATTGCGGTATTAGGCTTGTGGCTTCCAGGAGGACTGACTCCCTCGTGCTTGTAGTATATTCTTGCCGGTGTTTCGAGGTATCTCTCAAGAGATGTGGCTCTGTAAAGGGGGGTTGGCCTCCAGATGAGCAGTTTTTCTAATACCTCGTCAGGTATTCTTATCCATCTCTCCTTGCTGACCTCGAGCTCAATCAAGTTAGCGGGAAATATCCTTGAAAGCTTTTCTGGCTCAACAGGTTTCTTTGTCTCAGGATCAAGAGGAGGAGGAAGTTGAACGCTCAGATCAGCCTGGATGTTGTACCAAAACCTTGGAATCTCGTTTTCTGGCAATATAATCTTTCTGACCATCCTCGTACCCCCTAATTTCAGTTTAAAAAAAAGGCCATAAGTCTTTTGACCCATGGCCTTAAATAAAAAAGCCATGGACGGTGTGAAACCGTCCATGGCTTTATCTTTCAAGACGGTTTCACACCGTTTTAATCCTGCGCCACCATATGAAGAGCTTCGCAAATGGACTATAAGTCATCATTTTTTTTATTTTTAACCTCGGAACCTGCCATCTGTCAAGAAAAAATTTCGTTCGCTATAGTGAACAAAAAATGGAAAAAGGTCTTATAAGAGAGGTTGACATTTCTGCGAAATTGCGATAAAGTTCACACTGTATTCGCTATCATGAACAGATGCTGAGTCGGGCAATCATGAGAAGATTTAAGCTTCTTTGCCCAATATCGAAGCACGGCTGTATAGAATGTCCCATTTACAGAGGAAGACACTATTTGTTATGTAACAGAGCAGATCCTCCGGGAAATGTGCGGAAAAATGAAGATACCTTGATATTCTCAATTCCTGATGATTTACTTTCCTGCGAAAAAGTTATAAAAAACGTAGAAGAACTCATAGAAAGGAGTGAGCTATGATACACGATTTTCACTACTTAAGGCCTGGATCCTTGAAGGAAGCATTGGAGATGCTCTCTGAACACGGGGAAAGGTGCAAGATAATATGTGGTGGGCAATCGCTTCTCATCGTGATGAGACAGGGCATGGTAGCTCCGGAGTATCTTTTAGACATAAAGCACTTAAAGGAGTTGAATTACATTGAATACGATAAGGAAGAAGGCCTACGAATAGGAGCTACGACGACACACAGAACGATTGAAAAGTCCGACCTGGTTAAAAAGTACTACCCCGTACTCTGTGCCATGGAGAATAGACTCGCCTCGATCCAGACGAGAAATTGGGGAACTATAGGTGGAAATCTTGCCCACGCTGACCCGGCCGGAGACCCTGCGCCCGTTCTAATCGCTCTTGGTGCGGAGATCAGACTTCTAAGCTTAAAAGGGGAAAGAAGAATGTCCCTCGAAGATTTCTTTGTAGATTACTTTACGACCCAGTTAAAGGAGGATGAGCTTATAAAGGAGATCAAGGTACCTCCGCTCCCTAAAAAAAGTGCATGTGCTTATCAGAAGTTTAACCTCCTCAAAAATGATATGGGTATAGTGGGAGTTGCTGTGAAAGTGACTTTAAATGATGACGGGACCTCTCAGGACGTAAAGATATGTCTTGGCAACGCATCAAGAACCCCAATGAGGGCCAAAAAGGCGGAAGAGCTTGTATTGGGAAAAAAATACGATGAGAAACTATTCGCAGAGGCCGGGAAGGTTGCGTCTTCAGAGTGTGAACCTGTATCTGACATCCATGCCTCAGAAGAATTCAGAAGGCATCTCGTGGGAGTACTGACAAAGAGAATGTTACAAGCAGCCTTTAAGGCGATTTAAGGGAGGATTCTATGGAAAAGAAGTTACTTCGATTTAAATTGAACGGCTTGGAGTATGAAGTATTCATAAATCCAAAGACACTGCTCGGTGAGGTCATAAGGGACCATCTTGGATTTACGGGTACAAAAAGGGGATGCGAAAGTGGTTCATGCGGCGCCTGTACTGTTATGGTCGAAGACATGGCTGTGAAATCCTGCTCCATACTCGCCATGCAAGTGGAGGGGATGAACGTTACCACTGTTGAAGGATTGGAAAAGAATGGTAAACTCAGTCCGATTCAGCAGTCCTTTTTGGATCACGGTGCATTCCAGTGCGGTTTTTGCACACCGGGGATGCTGATATCCGCCACCGCTCTGCTCAAAGAAAATGAGGGAAAGGTGCTCACAGAGGAAGAGATAAGAGAGGGGATAGAGGGAAATATCTGCAGGTGCACAGGCTATAACAGCATTATAAGAGCCATAGAAGCAGTATCAAAAGGCGAATATAAGGAGGGCTAATATGAGCCACGAGACGAAGGAAATAAGATACTCTACTTTTAAGACCGGGGTAAAGTACACCGTGATAAATCATAAGACCCCGAACGTAGATGGATACGCAAAGGTGACTGGAAGAGCGCAGTACACCTTCGATATAAAACTCCCAAACATGGTTTATGGAAAGATATTGAGGAGTCCCCACGCTCATGCGAGGATAAAGAATATCGATTACTCGAAAGCCTTAGAGTTACCAGGAGTCTTGGCGGTTGTAACGGGAAAGGATACCTTAGGAATAAAACAGGGGATATGGAGGAGATATAAAGAACTCTGTGATGAGCAGATTCTACCGGTTGAAAAGGTGAGGTACATCGGTGAACCTGTTGCCGCTGTCGCTGCAGTAACTGAGGAGATCGCTGAGAAGGCACTTGACCTCATCGAGGTCGATTACGAAGTACTACCCGCTGTTTTCAACCCCCTTGATGCCATAAGAAAGGACGCACCTGAAATACACGAGGGAGTTGAAAGGAATATAAACGTAACAAGGCATATCGAATGGGGAGATGTGGATGAGGCCTTTGCCGAGGCAGAAAAGGACGGGTATATAAGGGAAGATTGGTTCAGAACATCGAGTCAGCATCATATGTGCATGGAGACGAGGGCTGCTGTATCGAGTTACACACCTGACGGAAAGCTCACTGTCTGGTGTTCAACCCAGGCTCCATACTACATGCAGGCACTTCTCGCCTGGGTTTTAGGATTAAGGGAAGGCGATGTGAGAGTAATAGCCCATTATGTCGGTGGAGGTTTTGGTGGAAAGTTTGAGCTCGATGCAGCTATCTTTTGCAGCGCAGTCCTTTCTAAGAAACTCTGTAGGCCAGTAAAGATCGTTTTCACAAGAGAGGAAGATTTTATAGCTTCGAAGAGAAGAACACCCATGTACTACTACATAAGAACCGCAATGAAGAAAGACGGAACNTTTCTTGCGAGAGAGGTAAGGGTCTTCACGAATGGAGGCGCTTACACTGGAATGGGAGCTACTGCGCTTTACTTAACGGGATTCTTCTGCTCATTCCCATACAAATGGAGGGCCTACAGGTATGATGGTTTCAGAGTTTACACAAATACTCTTCCTTCCACGGCGATGAGAGGTTTTGGTGCTCCCCAGGCTATGTTCTGCTCCGAACAACAGATAGAATGGATGTGCAAGGATCTCGGTCTTGACCCGTTCGAAGTGAGAAGGAAGAACGCGCATACAGAATGTTATGAGGTTCCTGGCCAGGCGTACATCCAGAGTTGCGGAATGACTCAGTGTATAGATAAAATCGAAAAATGGGTAAAGTCTAAAGGAAATCTTGGACCAAATAGGGCAATAGGAGTTTCTGCGGCGGGCTTCATGTCAGGAGGAATATTCAACTGGTTTGATACTCCGTATTCGTTCTCCTCTGCTGTGGTGGTAATAAATTACGATGGAACAGTAGATCTTTACGTAGGAGCACAGGATATTGGGCAGGGTTCAAATACAACGCTTGCGATGATCTGNGCGGAGACACTCGGTGTCAGAGTGGAGGATGTGAGGGTNTTCTCCGGTGATACAGGGATTTGTCCTCCAGATCTTGGAGCATGGGGATCCCGTCAAACCCTTATGGCAGGTAATGCGGTAAAGATGGCGGCAGAGGACGCAAAAAGGCAATTACTTGAGTATGCATATGCGGAGATGGGGCTAAACATCGTTTACGATCTGGACATAAAGGACAGATGGGTCCATGTCATAGCAAGACCTGAGAGGGGAATGAAGTATGAGGATCTTGTGAAGAAGGCCATCAGAGCGAAAGAGGGTCAAAGAATAATAGGGCGTGGCTATTACACACCCCATAGAAAAGGGATGATATCTCCAGCTTATAGTTACATGATGCAGGCTGTCGATGCCGAGGTTGACCCCGAAACAGGAAAAATCACTATTCATGAAGTAATGACCGCCCATGACTGCGGCCAGCCGATAAATCCTCTTGGACTGATTGGGCAGTTAGAGGGAGCAGCAGCTATGGCCTTAGGTTACGCATTCCTTGAGGATCAGCCAATGGACGAAGGTAAGATTCTCAACCCAAATCTCGTTGATTACAAGGTTATAAGAGCTACTGACATGCCAAAAACCGGGATGATAGAGATAGACACCTATGAGGCGGAAGGTCCATACGGAGCAAAGGAGGCTGGAGAAGGTCTTACAAATCCTACCGCAGCTGCCTTAGGTAATGCTATATTCCACGCCTTAGGGATTCAGTTAAAGGAACTTCCATTTACACCAGAGAGGATTCTTAAAGCTTTGAAGGAGAAGGAAGAGAGAAAATGAGAAAGGAGGTCCAAAGTGAATTATAAATGCCCCGTCTGCAAGAAACAATACACAACGAGTATGCAGGTAGCTCGCCATATATTCGGGACTGGCGATAAACCGCATAGGGCATGGGTCGAATCTAAAGGGTACTCCTTCATAGATCTTCTCCTTGAGCAGACCGCCGGTCCTGGGAATAGGAGTTATGAGATCCTCTCCAGGTTAGTTGAGGAGTCTCAGGGAGAGATTAAGGACTAAAAAGGAGGAATCTTGTATGGTCATAGAAGGCGGATTCAAGCTTAAGGCGGAAATTGAAAAACTTTTCGATTTTATCTTGAAGCCAGAAACGATAATGATGTGCCTTCCAGGTGCGGAATCTGTGAAGCTAATTGACGAAAATACATACGAGTGCGTTGTTAAGCAGAAAGTGGGACCTATATCTGCAAAATTGAAATTCATAAACAGATTGACAAAAGTTGAAAGGCCAACACACTTAGAAATAGAAGGAGAGGGCGAGGACGTTACAAAGCTTGGTCACTTCAAGCAAAAAAGTGTTGTGGATCTAAAGGATTTGGGAAATGGTGAGGTTGAGATAACATACAGGACTGACGTGAATATAGTTGGAAAGCTCGCCATGTTCGGAGATAGGATCATGAGGGCTAAGGCGAAGGACGTGGAAAAGGAGTTTACAAAGAATCTTCAGGAAAAATTAAAGGAATTGGCTTAAAAGAGGGCGCCTATTAGCCCCCTGAAAGAAAAACTATAAGATTTATCACGTCCCCTTCACTAACGGGATATGAGAGCTCTTTGGGATAAGTACTCTTCGAGTTCACCAGGATCTCCACGTAACCTCTGAGCTTCCCATTTCTATCGAACATCTTCTCCCCGATGGACGGATAAAGTCTTACGAGTTCTTTTAGGCATTCTCCAACGGACCTGCCATCTACTTCGATTTCAAGCTCCCTGCCGTTATTCAGAAAAGGGTGTACCACTATCTTAACCGCCATTTGGACCCCCTTTTAATAAGGGGGCGGATTGCGCCCCCTTATTAAATTTCCATTTGTGACAACTCCAATCCCCTTTTGTGCGCTTGGGCGATCTTTTCTGCAGCATCTCTCTTTTTCAGAAGAGGTTCCCTTGTGACTTCCACGTAGTCGACAGCCTTTTCATCGCAGAAGCGGACGCACTGAGGATCCCCGTCGCAAAGATCACATTTGAAGACCTTTTTCTCTACAGGATCGAATCCCATAGCTCCAAAGGGACATACGGCTACGCATGACCTACACCCGATGCACAAGTTTTCATCTACAAGGACCCTCCCTAATTCATCATCACGGTATATCGCCTTTACCGGGCATACATTCATACACGGAGCATCGATACACTGCTTACATGACATCGGGATGTATAAACCCTCCCATTCCCATTTCTCAATTTTTATTCTCGCCTTTGCGGGATTTGATACCCCGTGATGGTAAACAGCGCACACAAGCTCACAGAGTCTGCAGCCAGTACATTTTTCGTAATTTATTACAAGAGCTTTAACTTTCTCGTGCATGACGACCTCCTTTCATAGTAGATGGGATGGCTCATTATCGATGCCAAGTCTCTTTAAAGTCTCCTCTTTGGGAACACCAGTTTTCTCATCCCATCCGTGGTATCTGTAAAATTCCTCCCTCATTTTGAGGAATTTTTCCCTGTCTATGTATGCCCCAATTACATCTGGAGCACCCCTTTTTGCCGGCTCATCGTGGTATCTGTCAACAAGTACGTCGCCCTTATACGGATCATCAGGGGTCAACCCTTCTCTTAAGTTGAATAACCTCTCCATATTGTTGCATCTTTCAGCTATTGTCCAAAGATCCTCGGGAGTGAATTCTAAGCCAGTATTGTAGTATATGACCTTTGCCCAGTCCTCGAAGTTTGGAAGGGTTGCGCCAAGGAATGTGGTGTGATACTTGCAAATGCCAAGGCAATCTACTGCCATGAAACACTGTTCCTGCCAGAAGACTTGCCAGGCTTTTCCTTCATAGGCTCTGAAGTCGGAGCTTAGAGGACCATCATAAGGGATAGGACTTGAGTAAATCTTTCGCAAGACACTTTCTGGCAAATGATAAAGGTCTATAGCTGGTCTACTGCGCAGATGATCTGAACCCCTCGACGCTGTTGCAATGTTTAAGGCAAGAGCAGGGGTTGCCCTTTCGTCTGAGTGTAGATTCTGCATACCCTTTACGTGCACGAGATACTTTATTGAATCCTTTCCGATAATCTCGGCAGCTTTGAGTCCTCCTTCTGCAAGCACATCTCCAAGCCATGTATCCCTCTCGCAGATATGTTTTATCATCTCTATCACAGCCTCATCATTCCCAAATCTCAAGTCTATACCCCCTGTGTCCTTGATGGTGAGAATGCCCTTTTCATAAAGTTCCATAGCCCACGCAACTAAACTTCCAAGTTCGAGCCAGTCGACTCCGTACTGGTTGCAAAGGTAATTCCCTGTTAAGACTGTGAGAGCACTCGTACAGCCCACTTCACTCGCAAATGCACCCTGTGTAGTATACTCAGGTCCTTCGTCATAGCATCCCTTGTAAGGCCCATCTGGTATTCTATATCTTGCCCTGCAGTGAACCTGGCATCCAAAACATCCTGCCATGTGGTATTTTCCAAATGTCTCATTCGATATTTCGTGGAACCTTTCTGGCTCAACATCATCCGCGTAAAGGAGCTGGTTGTACTGGAAGTTGTTAACCCTCACTCCTCCCCACGAGTTTGTGGCACCCCATATAAAGGGGGTCCCAAGAATTCCCATGGTCTGGTTGACCTTCGCGGTTGTTATTTGTTCGATGAACTTCTTATTGTACTCGAGAGCCTCCCGAGGATAGGCAATTTTTATATCCATCGTTCCTCTCGTAGCTATAAGTTTCAGGTTTTTTGATCCCATGACAGCTCCCATCCCTGTCCTTCCACCAGCGTTTTTAATTCCTGTCATTACGTTCGCATATCTCACGAGCTTTTCTCCCGCCGGGCCACATACAAGACACTTAACATCAGGATCACCCAGCTCCTCTCTCACTGCCCATTGAGCTTCTGTTACGGACTTACCCCAAAGATTTTTCGCATCCCTTATCTCTATTTCTCCGTTGTGAATCCATATGTATACAGGCTTATCAGCCTTTCCCTTTATGACGAGATGGTCGAAACCTGCCCATCGAAGCTCAGGGGAAAAAAAGCCACCCATGTTACAACTGCCTAATAGACCTGTCAAAGGGGATTTTGCCATAACATGGGTCCTTGACGTGGCAGAAGCTAAGGTTCCAACAAGTAAACCCGCGCTCACAATCAGTGGATTGTCCGGTGAGAAGGGGTCCACATCCTTTTTGGAGTGGTTGTAAAGTAAATAAGCGTCAAGCCCTCTACCTCCGAGAAACTTCCTCCTGATGTCGACCGGGATCGGTCTTGTCTCAACCTTTCCAGTCGATAAATCGATATAGGCGATTCTTCTACTTAATGCCATACTTAACCTCCTTTCTTTTCCAATTCTTCTAACCTTTTCTTTGCTATCTCTATATTCGTTTCCCAGACCGGGCCTCTAATCCTTGGAAGATCGGGTTTAAGCCAGACGACTCGCCACTCTGTTCCACACTTCGGACATTTTATAGTTTTTTCGCCAGGCTTGGGTAGAAGTCTGTCAAGACAGGTAGGATTCGGACACCTCACCTGACCGTAAGTCCTTGTGGACTTCAAGGTCTCCGCAGTTGTTTTGTCCTTAAACATGTTATCCTCCTTTCCATCAAAAACTCATGCGGCCTCTTTAGAAGCCACACTGTATGCCATCTTTACGAGTACAATAGGATGGTATATCCGTATTCCCGTTTTTGAGCTTATCTGCAGGCCGCATCCGCCGCACTCTGTAATGACCGCATCTGGCTTGAGCTCCTCGACCATTTTCCATACCTTTGAACCGATGGCGTACGAAATCGGGTAGTTCTTCCTCTTCATTCCAAATGATCCACCCATTCCACAGCAGTCTCTGTTTTTGCCCAAAACCTCTATGCCAGGGATAAGTCCTAAAATGTGGAGTGTTGCCCCAATATTCTGAACCTTTAGATGGCAGGGATTATGATATAATACCTTAAGGTCGATTCTTCCGAAATTCTTATCCAGTCTGTTATCAGCGTCGAGGAAAGCTAAAAATTCTGATGCATCGTAAATTCTCTGGGATATGTAATCTGCTTCATCAGATGGGAAGAAAGCTTTACCTTCTTTTTTAAGCATCATATTGCAACTCGGGCAGGTTGTTACTATTGGATATTTAAGTTCTGAAGCCCTATAAAGGAACTCCATGATTTTCTGGAAATTCTTTTTCGCTCCTTTGTAGTTACCATTTGCCATCATCGGCATCCCACAGCATATCTGGTGAGGGATGATCACATCTATTCCATTTTTCTGCATAACGTACAGGAAGGCCTTTGCTATTTCGGGATCGTAATAGTTGGCGAAGCACCCGGTAAAATATACGACCTTATCCATATTTTTGACCCTCGTACCATTCCCTGAATGTCTTCCTTGAGAAAGATGGCAATTTTGCCTTGGTGTGAATACCAGGGAAGAAATTCATAATCAGCCTTACAAGGGGAAACTTCATAGCCCAGTTAGAGACGGGGGAGAAAAGGACACCGAGTTTTGCGAGAAATTCCGGATTGTCAAAAGCCATTTTTACTATAGGCCTACCTTTCTTTTCATAATATTCCATCTCAGCTTTCCAGAGTAATTCGGGAAGAGGGATGCCACATGGGCATTCAATCTCGCATCTCCCACAATGGAGACAGAACTCGAAGGGCCCAATTCTTTCCTGAAGATTAAGAAGGAGGAGGTTTTTGGGGCTATAGATAACCCCCTTTGGAAGGGGAATATGTTTGCCAACAGGGCACTGCCTTGCGCAGGCTCTGCAGTCGATGCAGAGAAGGAGATCAGAATAGGGGGTCGAAATTAGCCTTCTTCTTCCATTGTCGAATATGACAACATGAATTTCTCTCTTTTTATCAACCACCGGAAGACTTTCAAAATCGTAAAGCTCCTTCTTATCTGTTGCGATATCAAGAATTACCGACTCCAAACCGAATACCCCCATTGATTTGACATGAATCGTAGCATCATCATCGTTTTCAACTATTTTTTCTATTGGTACTATGAGGAAGAGGATTCTCGCATCTTTTAAATCCTTACCTATGTTACCCATGTGTTGCAAAAAGTAGAGATTTCCAGTCCTGGCGGATGCTGCATTAACCCCGAGAACTGCCACGTAATCCCGATTTTTCTCTTTTCTATAAAGGTTGAAGGACATTTTTAAATCGAATGTCTCAATCAGATTTCTCTCATGCAAACTGGGAAGCATCCAGTAATCCTTAAAGAACTTCTTTTCAGGAGAGAGAGTCTCCAATTCTGAAAAATACCTAACGTAGGACTTAAAACCAAGATCATCCAAGTAAGGTCTTATCTCATTTATAACCACGTTCGATTTGTTGAGAGAGATCAATGTGGTCCCACTAGCGTGCTCCCTTATTACACCTGCGAGGGTCTTTGCGGAAGATACAGAATGGACTTTAATAAAAGGGTAGCTTTGTAGAGTTGTTTTAAAATTCTCAATGTTCTCATCAACCTTATTTCTGTTTTTTATTCTTAGCTCCTTTAACTCCCCCTTGATCTCCTCCAGACTTTTCCTTACGATCTTTTTTTTTCCATAGATTGATGCGGCGTATTTTCTCTTTTCCTCTGAGGAGGGTTCAAAAATGTGGGCCGCAAGGCCCAGGCTGTTAACTATCATAAACACTTTTATCATATTTTAGCAATGCCAAAAATGTCAAGCAATTTTTTCCTTGACACGTAAACAACTTTGTTTATTATAATAGACATGTACGAGGCGCCGTTACTCAAAAGGTTTTTTAAAGTGATAAATGTGCTTTTGGAAGAGGAAGCACCGGTAAAACTCTCCTATATCTCGAAAAGAACTGGTATTAACAGGGGAACCCTCTATGGGATCCTCTCAGCCATGGAGAAAGAGGGGTATGTGAAGAAAGACAGGGAAAGAAAGACGTACACGATCTCAAAAGGCCTCGTAGATCTGGCAAAGAGAATAATTAGAAAGGGGGATCTGCCAGGCATCGCTCGACCTTTCTTGGAAGAGCTTTGCCGAAGGTTTGATGAAACAGTCTTTCTTGGAGTGAAAGAGGGTGAGCATATAACCATAATAGATGTTGTGGAACCGGGGAAAACGTACAAAATAACCTCTCCCCAGGGGACAAGACTTCCTATAAACGCTGGTGCAACTGGGATGCTCGCCCTTTCTTTCCTAAGCGATGAGGAGATAAGGGAGATAATTCGGAGAAAGGGGCTAAAAAAATACACGGAAAAGACAATATGTGAGGAGAAAGAGTTCATGGAGGAGATTCGAAGGGTGAGAGAATCAGGATACGCAATAGAATTCGAAGAGTACATGAAGGGAGTATGGGCGTGTGCTGCACCTGTCTTTGGTGGCAGCAAATTAATTGCTCTCATATGGATAGTTGGATTTACAAGCTCTTTGAAAGACGGGAGGATCTCAGAAGTGATCGGGGAAGTAAAAAGAACAGCAGAACTTGTGTCCCTTGCTTATGAATCTTTCCGGGGAAAGGAGGAGAAGGATCATGGATGAGAGATTGATTATGCTTTCAGAAAAAATAAGGGATCTGAGAGGGATCTCAGAAGAAATACTGAGGATTGGTGGGGATATCCCAGCCTTAACTAAAAACATGAAGAAAATACTTGCGAACATAAAAATGCTTGAGCTTAATTTTTCTGACCTCGTTGAGCTTGAAAGAAAGGAGTAGAGAAGGAGGATTGAGATGAAAGAAGAAATATACTGGAACCCGTACATCGAGACTCTTCCGAGAGAAAAATTGAGGATGCTCCAGCTGAAGAAGTTCAAGAGAATCTTGAAATGGGCTTATGATAACTCTCCTTTTTACAAAAGATACTATCAGTCCTTCGGTTTGGAACCTGAGGACATAAGGACTTTCGAGGACATAAGAAAAGTTCCAAAGATAGAAAAGGACATGTTAAGGGACATACAAAAAAGGGAACCCTTTCCTTATGGTGACATACTTGCCGTACCATTGGAAGAAGTCGTTGCCTTTAGACAGACAAGTGGCACAACGGGTGTCCCTGTCTACCAGGGAGATACATGGCAGGATTGGGAATGGCAGGCAGAATGCTGGTCCTACATTCTTTACGCACAGACTTACAGACCGAGGGACAGGGTATTTTTTCCGTTCGGTTATAATGTTTTTACTGCTTTCTGGAATGCCCATTACGCAGCTGAAAAGATAGGCTGTGAGGTTATCCCCGGTGGGGTTTTGAACACAGAGGCAAGGATACTGAAGATGCGGGAACTTAAGTGCAATGCCTTCATGGCGACGCCTACTTATGTCCTTGGTATGGGAGAGACAGCACTCAAAATGGGCATAGACCCGAAAAAAGACCTTTTCATTGAAAAGATAACATGCGCGGGGGAACCAGGGGCAAGTATACCTTCGACCCGTAAGAGAATAGAGGAAATATGGGGAGCTAAAGTTTACGATCATATTGGCGCAACGGAGATCGGAGCATGGAGCTTTAGCTGCCCTCACTCTGGATTCATGTTGCATGTTAATGAGGCTTTCTTCCTTGTTGAAATAGAGGATGTGGAGACAGGTGAGTTAATAGAAGAACCCGGAAGGCAGGGAAAGATGGTTGTTACGACCTTTGACAGGATAGCAAAACCCTGTATAAGATTCGATTCTAAAGACGTGATAAAATGGGCAGATATTGAGTGTGAATGTGGAAGAACGTTTAGGATGATAGATGGGGGTGTCATAGGAAGGGCTGACGATATTACTAAGGTGAAGGGTGTTCTTTTGGCTCCTACTGCAATAGAGGAGGTGGTTAGATCGATCCCGGAGCTTTCTGACGAGTATGAGGTGATTGTGACTAAAAAGGGTGATATTGACGACATAACTCTTAGGATAGAGATTAAACCTGGTTATGAGAAGAAGGAAAAAGAGATCCTTACGAGGCTCCAAAACGATTTAAGGATTAAGACAAACCTTGGCTATAACATAGAGATACATCCATATGGTAGCCTTCCAAGATACGATGTAAAGGCCAGACGCTTTAAAGACCTTAGGAAGCATCAACAAGTTTAGAAAAGCCTTTTTGGCTATTTAGTTTGACAAGCAAAGAGAATAAGGCTATTAAAAACTAAATAGGCAGAAAAGAGGAGATCACAGTGAGGTACGCCATCTCCATGTGGAAAAGCACAAGGATGATAGTCCTTTGCGCCACGTGCGCTGCCATATACGCGGCCACATTAATAGCTTTTAAAACTGCGTTACCCCTTATTCCGGGTATCACAGAAGTCCGGGTTGCAAATGTTTTTCCTATGGCTTTCGGCTTAATGTTCGGGCCCTCAGCAGCATGGGGATTGGCTATTGGGAACCTCATCGGTGACATTTTTGGTGGCACACTGGGACCAGGGTCTCTCGCCGGATTTTTTGGGAACTTTTTCTTAGGTTACCTTCCATATGCCATGTGGACGAACCTTTTTCCCTTAAGCCCAAAAAGGTATACGTGGGAAAGAAAAGGATGGAGACTCTGGGTTAATTTCATGGTTATAAACTTTGTTGCCAGTGCCTCCTGCGCGATCGTTATAAGCACATTCCTCGATTTTTTGGGCTTTGTACCCTATCCTGTACTCTCCAAGATAATAACTTTGAATGATTTCATAGGCGGTATAGTAAGCCTTCTTTTGCTAATAGGAGTATATGAAACCGTAAAAAGACAGCTTGGGCTCCTTTGGATAGACGTTATGGGATTGGAGGAAGAGATGGGAAAAAGCTGGGTGAAGACAATTGCGTGTTACATGCTTCTATTCGCCTCCCTACTCGGTATATTCGGCCCCTACGTGCTTTCTATCCCATACCTTTATGGGGGCTTCGTATCTTCTGTCATTATCTTTGTTTCCGTTTTTCTCCTCTGATGGCAGAGTCAATTTCATTTGATAGGCTTTCCTTCCGTTACAGAAACTCAGAATCTTATGCGCTCAAAGGTGTAACTGGGTCGATAGGGGAGGGGAAGTTCGTTGCAATTATGGGTCACGAGGGAGCGGGAAAGTCAACTTTGTGTTTCTGTTTAAACGGGATCGTCCCCCATTTCTTTAAAGGAGATTACTCGGGTAAAACCCTCGTAAACGGATTAGAGGTCAAAAAGGAGTTAGTCTCGGAGATGGCAAAGAGAGTAGGAATTGTCTTTCAGGACTTTGAGACGCAGCTATTTTCAACCAATGTGGAGCTTGAGATGGCCTTTGGACTTGAAAACCTTTGCCTTAGGCGGGACGAAATAAAAAGAAGGATAGATTACTACCTTTCTTTCGTGGATCTAAATGAACTAAAAAATAGAGATATATCGACGCTTTCTGGGGGCCAGAAGCAGAGATTAGCAATCGCCTCGGTTTTAGCGATGGAACAGCCGATACTTGTTCTGGATGAACCATTGACAGACCTTGACCCTGAGGGAAGAAGAAGAATCCTTAAGATGAAGGATAATCTTAAGGAGAGAGCCCGCGTACTTATCATGGTCGAAAACGATCCGGAAAATATAATCGGATCGGACGAAATCTGGATAATGAAAAAAGGGGAAGTCATTTCTACTGGTAGACCGGAAGATATTCTAAAAAATGTTGAACTCCTTGAATCTGCTGGAATAATGGTACCAAGACACCTATTTTTTTTCAGGAAGCTCGGATTAAAGGAGATTCCCCTAACCTATGAAGAGTCATTGAGGTTAATTCACGAGAAGGGTTACGTGGAAATGAAAAAAGAAAGGCCGGAAATACCGGAAAATATATGTACAGGGGGAGAGGGGATCATAGAGTTTGTCGACGTCTCTCATATTTACCCGAACTCAAATTATGAGTCCCTTAAAAAAGTAAACCTTACCATAAAAGAGGGTGATTTCGTAGCAATAGTTGGATGTAACGGTTCTGGGAAGACAACCCTTGCAAAGCACGCATGCGGACTCCTCATCCCGAGTAAAGGGAAAGTCTACGTGAGGAAAAAAGATATAAGAACTTACAAGAGGAGAGAGCTTGCAAGCACTGTTGGCTACGTTTTTCAAAATCCAGATCATCAGATTTCAAACTACACTGTCTTTGATGAGGTGAGCTTTGGGTTGAGGATGCTTGGAATCGATAAGAAAGAGATAAAAGGGCGCGTCGAAGAAGCCCTTTGGGCAACAGGACTTTCTGGATACGAGGAGCTTTCACCTTTTCTGCTCTCAAAAGGGGAGAGACAGAGGGTTGCTTGTGCCTCGATTCTCGCTTTGAAGCCACAAGTTTTAATCTTAGACGAACCAACGACTGGCCTCGACTACGTGCACCAGAAAAGTATGATGGAGATGCTCAAAGATTTGAACGAGAAAGGGCATACAATAGTGATCATCACCCATTCTCCATGGATTGTGGAGACTTACGCTACTAAGTGCGTTGTTATGAAGGATGGGAGAATATTAAAGGAGGGTCCCACAAGGGCAGTTTTTTACGATGAGGAGACCCTAAAAGCTGCCTCTTTTTATCCATCCACATTGACCCGCATTGCAAACAAGTTGGGAACTAAGTCTATAAAAGTTGAGGAGATGGTAGAAGAAATTAAAAGATGAAGCTTTCCCTTTACTTGGAAAAAGATACCTTAATCCACAGGCTCGATCCGAGGACAAAAATAGTTTCATCTCTCCTTCTCATTTTATGTGCCCTTATCTTTAACCACCCCCTTTATCTTGCGGCCATATTTTTTCTAATCCTACTGATTTCCCTTGTTTCAAGCTCTGTAAAACAGTTACTGAAACTGAAGTATCTTCTCTTTCTTCTAACTTTTTTCAGTCTCATTCTTTGGCCTTTTTTTGTAAAGGGGAAAAGCGTCCTCTTTTATCTTCTATCCTATCCTGTGTACAAGGAGTCTTTCTATTACGGTTTAGCGATGGGAATAAGGCTCATATGCTTTGTGATAGTAGGTTTGATCTATGTTTCGACTACAAAAAACGAGGAGACCACTTATGGACTAATCGCTTTTGGTCTCCCTTACGCTTTCTCATTTGCGATTTCAGTAGCTCTCAGGCTTGTTCCCACCTTTGTAGATACGGCCCTCACGATTGTGGAGGCGCAGATATCGAGGGGGTTGGATCTTGAGTCAAAAAATCCTTTGAAAAGGATAAAAGTGCTTTTACCGCTTGCTGTGCCCATGTTTGTCACTGCGATCAGGAAGACTAATATGCTCGGCGTCGCCCTTGAATCGAGAGGATTCAATCCCTCATCGAAAAGAACATTCTATCTACAATTAAAAATGGAACGTAAAGATTTAATTGCGCTCCTCTCTGTCCTTTCCTTCTCTGCCCTTTGTTTTTACATCCGGGTCTTTCTTGGACTGGGAGTTATAATAAAGGGGAGGATATGAATTAAACCGTAAATCTCCACATGCAGTATAGGTCTTCGGGATGGGGATCAGGTGGAGCAAAGAGGCACTCCGTTTTTATTCTACTATCTATTTCCTTTGCGAAGGACTTAAACTCAGCCTCATGCATATATTTACACACAAACTCACCGAGCCCCCTCTTTTTTCTCGCTTCCTGGGTAGGGCACTTTGGGACTCTTATTATTAGCTCATTCTCTTTCTCTTCAAAATCATATTCTACAATGATTGTCCAAGTGAAGTACCGTAAAGCTTTAGCGAAACCACTTAGCCCCTTTTCCTCTATTCCGAACCTTTTTACGATTTCTTTAGCTGCCATCTGGGCAACCCTTCCCCACACCTTTTCGTTTATCCTTTCTGCAGTCCCTTGATCGAAGTTTTCCGCAACATAGATAAACCAGAAAGCATCTACAACCCTGTAATGCCATAAGAGAAATTCAATGTAGTTTATAAGTTCGTTCTTATCCATTCCAAAAAAAATCCTAAGATCCATAAAACCCCCTTGACCGGAATTTTATCGGTCTAAGAATTATATTTCCTCATCTTTCATTTCCCTATGAGTGATGTCTCTTACGGAATCTTTTATGTTCTTCCCCTCGTAGACTATGCGGTAAAGCTCCGACGTTATTGGCATTTCAACTCCAATCTTGAGGGAAAGCTTGTAAACCGCATTCAGTGTGTAATAACCCTCGATCACTCTTCTTTGGGAATCAACTATTTTCCTTGGATCTCCACCTTTTGCGATTTCCATTCCGAACCATCTATTCCTGCTTAGGGGTCCGAAAGAGGTTAAGATCAGGTCCCCGATACCTGAAAGCCCCATAAAGGTGCTCTCTTTTGCTCCAAGCGCCTTCCCGAACCTTTTCATTTCTGCAAGCGCCCTTGTGAGGTAAGCGGATAGTGTGTTCGTTCCTAAGGACAACCCCTGGATGATGCCTGCGCCTATTGCCATCACGTTTTTCAATGCTCCCCCAAGCTCTACCCCTATTACGTCATCCGTTGTATAGACGCGGAAATTTGTGCTGTGTACGAGATTCTGAAAATACTTTGCACATTCCCTTTCTTTTGAGGCAACGACAACAGAGGTAAAGAGACCAGACGCCACCTCCTTCGCGAAGGAGGGTCCAGAGAGGACTGCTATTCTTGTCTCACTTTCAGAGATTATCTCTTCTGCTATTTCGCTCATCCTTTTAAATGTTTGGGATTCTAAGCCTTTTGTGAGAATAAGCAACCTTTTTTCTCTAAGGGACCCCTTCATCATTTCAAGAACTTGTCTTAAAGCGTAGGAGGGAACACTTACAACAATATCCTCTGAATAACGGGCTGCAAAATCTATTTCGGTCGTGAAATCGAGAGATTGGGGAAGGATGAAACCGGGCAGGTAGTAGACGTTCTCCCTACTGCTTTTTAAAATCTCGTAAAGATCCTTCTCGTAAACCCAAAGACATATCTTTATTCCCATTCGTGCGAGATGTATTGAGAATGCCGTTCCCCATGCTCCAGCTCCTACGATTGAGACAGACCGGGACATTCAGTCTTCCTCACTCTTCTGACACTTTTGCAACCCCTACCACTCTTTCGTTTTCACCAACTTCCATAAGTTTAACGCCAATGCCCCCTCTTCTCTGGACGGGGATATCTTTAATTTTGAACCTTATTGTTCTACCTTTGTCCGTAATAAGTATAACTTCGTCTTTCTGATTCATCTCCTTTACGCATATGACAGGACCATTTTTCTGGCTTACTCTCACATTTTTTACACCCAACCCTCCCCTCGACTGGGTTCTGAATTCTTTAGAATCCGTGCACTTGCCATATCCTCTTTCGGTGACTGTAAAGATTAAGTCCCCATCTTTTATTGAATCGCAGGAGATCACCTCATCGTTTGTTCTCAGTCTTATCCCCTTTACTCCGTATGCATTTCTTCCCATGACCCGTATTTCATTCTCATTCACCCTTATACACATCCCATGCTTCGTGGCGATGATTATGTCAGATTTGCCGTCTGTTTCTAAGACGCTTACAAGCTCATCATTATCTGGTATGCTTAATGCCCTTACTCCCTTGCTTCTGAGATTGGCAAGTTCGGAGACTAATATCCTCTTTAAGTACCCTTTTTTCGTTACGAAGCACAGAAAAGTACCCGCTGAAAATTCACGGACATGAGTGACCGCGGCTATCTCCTCTTGTCCTTCCATACCTATGAGACTTACAATCGGTTTACCCTTGGCAGAAAGTGGAGCCTCGGGTATGGCATAGACTTTAAGGCCATAGGCCTTTCCGGTCTTTGTGAAAAAGAGTATATAGGAGTGAGTAGATGCGGTGTAAATGTGCTCAACAAAATCCTCTTCCCTTACTACTATCCCGATCTTCCCCTTTCCTCCTCTTGCCTGGTGCCTGTACTGGTCGAGGGGGGTTCTCTTTATATATCCCCTATGTGTAATAGTGACGACGACTTCCTCCTCCTTTATCATATCCTCAACCGTTATTTCTGGAAGTTCGTCAACTATCTCCGTAAGTCTTTCATCTCCGTATTTTTCCTTTATGTCCAATAGCTCCTCCTTGATTATTGAGAGGAGCATCTTTTCTTCCCTCAAAATGGAATTTAGTCGATCTATCTCTTTCTTAGTTTCACTAAAATCCTCAAGTATCTTCTCTCGTTCTAAAGAAGTGAGCCTTTGGAGTCTCATCTCTAAGATGCTCGTTGCCTGCTTTTCTGTAAGCCCATATTTACTTATAAGTCCTTCTTTTGCCTCCTCGACGTTTCTCGACTTTTTTATGAGAGCGATAATTTCGTCTATGTAAGAGAGTGCGAGCTTTAACCCTTCAAGGATATGGAGCCTTTCTTCTGCCCTCTTTAGCTCAAAAATCGTCCTCCTCTTTACAATCTCCCTTCTGAAGTCTATGAATTCCTTTATTAGTCCCTTGAAGTTTAGAGTCTTTGGTTCATTATTTCTAACGGTCAAAAAGATTATTCCGAATGTGGTCTGAAGCTGGGTATGCTTATAGAGTTTATTCATTATGGGCGTTGCACTCTCTCCCCTTTTTAGTTCTATCACTATCCTCATCCCTTCCCTACTCGACTCATCCCTTATGTTAGATATTCCCTCTATTTTTCTTGTGTTTACGAGCTCTACGATGCTCTCTATGAGCCTTGCCTTGTTTACCTGGTAAGGTATCTCAGTTATAACGATTGAGAGCCTTCCATCTTTTTTACTCTGTTCAACATGAGCCTTCGCCCTCAGAATAATATGACCCTTCCCAGTTTCGTAAGCTTCTTTTATCCCTTCCCTCCCGTATATTATTCCCCCTGTGGGAAAATCTGGTCCTGGAACGATTTTGAGAAGTTCCTCGGTAGTTATATTGGGATTGTCTATCGAGGCTATTATAGCATCGACTATTTCTCTCAAATTATGGGGGGGAATATTCGTAGCCATTCCCACAGCTATTCCCGAGGAACCGTTTATAAGAAGATTCGGTATTCTCGACGGAAGAACCTGTGGTTCAAGAAGCGATTCATCGTAGTTAGGCCTGAAGTCGACAGTATCCTTTTCGATATCCCTCAGTAACTCTTCAGCAATCTTGGATAGTCGGATTTCTGTGTATCTCATAGCAGCAGGTTCGTCTCCATCGATTGATCCGAAGTTTCCCTGACCATCTATGAGAGGATATCTCAAGGAAAAGTCTTGAACCATCCTTGTTATGGCATCATAGACAGCCTGATCCCCATGGGGATGATACTTACCTATCACGTCACCCACTACCCTTGCTGACTTCTTGTATGGCTTATCGTGAAGATTCCCAAGCTCGTACATTGCGTAAAGTATCCTTCTATGGACGGGTTTGAGGCCGTCCCTCGCATCGGGGAGGGCCCTACCTATGATCGTGCTCATGGCATAATCGAGATATGACTTTTTCATCTCCTCTTCTATTGGAACGACCGCCACCGACTCTCCAGTCAAAGCTGACCTCCTCGTTTTTTTGACTAATCTATCACAAAGGCGAGCTTGTTGACAAACCTTGCTACGACGTGGAAAATAAATATCGATGAGATGGAGGACTATCATACTTCTCGTTGTTCTTCCCTCTTTTTTGATTTTCGAAAGTTGTAGCGGAGAGAAGAAGAAGTTGGAGGAAGAGATAAAAATTCTAAAAGAAGAGAACGCTTACCTTAAGGCAGAGAACAGGGCTTTAAAGAAAGAAATTGAGGAGCTTTATAAGAGACTCGAAGAGAGAAAAAATTGAGAAACGTAGCTATGCTTGTTTCTTACGACGGTACGGACTACCACGGCTGGCAAACACAGCCTGGGCTAAAAACTGTGGAAAGCGTGCTTAAAGAGGCTATAGAAAAGGTTTTGAACCACAGAGTTACCCTTGTTGCTGCGGCAAGGACTGACGCCGGGGTCCATGCAATGGGACAGGTTGTTAATTTTAAAACGGAGAGCCCCATCCTTCCGGAAAATATACTAAGAGGTGTGAACACCTATTTACCTTATGACATAAGGGTTAATTGTTGTGCGGAAGTAGACCTTAGCTTCAATGCGAGGAAAAACGCAAAAAGCAAAACCTACGTTTATATCATACATAATTCTCCAGTTATTTCACCCTTCTTTTTTAGGTACACCTGGCATGTTCCTTACAGGCTGGACGTGGATTTCATGAAAAGATTGACAACCTACCTTGTTGGAGAAAAGGATTTTTCCTCGTTCAAGAAGAAAGGGGAGGTTTATAAGAGAACGGAAAGAAAGATCATAAAAGCTGGGGTAAAAAGGAGGAGGAACCTAATATGCTTTTTTTTCGAGGGAGAAGGTTTTATGCGTTACATGGTCAGGAACATGGTCGGAACCCTTGTTCTCGGCGGAAGAGGAAAAATCACTGAAGACGATTTTTTGAGGATCTTGGAATCGAAGGATAGAGATATGGCAGGTCCAACTGCTCCCGCAAGGGGCCTATTTTTGAGAAGAATAAAATATGAACCCCACCCTTTCGCTTCAGGAGATCAGATTTTTACGAGTATGTAAGATTTTTTTCCCATCCCAAGCCTTTCCGCGTAGGAAAGTTGAACATCCCAATCTATCTCCGGATAAAGATCTCTCCACTTGTCATCGCCAGCCTTAAATGCCCTTCTTATAGCACTCTTTGGAAGGGATTCTTCCTGATTCACGAGATCACAAGATGCCTTATCAATAGCTACAGGATCTCTCGATGCGAGGATCCCTATATCTCTCACTATTGGAGAATCGCTATTTGGGTAACAATCACATGCGGGACTGATCTGCAAAAGGAAGTTTATGAAGAAGATCTTCTCCTTTTTTTGGCTCCATACGCCGTAAGCGTATTCAACCATCTTTTTTTGGAAAACCTCGGAAGGTTCGTTGAACTCAATTTTTATGGCTTTGTTCTGGCAAACCAAAACACATTCCGCGCACCCTATACATTTTTTTTGTTCTATCTTTGCTTTCTTTCCCTCCATACTTATTGCGCTCTCTGGACAGTAACTGATACAGACTTTGCAGCCCTTGCAAAGGCTCACATCCACATAGGGCGAAACACTCGAATGCTGCACAAGCTTCCCCTCTCTGGAGGCACATCCCATTCCAAGATTTTTTAGCGCTCCCCCAAACCCGGTAAGTTCGTGCCCCTTGAAGTGGGTAACAACAATTAGTCCATCCGCTTCAGAAATGGCGGAGGCTATTTTCACCTCTTTGAGCACTTCTCCATCCACGCTCACTTTTGTCGCACTTTTACCTCTTAGGCCATCCGCTATAATGATGGGGCAACCACAGGACGAATAGTCGAATCCGTTATATATAGCGGTCGTAAGATGGGATACCGCATCTGTCCTTGAACCCTTGTAAAGGGTATTTGTGTCCGTTAGAAATGGTTTTACTCCTATCTCTTTCAGCTTCTCAATTATAGGCCTCAAAAGAAGAGGTCTTACGAAGGCGGTATTGCCCATCTCCCCGAAATGGACTTTTACCCCGATCAGTTCTCCATTTTTCAAGCACTTCGAGATCTTTAGCCTCTCCATCAATGACTTGATCTTGTCTAAAAGGTTCCTGTTTGGGGTCGTTCTTAGATCTGTAAAAAAGACCTTGGACATGTCTTCGCCCTTTTATGTTTAATTTGACTGAAAATTATGTTAAAAGTTTCTTTGTTTGTCAACGCAAAAGGAGGAAATGAGGAATGATAAACTTTTCAGAGAAGCACAACATGATAAGACAAATAGCTGAAAAGATAGCAAGGGAGAAAGTCCTTCCAAGGGCAAAGGAAATAGATGAGACAGGAGCTTTTCCTTGGGACATAATAGAGGTTTTTAAAAGACAAGGTTTCTTGAACCTCCTTCTTCCAGAGAAATATGGGGGTCTGGATGGAGACATAACTTCCCTATGTGTTGTAGTAGAGGAAATAGCTAAGGTTTCTGGGGCTTGCTCATTGATCCTTCTTGCCCATGCAGTTGGTATCATGCCTTTTTTGATCGCAGCAAACGAGGCACAAAAGGAGTACGTGTACGGGAAAATAGCCAATCCTGAAGAGATAAACCTCGTCGCTTTCTGTCTCACCGAACCTGAGGCTGGTTCCGATGCCTCACACATGAGAACGAGACTGACAAAAGAGGGAGACCACTATTATCTGAATGGAAAAAAGAGCATGATAACGAACGGTTCAGTCGCATCTATATATACTGGTTTTGCCACTTTTAACCCAAAATTGAGAACAGAAGGGATTTGCGCGTTCTTCGTTGAGAGAGATTACCCTGGTGTTATCATAGGGAAGACCGAAAAAAAAATGGGGATGATCGGCTCTGATCTGAGCGAAGTTATCTTTGATAATGTTAGACTCACAAAGGACAATATCATCGGGGAAATGGGTAAGGGATGGGATATTGCGATGTCAACCCTCAATCTGTCGAGACCAGCAGTTGGCGCACAGGCAGTTGGAATAGCTCAAGGAGCGCTCGATTTTGCTGCAGAGTATGCCTGGAAGAGGGTACAATTCGGTCAGAAACTTGCTGATTTCGAGGGTATACAATTCATGATCGCAGATATGGCCACTCAGGTAGAAGCAGCGAGGGCTTTGGTTTACGATGCGGCCCAACTTTTGGACATGAAAGTATATGAAAGGGATAAGATGAGCGCGATCGGCGTTGATAAACTTTCCGCTATGGCAAAGATGTACTCTGCGGATGTGGCGATGAAAGTGACGACTGACGCTGTTCAGATTCTTGGGGGTTACGGATATATAAAGGACTATCCTGTGGAAAGGATGATGAGGGATGCAAAGGCAACGCAGATTTATGAAGGGACGAACCAGATTCAGAGGCTCGTTATAGCAAGGGACATATTCAGGAGATTTATTGGAACCTGAGACGTTCCCGCGCGTATTCTATAGCCTGTTCCCTGTCTGTTATTTCACCCGTTACCTGTTTTTCCCTTATCTCCCTTAAGACCTGTCCCAAAAATGGTCCCTCTTCGTACCCCAAAGAAATGAGATCGTACCCGTCTATGATTTTAGGAGGAGGCTCAATCATAAAATCCCTATACATCTTTATTAATTCTTTTGAGTACTCAAGAACCCTGTCGGTTGTCTCATTTCTTTTACCTTGAGTTGTCCCGAACATATCGCAAAGTGTGAGTAATATGAGAGAAGGGGTTAGATCACCCATCTTTAATATGAGCCTTTTAGTGGCTCTAAGAGTGGGTGTGTCCTTAGACAAAAGAAAAATCCACATGTGATGTCTTATAAGTTCGAGAATGACCCTTTTTTGATTGTGACTAAACCTAAGCCTCTCCATTATCTTTTCAGATATTTCCATGGATATTTTCTCATGTCCAAAGAAATGGACAACCCCCTTTTCCTTATCGAAAAAGAATGTCCTCGGCTTGCCGAGATCGTGAAAAATAAGAGCATATCCCACCTCTATGACCCCCTTTTCTTTAAGATGGGAGACACTATTCCACTTTTTCAAGTATTTTAAGCTTAAAAGGGTATGATCTAGGGTCTTTAAATCGAGTCCGTATTTCTCATCGAATTTTTTGAGCTCAAGTAGTTCGGGGAAAATCTCATACAAAACCCCGGTATCCTCTGCAACTTTTATAGCCTCGTATGGTCGATTTGAGGCCAAAATCAAATCCATTTCGTACTTTATCCTTTCTCCTGCGATTCCCCTTATGTAAGGACTGTATTTCCGTATCGCATCCTTTGATTCCTTGTTAAGGCTGAAACCTTCGAGCGTTGAAAAATGTCTTAAGGCTTTTAGCATCCTCAATGGATCAGAGACTATAACCCCTTCTTCAGGGAACCTTATTATTCGTGAGCTTAGATCTTTCAGGCCTTCAAGAATGTCGATAAACCTTCCTGTTGAAAGCTCGTAAGCTATTGCATTTATCGTCAAATCCCTTCTTTTCAGATCTTCTTCTATGGTTCCCTCAAATGTAGTGATGTCTATGGTGTAAGGATCTAAAGTTATTCTATGGGCATGTTGAGGCTTTTTTCCGAGAGTGAAAGCCCTCTTTTTGAAAGCCTCTTCAAAGAGGATTAGATCAGAAGGGGACGATAGGGCAAAATCGAAATCCTTCGGTTTTTTTCCTAATGCTATATCCCTTATGGCCCCGCCAACGAGGTATACCTTTCCAGAAAAATTAATCGGATTTATTTTTCGTATTACTTCTTCTTTCTCTATTAACTCACGGACCTTCTCTAATGATTCACACTTTTTCTGCAAGCTTCTTGATGCTCCATGCGATTTTCCTTATTGAATCGGTCATATCAATATAGATGTAAGATGCTTTCGGCATACACACACCGGTTATAAGTCTTCTCTCATGGGCTAAGTCGAATTCCTGATGCATCTTCACTATCCTTTCATTTCTTTCGATTATCTTATCTTTCAGGTCAGGGTTTTTGGTTAGGATGAAATCCTTTAGGTCCCTTAGCTGGCTTCCCACTTCGTCTAAGAGTTCACCTATCTCCCTCTTCGCCTTATCACTGAAAAGGATATCAGCCTCAGTTTTAAGTACCATCTTGCTTAGCAAATTTTGGATTCCTGTCCCAATCATCTGAGCTATTAGAAGTAACTCAACCCCCTTTTTTTCCACCTGATCCTTTTCCTTCTTTTGCACCAGAGCCTCGAAAAAGGGGAGACTTGATTTGAGAATTTCCGAGAATTTTCTACTCTGCTCCTTGACAATCTTTCCGTTTTCCTTTTCAAAACCTTCCCTCACATTTTTTAAGACCGGTAATGCTCTCTCGAACATTTCATAGAGGACTTCAAGTATCTCCCTTTCCTCCATAACAACCCCTTTCTATTCCTTGAGAATGTAAACCAGATCTCCCTCTCTGACTTTTTCTTTCACTTTTATCCCAACATCCTGTCCCTTTTGAGCCTTATCCACAGGAACATGTTCGACCTCAATAGACTCGATCTTCTGTTCAAAATCAGTTGTGTGGCCCTTGATCCTTATTGTATCTCCGATTTTTAACTCCCCTTCTGTTATCTTTATAGCCGCAACCCCTATCCTTGAAAAGAACTTTTCTACCCGCCCTACTACTATCTCCTCCATTTTTGTCCTCCTTGTTTTTTTTATCTTGCAATAAGGATACCACGACGTAAACAAAAAGTTAATCCTATTTTCTCCTTCTGTGTTGCGAAAAATTCCTCTCACGTGCTATATTAACCGAGAATTTTTGCCTAACCGCCTATGATCCCTAAAATAGATGCCCATATTGTCCTAGAAGATGGTACTATTTTCCGCGGGAAAAGTATCTTCTTTGAAGGGGAAAAGGATGGAGAAATAGTCTTCAATACAAGTATGACAGGCTATCAGGAGATAATGACTGATCCGTCCTATAAAGGACAAATTGTGGTTATGACATACCCACACATAGGAAATTATGGAGTAAACGATGAGGACATAGAATCTTTTTCTCCAAAGATAGAAGGATTTATCGTGAGGGAACTGAGTCGAATAACGAGTAACCAGAGGGCCAAGGAGAGCCTTCTCGATTATTGTAAGAGAAACAACGTCTTCCTCATCGAGGGGGTCGATACGAGAGCTCTCACGAAGCATATAAGAGTGAGAGGAGCGATGAAGGGTGTGATTTCCACAATAGATTCTGATCCAGAAAGCCTTTTGGAAAAAGCTAAAAATGCGAGGGGCGTTTTAGGAGTGGATCTCGTAAGGGAGGTGACATGTGATAGGCCTTATCTTTGGGAAAATGGAAAAAGAAGAGAGATAAACGAGCCTGAGAGGAATAGAACTAAGCCTCTATGCGTCGTAATCGATTTTGGCGTAAAATTGAACATTTTAAGACTTCTTGAGGAATCTGGATTTCAGGTCTTTGTTGTTCCTTCCTTCTTCACTGCAGAGAGAATTCTCGAACTTAGGCCCAACGGAATACTTCTCTCGAACGGTCCAGGTGATCCAGCAGCTTTAGGATACGTAGTCCGGGAGATAAGAAGGTTGATAGGGAAGGTTCCCATATTCGGAATATGCTTGGGCCATCAGCTTTTGGGTTTAGCCTTCGGAGGGAGAACCTACAAATTAAAGTTTGGCCATAGGGGAGCAAATCAGCCCATAAAGGACCTATCATCGGGAAGAGTATTTATAGCTTCTGAGAACCACGGTTTTGCAGTCGATCTATCCTCCCTTGAGGACAATAGGGTTAAGGTGACGCATATAAACCTAAATGACATGACTATCGAAGGTCTAAAACACGAGGTTCACCCCATTTTCTCCGTTCAATTCCACCCGGAAGCCTCCCCTGGCCCCCATGATCTTTATGGTCTCTTTAAAAAATTCAGAGACCTCGTAGAAGAGTATGCCTAAAAGGGAAGACTTAAGAAGTGTTCTTATCATCGGGTCTGGTCCAATAGTCATAGGACAGGCCTGCGAGTTTGACTATTCGGGAAGTCAGGCTTGTAAGGCCTTAAGAGAGGAAGGGATAAAGGTTATTCTTGTAAACAGTAATCCTGCAACCATCATGACAGATCCGGATATGGCAGACAGAGTTTACATCGAACCTCTCATACCTTCCGTCCTTGAGAAAATAATAGAGAGAGAAAAGCCTGATGCGCTTCTGCCGACACTCGGAGGACAGACAGGTCTCAACTTGGCGACTATCCTTTACGAGAAGGGGGTTCTCAGTAAATTCGGAGTAGAGCTTATCGGTGCTAATTATGAGGCTATAAAGAGGGCTGAGGATCGCCTGGAGTTCAAGAAGGCTATGGAAAGTATAGGGCTTGATGTACCAAAGAGTGCTCTCGCTTACTCCCTTGAAGAGGCAAAAAGCGTGTTAAGGGATATAGATTTTCCTGTCATTATAAGGCCGAGCTATACCTTAGGAGGGACAGGAGCCTCCTGCGCTTATAACATAGAGGAATTTGAGGTTTTGGCACAGAGGGGGATAGAGAGTAGTCTTATCGGAGAGATACTCATAGAGGAGTCGGTCATAGGATGGAAGGAGTACGAGCTTGAGGTTATGAGGGATAAAAAGGATAATGTGGTCATCATCTGTTCAATTGAGAATTTTGATCCCATGGGAGTCCATACTGGAGATAGCATCACAGTAGCACCAGCTCAGACCCTGACCGATAAGGAATATCAGAAGATGAGGGACTGGGCTATAAAAATCATAAGAAAGATAGGCGTAGAAACAGGGGGTTCAAATATACAGTTCGCTGTAAATCCAGAAACTGGAAGAATGGTAGTAATTGAGATGAATCCGAGGGTTTCAAGGAGCTCCGCACTTGCTTCGAAGGCGACAGGTTTCCCAATAGCAAAGATAGCTGCTAAACTTGCGATAGGCTACACCCTTGACGAGATAAGAAATGACATAACAAAAAAGACTCCCGCATCTTTTGAACCCACCATAGATTACTGCGTTGTTAAGATTCCAAGATTCGCTTTCGAGAAGTTCCCTTCAGCGGATGAGACACTTACTGTGCAGATGAAATCCGTGGGAGAGGCGATGGCCATAGGAAGGACATTCAAGGAGGCCCTGCAAAAAGGATTTAGATCCCTCGAAATAGGGGTAAGAGGTGTTATAAATGAGAAGATAACTTACGTTGAACCTGAGGTTTTAAAGCAGAAACTGATAGTTCCGAATAAGGATCGGGTCTTTTATATATGCTATGCCTTGAAATCTGGATACTCGATAGATGAGATCTACTCTCTTACCAAAATAGATAGATGGTTTTTGAACCAGATTGCGGAGATAGTGGAATGCGAGAAGGAGATTTTGGAGACAAAGGGTGAGATTTCTGAGGATCTACTGAGAAAGGCTAAGAGGTTTGGTTTTTCAGATAGTTACATAGGCTATTTGTTAGGGGTGAAAGAGGAGGATATTAGGAGAAAAAGGAAGGAGATTGGGATCGAAAGCGTTTTTAAGCTCGTTGACACATGCGCTGCGGAATTTGAAGCAGAAACCCCATACTATTATTCAACTTACGATTATGAAGACGAATCGAGAATCTCTGAAAGAAAAAAGATAATGATAATAGGAGGTGGTCCGAATAGGATAGGCCAGGGTATAGAGTTTGACTATTGTTGCGTCCATGCAGCATTTGCGCTAAAAGAGCTTGGATACGAGACGATAATGGTAAATAGCAATCCAGAGACTGTAAGTACGGACTATGACACTTCCGACAAACTCTACTTTGAGCCTCTAACTTTTGAAAATGTAATAGACATTATGGAAAAAGAGAAACCTTACGGGGTTATCGTTCAATTTGGGGGCCAGACCCCTCTTAATCTGACAGTACCTCTTGCAAAAGCTGGAGCAAGAATAATCGGCACACCTCCCGAGAGTATCGACATAGCTGAGGATAGGGAAAAGTTTAGATCCCTGATAAAAAAATTAAACCTGAAGCAGCCGGAAAGCGAGATAGCATTCTCCTTCGAAGAGGCGAAAAAGGCTGCAAAAAAAATAGGTTACCCTGTAATGGTTAGGCCTTCCTATGTTCTTGGTGGAAGGGCAATGGAGATAGTATATGATGAGGAGGAATTAGTCGACTTTATGGCGAAGGCATATGAGGCATCCCCTGAGAAGCCGGTCCTTGTGGACAAGTTCCTGGAGGACGCAATAGAGATAGACGTAGATGCGGTTTGTGACGGAGAAAGGTGTGTGATAGCAGGTATAATGGAGCATATTGAGGAGGCTGGTATACACTCGGGAGATAGCGCCTGCGTTTTGCCTCCCTATTCCCTTTCTGATGAGATAATAATGAAGGTGAAAAAGAATACGGAAACCTTAGCTCTCGAACTGAATGTGGTGGGCCTTATCAACATCCAGTACGCTGTTAAGGACGATGAGGTATACGTCCTTGAAGTAAATCCAAGGGCAAGTAGAACCGTCCCCTTTGTAAGCAAGGCAACGGGAATCCAGTGGGCAAAAGTTGCGGCGAAGCTCATGACGGGAATGAAACTTAAAGAGCTAGGAATAGAAAAGGATTTGGAGTTAAAGCACTTTGCAGTAAAAGAAGCGGTTTTTCCATTCAACAAGTTCCACGGAGTAGATCCCGTCTTAGGGCCAGAAATGAGATCCACAGGAGAGGTAATGGGGATTGACTTAAGTTTCGGTGCCGCTTTTCTGAAGTCCCAGCTCGCTGCTGGAATGGAGCTTCCAGTGGAAGGGAATGTATTTGTAAGTGTGAAGAACAAGGATAAAAGGAACATAGTCTTGATTGTCAAGAAATTGCAAGATCTGGGCTTTAAAATACTTGCAACGAGAGGGACTGGAAAGGCCTTGCAGAACGCTGGAATAGATGTGGGTATCGTGAACAAGATTTCAGAGGGAAGGCCCCACATTGTCGACATGATAAAAAACGGCAAGGTCCAATTCATAATAAATACTCCGAGCGGAAGGCATCCTAAGCTGGATGAGGTCCTTATAAGGACGAGTGCCGTTCAGTATAGGATCCCCTATACCACAACAATCTCAGGTGCTCAGGCAGCAGTTTATGCGATCGAGTACCTGAAAAATGGGAAGATGAATGTGAGGGCTATTCAGGATTACTTTTTTTAAAAAATGGAGAAATTTGATGTAATTGTCGTAGGTGCTGGACACGCAGGCTGCGAGGCAGCTTTGGCATCATCGAGAATGGGGATGTCTACCTTGTTGATTACAATGAACTTAGATCACATAGCCTACATGTCTTGTAACCCTGCCATAGGAGGCTTAGGAAAGAGCCATCTTGTAAAAGAGATAGATGCTCTTGATGGAGAGATGGCAAGAAACACTGACAGAACTGGTATACAGTTCAGGGTCTTGAACATGAGGAAGGGACCCGCTGTTCGCGCAACGAGAGTACAGGCTGACAAGGCAAAATATTCTCTTATGATGAAAAAGAGGCTTGAGACCCAAGAGAAACTTTTCATAAGGCAGGGAACTGTGGAAAGGCTCTTAGTTGAAGATGGAGTAGTTCATGGTATTGAAAGTACGTGGGGAGAGAGATTTCTCGGAAAGACTGTAATTCTCACAACAGGAACATTTCTTAACGGTCTCATTCACATAGGCCTCGTCCATTTTGAAGCCGGGAGGATGGGGGATGCGCCCTCCAAAGGACTGTCGGAAGATCTAAAAAGACTTGGATTTAATATGGGCAGACTAAAGACAGGGACATGCCCGAGGCTCGATGGAAGAACCATTGACTTTTCCCAGATGGAGGTGCAATTGAGTGACGATCCTCCGAGGCCTTTCTCATATATGACAGAGAGAATTGATAACAGACTTGTTCCATGTTATCTCACATACACAAACGAAAAAACCCATGAAATTATAAGGTCCGGTCTTGACAGATCCCCTCTTTACACAGGAAAGATAAAGGGAATAGGCGTTAGGTACTGTCCTTCTATTGAGGACAAGGTTGTGAAATTTAGAGACAAGGACAGGCATAGGATATTTCTTGAGCCTGAGGGCCTTGACACGCACGAGTATTATCCAAACGGACTGTCAACGAGCCTTCCCCTCGACATTCAGATAGCAATGCTCAGAACGATCCCTGGCCTTGAGAATGTGAAGATCACAAGGCCAGGATACGGGATCGAGTACGACTTTGTCTATCCCACTCAGCTTTATCCGACCCTTGAAACAAAACTGATAAGAAACCTTTTCTTTGCAGGTCAGATAAACGGAACGACAGGATATGAAGAGGCCGCTGCCCAGGGGATAATCGCGGGTATAAATGCGGCACTACGGGTAAAAAATGAGGAACCCATCGTACTTAGCAGGGATGAGGCTTACATAGGGGTTATGATAGACGATCTTGTGACAAAAGGTACTGACGAACCTTACAGGATGTTCACATCAAGGGCAGAGTTCAGGCTGATCTTAAGAGAGGATAATGCGGATCTCCGCTTGACTGAGAAGGGATACAGGATAGGAGTGGTTGGCGAAGAAAGGTATAAGAGGGTTCAAAAAAAGAAGAAGGAGATAAAGGAGGCAAAGGAGATTCTAAAAAAAGTATCCATAAGGCCAGAAGGGTCTATAAAAGAGATCTTAAAAAGATACGGCGTAGAATCACGAGGAAAGGCATTTTCCCTCGAAGAGCTCTTAAAGAGACCGGAAATAACGATGGAAACACTAAAAGATATTGAACCGAGGCTTAAAGATTTTGAGGAGGATGTTCTTACGAATGTNGAATTGGACGTAAAATACGAGGGTTATGTAAGGAGGCAGAANGAGATGATGGAGANGGTGAGAAAGTTAGAGGAAAAGAGGATCCCAAAAGAGATGGATTACTCCCTTGTACCAGGCCTTTCCCGGGAAGTTGTGGAAAAACTCTCAAGAGTTAGGCCTGTTACTCTGGGACAGGCCTCTCGTATACCTGGGGTCACGCCCTCCTCAATTTCCGCATTGATGGTATATCTTAAGAAGACGGGTATACTTTGAGATGGGAAGACATGGACCTAAGGGAAGGCGAATCAATCAGAAAGATCGATCTTAGGAGCAGCAGCTTCCACAGGAGGGGAGACTCGATTTTATGACAAATCCGTTGTCCCGTTCTGTCACAAGATAGTCGATCTCTATTGGTTTTACAGTTTCATAAAGATCTTTATCTATCAAGAACATAAGTCCTTTTCTTTCGAAGGTAAGATCCCCTTCCTTTGGCTCATCCAGAGCCATCCCAAGGCTTGGCCCACCTCAAGCGCTTGTTAGTAAGATCCTAACCCCAAATCCTTTCTGTCCCTGGACCTCAATCACTGATTTTATAACGTTCAAAGCCTTTTCTGTTACTTCGAACATATACCCCCTCCGCTCAAGTCTTCTCCCCCATCTTAACACTTTCCCTTTTACATTGTAAATCTTTTTTTTACCTCAAACCAAAAAGGGATTTTTTATGATCTCTCTTGAGAACTGTGATAAAATGATCGGCGATCCCTAAATGATTGAGATGGAAGGCCAAATTGAGAGGATAACTTACCAAAATGTTGAGGATGGCTATTTAGTCGCAAAAATCAGGACAAAAAAGGAAGAAACGCTGGTCACCATAGTCGGATACATGCCTTCTGTTTCGATAGGAGAGGTTCTTAAGCTCAAGGGTTACTGGGAAAATCACAAAAGATACGGCGAACAGTTTCGCGTCGTCTCATGGGAATATGTTATCCCCGCCACTACCCAAGGGATTGAGAAATATTTGGGTTCTGGCATGATAAAAGGGATAGGGCCAGAAACAGCAAAAAAGATAGTTTCCAAATTCGGGAAAGAGACCTTGAGGATAATTTCTGAGGAGATTGAAAAACTTAAAGAGGTTCCCACAGTGGGAGAAAAAAGGATTGAGATGATAAAGTCAGCGTGGAACAAGAATAGGGAATTAAGGGACACTTTGATTTCCCTCGAGACCCTTGGGCTCAGTCAGAATCTGGCCTTGAAAATATTTAGGCAGTACGGGAGAGATTCTTTAAAAGTACTGAGGGAAAACCCCTTTAGACTTGCAGAAGATATTTACGGCATTGGTTTTCTCACTGCTGACAAGATATCGAAGATCCTAAAGATTGATATGGAGTCCCCCATAAGGATCCAGGCAGGCATCAATTACGTACTTATGAAAGCATCAGAGGAAGGGCACGTCTACTACCCCATGGAGAAGCTCATATCTCAAACTTCTTCGTTACTCGGGATCGGGGAAGAAAAAGTAAGGAGTTTTCTGCCAAGGATGGAGGAAGTAGGGAAAATCGTTGTTGAAGATTCTCAAGAACAAAAATGCGTTTATATGAAGAGCCTTTATCGAGCGGAGGCTGAGACAGGAGAAGCCTTGAAGAAGATCGCCCTCTCTCATAAAAGACCCTATTTGATGAACACGGACAAGGTGATAGAGAAAGTAGAGAAGAAACTATCGATAAGCCTAACTCAAGCGCAAGTGCAAGCAGTTAAGGCTTCTCTTGAAAATAAGATTACCCTTATAACCGGTGGTCCTGGAACAGGAAAGACGACTGTAGTAAAGGGGATCGTAGAGGCTTACAGGGAAGTTGGAGCAAAAGTACTTCTCTGTGCGCCAACTGGAAGAGCTGCAAAAAAGATGCAGGAGACAACGGGATATCAGGCTCAGACTATTCACAGATTGCTCGAGTATAATCCTCACACGAAAAGTTTTAGAAGGAATGAAAGACACCCCATCGATTGTGATGTTCTCATAGTAGACGAGTCCTCTATGATAGACATAATCCTAATGCATAACCTGCTTAAGGCTATTCCAAAGACGGCAAGCTGTGTCTTTGTTGGAGATGTGGATCAGTTACCTTCTGTCGGACCCGGGGCAGTATTTAGGGATATGATCGATTCAAATTTTGCCACGTGTGTGAGACTTACGGAAATATTCAGGCAGTCGAGAGAGAGTCTGATAATAATAAACGCGCACAGGATAATGAGGGGTATTATGCCGATTCTGGAGAGTAAAAAAGGGGGCTTGAGTGATTTTCTCTTCTACTACAGGGAGGTACCACAGTCGGTAGTAAAGACAATTATCCACCTCGTTGGATCCTATATACCTTCGTATTACGGGATTGCAAAGCAGGATATTCAGGTTCTAACACCTATGTACAAGGGGGAGATGGGTGTCTCGAACTTGAACAGCCTGCTTAAAGATGTTGTAAACCCGAAGGGAGAGGAAATAGAAAGAGGTGGTAAAAGCCTGAGGGTTGGCGATAGGGTTATACAAATAAGGAATAATTACGATAAGGAGGTTTTCAATGGAGACATAGGGAAGATATTAGACGTAGATTTAGATAACCGCCTGATCAGGGTTAGTTATGACAATAGGGAGATCACTTATGATTTTTCGGAGCTCGACGAAATAATGCCTGCCTATGCAATATCTATTCACAAATCCCAGGGAAGCGAATACGAATCAGTGATTGTCCCTATTATGACCCATCACTACGTTCTTTTGCAACGGAACCTTGTCTACACGGCTCTGACAAGAGCTAAAAAGCTTGCAGTATTTGTGGGGACAAAGAAGGCACTCGCAATTGCTATAAAGAACTCAAAGCCTCTCACCCGATACACACTCCTTGGGCAAAGACTGAAAGACCAATATTTTGCCGGTAAAAAGAACGATAATGGAATCCTTTTTTAATTTGACCCTTAAAGAACTGGAAATGCTTTTGGGTGCATGTGGAAATGAAAAGTACAGGGCAAAACAACTCTTCAGGTGGGTTTACAATAAATTAACCTTCGACTTCGATTTGATGACAGACATATCTAAGGGTCTAAGAAGGGTCTTCAAAGATATCTTTGTTTTTGAGTTCCTCACGCCAGAAAATATTGAGAAGTCAAAAGACGGTTCTTCTAAGTTCGTATTCAGAACAAAGGACGGACATATCATCGAGACAGTTCTAATGCCGGAAGAAGATAGAACTACACTCTGTATCTCGACTCAGATTGGATGCAAAATGGGGTGCCGGTTCTGTGTGACAGGGAAGATAGGGTTTATAAGGGACCTCACAACAGCTGAAATTGTTTCCCAATTGATGACAGTAAAAAGGATAATTGGCGTACGAATAACAAACGTGGTATTCATGGGTATGGGTGAACCTTTGGATAACTTAAGAAACGTAATAAGAGCAATAGAGATAATGGGGAACCCATACGGTCTTAACTTATCCAAAAGGAGGATAACTGTATCTACCTCCGGTTTGGTAGACAATTTGAGGTTACTTCCTCAAAAATCATGTGTAATAGCAATTTCTCTTAACGCAGCGGATGACGAAAAAAGGAGTTATCTCATGCCCATAAACCGCATCTATCCTCTTGATACCATAATAGAGTTTGCAAGGGCCTACAAACCAGACAAAAGAAGCAGAATAACTTTCGAGTACGTGTTAATTGGAGACCTAAACGACTCCGAGGAAGATGGGGAAAAACTTGCCCATCTTCTTTCAGGTATAAAGTGCAAGATCAACCTGATACCATATAATGAGTCCCCTTATATCCCTTTCAAAGCTCCAAAAGATGAAAAGGTGCTCATGTTTCAGAAGATTCTACTGAGGAATGGCTTTATCGCAACGATTAGGAAATCTAAAGGGAGAGATGTCTGCGCTGCATGCGGGCAGCTTGGGGCCAGTTATTTAAGAAAGTCCTTCTAATTCTTCGGCGATCCTCTTTACGAGGAGGTCTATCCCTTTCTTCTCAAGGCAGGATATTGAGACGGCATTATAACGCCTCTCAAGGTTCTTTAGCGAGGGCAAATCCTCCTCCCTCAGTCTGTCGATCTTGTTGAAGACGATGAGCTTCTTTTTATCGCTTATTTTTAGCCTTTTTAAGATCTCTTCAACTGATTCTATTTTCTCTTCTATGTCGCAATCACTTATGTCCACAAGATGGAGTAAAAGATCTGCATAGCTTAGTTCCTCGAAGGTCGAAAGAAAGGCATTAAAGAGGGTTTCAGGAAGGTTCCTAATAAGCCCGACAGTGTCACTCAGGATGATTCTTTTTCTTTCCGGATATTTTATCAATCTTGCAGTTGGAGAAAGGGTGCTGAAGGGCCTTTTATCAACATCTACGTTGCTCCTGGTGAGAAGGTTAAGAAGACTCGATTTTCCAGAGTTTGCATAGCCCACGATCGAAACGAGAGGCAAGGACGATCCTTTTCTTTTACTTCTTTTTGTTTCCCTAACCTTTCTTATCTCCTCGAGCCTCTCCTCGAGCAAAGCTATTCTTTCCCTTATCCTTCTTCTATCTATCTCGAGTTTTGTTTCACCAGGACCCCTCCCCCCTATTCCTCCAGTAAGCCTTGAAAATGCCGTATTTTTTTCTGCGAGCCTTGGAAAGATATATTTAAGCTGCGCAAGCTCCACCTGGACCTTTGCCTCACTGGTCTTAGCTTTTGTTGCGAATATATCAAGTATAAGCTGGTTTCTATCTATAACCTTGAGGTCAGTAAGAGCTGAGATGTTTTTTAATTGGGCGGGGGAAAGTTCCTCGTCAAAGACTATAACATCCGCTCCAATATTGGCCGATCTCATGAGTATTTCTTCCATTTTACCCTTGCCAACCACGTAGCCGGGATGGATGACTTTCGGTTTCTGAATAACCGTATCTAAGACAGAAAGGCCTGCGGATTCGCAGAGTGATCTTAGCTCGCCTATATGTGCCTCCATATCCTTTTTTGAGAATGGAGGTAGGACACCCACGATTACGCATCCCTCCGCACGGGTCTTTATAGTATGGTATTTTCCCCATGTTCTTACAAATTCTGCCTCAAGGTCATTTATGAATTCGAGAAAGTCTATTTTGAGCTCATCTACTGGGCATGGGCCTATAAAATCCCATAACTTTCCAGTCCTTTCCTCCGGTATCAGGTAGGCGCCGTGGAATATCTCTCTTTCCGCACCTTTTTTTTCCGTTATACATCCAGCAAAGTCAAGTTTGTTAAGGGCAAGGAGACTTAGGTCTTCCCTTGAGAGAAGTTCTCCATTTAAGTGCGTATGTATGAATCTTAGGCCGCTAAAAAATAAAGGGCTTTTCCTTTCTTTTCTCAGATCTGGTATTTTTATACCGCCTTTTTCTCCAACAACGACGTATTCTACGCTTCCTCTCCTATTCACCATGATCCCTACTTCTCTTGATAATTCCTTTGAGATGTCAAGAAGGAGTCTGGCGATGTCACTTTCGATGATATTTCGAGGATTTACTTTTTTCCTATAAATGTTGAGAAGTCTTCTTTTTAGGCGAGGACCTAGTCCTGAGGTATTTCCGTAAACCTCTATAGGATTACCTCCTTTTTTTAGTTCTCAGCACAAGAGGCGACAAACTCCCTTGGAAGAACGATTTTAGCGTAGTACGTTAGACCCTCCAGAAGTATGGAGACTCTCTCTTTCGGCTTTAGCTCCCTCTCAAATATACCTGTCAGTCCCTTAAAAGGGCCATCAGTTATTGTAACCTTCTCTCCCCTACTTATTTTTGGCGGCTCTAAGTCGGCTACCCCGTTTTTTAACCTTGCCCTTATATAATGGATCACCTCTTCCTGTACTGGAATGATCCGATCTCCGAAATGTACGATCTCCTTGACCCCCCTCGTGTACTTTATGGTTCTATAATCCTTCTCCAAGAGGAACTTCACAAATATGTAACCAGGGAACATCTCCTCTATTACCTCTGATATCTTTCCGTCTTTTAATCTCCTATATCTTATCTTCGGTGCCAGAACTTCAAAACCACCGTTTTCGAGGTTTCTCTTTGCCCTATCCTCGTTTTTTGGTTTTGTGCGGACCACAAACCACTTTATCATTTTTTATAATTATCCCATCTATCTCTCTTTTTATCAAGGTCGCTCTCTCTCATTGAATGTACTGCACCCCATCTTTGTGGACACTTTTTAGGGTTCCGATTTGTAGAGGTCTATGCAGCATTTTTTCCCTTACTTATATTTTCTCTGGCTACTTCAAGACTTTCAAACTCATTAAGCCATATTAGTTCTTCTTTAATTGTCCGTATTACCCTCTCTGTTTCTGCATTGCCTTTCGGATTATCATAAGAGGTAAATATTTGTTTAATTCCAAGCAATGCCATTTCCCTCATGAAGGATGTTGAAGTTGGCTGACTGCCACTGTCACTTACAAGTTTTAATTTGTTGCCTCCATCAAGAAATTTATCCCTTAAGCGATAATAAAGAACCTGGCTAATTTTGTGCTCTCTGCAAACTTAAGCTACAGACTTAACTCCCTTTTAGTCCTTTTAAAAACTATTGCCATTTTTTCTTCTTTTGACCATTTCCTTTGTTTCATTTATCCAATCCCCCTTTATAGAGATTTTCTCCCTATATATGCAGAAAGTTTAACCTTTACAAATTGCCTGTGTCCACTTTCTCAAGGGGTTCAGTATATTACCTCCATCCTTCTCTCTTAAGGGCATTCTCATAAGCATGGATGGGAGAGAAAGGGTATTTGATAACATCTTCATAGAGAGACTATGGAGAATCTTAAAATATGAGGAGGTATATCCTAAGAAGAGGGACCTAACATCAAAAATAAATATGCCAGCTGAAAGGGGTACGACCAAACTTAAAAATGCCTCATTTTTGTCTTGAAAATGGGGGGAGGCCCTGGGACACTTACCGGTATAAGCGCAGAATGGAGTTTGCGAAATACGCAGCTTAAGACCTATCACGGAAAAAGAGATGCTTACTTTTTCTTCTTGAGAGTCTAAGAAAATTTCAATAGAGTAGTAGAGTGAAGATTTTAGGTGCCGAGTTTTTGAAGAGTATAGTGAATGAACGGGAGAAAAAGTTTGGAGAATTACCGGAGATCGCATTTATTGGGAGATCGAATGTTGGAAAGTCTTCTCTTATCAATTGTCTTCTTATGAGGAAAATAGCGAGAACGAGCTCACTCCCAGGTGCCACAAGGACAATAAATCTCTATAGAGTAGAATACGAACATATGGCGAAAAGAAGATCTGCTATCTTCTCAGACTTTCCTGGTTTCGGTTATACTGCTCTTCCGAGGTTCATTTACGAGCGGTGGGAAAGAATGATAGACTCATATGTCTCAAATAATCCCATGGTGAGGAGGATCATTTGGGTTCTTGATATAAGGCGGAATTTTGACGCCCTCGATGAGCTCACTTGGAGGTGGCTTGAATCGAAAGAAATCCCCTTTTCTTTTGCTGTAACGAAAATAGACAAGGTCTCAAAGGATGAGATGCGTTTGAGGAAAGATAAGTTCTTGAACATCATAGGGGATATCCCGGTATTTTTTGTGTCCGCGAAGGAAAGGACTGGTAGAAAAGAGTTGCTTGTCCACTTAATCGATAGCTTAAGATAAATTCTTTTCTTTCCTCAAATCCCGGATTGTGAATATGGATTTTAAAATATAGCCTCTTTTTTCCAATGCTTCTTTCCCCCCTTCTTCTCTGTCGATAAGGGCTATCACGCCCTTCACATCTAAACCTTCCTTTTCTGCGATCTCTATAGCCCGAAGAGAAGATCCGCCTGTTGTTATAACGTCTTCAAGGATCAGAACCTTCTCTCCTTTTCTTAAGTTCTTACTGCCCTCTATCCACAGGTTTTTCCCGTGACCCTTAGGCTCCTTCCTTATGAAAAAGCCTTTTAGAAGTTCGCCTTCTCTATAAGCTTGGAGAACCGTCGCGCATACAAGAGGATCTGCTCCAATACTCACCCCTCCGACTGCTGATATTTGACCTACTTTTTTCACTTCCCCGTATATCAGAAGCCCCGCAAGGTACATCCCTTCAGGATTTAGGGTAGTCTCTCTCGCATCTATGTAATAGTCACTCTTTTTCCCACTTTTTAAAACGAATTCGCCTTCTTCATAAGAAAGGGCTTTTAAAATCTCAAGTAACCTTTCTTTTTCATCCATTTTATCCCCCTAAAGGATTTTACCAACCTTATCTAACTCGGACAGGAAATAGCCAATTATTTCCTCGTCCATAAGGTAGATATTGATCTCCCTTAGTGTGGTCGTTTCGAATTTTAAAAATTTTCCTATCTCCTCTACTATTATACTTGCGCATCTATCCTTCGGGAAACCGAAGATCCCAGCACTGATAGCAGGCATGGATAGGGACTTAAAGCCCTTTTCAGTTGCCATTTTTAACGTGTTTCTTATTGCACTTCTCAGTTTATTCTCCTCGTCACCTTCGCCCCACCTCGGGCCAACTGTATGAATTACGTACTTTGCCTTTAGATTACCCCCTGTAGTTATCGCACATGATCCCACAGGCACGTAACCGATCCTGTCACTTTCCTCTTGAATTATTTTTCCTCCCTTCCTCACAATCGCTCCGGCCACTCCTCCCCCGTGTTTTAAGTAAGAGTTCGCTGCGTTAACTATTGCGTCAACCTCACTTTCCGTTATGTCTCCCTTTATGATCCTCACCGCATAGTCCTTGTACTTTAAGTCTTTTAACACCTCCATTTATTCCTCCTCTCCTATGTATGTGTCCTCCTTTATAATCATCTTTTTTCCTTTCAGTTTTTCAACGCATTCTTCCATATCCAATGCAAAAAGAGGACTTATTTCAACATATGCTTCCTCAGCTACCTCTATTCCGCACATGCGAAGCCATTTTTTGAAAAGATTGGACATCTCCTTTTGAGCGGTCATAGGAGATGAAGAGCCTACCCGGTTTTTCACAGGAGAGAACTCTTCTTCCCTTTTTATTTCGAGCGCACATGTTCTCTCTGTCCAAAGAAGAGAATCAAAAACGAATGTCTCAAATTTCAATACGTCCACTTCTTTCTTCTCTCTTTCCAAAAATACCTTTTTTTTGGCGAGATGATAGGGTAGCGAAAGACCTGAAGAATTTATCCTTTTAAGGAAGGCCAAGGAAAAAACATGCATAGCTGTGTTTCCGGCCCAATAAATGAGATCCCCATTTTCATCCCGCAATTTAGATATTTCTGGATCAAGGTCGGAGTATTCTATGATCCTATGTTTTCCAGAGAGCTTGACATAAAGGCCCACCTTTTCGTCTTCATCTCTTTTTCTCACCACTTTTAATGAAACATCCGCACCGTGGATCACGTGATAACCTAAAAATACGGGATCAGCGATTTTGACAAGAGGATTGTCTACTTGGAAGTAAAAAAGGTATTCATATCCTCTGTCAATCAGCATTTCAAGGATCCCAAGATCGTGTATTCTTTTTATGGAGTCTCCATGTCCATTAGGGCTCAAAAGGATTTCGGTCCTATCTTTTAGAATGATCTTTCCCTCTTCAGTAAGGACAGGTAAGGTACTCTGTTCGAATATGATCACATTCTCATTTTTTAGGCCGAAAAACCTTTGTCTTTCAAAAAACTCTTCGATATCCTTCTTACTTTCGGGGTTGGTCATCAGAAGCAACGGAATTTCTGTGTTGTACCTTTTTGAGATAGCGAGTATCTTCTCGCAGAAAATCTGGAAGAACGACTTTTTCTTAACAGGGGTTATGGGTAGAAAGCCTTTCGGAGAGGAAATGCCCATTCTCGTTGCCTGACCCCCAGCAACGAGAAGGCAGGCTACTTTTCTTTCGCACAAGAGAGATTCCCCCAATTTTTTGGCCCTATCGTGCATTTCCAATTGCTCTTTCGATGTTGGATAGGGGACTACTTGAGGAGGTTCTATCTCTGAAGGGTTAAAAAGTCTCTTCTTTTTCGCCTTTAGTTCGGAATAGAGAGAATGCAAAAAGGGGAAGTCTATTCTGGATAAGTTCTGCATGAGGATATATCTTTCCTCTTGGGATAGGCCAGTTAAGTGTTCTATAATATGCCTTTGGCCGAATCTCTCACATAGATCGATGATTTTTCCCTCTTCAATCATTTGAGCTATCAAAAATTATACCAGAGAGTTTTTCGTTATTAAAGGAGAACCTCGATCCTTCAATAGGATCCCGCTCAAGTATGCGAGGAGTTTTCCTGTACCTGGAGTCACCTAATATACCTCCTTAGGCCTTCTAACTGTAGCTAATTTTTTCATAAAGGGAAATTCTTCTAAGTTCACAGTTTCACTTGATTTTTCTATCAATTTTGCTTTAATTATCGACCGTGGGCCGAGAAAGAATATATTCTTTGACGCTTGCGGACATCTACATGAGGCAAGGTTCAAAACAGAAGGCTCTGGAAATATGCGAATATTTACTCACCAAGAACCCAGAAAGGGAAGATATAAGGCGCTTTGTAGAAAGGTTAAAGACGGATTTGGAAGGGAGAGGAGCTTTTTCCAAAATCAAAGAGGCGATGAAGAAAAAAATATGGTGAGGAATGAAAGGGCAGAGGATAGAGAAGGTCCGAAATCTACTATCTAAATACGGACTTGACGGAATATTAGTGAAAAGCCCAGAGAACATATTTTATCTATCGGGTTTTAGGGGGTCGGAGGGTCTCCTCATAGTTACTGGCGGGGATGTGATACTTGTGACCGATTTTAGATACATTACTTACGCTAAAGAGGAATTAGAAGGGGTCGTAGTAATGGAGAGGAAAGGGGATGCCTATCCTCTCAGCACGGTTGTAAAAGACTATAACCTGAAGAGGATAGGATTCGAAGCACTTTACACAACCTACGCCCTTTACGAAGAATGGAAGGAAAGACTGAAAGATTCTTACCTTTTTCCACTTAAAAACGAAATCGACGAAATACGGAAATGTAAGGAGCCTGAAGAAATAGACAGGATAAGAGAGGCACTTAGAATAGCAGAAGAAGCTTTCATGGAGGTCTTTGAAAATTTAAGTCCGGGGAAAAGTGAAAAAGAGGTTGCCTCCGAACTGGATTTTGCAATGGTCAGAAAGGGCGCAGAAGGGTCCGCTTTTGACACTATAGTTGCCTCTGGAGAGAGGTCCGCCTTGCCGCACGCAAGGCCATCAGACAGATTAATAATGGAAGGGGACGTTATCATCGTAGACTTCGGTGCACTTTACGAAGGGTACTGTAGCGACGAGACGTGCACGATATTCCTCGGCAACCCTCCAAGTATTTTGAGGGAGATCCGGGATATAGTATACGAGGCAAGAGAAAGAGGGATAGAGTCTATAAGGGCGGGGGTTTCTGTGAGGGACATCGACGCCATAGTTAGGGGTTACATCGAGGAGAAGGGATTCGGTAGCTATTTTGGCCACGGAACTGGCCACGGAGTTGGCCTTGCTGTCCACGAGCTTCCTCAGATAAACGAGAGAGCACAGGGGGTTTTAGAGGAGAACATGGTTGTCACTATTGAGCCTGGTATTTACATACCAAATGTTGGAGGGGTGAGACTGGAAGATATGGTGCTTGTCCAAGAAGGATACTCCACAGTCCTTACAAGCATAAGGAAAGACCTATTTTTGTAATAGGGAGGAAAGAGATGCTTGTTCCAACATCGGAATTCAGGAAAGGCCTTAAAATTCTTGTTAATGGAGAACCTTCCGTAATCGTAGATTTTCAGCACGTAAAACCAGGAAAAGGGGGGGCCTTTGTAAGAACAAGGATAAAGAGCCTCGTTACTGGAAATGTTCTTGATATTACTTTCAGATCGGGTGAAAAGGTGGAACTATTAGAACTTGAAGAAAAAAAGATGCAATACCTTTACAAAGAGGGGACGAGATACTACTTCATGGATCAGGATACTTACGATCAGCTTTTTATAGAGGAGGAGAATCTTGGGGAAGCAAAGAACTTCCTTGCGGAAGGTCTCGTAATAACCGTTTCTTTTTTCAAGGGAAGCCCAATAGGTGTTGAATTGCCTAACTTTGTGGATCTGAAAGTTGCAAAAACTGAACCGGGAGTAAGAGGCGATACGGCCCAAAGTGCTACAAAACCAGCAGTGCTCGAGACTGGATACACCTTACAGATCCCTCTTTTTGTAAATGAGGGTGATATTGTTAAGATAGACACGAGAACCGGTGAATACATCGAAAGGGTTATGAAGTAGATGTCCCTTTTCATAACCTTCGAAGGAATTGAAGGGTCGGGAAAAACGACTCAGATACGTTACCTTGAAGCTTACTTCAAGGAAAAAGGTTTACTGGTTATAAGAACAAGAGAACCTGGCGGTACCGTCTTAGGAGAAAGGATAAGAAGACTGTTGCTTAAGGACAGCTTTAACATCTCGCCCTACGCGGAGCTTTTCTTAATAATGGCCCAGAGATCCCAGCACATGGAAGAGATAATACTTCCAGCCCTCAAAGAAGGAAAGTTTGTTCTCTGTGATCGCTTCATCGATGCCACAGTCGCTTATCAGGGATATGGAAGGGGTATCGACCTCAACTTAATAAGACATCTAAACGCCATCTCAACGAAAAATGTAAAGCCTCACCTTACTTTTCTCTTAGATTGCGATGTGGAAATGAGTCTAAGGAGGAAGGAAAAAAAGAGGACTGAAAAAAGGGATAGATTTGAGAAGGAAGAAGTTGAATTCCACGAGAAGGTGAGGAAGGGATATCTCGAAATTGCCGCATCTGAGCCGGAAAGGATTCATGTGTTACAAGGATCTAAAGATATGGGTACCCTTAGAGAAGAAACAAAAAGAGTAGTAGAAAAGCTTCTGTCCTTACATGGAATTTCCTGATCTTATCGGCCACGTACGGGAGAAAAAGATGCTTGAGGAGTATATGAGAAGCGGTCGGCTTCCTAACGTGCTCCTTTTTACAGGCCCTCCTGGGGTTGGTAAAAGAACCCTGGCCCTATACCTAAGCGAATACTTCCTGTGCCATAACAGAAAAGGAAGGGACGAGTGTCCCTCTTGCAAACGGGTGGAAAAAGGGACACACCCGGACCTTATATCTCTTGGGGGAAAAGATGAGATCCTCGGAATAGATGCTATAAGATGGGTCTCCTCTGAAGTGTATAAACGACCTTACCTTTCCGATACCCGTTTTGTCATAATCGATGATGCCCATCTATTAACAATAGAAGCTGCGAATGCCCTTCTTAAGACTCTTGAGGACTCTGAGAATTTTAATTTCTTTATCCTTATAACTTCTAAGGAGGAAGAATTACCGTTGACGGTCAGATCGAGATGCGCAAGAATAGCTTTTTTTCCCCTTAAAGAGGAATCGATAAAGCAGTACCTTGTGGAAAAAAGAGGGGTCGAGGAAAAAAGGGCTGAAATTGTATCAAATCTCTCGTTTGGAAGTCTGTCTACCGCTTTCTTTTGGATGGATGAAAAAAATTTCTCACTCAGGAGAAGAATTGCGGAATGCGTGCTTGGACATAAAAAGAACCCTGTGGAAATCACATTTCTTTCCGAAGTAATTTCTCGGAAGGAGACCGGTCTTTATCTTACCTTCCTTATAACACTTTTTCGGGATTTTTTCGTTTATGGTGTGACAGATGACGCAGATACGGTGTATAATAAAGATCTTCTTGATCTTTTAAGAGGGAAAAACTTAGAAGCGAAAAAGATTAAGGAGAAAATGGAGATGGTTATGAATGCGTTGCCTTTACTCAAGTACAACATTGGTAGATGGTCTTTTGTAGAAAATCTTATTATTTCCCTTAGAGAAGAGTCATGAAGAGCTGTTACGTCCGGTTAAAAAGTATCCCCTATGTCATAGAGGTTGAGGCGCTTGAAGAGGTAAAAAAAGGCGACCTCGTTGTATGCGAGCTCGAAAGCGGACATTGTCTTGCGGAGGTTTTGACAGAGGTGAAAGAAGGAGGGAGGGAAAATCTGCCGAAGATCGTAAAAAAGGCCTCGGAAGAGGAGGTCTCTGATTTTTTAGCAAAAAAAGAAAGGATAGAATACGCTATGGACTTCTGTAGGAAAAAGATCGGGGAACTGGGTTTACCAATGAAACTTCTGAATGCGGAGTACATTTTTGGAGGAACAAAGCTTATATTCTACTTTTACTCAGAGACAAGGGTAGATTTTAGGGAGCTTGTGAAGGAACTTGCAAGGGAATTTAAGACGCGCATAGAGCTTAGGCAGGTGGGGGTTAGGGACCAGGCGAAGATGATTGGAGGTATTGGTAACTGTGGTAACGTGGTATGTTGCAAAAATTTCCTCGCCAACTTCTCCACAGTATCCATAAAGATGGTCAAGGAACAGGGCCTTGCGCTCAATCCCTCGAAAGTTTCCGGGGTTTGTGGGAGGCTCATGTGTTGTCTTTCCTATGAATATGAGATGTACCTTGAATACAAAAGAGACTTTCCAAAGATAGGAAAAAAGGTTCTTGTGGGGGGAGAGACAGGGAAGATAGTAAAGCAAAATCCTCTCATGAGAACGGTGACCGTGGAAATGGAGGATGGAAGAGAACTTACTCTTCCAGTGGAAAAAGTAAAGATGGCAGAAGAGCGGGAAAAAGGGGAAGGGACATGAAAGGCCATTATTACATAACGACCCCGATATACTACATAAACGACGTACCTCACATCGGGCACGCATACACAACAATCGCTGCTGACGTGATGGCGAGATATAAGAGGTTATGTGGATATGAGGTCTTCTTCCTCACTGGTACAGACGAGCATGGGCAGAAAGCTGAAAAAGCTGCGCAGTCTCAGAACCTGACACCAAAGGAACTGGCCGATCGTATGGTGGGAAGGTTCATAGAACTTTGGAAGGTGCTTAATATATCAAATACGGGCTTTATAAGGACAACTGAGGAAAGACACAAAAAGGTCGTCCAGCATATATTCCAAAAGGTATATGAAAAAGGAGATGTATACTTAGGAGAATATGAGGACTGGTATTGCATTTACTGCGAGAGTTTTTACACTGAGCTTCAGCTTATTGATGGAAAATGCCCGGATTGCCAGAGGCCGCCCCAGAGGCTTAAGGAGGAGAGCTACTTTTTCCGGCTTTCCTCTTATGCTGATAGGCTTTTGGATTTCCTCGAAAAAAACAGGGCTTTCGTTCTCCCAGAAATAAGGTATAACGAGGTTTTAAGCTTCGTAAAGGGTGGACTCAAAGACCTGAGCGTGAGTAGGACCAGTCTTAGTTGGGGGATTCCTGTTCCGTTCAATGAAAAGCACATAATTTACGTCTGGTTTGATGCCCTTACAAACTATCTTACTGGCGTTGGTTTTCTCAGTGATGAAGATCTTTTTAACACCTTCTGGCCCTGTGATGTCCACTTAATTGGAAAGGACATACTCAGGTTCCATGCTGTATACTGGCCAATCTTTCTTTTCTCATACGGGCTTCCTCCACCAAAGCAGATATTCGCTCATGGCTGGTGGACGATTGAGGGACAAAAGATGTCTAAGTCATTGGGGAACGTCGTCGACCCCCACGAGGTAGTGAAGAGATACGGAGTGGATGAGTTCAGGTTTTTCCTATTCAGGGAAGTTCCTTTTGGCCTTGATGGGGATTTCTCAAAAAAGGCTATTATCCATCGGATAAACGGGGATCTGGCGAATGATCTTGGTAACTTGCTCAGTAGAAGTGTGGCAATGATCGAAAAATACGCATATGGAAAGATTGAAAATCCGGAGAGGAGAACAGGGGCTGACGATTTTACAGAGAGACTGGTTCTCAATCGCTTCGAATCTTACCAGAGGGAGATGGAGGTCTTCTCATTTTATAAAGCCCTTCAGCATGTTTTTGAAATAATAGGCCATCTTAACAAGTATATCGATTCTGAAGCGCCATGGAGACTGGCCAAGGAAGACAGATCGAGACTGAAGACGGTCCTTTTCAATCTGTGGAATGGGCTAAGAATATCTGCATTATTACTTTATCCATTCATGCCTGCCAAGGCGAGCAGGATGTGGAAGTCGTTGGGTATTAAGAGGGAAATAGAAAAGACCGAGTTTGAAAAGGAGAAGGGTTTCTTTAGGATGGAGGACATGGCTCAGATAACAAGGGTAGAGCCCCTTTTTCCACGGATAAGGGAAGAATGAAAAGTTTTACCCCTGTTAAGGACGTGATCTTTCAGATTCTGAAAAGAAAGAAGCTCTGCGAAGAGATTGATTTTCTCAAGATCTTCACAGAATGGGAAGAGATCGTAGGGGAAAGATTAGCAACGTACGCAAAGCCAATAAGAATGCGTAAGAATATCCTCTACGTAGAGGTAAAGGATCCTACGTACCTTTCCCATATGGAGTATGTGAAAGAAAAACTGATTGAGAAGATCATAAACCTTGTGGGGAAGGAGATAAAAGATTTAAGATTCGTGCTACCGGATTAGCCGATCGATATCTTCTCTTACTTCTTTTAGGATAGAGGTATATGGAATGCCTGTCTCCTCACAGATCTTTTTCACATCTTCAAACTCCACGTGTGTCTTTAATACCTTTCCATCCCGAATTCCTACTTTTATTCTTATTTCTCCGTATCTTGATTTAAGGATCTTCTCTTCTCTCTTTAGTGTTCTACGGGATTCTTCCCTTATCCTTAGCCCGAAGGTTGAGCTATTTTCAAAGATCCCATCAATTACACGATCGATTTTTTCTCTTTTGACTATGATAGAGAACCTTATTCCTACCCTGCCCTTTTTCATGAATACAGGAAAATAAACAACTTCAATGACTCCGAGCCTTCTCAAAGTTTCGGCAAAAAGCCCAACATATTCCATTTCCATGTCGTCCACGTCGAACTCAATTATACTCACTTCCTCCTTGAGATAAGAAGAATTCCCTTTTCCAATGTACACTCTCAAGATATCCGGTTCTTCCATCTCGTAGTTTCCAACGCCACACCCAGAGAAAAGGATCCGCATTCCCTCGAATCTTTCTTCCGGATTCACGTAATGTCTTATGATCGTTGCCCCTGTCGGGGTTGTGAGCTCATAAGGTTTTTCGGTGAATCTGGATGAGAACCCCTTAAGTATTTCAAGAGTTAGTGGTGGAGGGTTCGGGAGGGTACCGTGTGATGTTCTTAAAAAACCAGCGCCATGAGGGATTTTCCCTACAAAGACCTTATCTATGCGGAAATATCGAATTGCGCAGGCAACGAGGAGAAAATCTAAAAAGGTGTCCACACTTGAGAGTTCGTGAAAACTCACCTCCTCCTTTTTAACTCCATGAATCTTTGCCTCCGCAGTGATAAGAATATTTATCATCTCCTCCACATCCCTTTTTATCATCTCCTCCACATCCATTTTCCTTATGAGGGATACCATCTCATTTGGACTTAGATAGACCCCTTCATCTTTCAGTTTTAAACGAATTCCAGAAAATACGCCAAAACTTACTTCTTCTGTATCGACTTTGGGGGGTTTTATAGGAAGTCTGCTTAACGTTTTTTCTATCTCCGAAACTGGGAAACCTGCGTGTATCAAAGCAGAAACAATCATATCTCCGCTTATGCCTGAGGATGGTTCAATGTAGAGGATATTCATAGCCTGTTTATAAGACTTGCAAAGTAAGCGGCCCCAAAGCCGTTGTCAATATTAAAGACAGCCACATTTGAACACGAGTTAAGCATTCCCAAAAGTGCAGAAAGCCCAGAAAAACTCGCACCGTAACCGATACTCGTAGGAACCCCTATGACGGGGGCAGGAACAATACCAGCGACAACTGATGGAAGTGCTCCCTCCATACCTGCAACCACTATTATGACTCTTGCCTTTCTAAGAAGTTCAATGTTATCGAAAAGCCTGTGAATACCTGCAACCCCCACGTCGTATAGCCTTTCTGTCTCATTCCCAAAAAATACTGATGTAACATATGCTTCCTCTGCTACAAATATGTCACTCGTTCCCGCAGTAACGATGAGAACAAGTCCCTTCCCGTATATTTCGGCGTCATCCTTTATCATGAAGCATCTTGCCTCATTAAAATAAGTACCCTCAGGGAATGCGTTAGCTAAACTCGTTCCCACATCATTCGCTACTCTCGTTGCAAGAACGTTCTGGCCTTTCTTTCTCAGCGCACCTATTATTTCTCTCATCTTATCCACGCTCTTTCCTTCCCCGAAGATGACCTCAGGCAAGTTCTTTCTCAGTTCCCTGTGATGGTCTATTTTTGTGTGGAAGAGATCTTCGTACGGTAGATCCTTGAGTAATTTTGCGGCATCCGGGACTGAAAGCTCGCCCCTACTCACACTCTCGAGAATAGAAATAAGTCTATCTTCTTTCATTCCCAATCGAGGCAAAAGGCGTTTTTTACTAATTTCACCTCTTCCCCATCTATTCCCACCACATCGAATCGGAACCTTTTTGCAGCCTTTTTTTCCGTCTTCAGGTAGTAAAGCGCACTTTTTACTATCTTTCTCTTTTTCTTCTCGTCTATTGCGGAAAGTGAGGTACCGAAACTTTTTGAGTCCCTTCTCTTCACCTCTACGAAGGCAATTGAGTCTCCGCACTTTGCTATTATGTCAATCTCTCCAAAGGGGCATTTATAGTTTCTCTCTATGATTTTGTAACCCTCCCTTTTTAGTATTTCTATTGCTAAGTCTTCCCCCTTAACACCTTTTTCCCTTAACGTTCCTTTCAAATAAACTCCTTTACTCCCTTAAATGTCCTTCTGTGAATAGGGCATATCCCTTCTTTTTCTATGGCTTCTTTATGTTCCAAAGTGAGGTATCCCTTATTTCTCTTAAAACCGTACTTAGGGTAGAGCTCATGGTAATGTCCCATTATTCTATCCCTTGTTACCTTGGCTACTATGGAGGCGCATGCTATGAGAAAACACCTTTTATCTCCCCTGATTACGCACTTTGCCTCTGGGTAATTGAGAGGTTTTCTATTCCCGTCAATTAGGATGAGATTGGGACTTATGCCTGTGGCTTCAATGGCCCTTTCCATAGCAAGAAGGGTAGCATTTAAAACGTTCAATGATTCTATTTCCTCAACTGATGAGACTCCTATACCAACCCGATAAGCATTTTTAACTATCCACTCACATGCCCTTTCCCTTTCTTTTTCAGTGAGTAGTTTTGAGTCCTTGATTAATCGATTTTTCTCTGGGAGGCCGTACCATACCACACATGCGGAAACAAGAGGACCTGCGACAGGACCTCTCCCTGCTTCATCTACGCCTGATATTAATCCTTCAAGAGAGCATCCCACTCTTATCTTTTTTCCCTTAGCCTTGCTGCCTTACCTTTTAGTTTTCTTAAATAGTAGAGTTTCGCCCTTCTTACTTTACTCCTTCCTGTGATCTCTATCTTTTCTATAAGTGGAGAATGCAAGGGAAAAGTCTTCTCAACCCCTACTCCGTGAGAAACCTTCCTCACAGTAAAGGTTCTCCTCGTGTTTCCTCCCCTTATGGCTATGACCACCCCTTCAAAGACCTGTATCCTTTCCTTATCACCCTCTAAAACCTTTGTATAGACCTTCACATTGTCTCCCGGATGGATCTCGGGTAAGTCAAGCCTCATATGCTCTTTCTCTATCATTTCGACTATTTCATTCATTTGTTCCTCCTCTAAGATTGAATATTCTGTCAAGAATTATCCCCATCGCGACCCTCATGGATAGGTGATTGTAATCTCCTGCGCCTGATATGGGTTCAAGCATCCTGTCACATATCCTCACTATTTCATCCGTTAGACCCCAGCCAGTCCCAAAAAGGAGAAGTACATCCCGTTTCCCTTCTTTGATCATCCTGGCTAAATCAGAAAAGGTTATGTTCTTATCTTCCCTCTTTCTCGCCGATGTCCCAATTATTGCGGGTTTTAAATTGTCTGAGTCCACCTCCATCAAGAGATGCTGAAGATCAGAGGCTGTTCTAACAATGCTTAAGGCCTTTGCCCTATAGGGGTTATATCTTGCTCCGTAACCCAAAGTCCAGTGCTCCTTCATCCTTTCCACAATATCCCTCTGTTTTTTAAGTGGAGTTACAATATAGCACAGTTTTACGTTAAAAGTCATGCAGGTCCTGCCCACATCTTGGATCTCCGTGCTTGTGATGCTCGTGGCCACTATTTCGCCATTTCTGTTATAGACCGGGTAGTGAATCACCGCAACAATAAGACTCAATGGGGGATCTCCTCCATAATCTCTCTCAAGAACCTCTTGTCCTCCTCGTTTGGCTTGAAGCGAGAAAGAAGGTCGGGGCGCTTAAGAAGCGTTTTACGTATGGACTCCTTTCTTCTCCATTTTCTTATCTCCTCATGGTTCCCTGAAAGTAGAACTTTTGGCACCTCAAGGCCTAAGAATTTTTTTGGCCTTGTGTAATGAGGATGCTCAAGCAGGGAGTCTCTGAAGCTCTCTTCAATTTTGGATCTCTCATTCCCTAAAGAACCAGGTAAAAGTCTGACTACCGCGTCAATGACAACCAGAGCAGCAATCTCCCCCCCTGAGAGAATATAGTCGCCTATGGATATCTCATCGTCGACGAATTGAAGTACCCTTTCGTCGACCCCTTCGTACCTTCCGCAAATGAGGCAGATGTGCTCGATTTTTGCAAGTTTTTCACATATTTCCCAGTTTAGAAGCCTCCCCTGGGGCGTCATTAGTATGAACTTTGCGCTTCCAAACCTTTCCCTTACATGCTCAATAGCTCTAAATATGGGCTCTATCTTCATCACCATTCCCGGACCACCCCCATATGGAGTATCGTCGCAGGTTCTGTGGGGGTCTAAAGCAAATTCCCTTATATCAATTATGTTAAATTTGACTATCCCTTTCTCCTTCGCCCTTTTTATGATGCTTTCGTTGAGTGGAGATTCGAAGAACTTGGGAAATAAGGTAAGAACCGTTATTGTCACAGCACCCCCTAAACTATTCCTAAAAGAAGGATTGATTTTGGTAGCCCAATTATTATAACATATAGCAAAAGATGCCAAAAAGGCGGTGTAGCTCAGTTGGTTAGAGCATGCGGCTCATATCCGCAGAGTCCGGGGTTCGAGTCCCTGCACCGCCATTTTTTTGAAGGATTCCCATTTGAAGAAATTAATATCTATAGCAATCGTTCTTTTTGCTTTAGCTACCCTATCTGATCCTTTAGAGTGTGCGGAAAAAAAGAGTAAGGCCACTACTCGGACTTCGAAAATAATCCAAATAAACGAAGAGAATGTGGAATTTCAGCTAAGAAATGGGGAAGAGTTTCTAAAAAAGGGGAATTACGGTAACGCCTTCGACATATTTGAGAGGGTCTACGAATACTCCAAAAATGTCTTAAAGGCCATTGAAGTCGTTGAAGGAAAACAGAAAGAGGCGGTAGAAGCAAAGGCTCTCGATCAAAAAACCCAAGAATCCCTTTTGTGGAAGTCAAAAAGAAGAGATGCCCTTAAGATTCGTTACAGAGAGTATCTTGCGAGGTCAGCGTACTTTTGCGGATACATATGCTTTAAGCGGAACGATATGGAAAACGCCGGAAAATACCTTATAGAGGCACTAAAGAATTCTGCTTTTTCTGATAGGCCTGATTCTACTTATGTTAAGGCCTTAAGCCTTCTTGCAAAAATTTACGCACTTGAAGGGGAATTGTAGAGTCGTCAAATAGGAGGAATATATGTTCGTAAAACAGATGGAGGTCGGGTCTTTTTCTGTATTTGCATATATCGTCGGGTGCAAAAAAACGATGGATGCTCTTGTCATAGACCCTGCTTCCGAATGTGAAAGGATCGTTTATGAGGCTGAAAGCAGGGGTTATAGTATAAAGTACATAGTCAATACCCATTCCCACGTTGACCATACAATGGGAAATAGACGGATGAAGGATCTTACAGGAGCTGAGATCGTAATACATGAAAATGAAGCGTATTCCCTTACCCATCAATCTCCGTATATGCTGAACATGTTCGGAGCTGACCCTTCCCCTCCTGCTGATTTCTTGGTTGTGGAGGGTGACTATATAACGATTGGAGAAATTTCATTAAGGGTAATCCACACTCCAGGACATTCGCCAGGAAGCATCTGCCTTTATGGGGATGGGATAGTATTCACAGGCGATACCCTCTTCGTTGGTGGGGTTGGTAGAACAGATCTTCCAGGAGGATCCTGGCATGAACTCGTCTCATCAATTCGCAATAAGCTTTTTATTCTCCCTGACGAAACAATCGTTGCCCCAGGACACAATTACGGAGATTCCCCTAAAAGTACGATAGGAAAAGAGAAGATTCATAACCCATTCGTTGGGCAGAGGAGCGGATATTAAATGAAAAAGAAGTTCCTTATTCTTCTTCCAATTCTTCTTCTCACAATCACTATTTTTTCCTGCAAAACCCCCTCCCCTTCTCTATTAAAGAAAACGGGACCAAAAATAGCCCTGGTCCTAAGCGGAGGCTCTGCAAAAGGCTTTGCCCATGTCGGAGTTATAAGGGTTCTTGAACAAGAAAAGATACCGATCCACATGATAATTGGAACTAGCGTTGGGAGCATCATAGGAGGTCTTTACGCGGCAAATCCTGATAGTTTCCAGCTGGAATGGACAGCATATAAAATAGAAAGATCGGATATTCTTGATTTCTCTCTCGTTTATTCCAAACTTGGCCCAGTCCAGGGTCAAAAACTGGAGAATTTTATAGAAAGAGAGGCAAAGGTGAAGAACATTGAAGATACAAAGATACCCTTTTTCCCCATTGCTACTGATCTCAATACGGGAGAAACGGTTATATTGGAAAAAGGATCACTTGCCAAAGCAATAAGGGCATCGTGTGCCATCCCAGGGATATTCGTCCCAGTAAACTTTGCCGGAAGGTTGCTCGTGGATGGGGGGGTGACAAACAACCTTGCCTGCGACATAGCCAAAAGTAAAGGTGCAGACATAGTGATAGCAGTGAACCTACTAAGTAACATAAGAAACTTTGAGATAGACTCCGTGATAGACATTATAGGCCAGTCCATTACGATAATGATGTTCGAAAAAAACAGAGAAAAAGTAAAATATGCAGACATCCTAATTGAACCTAATGTTAAGGGTGTTTCCCTTTTTGACTTTTCGAAGAAGAAAGAATTGGTGGAAGAGGGGATAAAAGCTGCGAAGTCGAATATTCCAAAAATAAGGGAATTGATAGGGAAGTTCAAAGGGGAAGGCTGATTGTTTCTTGCAAGGAAAATCTAACATCCTTCCTCCCGAGTTTATCAACCTAATCCTGCAACTTGTTGAGAATGCTGGGCTTTGTTTTTTGTGAAGGCGAATTTTTGTATAGCAGTTTATATTCGCAGTTCTTCTTTAGCTGTTATACGGGAAGGCTCAGGTACCCTGAGCTAAATAGAGCTTTCGCCTGATACATCCCCTCCTATAGGAAATGAGTGGACAACCTTAAGGAACATGAAGGGATTAGAGAGAAGTGAAACTACCGAATATTTGGGGCTAAGTTGATAAACTCGGGATCACCTATTGTCCATCAAAAACCTTTTTATAGATCGATCATAGGTTTTTTCTGCCTCCTTGGAGAAGAAACATCCTGGTAGTTCCTTTCTTGCCCTGTGATAGGCCACGCATTCACAACATTTTCCCTTTTTAGAGCAAGGTTCGTAAGTACATGTACACATATTTAGGTTCCTTTCCATGTTACACTCCATCTTCGCCTCCCTCGTAAATTAGTAAAGTCTTTGAACCCTCGTACAAAATATAGCAGTCCTTTTCGCTTCCATCATCGACCATCTCAATTGCCCCACCTATGTCCTTTTTTGGGATAAGGCCCATCCTGAGAACAGAACTCTCCTCAAGCACGGAAACAAGCAATATATTGCAATACTCTGCTTTCAGCTTCGTCGCGTAAGCGGTCTGGGAATAGACCTTATCTGAGACCCTGGCAATCTTCTCCATCTCCTCGCTTGACCCGTAATCGAAAAAATCTAAGAAGTGCTCATTCCCTATCCCGTCTTCGCACGTACCGACCACTACAAGATAACCGTTCTTTTTTATTCCAGGGAACGCATGCTCAATAGCCTTGTGTGTCTGAATGAAGTTTATATCAGCCGGATGTCCTCCTGGGGAGGTAATTATAACATCCGCTTTTTTCTTGATCTTCACTCCATACCTATTGAGATACCAGAGGCAGCCGAGCACGTGTGCCTCCTTTAAGTCACCAGAAAAAATCGCGATTATTTTTCTTTCATCGACTACAGTATTTATAAGGTAAAAGGGCTTATCTATGAGTCTAAGGCCAGACATTATCTCCTCATGCATGGGATTCCCATTGAGTACTCCTGGTCTTGAAAGTTCGTGCCTTCCCTTCTCTCCGAAGACTTTTCTGTGAACACCGATTATAGTCTCGTACCCTGCAACTCCTGGAATTACAATCTTTCTACCCCCTCCAAAACCGGCAAGATAGTGGAAATTGATAGATCCTATAGCGATTATACCTTCCGCACCTCTTACCAGCGAGTTTATAAAAACAGGTACGCCAGATTTTGTTTTTCCAAAAAAGGACAAGGATGAGAAAGAAAAACAGTCATGATCATAGGAGGGAAACTTATTGTAGATCTCCTCACCAAGGATCTCTTTTTTTTCGTCCTCTTTGTGCTTCCTATGATTCCCGAGAGCAAAGAGGATTTGGACGTCCTTTCCTTTAAGATACTTGTTAAAGAGCAAAGGTAAAATCAGATCAACCCCTGCGTACCTTGTAACATCTGGAACTATTATAAGGATCTTCTCGAAATCCTTTATCCACTGAGAAAGGGGTCTTTCCTTTACGGGGTTTTCAACGCTTGAGAAAAAAAGATCTTCAAGGGTTAGGAACGATTCTTCCTTCCGAGCTTGGACATCGGTAGTTCTCCAATTTTCGGGCACCGATAGTGGGAGGGTGGTCCTCCCGAATTTGAGATACCTCATCTTATACTGTAAAAGACTCTTTTTCCGCCAAAAAGGGCATAGTTACCCATCTCTTCCTCTATGCGTAAAAGCTGATTGTACTTAGCCATTCTCTCGCTCCTTGAGGATGACCCTGTCTTTATTTGTCCTGCGTTTGTGGCAACAGCGAAGTCAGCAATAAAAGGGTCTTCTGTCTCACCGGATCTGTGGGAGATCACAAAAGTATAGCCCGCCCTTCTTGCTATCTCTATCGTTGTGAGAGTCTCCGTGACTGTTCCCACTTGGTTCAACTTTATGAGTATACTATTTGCTATCCCCTCCTTTATTCCTTCAACAAAGATTTTCGGATTTGTAACAAAGACGTCATCACCGACGATCTGTATCTTTGAGGAACATCTTTTCGTGAACAACTTCCACCCTTCCTTATCTTTCTCTGCAAAGCCATCTTCAATACATATGAGCGGGTACTTTTTCATGAGGTTTTCATAGAACTCGCAAAGTCCTTTACTATCAAAGACTTCTCCGTCAAGATAATATTTTTCTCCCCTATAAAACTGACTCGCAGCAGCGTCAAGGGCAAGGAGAACATCCTCTCCAGGTCTATAACCTGCTTTCTCAATAGCCATCATTAGAAAATCGAGCGCCTCTTCTGTCTTCCTCATCTGGGGGGCAAATCCACCCTCATCTCCAACTCCTGTGGAATAACCTTTTTCACTCAAGATCTTTTTCAAGAAATGAAAGACCTCTACCCCTGTACGTAATGCTTCTCTAAAAGAACTTGAGCCTACAGGTACTATCATGAATTCTTGTATGTCCAAATCATTCTGAGCGTGAACACCGCCGTTTATGACATTCATAAGAGGAACTGGGATCTCTCTCGCACCGACCCCTCCTATGTATCTATAAAGGGGGATGCCAAGATGACTGGAGGCTGCTCTGCAAACTGCCATGGACACACCAAGGATGGCATTAGCCCCGAGTCTGCTTTTGTTATCCGTACCGTCTAAATCGATGAGGATACTGTCGATTAGAATTTGGTCGAGTGCAGATAGCCCCTTTATTCTCGGACCTATCACGTCAATTACGCTACTTACCGCTTTTAGAACCCCCTTGCCATCGTATCTTTTCTTATCTCCGTCCCTGAGTTCTAAAGCCTCTCTCTCTCCCGTAGAGGCACCGGAAGGTACGATCGCTCTCCCCTTTGTACCGTCCTCGAGCTTTACTTCTACTTCGATTGTTGGGTTCCCCCTACTGTCAAGTACCTCTCTTGCGTGCACTTCCTTAATTGTGGACATGACTCCTCCTTTCGTTTTTCTTAAAAGACTTCCCATATGAATTAACTGATAATCCATAGAAAGTTCAACAGATTCTTGGAAGCTGCATACCCGAAAGCATGTTTAACCTTCTCGTTCCGCCGATTGTGGTCTTAAGGAGTACATCGCCCTTACCATCTCTGACGCTCCCTATAATGGCTGCATCTTTAAGCCTCAGATTATCCCTCATGAAGCTTAAAAGATCCATAGATTCCCTCTTATCTACAAAGGCGACGAACTTCCCTTCATTGGCAAGATAAAGGGGGTCAAGACCCAATATGTCGCAGATCCCTTTTACTTCCTCATCAACGGGGATATTCTCCTCTTCCACAATTATATCTATGGGACCCGATGAGAATGCGATCTCCTTAAGGGAAGTGGCAAGTCCACCCCTTGTAAGATCCCTCATATACTTTATCCCCTTAAATTTACTTAGAATCGCCTCTATTACACGGTTTAGGGGAGCACAGTCACTTTTTATTCCCGCTTTAAAACTGAAATTTCCCCTCTCAAGAAGAATGCATAGCCCGTGATTTCCTATTGGGCCATTTACAATGATATGGTCACCTGGCTTTATTAGATCCTTACCCAGATTCACACCGTCAATTAATATTCCAACTCCTGTTGTAGTTATAAATATCTTATCGACCTGATTCCTGCCAACGACTTTCGTATCACCTGCAACGATCTTAACACCAGATTCTTTACAGGCCTCAGACATTGATAAAACGATCTTTCTCAATGTCGTTAATGGCAGACCTTCTTCGATTATGAAGCTCGCAGCTATGTATAATGGCCTTGCACCAGAAACAGAGAGGTCATTCACCGTTCCACAAATAGAAAGCCTTCCTATATCCCCACCTTGAAAGAATATTGGATCCACAACGTAACTGTCCGTTGTAATATGGACCTTTTCGTTCTTAAGCAGGACCCTCGTGGCATCATCCATACTGAGGAGAAACTCATTTCCTATGTGAGGAAGAAAATATCTTTCAATGAGTTCGTGTGTTAAAAGACCACCATCTCCATGGGAAAGCAGAACTATCTCTTCTTCCTCCATTCTTCATGCTCCGTAATAGTAGTATGCGGCGCACGCGCCTTCCTGCGAGACCATACATGGCCCAAAAGGCCTCGAGGGATTACATACCTCTGAAAATAGATCGCACTCTTTAGGCTTTTTCTTTCCCCGGACTATCTCCCCACATATACATCCCCTCTTCTTCTCAGAAGGTCCCAGATCTGGCAAACGAAATCTTTTCAACGTATCAAACTCTTCAAACTCTTCCCTTATTTTGAGTCCGCTTTTTGGAATCTCTCCAAAGCCCCTCCATTCCGCATCGGACGGCTCGAATACTCTTTCTATCATTTCCATAGCCCTTAGGTTTCCACCCTCTTTTACCAATCTTCTATACCCTATCTCCACTTCCTTTCTTCCCCGCATGAGCTGTACAAGTATACGGGCTATTGCTTCTATTACGTCTTCTGGTTCGAACCCAGAGATACATGATGGAATTCCATAATCTTTCGCTATAAAATCGAATGCCTTTCTTCCAGTTATTGTGGACACATGTCCAGGTAGAATGAGCCCATCCAGTGAAAGATCCCTATCATCGAGGAGAACTCTCATCGCAGGAGGAAGACATTTGTGGAGAGATAAGACGGAAAAATTCTTGATACCCTTTTTTTTAGCCTCTAAAATCGAGTGGGAGATAAGCGGTATTGTGGTTTCAAACCCTATTCCTAAGAAGACTACTTCCTCCCCTTTATGTTCTTCTGCATAACTCAAGGCATCAAGAGGGGAATAGAAGATCTCAACCTTTCTTCCGCGTGCCTTCTCCCTTTCTAATGAGGAGAAGGTACCTGGGACTTTCACCATATCTCCGAAAGTACAAATCGTCACATCCTCTTCCCTTGAAAGAAGTATTACCCTGTCTATATCTCTCTGAGAGGTTACACAGACGGGACATCCAGGCCCACTTAAGAGCTCAACAGTATCAGAAAAGAGACTCCTTATGCCACTTTTCGAGATAACCATTGTATGGGTTCCGCATACTTCCATCAGTTTGATCTTCCGGCCCATTTTTTCCCTTAGCATGGAGGCAAGATCTAAAACCTTTTTCACTATCTCTTCTTCGATTTTATGAGCCATCAGAGATTATCTCCCGTATAATCCTCATTCTTTCCTCTGCGTCTTCTTTCTCAATTTTTCCTATCGCGAAACCTGCATGTACCATGAGAAAGTCCCCTATCTCTATTTTTTCTCCGAGAATCCCAGTACTTATCCTAAAAACTACACCGTTTGAATCAACCAGGGCCCAGTTCTCGGACTCGTTAAATTCAATAACCCTCGCAGGAATCCCCAAACACATCCTTAACCTCCTTTGTCCTTGCCAGCGCAATTATTGCTTGACCAAGGGATATGCCACCATCGTTCGGTGGGACCTTTGTATGGTGATAAACCTCAAATCCCAAAGATACCAAATTCCTTTTCAAAGCTGTAAGGATATAATCGTTGTGGAAGGTACCACCACTTAATACGACCTTCTTTAATCCTTCCCTATCCGAGGCTTTTTTCACGCACTCCGTGACTACACGGACGATCGTGTTGTGGAACTTCTTGGCTATGGCAAATGGGGAAAGACCCGAAAACTTATCACGGATAAGGTGTCTTATCATCTGTTCGGGATCTATTATATCCCCCCTTATCTCATAAGGATAAAAATCGTTCCCTATCTCTTGAGGAGGTCCCATATCCACAAGCTCTCCAAGCTCGATGGCCCCCTGTCCCTCGTAAGTGATCTTTTCGCACAACCCAATTAGGGCAGATACGGCATCGAAAAGTCTACCGCAACCACAGGAGAGAGGTGAGTTGAATTTCTTCTCTATAATCTCAACTATAGGACCGACCCTTTCCTCCCCAAATATTCTACTGGCGTAACGTCTTCCCTCATCTTTCAAGAAGAAGTATAAGTAGCTAACAGCCATCCTCCAGGGTTCCCTGATCGCCTTTTCTCCACCAGGTAGGGGGCAGTAAGCAAGATGGAAGAGCCTTGAAAACTCCCTGTAATTGCCTTTCAGGATCTCAAACCCCCATAGATTTCCATCCTCACCAAAACCTGTACCATCTAATATGACCCCGATCACATCCTCGTCTTTGAGCCCATTTTCGCCCATACAGCTTACGAGATGGGAATGGTGGTGTTGACATCCAACGTACCTCTTCGCTGGCAAGGATCTCCCTATTTCAGAGGAAGAATACTGGGGATGTAAATCGTAGCCAATAATGTCCAAACTATTTATACCGAGCAGCCTCAAAAAACTCTCAACAGCTCCTAAAAGGTTCTCCCTTCCCTCCTCTGTGTCCAGTTCACCGATGTACTGACTCATGAACGCCCTTCCCTCCTCTATTAGGCAAAAGTTGTTCTTCATCTCACCGCCTATCCCGAGAACAGAAAAGGGAGAAGAGATGGGAAGGGGGATAGCTTCAGGGACATATCCTCTCGATAACCTAAAAAACTGAGGCTTTCCTTCAACTACCTTCAAGACAGAATCGTCGCACCTTCTCACAATATCTCTGTTGTGCAATACAAAGTAGTCGGCGATTCTACCCAGTTTATCAAGTGCCTCCTCGTTATCGATCACGATGGGCAATTCAGAAACGTTTCCACTTGTCATAACAAGAGCATCGAAAGGGCCAGAGAAAAGGAGGATATGGAGGGGGGTGTATGGAAGCATAACGCCAAGGGTCCTAATGCCAGGGGAGAGTAACTGAGGTAAAGAAAAATCCTCTCTCTTTTTTAAGGCAACTATGGGTGCTCGGGCAGATCTTAAGATCCTCTCTTCCTCCTCGTCGACTAAACAGTATTTTCTTGATGTCTCTATATCCTTTACCATAACTGCCAGTGGCTTCCTCGGCCTTTTCTTTCTTACCCTTAGTTCCATAATCGCCTTTTCATTTTTTGCATCGCAAGAAAGATGAAAACCCCCAAGACTCTTAAGTGCAACTATCTTACCCTCCTTTAGCCTTTCCCATATAAAGGAAAGCCAGTTTTTGTTGTCAGCCACAACGTTTCCCTTTTTATCACAAACCCAAATATTTGGTCCACAAAGGGGGCAGCAGACTGGTTGAGCGTGGAATCTCCGATCCTCCGGGTCATGATACTCTGACTCACATTGAGTACACATCATGAATTTCCTCATCGATGTCCTTTCCCTATCATATGGTATTGAAGTTGCAATGGTGAATCTTGGGCCACAGTTCGTGCAATTTGTGAAAGGATACATGTATCTTCTATCATTAGGGTCCAGAATGTCCCTTTTACATTCTGAGCAGGTAGCAATATCTGGGGGTATTAAAGCCTTTTTTCCCTTCTCATCCTCACTCTCAACGATTAGAAAAGATGGATAATTACGGAGCGGAAGTTCCGAAAGGTCAATACTTTCGATTTTTGCTAATGGCGGGGGGTTCCTTCTCAAAGTCTCTATGAAACTTAATAAGCGACCCCTTTCTCCCTCTACATCTATTATGACCCCTTCACTTGAGTTAAAAACCCTCCCCCTAAGATCCATATTTACGGCATTGTTGTATACGTAAGGTCTGAATCCAACTCCTTGAACCGTTCCTCTCACTTTTATTAAGTATCTCGAATGGCCAAAATTAGTGGACATCTTTAGGAAAGATTCGCTCAAATACACTTTTTGCGACACTGAAAAGGAATGTCCCCATTATCGAGTCTGGGGAACCGAGAGATCTTTCGAGTTCCTTTTCATAGGGAAAAGACCCGATTATTGGAACATCCACATCTATCACACCTTCTAATGAATTAGATTCCATCCTCTGGTTTTCAATTACCCCAATTATAGGGATATTTCTCGCCCTAAGTAGTCCTATCTCTTTTTTAAGAACCTCGTAAGCAGTCTTCGATGGGTTTGTAACAAGTAGAAACTTCACGTTTTTGAAAAAAATCAACGTGTCCAATTCTATCTCCCCTGTTCCAGGAGGCATATCCAGAACTAAGTAATCAAGTCCTTCCCAGAGGGTAACGGAGAGAATCTCCCTCAAGATGTTCGAAGCATCCTTCCCCCTTATTGGAAGGGGATTTCCCTTTGTGAAAAGGAATACAGACATATACGATATCCCGCGCCATTTCGGTGGCCTGATACCCATATCCTCCTTTATCTCAACTCCATTTATACCGAGTATTACATGTGTAGATGGGCCGTAGAAATCAAGATCAAGAAGACCGACTCTCTCATTTCTCTCACAAAGGAAGAGTGTAAGCAGGGAGGCTACTAAACTCTTTCCTACCCCTCCCTTTCCTCCTGATACTGCTATCACGGACTTTACATTTGATATCCTTTTTTCTATTCCGTATGGCCTCGGATCTATCATGTGTCGCCGACTATGGACTCTATGAGTACCCCCCTACCTTTTTTCACTTCAAAGTCGAAGCTTCCGCAAGAGGGGCACTTCATGAAGCCGTGTGCCACCTCAGGCAAAAAATGTATCTTCTCTTTTTCATCCTCAGAAAGAAAGCCAGTTGAATCACTGTATTCCCACTCGGTGCCACAGAAATTACATTGAAAAACCCCTGGTTCCTCATATATAAGAAATTTACTCTTTGGCACCTCATAGCCGTACTCGGAAAAAAGGCTCTCCATCGCCAGGCACAAGACTTCCTTTTCCATTTTTTGAAGTTCTCCGATTCTCAGAACTATCTGATCAAGGGATCTTAGCCCCCTCTTTTCTGCCTCTTTTACTACTGTAAGAACTATTGATTCGGCAATGGCCCACTCATGCATGGCTCAACCTTTTTTCTTAAGGAACTCTATTAGAATCTCTTTGAATGACTCTTTTCCTGCCATTTCTGAAACGTAAAACCTCTCCCTCTCAAGCTGGTTTGAAAGATCTGGAAAAATCGAACCGTTTACAAGTTCCTTGTAAGCACCTATAACGTGTGAGGGTAGTTTCTTTAGCTCAGAAGCTATCTCAGCGACTTTGGAATCTATCTCCCCATCCTCAAAAACAAAGTTGATAATCCCCTCCTCCTTCGCCTTCTCAACAGGCAGATTTTTAGAGAAGAAGAAAAGCTCATTCATCCTTTTCAAGCCCAAAAGTCTTGTGAGGAAAATGCTTACCCCCCCATCTGGGGTTAGTCCTATCCTCCCGTAACCCATATTTATGTAAGAGCTCTTTGATGCAACGGTGATATCACACGAAAGGGCGAGGCCTAACCCCGCTCCGATTGCTCCTCCCTCAATCACAGAGACCCAAATAGCTGGCATCGATCTTATCCTTTTTATGATCTCGTTCAAGAGCAAAACCATGGAATCGACTTTAGATTTTGGATCCTGAGCATCGAGAAATTCTTTTATATCCCCTCCTGCTGAGAAAAAACGTGCGGCTCCTCTGAGAATGACTACCTTTGATAAGCTTTTTTCAGCATTAAGTACCGACTTTTTAAGGGCTCTCAGCAGTTCCGTGTTTAGAGCATTCCTTTTTTCTGGCCTATTTAGGAAAATGGTGAATACTCCATCTTCCACTGTCTCTTTCACTAAGTCCATTTCAACCCCTCCATAGGTTTGTTATTGGGAAGTTGGACTCCTCAAGGAACGATTTTGGGGAAATAATAGGGCCTATTGGCGCCTGTTTTCTTTTAAATTCGTTTCTGAGAAATCTTTTCCTTGTCTCTTCTACGGCTTTTGGATCGATCCTGTCCATCTGCTTTTTTAATTTTATTTCTCCTTCAATATAACCCCCAATGATAATATCAAGTAACTCATAGGGTGGTAACGTATCAGAGTCCTTTTGCCCATATTTCAGCTCCGCACTGGGAGGCTTCCTGAGAACCCTTTTTGGGATGACGTACGTCCCTTCTTTTCTATTTATGTAATTAGCGATTCTGTAAACAAGAGTTTTAGGTATGTCCTTTAGAACCGAGAACCCTCCTGCTGTGTCTCCGTAAAGGGTGCAGTATCCAGTCGCAATCTCAGATTTGTTTCCCGTTGTTAGAACGAGACCATTGAAGTTATTTGAAAAAGCCATAAGTATGTTAGCCCTAATCCTCGGCTGTATATTCTCAGCTGTAATTTCCCCGATCCCTTCACCCATATGGTTCTTCAAAAGCTTAAGGTATGAATCGAAAAGCTTATCTATGGGAATCTCGATTAAATTGACCCCAAGATTCTTTGCTATCTCTTTTGCATCCTCATAGCTCTCCTTTGAAGTGTACCTCGTGGGCATAAAAAGACAGGTAACTTTTTCCCTTCCCACAGCCTTAGACGCTATATAAGCCACGATCGCAGAGTCGATCCCACCACTCAGTCCGATAAAGATGCGTCCAAAACCGTTCTTCTTGAAATAGTCACCTGTGGACACGATGAGAGCATTGATGACTTCCTCAATCTCTGTGTATCTCAATCTTTCTTTCCTTTTTGGAAGAGGGGAGTAAGAGTTACGTTTCTTCTCGAGTTCTATGGCTCCCTCACATGAAACCCCTTTTTCACAAGAAACGTCTAAGATAAGGAGATCCTCGACAAAAAGGGGGCTTTCCGCCATTACCCTTCCATTATTTGAGAAGAAGCTCCCACCTGAAAAGATCCACTCGTCTTGGCCTCCAGATAGGTTCGCGTAACCTACTATACCCTTCGACAGGATACTATTTATCCTTCTTTTTCTAAGATGTATCTCTTTGAGCCTATAAAAAGAGGAATCCATGATGAGATGTATAGATACCCCATCCCTTAAAGCGTGTTCTTCTATCTCATCCCCCATTATCACCTCGATTGAGGCTCCATCCATCTTGAGTACACAGGGCTTACTCCCCGTATTAAAGTATCTGCTCTCCTTTACGTGGAACCTTTCGGTGAGAGATCTTTTGTGATAAACGTAGTTTTTTTTACCGTAGGCCATGATGTAAGCGGAGTTAAAAAGGGACCTACCCTCCTTACAGATCGATCCTAAGATGGCCACCATGTTTTTTGTATAGGGAATAAGCCGATTTGTCTCCGTTTCCGCCTGTTTTAGAAAACTCTCACAAAAAAGAAGGTCATTTGGGGGACTACCTATAATAGAGAGTTCTGGGAAAACGAGGATGTCTACTCCATAAGACTCTGCCCTCTTTATAGCTGAGATGACCTTCTCTGCATTTCCTTTCAGATTTCCCACCGTAGGATTGAGTTGGGCAAGGGCGATTCTTAAGGTTGTCATAGTTTTTTTT